>Ga0181595_10005115_pt1 | contig 11740 bp, 5 predicted proteins | sample 041ome_7_FD_145604 | JGI IMG/M metagenome (GOLD analysis project Ga0181595, IMG submission 145604) | Coastal salt marsh microbial communities from the Groves Creek Marsh, Skidaway Island, Georgia - 041401AS metaG (spades assembly) | ecosystem: Environmental > Aquatic > Marine > Intertidal zone >...
ATCGCTACTGCTGGTTCTCTAGACACAGTTCTAGAAGGTGAGTTACAGACTTATGCTGGTTCTCTAGACACAGTTCTAGAAGGTGAGTTACAGACTTATGCTGGCTCTCTAGACACAGTTCTAGAAGGTGAGTTACAGACTTATGCTGGCTCTCTAGACACAGTTCTAGAAACTGCTTTGTCTGCTGACATCGTTGCTGCTGAGTCTACTGCAATTTCACACGCAAATAGCTTAGACGTAGTAATGGACGGTAGAGTAGATACTCTTGAAGCTGCAATCATCGAAGATGATGAATTCTTCGTAGAGACGTTTGCAGGTACTCCAGTACTAGGACCTTACACTCTTGCAAATTCTGTTCAAGACAATGAGGTAGAACTAGTATGGGCTTACGTTAACGGCGTATCAGTTGAAGTTGCAACAGTTTCTGGTACTCAGGTAACTCTTGCTACTCCAGGTTATGCAATCGATGCTAACGATACAGTTAAGTTCCACTATCAAAGTGCTTAATTTATCCTAGCTAGATTTGTTAATCTAATCTAATTAGAAGGGCCCCACAAGGGCCCTTCTTTGTTTGATAAATATACTAAAATAACAAATATAAATATGCGTGTAGGTATAACAATCGGTTTAACAGAAGGCCTCTCTATTTTTAGTAACGGGCTTACACAAAATGTATTAATGTTCTACGATATTGTTAGTCAGATAGAAAGTGTAGACAAAGTTGCTTTGATAGATCTTCATAAAAGAGACTGGGAAGATTACCAGCAGTTTACATATCTAGATGGATATGAACTTGAACAGTGGGATGGAGACATACAAAATAAATTTGACATTCTAGTAGTGTTTGGCATAACGCCAACTGTTGATTTTGTAAATCAGTTTAAGTCTGTAAAAACAAACAAAGTTATTTCTTATAAAGGAGGCAACACATCTGTGCTTCAAATGGAATCTTTAATATTTGAGAGATCATATAGAGATTCTATTAATGGTCAAAAATCAAAAGCACCAATATTAAAACCTATTCAATTTGATGAAATATGGTCTATACCACAACAAGAGTTTCATAACACACAAATATGGGAAGTCCAGCATAAAACTAAAGCAAGGACAGTTCCTTTTATCTGGTCTGATAAATTTATTAAACAGTCTATTGCATTAACATTAAGAAAAGACCCTAATACAATTCCTTTTTTTAAAGATAGAAAGGATTCTATCAATAAGTGGCGTGTTGCCACTATGGAACCCAATCAAAACGTACTAAAAAATATGTACCCTATGATTTGGGCGTTTGAACATGCTAATAGACTTAAACCAGATCTCTTTGAAAAGTTTAAGTTTACTAATGCAATGGAGTTTCAAAAGAATAAATACTTAATAGAGTTAGTTCGTGAACTTTCATTTTATAAAGAAGGTAAACTTCAATTAGCACCTAGATGGAAGGTTGTTGATCTATTATCAACACATGCAGATGCTGTAGTTTGTCATCAATGGGGCAACCCACTAAACTATGCATATTTTGATGTTGTCTATATGGGTTATCCTCTAGTACACAATGCACATTTATGTGCAGATATAGGCTATTATTATGCCGATTGGAATGTTAAAGATGCTGGTCAGCTTTTAGTGGATGGTCTACAGTCAATAAAAGAAGATGACACATACTTAAAGCGCAACAGAGATATTTTAAAGCGATACAATACTGATAATAAACAAATGGTACTTCAATATGAATCATTGCTAAAAAATTTATGGGAAAGAAATGAAATTGATAGTATGTCATATAATTGGAAAACAAATTTATTAGAATGAAGACTGCATTTATAATTACATCAGCGATTAAGATTAAAGGAAATAAAGATATAGATAATCTTAATAGATTGCAACAAACGTTACATACAATAGACTCTATAAGATCTAAAGTTGAGAACGCCGATATTTTCTTAATAGAAACCGGCACTATAGCACTAAATCAAGAAGAACTAGTTCTATTTCCTAAAGATGTAAAAATATTACCTTTAAACGATAATGATAGAGTTCATAAAATAGAACAAAATTCAACTTCTATTGCAGAAAGATTGTCTACTAAATTTACAATCAAAGATAAATCAGTAGAAGATGTTAAGAACTTTATTAAGCTAGCGTACTTAAAAAGTGTTACAGAACATTTTGCATTACAAGTTATTTTTAAAATATATGATTTTAGCAAGTACGATACTGTTTTTAAGATTTCAGGTAGATACTTTTTAAATGAGAAGTTTAACTTAAGTAATTACAATAATAGTGGTATAACAGCAAGATATATTAAAAATGGACAGATAACAGCTCTTTGGGCTTTTTCAGGAGACTACTTTAAAGAAGTTTCAGAAAAATGGATTGATGTTTTAAAGAACATAAACGCAAAATGGTCAAATGATGAATTAACAGATATAGAGCATGAAATGTATTCGGTATTTGGTGTACAAAATAATGTTAGTTCAGAATTAGGTGTTAGTGGTATAGTTAATCTACCTACTAATAGGCACCTAGGTTCATACTAAAAATAATTAAAGCAATGATTTGGGATGAGTTACCAGAAATGGGCATTGCTGGGCAAATAAATAATGAAAAATCAAAAGGAGCTTGATATGGATAATCAAAAAATACTTTTCTTTTCAATGCCTAAAACCAGTTCAACCTCCTGGAATAAAGCACTTTCTGGAGTGAAATTAGCATACAACTATTCGCATAATAAAAGACTACCCAATTGGATAGACCCCAAAGACTTTGAAAATATAGATGAATACTGGGCATTCACATTCATGAGAAATCCTGTTGATAGATTTATATCAGCGTTTAATTATTTAAAAAAAGGAGGATTAACACAAGCTGATAAGATTGAATCTATCTTTTTAATAGATAAAAAATATGAAAACGATATTTCCGGTTGGGTTATAGATGTTTTAGATAAAAACCCAATAGTGTTAAACCAACTACATTTTAGGCCACAGCATGCTTGGATTTTCAATAACGACAATACCAATTTTAATATATTTAAGTATGAAGATCAACGAGATGCAATCGATCAGGTTAGTTCCATCGCGGGTATAAATTTAACAATTCCATTTCTAAATAAAACAGGCAGCAAAAATAGTGAGCTCTCGGAAGAAGCCTTAAATATACTTAAAAGAATATATCAAAAAGACATCGATATTTGGCAATCTTTATAATGGTTGGTAGCCGTATTTTCTACAATAACCATTAAGCTTTATCTTAGCCCTACCTGGAATATCACCAAATTCGGCGATCATTTCATCCCAACCGGGATGTTCTCTAACGTTTTGCTTTTTACCTAGTATAGTCTCGTCCCATTTAACTTTAATACCAACTGTTTCTAAATATTTGAACAGCTCTTCGCCTTCATCCTCTATCCTAAAGATCAAGTTAGGCTCTAATTCAGTTATAAGTTGATCCCATTTGTACAATGAGTTAATTGCGTTCATGATTGGATTAGATCCACCCCTAACCCCCATTTCTTTCCTAAACTTTTCAGATGCTTCACTAATGTTCTCAGTATAAACAATTGAAGGTATGCTCTCCCTTGGGTCGCGCACACAGTAGATAATATGCTGCCAATCCCAGCCTTTAAGATCTACATCTTGCCATAAAGATTTACCGGCAGCTAGACTCCAGTCTACAGTACCATCTTTGCCCATCTTTTCATGATTAACATCAAGGCCCCAACTCTGCAATAACTTAGCCGTATAACCGGTGCCAGTCCTTGGATGCCCCAAGCCCAAGATTAACTTTTGCTTAGCAGCCTTTTTAGCCCTTAGCTCTTTAATCATTGTGAGGTTCTTGAGATAATTCTGAAGTATCTTAGCCTTATCTTCTTCAACAGCATGATAAAACTGCCATGCTAAAGATGAAGTCTCCTTAGAGATCTTCTGTTCAAGTTCTATGGCATTCTCTTGAATCTGTTCTAGCATATCATCTGCTTCAGCCGGTAATTCCACACCTAACTTAATCGCGACAATAATCATCAAAGCCCAGTTCTTATCATCATGCGCCTCAATTGCCTGATTATAGAGTTCAGCAATCCTAATCCTCTCCGCATCACTTACATCAGCCCCTAATTTATCCGGATGACACTTAATGATAACTTTACGAAAAAGTTTTTTTAACTCAGCATCAGAAGCTGATTCTTCGTGCTGCTCTTCATCTTCTTCAGCCTCTTCTGTAGTAAAATCAGACTCTAAAATATTATCAGGCTTATTAGCATGGATTTCCCTAGACATTTCTTGATTTGCAGACTGGCTGATCTCTTTTACATCTTGCCAATCCTCAAGCAGGAATTCATATTTTCTAATAAGTCTTTGGAGTTGTATATTCATATATTAAGCATGCTGATTTGGATATATATTCCAAACCAAAAATCCGCTCTTTAAATATTGCGGCTAACTTGTCTATTGGCTAGTTGTGCCCGTGATATATAAAAGGAACAGAAAAAGCATTAGAAAATAAAAATATCGTTAGATGTCAAAGATTAGAATTAAACAGATTAGTGAATTCGGCGTCACGTCACCAAACCAGGGTGATTATTTAGCCTATAATTCAACATCAGGTCAATTTGAAAACCAACCAGCACCATTAGACGGAACAAGCGGTTCCAGTGGTACGAGTGGTATTGGAGGTAACTCATTCTTCTATAACTACACAACAACAAGCCCTACCCTATTAACACCAGGTGAAGCGACAACAAATAGTAATGGCAACTGGGCTTCAGCAACAGTAATTTACTATAACAAGAAAGACAATAACAGTACAGAATTGGGCTCATTCTGGGGCGGATTGGGAGCAGGCAGTGTACTTAAGATATATGCTAATGCGACGACATATGTTTACGAAATAAATTCTACACCAACAGTAAATAACAATATTTACGCAGTTAGTGTTATGCATCAGACCGGTAGTAGTGCACCAACATTGCCAGATGAATTACTTACAGAGGTAACATCAGTAGGACAAGCAGGTACGAGCGGTTCATCCGGTACTAGTGGTTCTTCAGGAACTTCAGGCTCATCTGGAACAAGTGGAAGCTCAGGTACAGATGGTACAGACGGAACTTCAGGATCAAGCGGTACAAGCGGTTCTTCAGGAACAGACGGAACAGACGGAACAAGCGGTTCTTCAGGAACAGACGGAACAGACGGAACAAGCGGTTCTTCAGGAACAAGTGGTTCAAGTGGAACAAGCGGTTCTTCAGGAACAGACGGAACAGACGGAACAAGCGGTTCTTCAGGAACAAGTGGTTCAAGTGGAACAAGCGGTTCTTCAGGAACAGACGGAACAGACGGAACAAGCGGTTCTTCAGGAACAGACGGAACAAGTGGTTCTTCAGGAACTTCAGGTTCAAGCGGTACAGACGGAACAGACGGTACAAGTGGTTCTTCAGGAACAAGCGGTTCTTCAGGAACTTCAGGCTCATCAGGAACTTCAGGCTCATCTGGAACTTCAGGCTCATCTGGAACAGACGGAACAGACGGAACTTCAGGTAGCTCAGGAACAAGTGGTTCTTCAGGAACAAGCGGTTCTTCAGGAACTTCAGGCTCATCAGGAACTTCAGGCTCATCTGGAACTTCAGGCTCATCTGGAACTTCAGGCTCATCTGGAACAGACGGAACAGACGGAACTTCAGGTAGCTCAGGAACAAGTGGTTCGAGTGGAACAGATGGTACAGACGGAACTTCAGGCTCATCTGGAACTAGCGGTTCTTCGGGCACTTCAGGCTCAAGCGGAACTTCAGGCAGTTCAGGTACAGACGGTACAGACGGTACAAGTGGTTCTTCAGGAACAGATGGTACGGACGGAACAAGTGGTTCTTCAGGAACAGACGGTACAAGTGGTTCTTCAGGAACAGATGGTACAGACGGAACTTCAGGCTCATCTGGAACTAGCGGTTCTTCAGGAACAGACGGTACAGACGGAACAAGTGGTTCTTCAGGAACAAGTGGTTCTAGCGGAACAGATGGTACAGACGGAACAAGTGGTTCTTCAGGAACTTCAGGCTCAAGTGGAACTAGCGGTTCTTCGGGCACTTCAGGCTCAAGCGGAACTTCAGGATCTTCAGGAACAGACGGAACAGACGGTACTTCAGGAAGCTCAGGTACTTCAGGCAGCTCAGGAACAAGCGGTTCAAGCGGTACAGACGGAACAGACGGTACTTCAGGAAGCTCAGGTACTTCAGGCTCAAGCGGTACAGACGGAACAGACGGTACTTCAGGAAGCTCAGGTACTTCAGGCAGCTCAGGAACAAGCGGTTCAAGCGGTACAGACGGTACAGACGGAACAAGCGGTTCAAGCGGTACTTCAGGATCTTCAGGAACAGATGGTACGGACGGTACAAGTGGTTCTTCAGGAACAGATGGTACGGATGGTACTTCAGGTTCAAGCGGAACAGATGGAACGGACGGTACTTCAGGATCTTCAGGAACAGATGGTACGGACGGTACAAGTGGTTCTTCAGGAACAGATGGTACAGATGGTACTTCAGGTTCAAGCGGAACATCTGGAACAAGCGGCACTAGCGGTTCATCTGGTAATGATGGTAATACTGCTGTATGGGAGCTTTCATCTACGCAGAATTCAATTCCAGCTAGCGGGCTTTTCTCAGTTAATAATTTAGCTGATTTAAGTTTAGTAACCAATATTAAAATAAATGAAACAGATAAAAATCCAGGAATTAATAGAGAAGGTTACTTTGAAAAACTAGGTAATGGATCTATAATTACTATATCTTATAATACAAACTCATTCTTCTACGAAATAATAGGTTCGATTAATAACGCAGGTTACTTTGAGTTCACTGTAGCCTTTTTAAGTGGAATCAGTATTGCAGGTTCAACTGGATCTGATTACTATGTTAAGTTCGATAGCGTAGGTGTATCTGGAACTAGTGGTTCTAGCGGAACTTCTGGCTCTTCAGGAACAAGTGGTTCTAGCGGAACTTCAGGTTCTTCAGGAACAGATGGTACAGATGGTACTTCAGGTTCTTCAGGAACAGATGGAACGGATGGTACTTCAGGTTCAAGCGGAACAGATGGAACGGACGGTACTTCAGGATCTTCAGGAACAAGTGGTTCTAGCGGAACTTCTGGCTCTTCAGGAACAAGTGGTTCAAGCGGAACTTCTGGCTCTTCAGGAACAGACGGTACGGACGGTACTTCAGGTAGCTCAGGAACAAGTGGTTCTAGCGGAACTTCTGGCTCTTCAGGAACAGATGGTACGGACGGAACAAGTGGTTCTTCAGGAACAGATGGAACGGATGGTACTTCAGGCTCAAGTGGAACAGACGGCACTGATGGTACTTCAGGATCTTCAGGAACAAGTGGTTCTTCAGGAACAGACGGTACAGACGGAACAAGTGGTTCTTCAGGAACAAGCGGATCATCTGGAACTTCAGGTAGTTCAGGTACATCTGGTTCTTCAGGAACAGACGGTACAGATGGTACTTCTGGTTCTTCAGGAACAAGTGGCTCATCTGGAACAAGCGGTTCTTCAGGAACAGATGGTACGGATGGTACTTCAGGAAGCTCGGGTACAGACGGAACTGATGGAACAAGTGGTTCAAGCGGTACTTCTGGATCTTCAGGAACAAGTGGTTCAAGTGGAACAGACGGAACTGATGGAACAAGTGGTTCATCTGGAACAAGCGGAAGCTCAGGTACGGATGGTACAGACGGAACATCAGGTTCATCTGGAACAAGCGGATCTTCAGGAACTTCAGGTTCAAGCGGTACTTCTGGATCTTCAGGAACAGATGGAACAGACGGAACAAGCGGCTCAAGCGGTACAGACGGTACAGACGGAACAAGCGGCTCATCTGGAACAAGTGGTTCAAGCGGTACTTCTGGATCTTCAGGAACAGATGGAACAGACGGAACAAGCGGCTCAAGCGGTACAGACGGTACAGACGGAACAAGTGGCTCATCTGGAACAAGTGGTTCAAGCGGTACAGACGGAACTGACGGAACAAGCGGTTCTTCAGGTACTTCTGGATCTTCAGGAACAGATGGAACAGATGGAACAAGCGGTTCTTCAGGTACTTCTGGTTCTTCAGGAACAGATGGAACAGATGGTACTTCAGGTAGTTCAGGAACAAGTGGTTCATCAGGAACTTCAGGTAGTTCAGGAACAGATGGAACAGACGGTACTTCAGGTAGTTCAGGAACAAGTGGTTCATCAGGAACTTCAGGCAGCTCAGGAACAGACGGAACAGACGGAACTTCTGGTTCAAGCGGAACAAGCGGTTCTTCAGGTACTTCTGGTTCTTCAGGAACAGATGGAACAGACGGAACAAGTGGCTCATCTGGAACTTCAGGTTCAAGTGGAACAAGTGGCTCATCTGGAACAGACGGTACAGATGGAACTTCTGGCTCATCTGGAACTTCAGGCTCAAGCGGAACAGACGGAACAGATGGAACAAGTGGTTCTTCAGGAACAGACGGTACAGACGGAACAAGTGGCTCAAGCGGTACAGACGGAACTGACGGAACAAGTGGTTCTTCAGGAACAAGTGGAAGCTCAGGTACAGACGGAACAAGTGGCTCATCTGGAACAAGTGGTTCAAGCGGTACAGACGGAACTGACGGAACAAGCGGTTCTTCAGGTACTTCTGGTTCAAGTGGTACTGATGGAACGGATGGAACAAGTGGTTCTTCTGGTACTTCAGGTTCAAGCGGAACTTCAGGCAGCTCTGGAACAGACGGTACTTCTGGTTCAAGCGGAACTTCAGGCTCATCTGGAACTTCAGGCTCAAGCGGAACTTCAGGCTCATCTGGAACAGACGGTACAGATGGAACTTCTGGCTCAAGCGGAACAAGTGGCTCAAGCGGTACAGACGGAACCGATGGAACAAGTGGTTCTTCTGGTACTTCAGGCTCAAGCGGAACTTCAGGTAGTTCAGGTACAGACGGAACAGACGGAACAAGCGGTTCATCAGGAACAAGCGGTTCTTCAGGAACAAGCGGTTCTTCAGGTACTTCTGGATCTTCAGGTACAGATGGAACAGACGGAACAAGCGGTTCTTCAGGAACAAGCGGTTCTTCAGGAACAAGCGGTTCTTCAGGAACAAGCGGTTCTTCAGGTACTTCTGGATCTTCAGGTACAGATGGAACAGACGGAACAAGCGGTTCTTCAGGAACAAGCGGTTCTTCAGGTACTTCTGGATCTTCAGGAACAGACGGAACAGACGGAACAAGCGGTTCAAGCGGAACTTCAGGCTCATCTGGAACGGATGGTACAGACGGAACAAGCGGTTCAAGTGGTACAGATGGAACAGATGGAACTTCAGGCTCAAGCGGAACAGACGGTACAGACGGTACTTCTGGATCTTCAGGAACTTCAGGCTCAAGTGGTACAGACGGAACAGATGGAACTTCGGGTTCTTCAGGAACAAGCGGTTCTTCAGGAACTTCAGGCTCAAGTGGTACAGACGGAACCGATGGAACAAGCGGATCTTCAGGAACTTCAGGTTCAAGCGGAACTTCTGGTTCTTCAGGAACAAGCGGAAGCTCAGGTACAGATGGAACTTCAGGAAGCTCAGGCACGAGCGGATCTTCAGGAACAAGTGGCTCTTCTGGAACAAGTGGAAGTTCAGGAACAGACGGAACCGATGGAACAAGCGGATCTTCAGGAACTTCAGGTTCAAGCGGAACTTCTGGTTCTTCAGGAACAGATGGTACAGACGGAACAAGCGGATCTTCAGGAACTTCAGGTTCAAGCGGAACTTCTGGTTCTTCAGGAACAGATGGTACAGACGGAACAAGCGGTTCAAGCGGAACTTCTGGTTCTTCAGGAACAGACGGAACCGATGGTACTTCAGGCAGTTCAGGAACAAGTGGTTCTTCAGGAACTTCAGGCTCATCTGGAACAGACGGAACAGACGGAACTTCAGGTAGTTCAGGAACAAGTGGTTCTTCAGGAACAGATGGTACGGACGGTACCTCAGGAAGCTCAGGTACTTCAGGCAGCTCAGGAACAAGTGGTTCTTCAGGAACTTCAGGCTCATCTGGAACAGACGGAACAGATGGAACAAGCGGTTCATCAGGAACAAGTGGTTCTTCAGGAACTTCAGGCTCAAGCGGAACAGACGGAACAGACGGAACAAGCGGTTCATCAGGAACAAGCGGTTCATCAGGAACAAGCGGTTCAAGCGGAACAAGCGGTTCTTCAGGAACTGATGGTACAGATGGTACTTCAGGTACAGATGGTACTTCAGGCAGTTCAGGAACAAGTGGTTCTTCAGGAACTTCAGGCTCAAGCGGAACAGACGGAACAGACGGAACAAGCGGTTCTTCAGGAACTTCAGGCTCATCTGGAACAGATGGAACAGACGGAACAAGCGGTTCATCAGGAACTTCAGGCTCATCTGGAACAGATGGAACAGACGGAACTTCAGGTTCAAGTGGAACAAGTGGTTCAAGCGGAACAGATGGAACAGACGGAACTTCAGGTTCAAGTGGAACAAGTGGTTCAAGCGGAACAGACGGAACAGACGGAACTTCAGGTAGTTCAGGAACAAGTGGTTCTTCAGGAACAGATGGTACGGACGGTACCTCAGGAAGCTCAGGTACTTCAGGAAGCTCAGGTACTTCAGGCAGCTCAGGAACAAGTGGTTCTTCAGGAACAGATGGAACAGACGGAACTTCAGGCAGTTCAGGAACAAGTGGTTCTTCAGGAACTTCAGGCTCATCTGGAACAGATGGTACAGACGGAACATCAGGTAGCTCAGGAACATCTGGTTCTTCAGGAACAAGCGGAACTTCAGGCTCAAGCGGAACAGACGGAACAGACGGAACAAGTGGTTCTTCAGGAACTTCAGGTTCTTCAGGAACTTCAGGCTCAAGCGGAACTTCAGGCTCAAGCGGAACAGACGGAACAGACGGAACAAGTGGTTCTTCAGGAACTTCAGGTTCTTCAGGAACTTCAGGCTCTTCAGGAACAGATGGAACAGATGGAACAAGCGGTTCTTCAGGAACTTCAGGTTCAAGTGGAACAAGTGGTTCAAGCGGAACAGACGGAACAGACGGAACAAGTGGTTCTTCAGGAACTTCAGGCTCAAGCGGAACTTCAGGCTCAAGCGGAACAGACGGAACAGACGGAACTTCAGGCTCAAGCGGAACAAGTGGTTCAAGCGGAACTTCAGGCTCAAGCGGAACAGACGGAACAGACGGAACAAGTGGTTCAAGCGGAACTTCAGGCTCATCTGGAACTGATGGAACAGACGGAACTTCAGGCAGTTCAGGAACAAGTGGTTCTTCAGGAACTTCAGGCTCATCTGGAACAGACGGAACAGACGGAACAAGTGGTTCAAGCGGAACTTCAGGCTCATCTGGAACAAGCGGTTCTTCAGGAACTGATGGTACAGATGGTACTTCAGGCAGTTCAGGAACAAGTGGTTCAAGCGGAACTTCAGGCTCATCTGGAACAGACGGAACAGATGGAACAAGCGGTTCATCAGGAACAAGCGGTTCATCAGGAACTTCAGGCTCAAGCGGAACAGACGGAACAGACGGAACAAGTGGTTCTTCAGGAACTTCAGGTTCTTCAGGAACTTCAGGCTCTTCAGGAACAGATGGAACAGACGGAACAAGTGGTTCTTCAGGAACTTCAGGCTCAAGCGGAACTTCAGGCTCAAGCGGAACAGACGGAACAGACGGAACTTCAGGCTCAAGCGGAACAAGTGGTTCAAGCGGAACTTCAG
>Ga0181595_10005119_pt1 | contig 11734 bp, 9 predicted proteins | sample 041ome_7_FD_145604 | JGI IMG/M metagenome (GOLD analysis project Ga0181595, IMG submission 145604) | Coastal salt marsh microbial communities from the Groves Creek Marsh, Skidaway Island, Georgia - 041401AS metaG (spades assembly) | ecosystem: Environmental > Aquatic > Marine > Intertidal zone >...
AAACACACGCAGCAGAAGGTGGTTTGACTTTCCACCCTATGGACCAATTCATTGTGAAGCCGTTGTTCGGCCATGGTCCTGTTGAATGGTACACAGTGACCAACGTGACATTGTGGTTGGCCTTGGCTGTTGTCGCGATCATCGCGTTGATGGTGTTCGGGACATCCCGCCGCGCCGTGATCCCAACGCGCACCCAATCCATTGGCGAATTGGCATATGGTTTTGTTTATAAAATGGTCGAAGATGTGACTGGCAAAGATGCTGTCGTGTTCTTCCCTTATATCATGACATTGTTCATGTTCATCGTGACCGCAAACTTTTTGGGTCTTCTGCCCATGTCGTTTACAACAACGTCGCATTTCGCAGTGACCGCTGTTTTGGCGTTGGCTGTGTTCCTGACAGTGACAATCATTGGCTTTATCAAGAACGGCGTTCATTTCTTGGGCTTGTTCTGGGTGTCCTCTGCACCTTTGGCGCTGCGTCCGATCTTGGCAATCATCGAATTGATTTCCTATTTTGTACGTCCAGTCAGCCACTCTATCCGTCTTGCTGGTAACGTCATGGCGGGTCACGCGGTTATCAAAGTGTTTGCAGGCTTTGCAGCAATCGCCGCAATCGCACCTGTATCTGTCGTCGCGATCACCGCGATGTACGGTCTTGAAATTCTCGTAGCCTTTATTCAGGCCTACGTGTTCACAATTCTAACCTGTGTGTATCTGAAAGATGCACTGCATCCATCACACTAAGGTTTGAAATCACTATTCCTATTAACTTCCAATCGTAAGGAGACATCACCATGGAAGGTCAATTGGCACATATCGGCGCAGGTCTGGCAGCAATCGGTTCAGGCGCAGCAGCTATCGGCGTGGGTAACGTTGCAGGTAACTACCTAGCAGGCGCATTGCGCAACCCATCTGCAGCAGCATCACAAACAGCAACATTGTTCATCGGCATCGCGTTTGCTGAAGCTCTAGGCATCTTCTCGTTCCTAGTCGCTTTGTTGTTGATGTTCGCAGTATAAGAACTCTTCGGAAATAATCCTTACGGTCGGATGGGCCTATCATGAGGCCCATTCGGTTCCCTTAGGTTCCGACGGAGGACGTTATGGCGACGAACACACATGAAACACTAAGCTCCTGCGTAGACAGCTACGGCAGTGCGCTTGGTATGCCCCAGCTCTGTACAGAGTGGATGGGCAACCAGATTTTCTGGCTGGTGATCACCCTGATTGTGATCTTTTTCGTCCTGTCGCGCGTTGCGCTTCCCCGCATTGCTGCGGTTCTGGCTGAACGTCAGGGGACAATTACAAATGATATCGCCGCTGCAGAAGACCTAAAGTCAAAAGCAGCAGCAGCAGAAGACGCCTATAACCAAGCTTTGGTTGATGCCCGCGCAGAAGCGGCCCGAATTGTTGACGCTACGAAAGCGGAAATCAAAGCGGACCTAGATGCGGCCATGGCCAAAGCAGATGCGGAAATCGCGGAAAAGGTCAAGGCGGGTGAGAAAACGATTGCGGACATCCGCACAAATGCAATGGCAAGTGTCGAAGAGATTGCAAAAGCAACCGCTTCGGAAATCGTCGTGGCATTGGGTGGTTCGGCAGATGACAAATCTGTTGATGCGATCGTCAAAGCACAGTTGAAAGGGTAATCAGATGCGCGCACTAGCTACTTCTATCGCCCTATTGATGGCAAGCCCCGCATTCGCGGCGTCTGGACCATTCTTTTCGCTAAAGAACACAAACTTTATCGTAACGCTGGGCTTTATCCTTTTCATCATCGTTCTGTTTTACTTCAAAGTGCCAGGCACGATCGGCAAAATGCTGGATCAACGCGCAGACGGCATTAAGAAAGAATTAGACGAAGCCCGTGCATTGCGCGAAGAAGCGCAAAGCATCTTGGCCTCTTATGAGCGCAAGCAAAAAGAAGTCCAAGAACAAGCAAATCGTATCGTCGAAGCTGCGCGTCAAGACGCAGAAGCCGTAGCAGCGCAAGCCAAAGAAGAATTGGCGAAATCTGTTACGCGCCGTTTGGCAGCAGCAGAAGATCAGATTTCCTCAGCTCAGGCAGCTGCCGAGCGTGATGTCCGTGACGCAGCTGTGTCAATCGCAATCAATGCGGCACGTGAAGTGATCGCAAAGCAATTGACAGCGACCGAGGCAAACAAACTGATCGATGCAGCGATTTCCGACGTGGAAACAAAGCTTCACTAATCAATTTGTGACGAATTCAAAAAAGGCCCGCGATTTTCGCGGGCCTTTTTGTTTGTGCTTTATCTGTGCAGGGGTGGCAGGATCATAGCCTGCCACCATTTTATTTGGCCGCCGCTGTGTGCCGACCATAATACAGCATAGAGGTATGTTCCGCTTGGGCAAAGAACAACCAACGTGACGTGAGCACCCCGATGAGATGGGAAACAACCGCCGCTAATGCCAGCCAATGATTAAAGGGCAGCGACAGGAACAGGATTGGTGTTCCCGCGCTACAGATTATGGAAATGATCCGAAGCTTTGCCACATGTTTGCGCGCCACCTGATACCCGAACTCCTGCAACAGGTAATTTGTTCCTGTATGCGGTGGCTCAAACGCGCGGATTGATTTGCCTTTCAACCCCGTCGCGGTGGCAATTGTGGTGCCCGACGATGCCATAGCCTTGTCACCTGCGATCCATGTCACGATTTGTATCGCGGCCATGATCGACAAAAGGCCCAATGCAAGGTCGGTTTGACCTGCAAGCAATGCGCCGCCTGCGATGCTATAGGACATGAACATCAATGGTGTCCAAACGGTGTTCCAGCGCGGAATTGACCGAAGTTGGGTATAAATCATCGCGGTCGAAAAGACCGTCGCAAGCGACAATCCTGCACCTATGATCCCGACAATGGACAGACGCACGCCCAAAAAGATCACGCCAATCGCGTAAATCGCCATGACAAGCAATGCCAAGACCGCGAGCCAGCCTTCACGGCTTAGCCACGATGTACGCCATTGTGAAAACGCTTTGATGGCGCGCGCTGGGTGCCCCAAATGAAAGGTTGACGCCAACAATCCGCCGACGGACAACGCATAGGCAATGGCATAGAACACGAAAGCCACAAGCCCATCAACCATCGGCATCCCAAGCCCCAAAAAGGCAAGCAACCCGAAGCCTAGTCCAGACAGTGATGTGAAAATAATAACTGATGCTGCAGGTTTCATCCCAGCCTCTCAAGTGTTTTGTCCAACCACGCAAAGAATCCATCCGCGGTCTCTGCGACAGTTGGTGTTGGTTTTTGTTGTTTTGAAATTTGATCCTTTGGCCGCGGGGGCAGGTATCTGTTCACGGGTTTTGTTCCCAGCTCTGGCATCAATTCGATCGAACCACGCTCGGCCACCAATTTTGAAACGGCACTGTTTGGATCTGCAAAGTCACCGAAATGACGCGCACCCGACGGACAGGTTCGCACACATGACGGAATGCGATCTTCTTCGGGCAAGTTTTCATTGTAAATACGATCAACACACAGCGTGCATTTTTTCATCACCTCGGCCAATGGATCCATTTCCCGCGCGCCATAGGGGCAGGCCCACGCGCATAACCCACAGCCCATGCAATCGCTTTCATTCACCAAAACGATCCCGTCTTCGGTGCGTTTGAAACTTGCCCCCGTCGGACAGACGGTCACACAAGGGGCGTCTTCGCAATGCAGACAGGATTTTGGAAAATGCGCAAGCTGCGCAAAGCCCGCGTCGGTTTCAATTTCATAGGAATGGACGCGGTTCAAAAACGCACCATTGGGCATTTCGCCATAGGCGTTTTGATCGCCCAAGGGTTCGCCATAATTTTCCGTATTCCACCCTTTGCAGGAAATCACACAAGCGTGGCATCCGACACAGGTGTCTAGGTCAATAACAAGGCCTAATTTCTTGTCTGTGCTTTGTGGCAAACAGGTCATGACTGCGCCCCTTTTTTGGTCATGCGTTGTCGATGCTTTGGCGCATCGGGAACAGGTGATTTGATTGAGGCAAACATTGGCGCGCTTTCACGGCGGGCATCTGCCTTTTCAATCCTGACCCGAAGGTCGAACCACGCGGCCTGACCCGTGATCGGATCAGAATTTGATCGGCTCGGATCTGAATGGCTGTGTTCGCTGATCAAGTGATTCAAAAGGAAGCCTTTGGTGGCTTCGGGTGCGTCCTCAGACAGCGCCCATGCGCCTTTGCGTTTTCCGATGGCGTTCCATGTCCAAACAGTATTGGCGTTCAATGCGGCCATTTCGGCGACAGGAACAGTGATTTCACCATTTTGCGAGGTCACGCGCGCCCAATCGCCGTCTTTGAACCCATGCTCGCGCATCAGGTTTGTCGGCAGGTAGAGCGGGTTCACGCCATGAATTTGCCGCAACCATGCGTTTTGCGTACCCCAGCTGTGATACATCGCCATAGGGCGTTGGGTTAGGGCATGGATCGGGTATTCCTCGGGCGCCTCTGTGCTGTCATACCAAATGGGCAAGGGATTCATCGATTTCTTGATGCGCTCACGCAATTCCTCGGGTGGCTGATGGTCGCCATGTCCCTCAGCCGCGCGGCGGAATTTTTGCAACGGTTCAAGATAGAGCTGGAACACATAAGGCTGCGGTGCATCGTAAAGACCCGTTTCGACGGCCCAATCTTGATAGGCCATGCTCCACGGTTTGTAATACTGTGCGGCATCAGGAATGTGTTTGATCCAGAAGCCGCCGTTTTCGATATAGCGTTGGATTTGGTCTGCGGGCGCTGGCCCACGGCCTGTATCATCGTCGCCGCGCCACCCTGCAAGCGGGCCAATGCCCGGTTTGCGTTCATGCGTTTGGATGTAATCCGCGTAATCGCGATATTTTGGGGACCCGTCATCGTTTACAAAATTAGGCAGCTTCATGCGTGCGGCCAAATCGATCAACACAGATTGAAATCCGCGTACATCGCGATCAGGTTCAATCACTGGCCAGCGAATGGCATCTGCGGCGGCGTCTGCCTCGCAGATGGGACGATCTAGAAGACTGATACAATCATGGCGTTCGAGATAGGTGGTGTCTGGCAGGATCAGATCGGCATAGGCCACCATTTCAGAACTATAGGCATCCGAATAGATGATGCGCGGAATGCGATAGCTGCCATCATCATTTTGATCCGTTAGCATTTTGATCGTTTCGGCAGTATTCATCGAACTGTTCCATGCCATGTTGGCCATGTACAAAAACAGCGTGTCGATTTCATAGGGATCACCTGCATGGGCATTCGCGATCACCATATGCATCAACCCATGCGCCGACATCGGATTTTCCCAAGTAAAGGCTTTGTCGATACGCGCTGCGCTTCCATCGGGGCGCAGGCATAAATCTTCGGGGCCGTGGACAAATCCAAGGTGCGGGCCATCCAATGGTTTGCCCGGCGTCACGCCGCAATGGGGTTTGGGGTGAACGGATGATGGTTTGGGGTAGGGCGGTTTGAACCGAAACCCGCCTGGCGTTTCAACCGCGCCCAAAAGGATTTGTAGTACATGCAGGGCACGACAGGTTTGAAACCCATTGGCATGGGCCGAAATCCCGCGCATCGCATGAAAACTGACAGGGCGCCCCACCATGTGAGAATAGGTGTGCCCACGAAAATCAGTCCAGCTGTGATCCAAACGAATTTCTTGTTCAAAGGCCACGGTTGCAATTTCCGTGGCAAGCGCGGTGATCCGCTCTGCCGTGATGCCACACCGATCCGCGACCGCGTCAGGGGCGTAATCAGGATCCATGAAGTGTTGGATCATGGTGGTAAAGACAGTGACCGCTCCGCCGCGTGATCCACGCAGATCAGGGACGATGCCCTGTGCATCAAATGCAACCTCTTTTCCTGTTTTGCGATCAATGACCAATGGTTTGTCATTGCCGTCGCGCAGGAACAGACCCGTTTCGGGGTCAATCAGGACAGGGGCATTGGTGAACCGCGCAAGATAGTCCACATCAATTTTCCCCATTTTGATCAGGGTCTGGATCAATGCCATGATAAACAGACCATCGGTCCCCGGGGTGATCCCAACCCATTCATCGGCAACCGCATTGTACCCTGTGCGAATGGGGTTCACGCCAATCACGCGACCACCGCGTGATTTCACTTTGCCGATACCCATTTTGATTGGATTGCTGTCGTGGTCTTCGGCAACACCAAACAACATGAACAGCTTTGTGTGATCCCAATCAGGTTGACCAAATTCCCAAAAGGCCCCCCCCATCGTATAGATCCCCGCCGTGGCCATGTTCACACTGCAAAATCCGCCATGTGCAGCATAGTTCGGGGTGCCAAACATTTGTGCCCAAAGGCTGGTGAACGATTGTGATTGATCCCGCCCCGTAAAGAATGCCAACTTTTCAGGGGCTGTTTCACGCAAGGGGGCCATCCATGATACGGCAGTTTCCAGCGCTTCGTCCCATGTGATTTCTTTGAATTCGCCTGACCCGCGCGGCCCCACCCGTTTCAAAGGTGCGCGCAAACGTGACGGGGCGGTCACTTGCATGATGCCCGCCGATCCTTTGGCACATAAAACGCCCTTGTTGACGGGATGATCACGGTTACCTTCGATATAGGCGACTTGGCCATCTTTCATGTGAACGTTGATCCCGCAGCGGCAGGCGCACATGTAGCAGGTCGTTTGACGAATTTCGTCGGACACCTTGGGGGATGTATCGACAAAAGGTTGATCTTTCATTGTGGTCATCCTGTTGGTTTTCGTCACCGCAGTAGTCTGTTGGCGGTTTTTGACTGTGATGTTTTACGCCTACGGCGTGAGTATTTTTGCAAAAGTGAAAGATCTAGCGATCCTTCAAGGCAACATAGTCGCGCATCTCTGGCCCATTATAGAGTGTTAATGGGCGGATCAGGATATTGTTGTCCAGCTGTTCGACGCATTGGATAATCCATCCGGGCATGCGTCCAATTGCGAAAATTGGGACATATAAATCCATCGGTATTCCGTGTAATTGATAGATAACGCCTGAATAGAAATCAACATTGACGTTAAGTCCGTGGCGCGCATATGGCTTCATCGCGTCCACAACCGCTTGCAGAATTTCATACCATTCGGGGGCGCCCATTTCTTGGCCCAACTTTTTGACGCCGTCGCGCATGTGGCGCGCGCGCGGGTCTTCGGCGCGATACACGCGGTGGCCGAACCCTGTCACTGCCTCTCGTGCTGCGCGTTTTTCTTTGACGTAAGCGGCGGCGTTTTCAGGCTTGCCAATTTCATGGACCATTTTCATCACGTCTTCGGCCGCACCACCATGTGCGGGGCCTGCCAAGGTTGACAGGGCCGTCACGATCGCGCCATGCAAATTCGCCTCGGTCCCGACGGTCACGCGCGCGGCAAAGCTGGAGGCGTTTGATCCATGTTCAGCGTGCAAGATAAAATCGACATCCGCCAAACGCGCCGCATCTTCTGATGGTTTTTCACCTTTTAACATCCACAGCCAGTTGGCGGCGTGCGACAGCGTCGCGTCCGCAGCGATCGGATCGCGTCCGTTGCGGATGTTTTCATGCGCAGCGATAATCATCGGAACTTGGGACGTCAGCCGAATACCATTGGCAATGAAATCGTCGCGGCTTGTTTTTGTTGAACCGTCTTCCAAGGCGGCAAGCGCGGAAACCGCAGTGCGCAACACATCCATTGGATGCCCGCCAGATGTCGCGCGGATGACGTCATAGATCGCATCAGGCAGAACGCGGGCGGATTTGAGCGCAGCATCGAAGTCTGACAATTGCGCCGCATTTGGCAGGTCACCGTTAATGAGCAAGTAAGCCACTTCTTCAAATGTGGATTTGGTCGCAAGATCGTGGATTGAATACCCGCGATAGCTCAGTTCACCCTTTGCGCCATCAATATGGCTGACACCCGAGCGTTCAAAGTAAATTCCTTTAAGGCCACGGTTGATTTTAACATCTGATGTCATTAGGCATTCCTTTCATTGTGTACGGAGGCATACATGTCGAAGTTGGAAATTTTTTTTGCTAAAGCAAAGGCGAACCTACAGCGCGTGGTGTTCCCTGAAATCGAAGACGCACGCGTTGCGGCGGCTGTGTCGCGATTGAAAGACGATGGCATATGTGTGCCGCTTGGCTTGTCTGAGCTAAGTGATGCACAAATGGCTGCCTTAGTTGACGGGCGCGGCGTGAAAGAAGCGATCGCGCGGCGCATGCTGCAAAAACCGCTGTATCGCGGCGCGGCCATGGTCGCAGCGGGTGAAGCGGATGTCATGGTTGCAGGCGCCGATAGCCCCACGCGTCGCGTGATCGAAGCGGCGTCATTGGCAATTGGTTTGGCCGACGGTGTAACAACGCCATCGTCATTTTTTCTGATGCAGATGGCGGATGGCCGGCAATTCATATTCGCCGACTGCGCTGTGAATGTGTCACCAGATGCCGAACAATTGTCCGATATCGCACGTGCCTCTGCTGCGTCAGCGCAGGCTTTGTTGGGCCACGCAGACGTTGCTCTGTTATCTTTTTCGACCGGTAGCTCGGGCACAGGGCCGAGCGTGGATTTGGTGCGCTCTGTTGCGGACATGACAGGGTACACTGGACCTATCCAAGCGGATGCCGCGTTAAATGCAACGATTGCACAGAAAAAGGGGTTGGGTGCAGGAACTGCAAATGTATTGATATTTCCCGATCTGAATTCAGGAAATATCGCGTATAAGCTGGTCCAGGAATTGGCAGGTGCCCAAGCGATTGGTCCATTTTTGCAAGGGTTTGCCAAACCGGTGTGCGATCTAAGTCGTGGCGCAAGCATCGACGACATCGTCGCATCCGCTGTCGTAACGGCAGCAATGGCATAAGTCATTGCGCAGCCTCGGCTAACAAAGATAGGGCGTCTGATGCAATCATGCGCTCTTCTTGCGCGGGAATCACCCACGCGGCGATTTTCGACGTATCTGAATGCAAGCGCGCCTTGCGCAGATGGTTTGCATCCGGATTCATGCGAACCCCAGCCCATTCTAGCCCGCGCAGGATCCGCGCGCGTACGCCAACCGCATTTTCACCAATGCCGCCGGTAAAGGCGATTGCATCGATGCCTTCCATCGCGGCGATTAGGCTGCCTGCGTGGCGCAGCGACCAGTAGCAGAAATGTTCAACCGCAAAGGCGCTGTCCGCGCTTGGGTCCAGCATAAGATTGCGCATGTCGGATTTGCCACCCGACAGCCCCAATAATCCGCTTTCGTGGTTTAGAATGGCTTTGGTGCGCTCTAATCCGTTTTCTTCGACCAATCGCAGAACCGCATTCGCATCAATTCCGCCTGAACGTGTCCCCATCGTCAATCCATCAAGTGGCGAATACCCCATTGTGGTCGCAACCGATTGCCCGTTCACGATGGCGCACAGGCTTGCCCCATTGCCAAGATGAAACGCCAAAAGGCGGCTAGGCAGTTTTTCACCCGAAATGATGGGAAGATTTTCAACCAAAGACGCATAAGACAGGCCGTGGAACCCATAACGGCGAATGCCCCGCGTTTCAGCCATACGCGGAATCGCATAGCGGCTGGCGACTTCGGGATTTGTGGCGTGAAAGGATGTGTCGAAACTGACAAACTGGGGCAGATCGGGGGCGATCTCGGCCAAACTGTCGATGGCAGCCAAATTGTGCGGATTGTGCAGCGGCGCAAGCGGCGTGCAGTTTACGATCTCGGCGCGCACCTCTGGTGTGACGCGCATCGGCGCGGTTAACTTGCGTCCGCCATGCACGACGCGATGCCCTGCAGCCGAGATTTTGTCGATGCCAAATCCGGCGTCGGCCAAAGCGACCATCACATTTTTTAACGCAGATTTGTGATCAATGAACGGGATCTCTTGGGATACGTCATTGACTTTCAATCGGGACGCACCGCCGATGCCTTCGGCGATGCCTGATATTTTGCTGTTTAGATCGCGATCAAACACCGCAAATTTGATGGACGACGATCCAGCATTCAAAACCAGAATAAGATCGTCGCCCGCCACAATTACACCTGTTGTTCGCGCATGTCTGCCGCGTCGATACCCGCAACAGAAACAGGTTTTTTCATCGCATCACGACGGAAAGGTTCACCCAATTCTTGGTTGATCATCGCTTCGATCAATGTGGTGATACCATTTTCCATCTGATCTTTGATCGCTTGGTTTAGCGCTGCGGTCAGCTCGTCCATCGTGCGCGCAATAACTCCTTTTAGGCCACAGGCCTGCGCGATCCCTGCATAAGACACTTGGGTGTCCAATTCAGTGCCGACAAAGTTGTCATCAAACCATAGGGTCGAGTTGCGCTTTTCCGCGCCCCATTGATAGTTGCGGAAAACGATCTGTGTCACGGCTGGCCAGTCGCCACGACCGATTGCTGTCAATTCATTGACCGCGATACCGAATGCGCCGTCGCCTGCAAAGCCAACAACAGGCACATTGGGTTGACCAATTTTCGCGCCCACAATAGCGGGCAAACCATATCCGCAAGGGCCAAACAGACCAGGTGCAAGGTATTTGCGGCCTTCGTCAAACGACGGATAGGCGTTACCGATCGCACAGTTGTTGCCGATATCGGATGAAATGATCGCTTCGCGTGGGAGCGCGGATTGGATTGCGCGCCATGCCATACGGGGCGACATCCAGTCAGGCTTATCTGCACGTGCGCGTTCGTTCCACGAGGTGCCTGGATCGTCGTCTTCGTGATCCATTGAGCTAAGCTGTTGCGCCCAACGGGATTTCTTTTCCGCGATTTTGGCTTTGCGCTCTGCGCGGCCTGCATCACCTGCTGTTTCAGACAGTTGCGCCAAAATGCCTTTGGCGGCTTTGGCGGCATCTGCGATGATACCAACAGTGACCTTTTTCGTCAGACCAATACGATCTGGGTTGATGTCAACCTGAATGATCTTTGCATTCGCTGGCCAGTATTCCATGCCATAACCTGGAAGGGTCGAGAATGGGTTAAGACGTGTACCAAGGCACAAGACAACATCTGCTTCGCTGATCAATTCCATACCAGCTTTGGATCCGTTGTATCCCAAAGGACCCGCAAACAAGGGGTGACCACCGGGGAACGCGTCATTATGCTGGTAGCCCACGCACACAGGTGCATCCAAGCGTTCCGCCAAGGCACGCGATGCATCGATGCCACCTTGGGACAAGACGACGCCGGCACCGTTTAGGATGACAGGGTGTTTTGCGTTTGACAGCAGTTTTGCCGCTTCTGCGATTGCGTTTTCACCGCCTGATGGGCGTTCGAATTCCACAACTGCGGGCAGGTCGACATCAATGATTTGTGTCCACATATCCCGTGGGATGTTCAATTGTGCAGGTGCAGACGCACGTTTGGCGTTCATGATTACGCGGTTGAGAACTTCGCACACACGCGATGGGTCGCGCACTTCTTCTTGATAGGCAACCATATCTTCGAACAATTTCATTTGTTCAACTTCTTGGAAGCCACCTTGGCCGATTGTTTTGTTCGCCGCTTGTGGCGTAACCAACAACAGTGGGGTGTGGTTCCAATAGGCTGTTTTCACAGCGGTCACAAAGTTCGTAATGCCGGGGCCGTTTTGTGCGATCATCATCGACATTTTGCCGGTCGCGCGGGTGTATCCATCGGCCATCATGCCGGCAGATCCTTCGTGCGCACAATCCCAGAATTTAATACCCGCTTTTGGGAACAGATCGGAAATAGGCATCATCGCCGATCCAATAATGCCAAAGGCGTGTTGGATGCCGTGCATTTG
>Ga0181595_10005127_pt1 | contig 11727 bp, 5 predicted proteins | sample 041ome_7_FD_145604 | JGI IMG/M metagenome (GOLD analysis project Ga0181595, IMG submission 145604) | Coastal salt marsh microbial communities from the Groves Creek Marsh, Skidaway Island, Georgia - 041401AS metaG (spades assembly) | ecosystem: Environmental > Aquatic > Marine > Intertidal zone >...
TCTTTCCGCTTCTCTTTGAGCGCGAGAAAAGGCTTTCGTTGCCGTCCAATCGACGCGGAAGTGTTGTTTATGCTTTGGAACATGACGGGGAAAGAAATGAAGCAAACTGAAACGTCATTACACAACGAGCGCGTTCATCGCGATAATGAAACGTTTCCTCGTCAAGAAAGAAGAGGAGGAGGACGAGACATCGATTCACTTCACCAAGAAGGCGAGAATCAAACGAAAATATCCGTCCACTTTTCTCGCGGTAAACGTGAACGGTTTACTCTCGAAAATCAATTCTTCGGACAAATGGAAGGAAAAGCACGCGTTGCTCTCGTATTTACGAAGCGCAAACGCGGACGTGATTTCAATCACGGAGACGTGGATTCCAGGAAATGGATCGTCTGGAGGGTCGTCGAGCAAGAAATGCACGCAGCCGTATTCAAACGACGGCACGAATAAGAGCTACCGGGAAAGCGCGAACGGAATCGAATCTTTGCTCGATTCGAACGGATTTTTACGAAAATACGCGAGATATTATAACTGTTTCCATCAAAAATCCGCGGGCGTGTTGACGCTGGTGAACGCGGAGGAGGTGGAGAAACCGAGCAGAGTGCGTTTACGTTTTACGAACGAAGATAAAGGAGAAGAAGAGTGGCCTGGGAGAGTGATAGAGTGTCAATTCGGCGACGACGAGGACGCGAACAGATTGGTCGTTCTCTCGACGTATTCGCCGAATAACGGGAGCGGAGCGGAATCGCGAGAACGAAGGCGGAGGTGGGATGATTCTGTTTTGAAACGGTTGACGCAGTTGAGAAAAGAAGGGGTGGATTTTATATGGAATGGAGATTTGAACGTCGCCCCGGACGGAATCGACGTGAAGTTCGACGATATTAAAGCGATGGAGAATAAGAAAGCGTCGGATCCAGATTACGGCGTGGCGGGATTTACGAGGAACGAACAGAGACGGTTTCAAAAAATTCTCGAGGCGTCGGAGGCAAGCGACGCGTATCGAGTGGTGAACGGCGAGCGACGATCGTATACGTGGAGGGCGTATACCGTGAATAAAGTAGGCGGGAAGGTTTTTAATACCGTGAACCCCGGGATGCGTCTCGATTTGATGGTTGTTTCCAAGAACTTGAAAAGTAAAATCCAAAGATGTTATCACGCCACGGACGATTTACCGGATACCGAGGCGATGAAGATGCCCATGGAAAAATTCTTCGGCTCCGACCACTGCGCGGTGCACTTAGAGCTCAAGAATATGGACAACGACAACAACAACAACAACAGTGAAGAAAACGAAGAGAACGAGAAAGAGACGAACGCCACGAAAGAAAAAGACGCCTCCGATCCCTCCGATCGAGGCCCCCGATCGATTGAGGCAATTGAATGAGCAGAGCAGAGAGCGCACAAAGTGAGAAGATATCGACTCGTAGATATTACCGTAGGACTATAGAATATAACAATGGACAAACACAAACACGCCGCTAATGATGTAGATAAAATAATAATATTTTCTTCAAGAAGAAGTCAATCACTTCACTTCTTCGTGTCCTCCACCATCGTTATCGTCGGCTTCTTCGTCCTCGACGTCCCCATCCTCTTCGTCGTCGTCGTTGGAAGAAGACGAACTCAATCGGTTTTGCTCCAACTTTTTATGCGCGACGACGGAGGATTTCAAATTCTCTCCAGCCCGTCGCAACCGTTGCTTCGCTTTATCGACCTCATCCGTCACTCTTGCGGCATCCCCGGATACTCGAGTTCTCTCGCCGCTCGCGCGTAATCGCTCTTCTTGTCCCATTCTTCTGTCCAACGCGCGTTGTTCTCGTTCCATCTCTTCCACTTGCTCTCTCGTCATCGTTCGGTATTTCACGACTTGGTGCCTCAACGACGACAATCGATGCCAGGCTTGTTGTTCGCTCATCTCGTCTTCTTTCAACGTGTCCGCTTCGGCTTGTTCACGCTGTTGCGCCAACCTCGCCGCGGCGTCCACCTTCTCTTGCGCCTCCAACGCCTTCTTCGTATACACCATGGCTTCTTTTTGAATCGCGTCCTCCTTCAAAAACGCCTGGTGCGCCGTCAACAGAGTCATCTTCGCCTCCTGTCTCTTCTGCGCCATCTCTCGCCAGTATTGCTCGGCATCGTCCAACTTATTCGCCACGCCGCCGCCTTTCCCGGCTGGGCCTTTACACCACCTCGGCATGTCGTGCCTCGTCCCGGAACACACCTTATCTCGGTACGATTTATCCGAGTTCCTCCCCCATCGTCTCTCGTTGGTCGATTGTTGCATCATTTCCGCGTCGCTGGTATCTTTACCGAGCCCTAACGCCGCTCTCAAGTTATCGTCCGCCACCGTCGTCGTATACAACCCGGACTCTGGATTCTTAAACGCCTCCGAGTGCTTGCTCACAAACGCGTGGTTCTGTCCAATCTGCACCCACGTCCCGTGTTCGTAGTTGTTCCCACTCGTCGCTTTCCTCCGCTCCGACGCTCGCCTGGTGACAATTTTCACTCGATGGCCTTGATTTTCGTCCAAAAATCCCGACCCTTTCCTCGCTTTCTCCCACGCGCGGTCGCGGTCTCTTTTCGCGGTGTACAAATCCGTGTGATCGGTGGCCTCGAAATCGGTCGGATGTTGCATCTCATCTGACGTTGAATCCGCTTCCTCGATCGCGTCCATGACTGCAGATTCGTCCACTTCGTTCGTGTTGTTGTTCTCTTCGTATTCCTCTTGCTCTTCGTCTTCGAGTAATTGTCTTCTTCGTGCTACACTCGCACCAACGTGCTCCTTTTCCATAATCTTCTTCTCCGCTTGGTGTTTGAAAACGGATTGAAGACGATTACTCGTCGTCGGGGTTTCTTTTGTTGCGCGTGCAAACGCGCAGAAGATCGAGCTCAGAAGAAGACACGCGAGTAAAAGCGTCGTTTTGGTAACGATTGTGGTGGTCGTCGTCGCTTTAAACATCGTCGTCGTCGTCATCGTATGAATGTAAAAGCTTTGAATTTGAATGCAAAAGTTTTGAGGAATTTCGTTCGTGGTTTTGTGAGAGGACTTTTAACCCCAAAAATATACGCAGGATGGAATACGTGTATATCTATCTATCTTCTCAGTGGTGACCATTATTCTCTTTGACTTTTGGCAAATCTGGCGTATTCTTCGTCCGTTAGTTCCGGGCACCCTTTTTCTCGCACGTAGTTCAGGCAGTCGTGGTGCTCTTTGTAACGAGCGAAAGAGACGTATCGCGTGTTGTCGAGAGGCACTTTCGCCTCTTCGACCAAGTATTTGAGGCAATCAAGTTGGCCATTCCACGTAGCGTTTCCCGCGCAGGCGAACTTTGCTAAATCAGATATCTTTCTTTCTTCGACGATATATTTCAAGATCTCCACGTGACCACTAGCTGTTGCTTGTCCTGCCGCTTCCACTACCGTCTTTCGCGAAGGTTTCACTTTGTCGAAAAGAAATCGAACACAGTCGAGATGTCCTCTTACAGCAGCTATTTTACACGACATTTCTTCATCACACGGGCAACCATTAGAGAAGCAGTACTTTAGTATCTCGAGATTACCTATAGTTGCTGCCCCAGTAATCGTCTTTTCATCCCACTCGCAATGTTTCACTTCTCTCGCCCACTCGAGCAACTCGAGTTTCTCCGTTGCAGCAACTTGCCAGCAAAACGAGGTTTGATCCATCACATCTCCATCTTCAAATTTCTTTCCCCAGGGAAAGTGATTCCACGCCAATTCCAACGTCGAAATCGATGAACATTCGTGAACAATTACACCTAAACGCGATACGTTTACCCCAGCATACGCAAGCACTTCCCAACTCTCTCTATTCACTCTCGAAAAGAAAAACTGATCTGTCCTATTCAATTTCGGAATCACATGCGAGACGAACACATCCTTATGATGCAACACCAACCCCGTCCACAACTTCGTCGGTCCAAGCTTTAAACGCTCCATATCCGCCACGGCTTCCTTCACGGCCGCTTCTTTCTCCTTCTTCTTCTTCCTTTTCTGCGCGCCGGACATCTTTTTCCCCATTATTATTATTCTTCTAAAGTCAACGTTCTTTCTTCTCTTTTTCCCGAAAATGCGTTTTTGTGTGGTTTTGTCAACTTTTTAATCGAACAAATATAGATAGGTGTACCAATACACGCGAGCGCAACAACGAGTGGTAGTAAAACAACGTACTTACAACAAAGCATTATCCTTCTTTAATGTAATAATATCTACTCGTGTATTAGTATGAATACTATTTTAATATTATTTGATCTTTTTTGTCTTCGCGTTTTCTTCGCTGTTCCGCTCTTTATCCTTTACCCGTCCTTCCTCGTAGTAATGCTTGCCGACGTCGTTCAAATTCTTAAACGTGGCTTTCCATGCCTCGCCGTACGTCATCACCGTGTATTCCAAACCCCACTTTCGGGCGAAGAGTTCGAATTTCTTTGACACTTCCGGTTGACGAAATTGCGGCATATCCGGGAACAAATGGTGGATGACTTGGCAGTTTAAGTAACCCATGAGCCAGTTTACGTACGCGCGGTCTGGGCTAATATCAACCGTGTGCTCGACGGCGTATCGGACCCAACTCGGGTGGTCCTTGAACTCGACGACTTTCGTGTGCGTGTGCGAAGTGGAAAAGTGCGCGAACAGATACATGCCCGCGATCCACTGCGAAAGAGCGTAGAGGCCGTACGCGTGCGCGAAGGAGACGTTCGAAGGGTGGACGAATTGAATCAACGACGCTCGAACGACGTGCGAAGACAACATCCAAAACGCTTCCTCCCAGTTCTTCTTCTTGAAGACTTTGGACGGGTGCAAGACGTACAACCAAAACGCCATGACAAACACGCCGCTGGTGATTGGCACGAACGTCCACGCTTGGAATCTGGACCAGAGCCGAGAAAACCCGCGATCTCTGTTCTCTTCCACCGCGGTGTTGAAAAAAGCCACCGCGGGGGTGGTATCCAAATCCATATCGTGTCGAATCTTCTGCGGAGTCGCGTGGTGTTTGTTATGCATAACGTTCCACATGTCGCCGGATGTACCGAGACCGAAACCCATCAAGCACGCTTGGATGCGTTTATCGATCCAAATGTTCCCGGTTAAGGAGTTGTGTCCGCCTTCGTGTTGCACCCACCCGCATCGAGCGCCAAAAAACGCGCCGTAGGTAATCACAGATAACGTCGTGTACCCTTTCGCCATCAAATACGTCGCCAGCGCGAACGTAAACATCAACTCGACGATTCTATACGCCACGTGTACCAGCGACGGCGTAAAGTACCCGTCCTTCTCCAAACCGAGGCGAAACGTTGCGAAGTCTTTCAACATCGCGCTATCGCTAGTATCAATCGGCTGATAATTGCTATTATTATTATTATTATTATATTTAGAGGAGTAGTGACTCTTCGCGTCGTACTTCCTCTGCGGCAAACACTTCAACATCTTCTCCGCTTTTCGCGATCGATAGTGAAACTCTCGAAACGCCTCCGTCGCGTCCGCGCCGACGTTGGACAACATGTAATAAATCACCGACCCTCCAGGGTGCTTCATATCCGTCACGTCGTATTCCAGGTCGCCAATTTTCACCCACCGACGCTCGAACGTCTTCGCCACTTGCGCTGGTTCCATTTTCTTCGCGTCTTTTTCCCTCGTTGTTGTTTTCCTCTTTTTCTCGGTTTCAAACTCTCCTCCCGAGGAGGAATCATCCTCGTCGTGACTCTCGTTAGTAAAAAAGGAGGAAGAAGATCTCCCACCGGGATGCGCCGCTAACGAAGACGTCGGCGAATCTCTCCCGCTGTTCTTTGGGGATCGTCTCGACGTCTTCTTCGCTCCCTCCATGAGATGGATTTTTGATCAAATTCGAACCGTCAAACAGAGAGACGAAATGATGAGAATACGAACGCTCCTCGCAGGCAGATCTGAACGATATAAAGTAAGAGAGATGGAAGAGAAGCCGACGAGAAATGCAAAAATCAGACAAAAGTAAGAAGAGCGCGATTGAAACTCCGGTTTTGTCTTCTTCTTTGTCTTCTTCTTCTTCCAAGTAAGCAGCGTTTGTGCGCCGTTTTTGTGTCACTTTTATCCAAAGAAGGAGAGATTTGAAATTAATGCCAAAACCCTAAACTCTTAATAAGAGAAGGACACACAACACCAGACGAGTAAAAATACTACTAAATATTGTAAGAAGCGCTGCGAATAATAGAATAATAAAAGTACATACATCTCATAGCATACACAAAACCGAAGAAGAACCTATCTAGTGTATCAGTGTTGAATGTTTAATGCGCCTTTTTGCGTCTTTTTTCCTCGTCTTTAAAATCGGTGGTGTTGATGTTGTTTACTTCTTTCGAAGCTTTGCCGAGTAGTCGGCGAGGCGAACATGCTTTCTAAAGACTTGTTGACGGCGGGCGTGCTGACGACTTTACTACTCGCGGTGTTGTTTGCGCTGCCGCGAGAGAACGGGTTGTTCCGCGGGTCGTCGAGGCCGACGACGATGGATGGTTGTTGTTGTTGTGGTGGTGGTGGTAATCGCGTGGTTCCTCCGCGTAAAGCGCTCATCGAATTCCCGAATTTTCTCGAAGAAGAAGAGAGTAAGGCGGAGCTTTGCGTGCGTCGCTGGGTGCCGGTGAAGAGTAAGCCTCCTCCTCCTGTGCCTCCTTGTCGCTCGTTCGCGCCGGTGTTGTTGGGGGTATTGTTGTTCTTGCCATTCGACGTTGGAACGTCAAAAGACGTTTGACCGCCGCCGCGTTGGGTTTGCATGCTAGAATACGACGGCGACGGTAAATGTTGATGTTGTTGTTGTTGTTGTTGTTGTTGATGATGATGATGATGAGCGGAAGTGTTCAACGTGTTACCGAGTAAAGACGTTCCTTTGGAAGACGACGGCGGCGGCGGCGGGAGTCCTCCCATGGCAGTCGAAGGCGCTCCTCCTCCTCCTCCTCCTCGAAAAGGCGTCGATCTATCGTATGTCGACAACTTTTTCCTGTATTCATCGATCTGCTTTTGCTTGTCTCGACTGTCGCGTTGGTACATCGCTCTCGCGTGTCTTTCATTTTCGAGCTGCTTGACGAGTTCACGTTCTCGAGCCGATGAAGATTGCTGTTGGTCGCCCCCAGAGAGTGTCGAAAGCACGTTGCCGCCGTTGCTTGGTTCCAAGATGTTCCCGCTCTTTTTGTTGTTGCCCTTCTTGGCCGACGAATTTTTCGGTGAAGGAATCGAAGAAGACTGTTTTGGCGACGCCATCGCGTTCTCTTCCAACTCTTTCACGCGAAGTTCCAACGTTGCCGCGTTCGCTTTCGACAGCTTCAGTTTTCTTTCGGCGTCTTCGCAGCGCTTTTGCAACGCTTTTGTTGCAACTGGATCGGATGAAGACGGCGACAAAGGTGGAGGTAACGGGGCAGCCTTCTTTGCCTTGCTCTCCGCTTTCTCCACGTCTTTTTGCAACTTTTGCGTTTTTGCCTCCAACGAGATGATCTTCGATTGTAACCGAGCGTTTTCTTTTTGCAACTCTTTCGCGTTCTTGGACGCCTCTTCCGCGATCGTTTTCGACGCTTCGAGCGATTTAACGCGCGCGGTCGTCTCCACGTTCTTCTCCGAATGCGAATTGATTTCTTTCGTTAAACTTTCCACTTGCATCATCAACTGTTTCTTTTCACTTTCCATCGCTTTCTTCTCCGCGGCGAATTTCTTGGATTCAATCTCAAACTTCTTCGTCTCTTCCTTGGCGAATTTAATCGATTCTGCTTTCGTGCCTTCCAACAGTTTGAGTTGCTTCTTTAACCCGTCGATGTCTTTGACTTCCGCTTTCAACGCTTCGCACTCTTTTTGCGACTGCATCAACATCTCATCCACGTGTTTATCCGCGTTGATGTGTTCCTTCTTTGCGGCGGACAATTGAATTTGAAACGTCTCCGCGTCTGCGAGCGCTTGCGAAAGCTTCGATCGCAACGATTCGATTTCAACGTTCACATCGGATTGCGTTTTAGTCATCTCCGCACGCACACCGTTCGCGTCCGCTAACGCCGACGAAACTTCTTCCTTCAATTTTTCGTTTCGTTCCATCAACTGCGAGTTTTTGTCTTCCAATTCTTTCACGCGAAGTTCCTCCGCCGCGTCCTTCTCGTCGGTAGATGCAAGGCGACGCTGCTCCATCAACTGTTTGATTTCCTTCTCCGCCGCGGTCAGTTTGCTCTGCTTTTCCATGGCATTGACCAGCATATCTTTCAACTCTTTCTTCATCGACGCCGCAGTGTCTTTCGCTTTTTCAGTCTCCTTTCGTTCTTTTTCCAACTCTTCGTTCAATCCTTCGATTTGCTTCTTGTTCGTCTCCATTAAAATCCTTCGCTCGTCGTCCATATTCTTCAACACCTGAATCGTCTCAACGTGTTTCGCCGCTTTCTCTTTCTCTGTTTCGATTGTTTTCAACATTTCCTCTCGTTCAGCACGAAACGTCTCGCTCTCGTCCTTTCGCCTCTTAAACTCGTTGATTTCCTCCTCGGCTTTTTTCAACTTCAAGCACGCCTCCAACGCTTCGTCTTGCGACTTCTTCACCGTCGTCTTGGCGTCTCGCAACTCGTGGAGTTCTTCGTTCAAATTCTTGATATCTTCTTTGTATTTGTCTAGAGAGGCATTTAAGAACATTTTCGTCTCTTCCTGTTCCGCGGCTCGAGTTAACGTCTCCGTCGCTTTCTTATCGTTCAACTCTTTCACGTCTTTTCTCAATTTTGCGATGACTTTGTCTTTTTCCTCGGAAACATCCGCTATTTTTTTCGAGAGCTCTTCGCTCGCTTTTCGAGCTTCGTCGCGCTCTTGTCGAGCTTCGATCAAGGCTAAAGATTCCGATTCGTTTTTAGGGGCGGCATTAGTTGTAGTTGTAGTTGTAGTCCCCGACGGTGATTTCCTCAACAAATTCGTGAAAAATTCTTGCTGACTTTTACTCGCCGAGAGTTCGTTGTCGTTGACGGAGGAGTCGAACGAAGACGATTTCGACGGCGTTCCAACTGGCGTTTTAAAGCCTTCCGATTGCCTTTCCGCGAACGCTTGCGGGTCCTTTTTCGCATCTTCTAATCGGTCTTTCAATCGGCTGGCTTCTTTTTGCGAAATACGCGCTTCGCTTTTGGCTTGTTTCAACGCCAAGCGGTTCTTCTCGAGCTCGTCGCGCATGGCTTTGAGTTCTTCTTCGTCGACGACTGATGATGGAGTAGGAGCGGCGACAAGAACAGGTGGTGATGTTGGTAACGTCGCCTCTTGTTTCTTTATCTCAGCAGTAGCAGCAACAGCGGCGGCGTCTGCGATGACTTTCTTCGCATCGCTTTCCGCTTTCTCCACCGCTATTCTCGCGTATTCGCGCGCTTTCGCTACCGACGCTTCCGCCTCCGCCTTTGCTTTCTTCTCCGCCTCGGCCACCCGTTCGTCCGCGCTCTTCTTTGCCACCGCTAAAGCCTTCTCTATCTCGTCTTTCGTCTTCGATTCCGTTTCAGTCGTTCTTTTTTCGATCAACTCTTTCTCTTTCTGCAATTTCGTCTTTTCTTTTTCTATCGATTCCTTCTCCGCTTTCACGGCCTCCTTCTCTTTCTTCAATCTTTGCGCGGCGGTTTCATCCGCGCGTCCCAAGGCGACAGCTAAACGACCACTCGTCGCTGCCGCCGCTTTAAGCTGTTGATTTTCGGTTCGTAAACGTTCGATTTCTTGGTTCAGTTCGTTTTTGCTGTTGTTGTTGTTGTTGTTGTTGTCGTTGTTAGAGTCGTTCGATTTTGAAGGCGTTTTGATGGTTTCCTTCGCGTTGTTGATTTTCGCCGCCGCGTTCGGCATCAAACCGCTCGGCGGATTTTTTAATTTCGTCGGCGTCGGCGAATTCTCTTGCTTCATCGGCGAGTGCGCTTTTGGAGCTTGCACCGTTTGCGACACGGTTCGATCGATTTTTGTTTTCGATTTAGCGCCGCCGTTGCTGCTGCTTTCGGGCGTACCGCCGTTGTTCTTCTTTTGCGGCTGAGATTGCGAAGAAGGCGAAGAAACCGGCGTCCCATCTTTGCGTTGGAGTCTACTAAACACGTCGCTTTTTTCCGGAGTCGTCGTGGTAATCGCTTTCTTACTCTTCGTATCGTCTCCCGACGGCGTTAATCGATCGAACACGCTCGGTTTACTGCTGTTGTTGTTGTTGTTGTTGTTGTTGTCTTTAGTATTACTATCATTTTTATTATTATTATTCGCAGCAGCGGCGGCCCCGCCTTTGGCGTTTGGCGACGGCGTTGGCGTGCTCTTCTTACTCTCTTTCGTCGGCGTCGTTTTCGATCCTCCTCCTCCTTTTGTTGGCGTCGTAAAAGTCGCTTTGTTGTTGTTGTTGTTGTTGTTAATGTCATTTTTCTTCTTCGCGCCGCTAAAAGACCCGGTTTCCGAGGTGTTCGATTTCCCAGATTTCGTCGACGCGTCGTCGTCGTCGTTGCTCTTCTTCTTCTTCTTCTTCTCGCTCAATTTCTCTTCCGTTTTTTTTATTCCAGTATTGTCAGCATCGGTGGCATCAGAGAGCAACTCTTCTTGCGAGCCGCCTTCTTTATTACTCTTCTTCCCTTGCGGCGAGGTGAACAAATACGTCGCCGTCGATCCGATGACGCTTCCAACCATGCCGAATAATCCTTTACTCTCTCGATTGTTCGTTTTACCGTCGTCGTTCGCCTCTTCTGCTTTCAAATCCTTCTCCCTTGGTAACGGTCGCGGTGGTGGTTGTTTCACCGGCGTCGGCGACTCTTCCGGCGCGACGACCTTGACACTCGCAGAAGAAGAAGAAGAAGAAGAAGAAGCGTTGTTGTTGTTGTTGTTGTCCTTCGTCTTCGTCGCCTCGCTCGCTCGCTTCGCCTCGAGACTCTCGCTCGTCGTCTTCGTCGGGACGCGACCGCCTTTCTGAAACACCGAACCAATTTTGATGCTGTTATTAGTATTAGTACTCCCACCACCACTGCTCGATAAAGGAGGAGGCGCAGGAGGAAACTGTGTGTTGTTGCTCTGACTCGTCGTTTCCTTTTCGACGTCCTTTTCCGTCGTATTCGCTTTTGTCTTCTCTTTGACTCCCAAAACAACTGAAGGCTTTTTAATCGCGATCGCTTTCGAAAACTTCTTCGCGTGAACGATTGGCGTTACGCCTAATTGTTTTTGCCCAATTTGAAAATCGGTTTTAAACGCATCGTGTGGTGTTAAATCGAACGTTTGGAGTTGTTTCAAGTCTTCTTCGTCGTTCGTCGTCGTCTCGTTAAACGCGTTCGTTCCGTTCGAATTCGAATTCTTCTTTTCGTCGTCCTCTTTCGTTGTTGTTGTCGTTGCTTTCGTTGTCGCAACGGTGGTGGAAGGAACAACACCTTTTGGAGGCACGAATTCTTGGGCAGAGGGCGTTAACGGCATGTGTGCGACGAGTAATACTGCTTTTGAATGCGTTCCGCCTTCTGACGAAGCGCGCGCGTTAAAAATTTTAATTTTCGTGGTGCAGTATTATTTAGGGTCTTAAACCCTAATTGAATAATGCAGCTGTTTCTCTCTCTCTCTCTCTCTCTCTAAGCAGAACGCGCTGAGAGTACAGCAGAAAATAAGGTTTTTGAAAACCGAAAATACGTTTTGCATACTTTCTTCTAAGAAGAATATACAACAACATACCGTTCTTTCTTGTTGCTCTGGCGTTTTACGACCAACCCATATGAACGTTCCAAAAAAGAATGCGAGCACCTTTTGTGTGCACGTTTTTAATAC
>Ga0181595_10005137_pt1 | contig 11717 bp, 7 predicted proteins | sample 041ome_7_FD_145604 | JGI IMG/M metagenome (GOLD analysis project Ga0181595, IMG submission 145604) | Coastal salt marsh microbial communities from the Groves Creek Marsh, Skidaway Island, Georgia - 041401AS metaG (spades assembly) | ecosystem: Environmental > Aquatic > Marine > Intertidal zone >...
CCGCGCGCTCGCGCGCCCGCGCGCGCCGCCCGCGCGCGCGGCGCCGAGCGATGACATCGCGCTACGCCTCGCGCATGCTCGCGAGACGACGGATCGCGGGCGACGCCGTGCGTCGCGGTTTACCGTCGCGCTGCAAACGGTCGCTGACTCGTCAGAACGCGACGACGACGAAGACGACGACGAAGACGACGAAGACGCGCGCGCGCGCGCGACGGAGGCGCGGCGAAACGCGCGTCGGCGTCGCGACGACTGCGCGGCGCGAACGCGCGCGTGACGGCGATGGACGACGTTGCGAATGATTCCGGGCACCGTCTCGGAACGCGCGACGGCGGCGACGACGACGACGACGACGCGGAAGAGGACGGCGCGCGGTTGACGAGCGAACCTTCGACGTCGGGCGCGTCGCTGAGATACGCCACCGCGCGCGACGTGCCGTTTCGAAAGCTGTGCGGCGCGTTCGAGGCGTTGCAGAACGAACGCGGTCGGTCCAAGGCGACGAGCGCGCGGCGGTATCGAGTGCTCGATACACTGCACGATCGATGTCTCGTGAGCGCGCGCGATGGAACCCGCGTCGACGCGTTCGACGCGTATCGGTTGATACTGCCGGCGTTGGACAAGGAACGAGGGGCGTATTTCTTGAAACACGACGCGTTGGCCAAGGTGGTGGTGTCGGCGTTCGACATGTCTCGAGCGAGCGAGGACGCGAAAAAGTTGGAGGATTGGAAACGAAAGGGTGGCGGTAACTTTCCGCAAGTTGTTCGAGACGTTTTGGCGGGTGGACATCTCGCGGATCGTGAGAAAGATGAAGACGCGCGCACGTTGACCATCGGAGACGTGAACGAGGCGTTGGACGCATTGGCGGCGTGCGATAACAAGGATCAGCGCGCGTCGACGCTGCGGGCGCTGTTTTCAAAGATGGATGCGACGCAAGTGAAATGGACGTGCGCAATCATATTAAAGGAAACAAAAATTTCAATGGGAGAGAAGGCGATATTGCGTCATTATCACTCCGAAGCGAATGACTTGTGGGATTGGACTAGCGATTTGCGAAGAGTTTGTGAAGACTTACCGCGGCGAGACTTCCGGATGAAGCGCGAGGACATCGATGTGGGCGTAGGTTTAATTAATCCTCAGATGGCGAGAAGGCAAAACAGCATCGATGCCGTGTACCGCGCGTTGAAAGGTACGCAGTTTGTCATCGAAACCAAATTCGACGGCGAGCGCATTCAAATTCACAAAGACGGCGACATCATCAACTACTGGACGAGAAACATGAACGATTTTGGCCCTCGTGGCTACGATGTGATGAATGCTCTCTTTCGTCATTTGCCAAAGCGATGCATTCTCGACGGCGAACTCATGGTTTGGAACAAGCTTCGCGATCAGTCGTACCCGTTCGGCGCGTTGAAGAATCTCATCAAGGCTGCAAATATGCGCAAGGCCAAGGATGAATTGTTTCCACTCAAGGCACACCTCGAAAACCGTGATGGTGGTGATAGCGACGGTGAGGAGGATCTCATGAGCTCCAAGTATGCGTGGTACGCCGAGAACGTAAAGAAACTCACGTATGGAGACTTGGAATTGGTCTACGTTCCGTTTGATATATTGTATGCCGTCGATCGAAGTGTGAAGACTCATAAGCTGAGAGAGCGGCATGAACTTTTGAAAGAGCATGTGCGTGAAGTATCAGTCATGTGTGGGAATATTCGTGCTAGAATTCTTCTCGCGACGCCCGATTGCGCGTTCTCACGTGTAGGCTCAACGAAGGAGGATATCGAGCGCGCGCTGTTAGAAGCGATGGATAACGGAGAGGAGGGATTGGTGATCAAAGATCTCGACGGTCCATGGATACCAGGTGATCGTAGCAATAACTGGATGAAAATCAAACCAGACTACTTATCGAGTGAAGATTTGGACGTCGTTCTCATCGGCGGCTATTACGGCGCCGGTGAGTTGCGCGGGGGCAAAATTTCGCAGTTCCTCTGTGGCATTGTGGAGGCAACGAACGATCCGATTAGCACCGCTTCAGATGGAGTCAAAATCATGAGCTTTTGCAAGGTAGGTACTGGTATCAGCGCCATGCAGCTCGACGATTTGAGAAGTCGGCTAGGCGACTTCATGCACAGAGAAAAGCCTCAAGACATGAACTACAACGTCACGGATGCTTACAACGAAAAGCCGGACGTTTGGATCTGGCCTCCTCAGCGATCATTGGTTGTGACGGTGAAAGGTGACATTCGTGCGATTCGCACGACAACTTTCGCAACTGGTTACAGCCTGCGTTTCCCCCGCGTCACCGGTATTCGATATGACAAAAAATGGTCCGACATCTTGACACTCTGCGATCTCTTAAAGACGATTGAAGAGGAAGCACCGACATTGAAAGTGAATATCGACGATACACGAGGCGGTACGAATGCCCGAAAGCGTTCGCGCACGACGGGACCCGCGACGCTACTACCTGCACATCTCATGCCGGTTGACGTTTCGGGCGTCGTGCAGGAATCTGAAATCTTCAAAAACATGCAAGTGCACATCGCGAACTGTGAAAGTCGAGAACAAAAGCAGGAGCTGTTCAAAGCTGTCATCGCACGTAGTGGTACTACGAGTGAGTTGTGGCACAAGCATGTGACGCACAGCGTTGCGTTGAACCGCGACGGCTCAAAGTTCAGGACGGCGAGTCGGGAAGGCGATGTGTACACGATTGCCTGGCTCCAAGAGTGCATTCACGAAGGACGTGTGGTACCGCCGAAACCTCGACATCGCTTACATCTCTCAGCGACGACGTGGTATGGTACGGATGCCATGGATCGATACGGAGATGATCATTTCTCGGACTGCAATTTGGCCGACGTACACGCGCTCGTGCATCAAGTTGGCGATCAAACTAAGCGTTGGAAAACTGCCGAAGTTCCAGCATTGGTGGAGCTCGATCGCGAGTATCCATCGGTGTGTGCTGATGTGAAACTTTTGACGTTTAGGGGTTGTGTGTTCGAGATTGACGATTCTCTCGGCAAAGATGCGCGTGTTGATGAGCAGAGTAGTATGTTTCCAAGTGTGCTGGCGGGCGAACGTCGAAACGTTGAACAGATTCTTCGGATTTATGGTGGAAAGCTCGCACCTGAAGGCAGAATGGGGACACATATTGTGCGCATGTACGATGACTCCGTTGTCTTTGAAGATATGGATGATGGAAGAAAGCAAGTTTCGCTCTCTTGGGTGAAACGTTGCATCGACCGGTCGACAACGGCTGATGTAGTCTAAATTTAGCGGCTGGTGTTCGCGTCCCCTGAATGATTGACGCGATACGATGCGCACGTCACAGGACTTGGCTCTTTTAGAACCATTTGTTCCGAAGGCGGCGAAATGGCTCTCGTCGCACGCAGCTGATGGATGTCTCTCCATTTCACGCCGCCGCGGGAGAGCCGCCTTGCTCTTTGTGGATATGAATGACTTTGTAAAAGTTAGTAATGGTGCGGTTCGCGAGCACGCATTGGCTGCCGCATCTTTCAACCACATTCGCCCGTCTATATACGGTAAACGGCGCAACCTCGAGGCCTCCGCTCGATGTGCAGCGTGCTTACGAGACGTGCTCGCTGAATACTTTTCTATACTCGCAGACATCGTGAGCGCGTACGACGGCGAGGTGTTGGCATTCATAGGGGACGCCATGCTTGCTGCGTGGTTCGTACGCGGCGACATGGATGACGATGAAGAGATGCGGTGCGCCACAAAACGGGCTCGGCTCTGCGCGCAGGGCATTCTCACGAATGTTCACGGGCGTGCCTTGAAAGAAATTGTCACCATCACGCTGAAAGCGATGATCTCTGCAGGCCCAGTCGTCGCCATTCCCACCAAGTTTCCCAATCATGCACGCGGTGTGGTGGTAATCGGTGACGCGTTTGATGACTTAAGAGCGATGAAGGGATTAATGCAATCGGGGAAGGTCGTTTTCAATGCGTTAAGTTGCGCACTCCTCGCATCGGGTGGAAACAGAGACACGGCGAGCGCAACGACATCGATTTTCACGACACTGCCACGCGCGCGTGTCAAGGAATTCATCCCGTCGCACGTTTTCAACGCATTTGCAGATGGTTTGATCGGGTTCGACGATAAAACACCTTCCTTGAGCGAGGTGTGTACCGTCGCCTTTGTGCGATTCAATCCCAAAGGAGACGACTGTGTAGTCGAATGCATCGGCGTCGTGCATCGCGTGGTTTCGCAATATCAGGGCGTTGTTTTGCAAAGTATCGTAGATGACAACGGGCCTTCGTGCTTGTGCGCGTTCGGCGTTCCCGGAACCCCCAAGCGCGGCGCGACGACGAGAGGATTGCGATTCGCGCGAGATCTCTTGAACACGCTAGACGGTGCGCTGACGCACGCGCGGTGTGGGTTGTCCACAGGCGTCGTGAACATAGGTGCCGCGTGTGAGGTGAACTCTAAGTCGCATTCCGAGTTCTCGCTCGTCGGTGTCCCAGTGATACTGGCCGCCCGACTAGCTGATGCGGTGAAACCTGGCGTCGCGGCGATGGATGAAGAGACGCGTGTTTGGGCGGCTTCAGCGCTCAACAATAATGCGCGTACGTCTCGCATTGAATTATGTTTAAAAGGTTTCCCGCGAGCGATGACAACGTTTATCATAGAGTAGCTGCAACTAACTGATTCTTTCTATTCAATATCACCAAGTCCTGTCCTAGTTCTGTCGTCTTCGTCTCTTGATTGTGCGGCGCACCGCGTGTCGGCGAGCGCCTTGGGTAATTTGTAAGCCCACTCACACGAGCATGTTATTGGATCTTTCAATACCTCTGTCACGACGCCTCGAGTGGCGAGACGAGATTGCTCTCCCTCCGCGATGCCGCAGTGCCGCTCCACAACTCGCGGCTCGTACTCTTTTCCATCCTTTCCCCCGCCGCTGCGAGGTCGACCTTGCTTGTCGTACGCTTCGTTGAAGCAGAAGTACTGGTCGTGGTTGAGCGCGTTGTTGATCGCCGTATCAAATGCCTCGTCCTTTTGTTTATCATCGAAACCGCAAAATGAGCCTTCATCGAGTTGGTCGATCATGATGACGCCGTGATCGTTATACGATTCCAGCGCCTCGACGGCGTCACTCGCTGAGAAACCGCGCTCGATGACGACATCAGCCATGTTTTTGTCGTCTTTCGCGCCAATTTTAACGTGAATGACATCTTCTCGAACGTTCCCTTTAAGTCGCATGTCTTCGAGGAACCCTGCTTCGCGAAAATCAACGCCCAAGTCATGCAAGCCTTCGAGGTTGTAGATGTGATCCATCGGGCACGCGTACGGCAAATGCGCCGTCTCGGCGCCGAGCGCGCGACATCCGGCGAGCGTGTTCCATATTTTATCGCAGTAACATCGCGCGGGTGGTAGCACAAAGATTCGTCCGAGCGCTTTCGCCAGGGCGAAGCCGTTTCGAATCGTCGTTCTTCGCAATCTGTCCTCTTCAAAGTGTCGCGTGATGGCGGTTAAATACGCATCGTTTTCCATGCCGATGGCCCGAGAACCATTGAACTTCATCTGCGACCCTTTGGTGGAGATGGTCAAGTACTTCTTTGGCTTCCAATAATCTGTGTCATCGTCTGCGTACCATAAACCATGCTGTCGCAGTCTTTGACGCTTGCCGTACGCGTACCGCGCAGAATCGCCGTATTGGTACGTCGTGTGCACCGCGTACGGCTCACCGTCCTCGGGGTGGTACAAGTGGTGCTCTTGCACGAAGAAAGTATGACCGTTGGAGAATTGCGCGATGGGCAAAACGCCCATGCGAATCGTGCTGTTTGCTGCGAAGACGATCGAGCGATAGCCCGGTAATCCGCGCTTGTCATCGGGAACCGCCACCGCGGGCGCGAGCGCGGGAGATCCTTCGCGCACGAGCAAATTCAGCGCCGGCTGGTCGCGCATCCACGCGATCTCGCTCGTCGCTACTTTTTGCTTCCACTTTTCCACGAACGCCTTCGCCGGCTCCGTGGGCCGAATGTGCACGATGCCCGTGTTAAAGTTGACGTTGCGACAGTTGGCGTTGTCGGCGCGATCGTTCACGGTGTCGATGCAATCGCTCGATATCAGCACGTCCGCGTATGCGTAAGTGCCGTTGTTGAATAGCTCGCGCGGATCGCGCATCCAAACCACGTCCGCGTCGCTCAGAATCGGCGCTATCCCAAGCTCGAGCAAATCTTGAATAAACTTCGTCTTCACCGTGCCCATCTTTTTAAACGTCTTGCTCTTTTGCGTGATGAACTCTTGATCCCTATTATCCAACACTGACCGCCCCGTGAGCAGCATGGATGGTATCCCAGCCTTAACACATAGTGTGTGCATCTCTTCGTCTAAAGCGCCGACGAATATCGGCTCTAAACTCAACTTTTTCGCCGCCGCCGCCCAATTGAAGACGAAATCCTGCACGCTCGCCGTGCCAAACGTCACGAACATCTCCCCCCCAGCCTTAGCGCCGACCCGCCGCAACTCCTCCGGCACGTGTTCCATCTTCTTTCCAAGCTCCATTTTCGCCGCATCATCGAGCGCATCCGCGGAAACGTCCTTCCACGCCTGTCGCATCCACTTCGGCTCGTCGTCGTCGATCGCCAGCCCCGCGAACGTCGTCGCCGGCGGTTCCAACAGCGCGAAATCCATCCCCCGATCCCTCGGCCTCGATCCCGTCGACGCCGCGTCATCGCGTCGGTTCAATTCCACCCGTCCTTTTTCTCCCTCGTCCGTCGTCGTCGTCGTCGTCGTCGCCGACGCGAACCGATTTCTCCGCGTCGCCGACGCGTTCGCGTTCGCGTTCGCGTTCGCGTTCGCCGCCGCGTTCGCGTTCGCGTCCGCGTCCACCGCCGCCTCCACGGCCGCGTCGCTCCGCGCGCGCGCCGTCGCGTCGTACATCGACGCCGACGCGTCGTCGCCCGCCCTCCGCGCCGTCGCGTCGTCGATCGCGTCGCCGTCGCCGTCGCCGTCGCCGTCGCCCATCGCCATCGCGCGCGCGTTCGCCTCGCGCGCCGTCGTCGCGGCGTCCGCGATCGCGCCGTCGCGCGCGCCGCCGCGCGCGCCCTCGCGCATCACCATCGCGCACGCCGCGACGACGGCGACGCACGCGAGGCGGCGCGCGAGGCGGCCGCGACGCATCGCGTCGCCTCGCGTCCCGCACTGACGCGCGCGGCACCGACGCGCCTCGCGTCGACGAGCGAGCGAGCGATGGACGCGGTGCGCGACGCGACGCGACGCGACGCGAGACGCGAGACGCGCGCGCGAGGCGACGCGACGCGCGCGACGAGAGAGGGCGACGCGCGCGCGAGGCGATGATGATTCGACGCCAACCGACGACGATCGGATCGGCGCGAGAACGGACGCGCGAAGACGCGCGGCGCGAGGACGGACGCGCGCGACGACGCGACCGTGGACGCGCGAACGATCGACGCGCGCGGACGCGACGCGCGGCGACGGAGAAGAGGAAACGAAGACGATGAGACGATTGGAGCGATTGTTTGACTGACGGCGACGACGGCGCGGCGACGACGATTCGAATAGGCGATCGAAAAATGGTGCGCCGAGATGGGCACGACGCCCGAAAAGGTGGTGACGATGTACTTGGATGAAAAGTTTAAGTCGGCGACGGTCGAGGGGGAACTTTTGGCCAAGTGTGAAAACTTGAAGACGCTGTCGTGCGCGTCGTGCGGGTTGACGACGCTCGCGGGGTTCCCGGCGCTGGCGAATTTGAAGGATTTGAGTTTGAACGATAATCGCATCGCGGATGGGTTGGAAGCCTTGGTGGGGTGCAAGGCGCTCTCGTCGTTGTCGCTGGCGAATAATAAGCTGGCGAACGTGGACGATTTGAAAGCCGTGGCGGAGGAGTTGACGCTGTCGGTGCTCGAGTTGGAGGCGAATCCGTTGACGGAGAACGAAGACTATCACGAAAAGGTCATGACCATGATGCCCACGCTTAACGTGTTGGACGGAAGGGACGAGTTCGGGAATGAGATCGAAGACGACGACGAAGACGACGACGAAGACGAAGACGACGAAGACGACGAAGACGAAGACGAAGACGACGATGAAGACGACGAAGACGAAGACGAAGACGAAGACGAAGACGAGTCCGAGGAAGAGGAAGAGGAAGAGGAAGAGGAGATGGGCTTAGCCGATCTCTACGGCGACAAGCCGCTCGAAGACGACGACGACGACGACGACGCTTTCGTCGAAGACGAAGATCCCGAGAGCGAAGACATCGACGAAGAGGAGTCGGACGACGACGAAGACGAAGCGGCGGCGAAAAAGCCCAAAATATAACCGCGCGTCGCGACGCCGCGCGCGTCGAGATCTCGCCATCGCCGAAGGACCACGACGCGTAGTTTTGTTTGTTTAATTTACCACGCACGACTAGCAAATCACGCGCGTCCCCCGTTCGATCGAACTCGAATTGACTTTAGTGTTACAAGCATTCTTTCGTCCATCGTCTCGCGTTCGTCGCAAACCTCCCGAAGCGACGATCGCTCGCGCCGTTCCTACACCATGTTATCGCCGTCTCTCGTGGTGCCGTACGACTCCCACGCAGCAAGCTCTGCGTCTCGCTCGCGCCGCTCGCCCGTAACCGCCTCGTCACCGCGTAGCTCGCCATCGCCGCGATCGCCACGCCGATCCCCGCGATCAGCGCCACGGGCGCCGTGATCGTGTACGTCCCCACCGCGATCGTGTACGACCCGAGCGACCCGAGCGTTTCGCCGATCGCCGTGCCCGCCGCGCCGAGCGACGCCGTCGCGCCCGCCGACGCCGACGCCCCCGCCGCGCCGCCCGTCAGCGTCATCGTCTCCGCCACCGCCGCCGTCGTGAGCAGGCCGCCCATGAGCGATTTCGCGCGCGCGCGCGATTTCGCGCGTCGCGAGATCGCGCCGTCGTCGCGCGCGCGCCGGCGCGCGCGCGATCGAATCGGCGCGATCGCGCGCGCGCGATCGATCGATCGCGCGACGCTCGACGCGACCCTCGACGCGAGGTTCGCGATCGACGCGCGATCGACGCCGCGAGGTTCGACCGACGCGCGCGCGATCGATCGATCGCCGTCGCGATCGCGCGGCGACGCGTCGGCGCGACCCTCGCGCGAGACGACGACGCGCGCGGCGTCGACGCGACGCGCGCGATGGCGACGATCGCGCGGCGGGTCGCGCGCGCGGCGTGGACGCGCGGCGCGCGGTTCGCGACGGCGACGGCGACGACGACGGCGACGACGACGACGACGACGGCGGCGCGCGCGATCGCGACGACGGCGGAGGCGGCGCGCGGGACGACGGCGCGGTGGACGCTCGATCGAGGCGCGCGGTGGAGGACGCTCGCGAGCGATGCGTCGACGCGGGCGGCGACGGTCGGGGGCGGAGAGGGCGGGACGAGGGCGCGCGAGGCGGACGCGACGGCGGACGGGCGGGACGACGACGACGACGCGCGCGCGAGGGTCGACGCGGGGGTCATGCGCGTGCGCTGGACGATCGCGGAGGGACAGGGGCGGGGGGAGGACGCGGTGGTGCCGGTGTACTCGTTCGACGGCGAAGCGCGAGGATCGGTGGAGCTTCCGGGGCGGATATTTGATCAGCCGTTGCGCGTGGACGTCGCGCACCGCGTGGTGCGGTGGCAACGCGCCAAGGCGAGGAAGGGTTTGCACAAGACGAAGTCGCGCGGGGAGGTCGCGGGGTCGACGCGGAAGGTGAGACCGCAAAAAGGGTCGGGGCGCGCGCGCGTGGGGAACCTGAAGGCGCCGCAGATGCGAGGCGGGGGGACGGCGCACGGACCGGTGGTGCGGTCGCACGCGCACGCGCTGCCGAAAAAAGTGCGGCGAATGGGGCTCAAGGTGGCGCTCAGCGCCAAGGCGGCGGAGGGGAAGCTCATCGTTGTCGATTCATTCGCTGGGATGGAGCCGAAAACGCGCGCGATGAAGGCGACGCTCGAGCGGTTGACGGGCGACCTCGGCTTGGCCGCCGGCGGCGAGTTTCACTCGACGCTCATCATCGACGGCGAATTCGAGGAAATGGCGGAGAGCGTCGTGGACGCCGAGGACCAGTTCGGGCCGAGCGAGCTCGTGCGCATGAGCGCTCGAAATTTGCCGCACGTGGAGGTGCTGCCGCAAATCGGCGCCAACGTGTATAGCATTTTGCGTCGCCGGACGCTCATCGTCACCAAAAGCGGGCTCGAGCAGCTCATCGCGCGATTAGACGCGCCGATCAAGCGATGAATAGAGATGAATAGAGTTGTGTTGTGTTAATACGAGCGAACGACGTGATTAGCAAGAGTACGCCTACCAAGTCAAAATCATATCCTTCGTGTAGCCGAGCTCCTCGAGCGCCGGGAGCACGGCGAACTTCAACATCGGCGGTGGGCCGCAAATCAAAATTTGCGTGCGCTTCCCCGGCGGTGGCATCGTCTTTTCGATCATTTCTTTGGTGATGAAACCGCAGAAGTGCGACCAGCCGGCTTTGGGCGGGCGGTCGAGCGTGTAGTCGGCGCTAAACTTGTCGGCGCCGTATTTAGCGACGTCGGATTCAATCTCCTCGCGACACAAAATATCCGCCTCGGTTTGGTTCGCGAACAACAAATTCATCTTCACCTTGTCTCCGTTATCTAAAATAGCGCGCGAGATTTGCAACATGGGCGTGATTCCGCTGCCGCCCGCGATCATGCCGACGCGCGAGCACTTGCGTTTTTCAAACCCGCCGCCCTGCGAACGCAACCGCCTGATCGCGAAGACCCCACCGCCTTCGTACGTTTTCATCCCTTTCGGCCCGTCGAAGTCGCACGAGTCACCGACGCGCAACCCATCGAGGTGTTGGCTCACCTTCCCCCCGAGCGGAAACTTTTCGCACGGCTTGTACGCCTTAATCACAAACGTCACCGAACCCTCTTGATCGTCCGTGCTCACCGGCGTGTACGGTCGCTCGTGCCGCTCGCCGCTCTTCGCGTCCACGTACGACAACCCGACGTGCTGTCCCACGGGCAAGCCCAAGACGTGCGACGGCGTCGGCAGCGCGAACGTCAGCCGCGCCGTGTCCGGCGAAATCTGTTCTCTTCGCGCCAACTTCAGCGCGACGCGCGACGTCCCGAGCGTCTTCGGCGACGCCACCGTCCGCGCCTTCGCTCGACGACGCGCGCTCCCCTCGCGCGTCGCGCGCAGCGCGAGATCGAGGACGACCAAGAGCGCGGCGACCGCGATCCCGAGCACGGTGACCGCGTTGACGAACTCGGGCGTGCCGAACTCTGGGAGCGTCAGCGCGCCCGTCTTCGCGTCGAACAGCGTCTTGGGCAGCGCGAACAGCTCGCGCGGCGCGGGCGCGGGCATCGCGCGCGCAGCGCGACGAGCGTCGGCGCGTGACGCGACGGACGCGGACGCGATTGGCGCGACGCGATCGATCGATTGACGCGACGTCGAACCTCGGCCCGTAACAAAAAAAACGCGCGCGCGGACGGGTGAGGGGGAGGTGTTTATCGTGGTTTGCGTGTATCATGGGCGTTTGATACGCTTGAATATGTGATGTTGGGTTGGTATAGTTGGTTATTACGTCCGCCTCACACGCGGAAGGTCAGGAGTTCGAACCTCCTACCCAATACGCGCTTTTTTTGTTTTGAGAGTGGAAATACTTCTTTTCCACGTATAATACGTATTTCGTCGACTGTTCACGACTCGTCAGCCTCGAGGCACGACTCGTCAGCCTCGAGGGACTCCATACGCG
>Ga0181595_10005139_pt1 | contig 11711 bp, 12 predicted proteins | sample 041ome_7_FD_145604 | JGI IMG/M metagenome (GOLD analysis project Ga0181595, IMG submission 145604) | Coastal salt marsh microbial communities from the Groves Creek Marsh, Skidaway Island, Georgia - 041401AS metaG (spades assembly) | ecosystem: Environmental > Aquatic > Marine > Intertidal zone...
TCCTTTGGAAGATCTAAATCCATATTTTACCCCATCGTACCTAGCTAAGTTAGAAGATGCTTCTGCAGGTGCCACTATATAATATGTTGGTAAAGCGTACTCTGTATGAGGTAAAGAAATGTCTATAATCTCTGCTCCCTCCTCTTTTAGAATTTTTTTTCCTTTATCCCATAATTCTTCAATTTGAGATGGCATTCCATCAACTCTGTATTCTTTAGGTATGCCTATTTTTAAACCTTTAATATCTTTTGATAAGTTTTTTGAGTAATTTTCTTTTTTTTTATTAATGGAAGTCGAGTCTTTAGGATCAAATCCAACCATAGCTTCTAACATTAAAGCACAATCTGAAACATTCTTTGTCATTGGTCCTGCCTGATCCAATGAAGAAGCAAAAGCAACAATACCCCATCTAGAACATAATCCATATGTTGGTTTTAATCCTACAGTTCCTGTGAAAGAGGCAGGTTGTCTTATAGATCCACCTGTGTCAGTCCCAATTGTTGCAGGCGTTAGATTTGCACATACTGCAGCTGCAGAGCCACCAGAGGAGCCACCAGGAACTACATTATCTTTTAATGGATTAATTACATTTCCAAAATAACTCGTTTCATTAGAAGAACCCATTGCAAATTCATCACAATTAAGTTTGCCTAACAAAAAAGCACCTTCGGACCATAAATTATTTGTTACTGTTGACTCATAATTTGGAATAAAGTTTTCAAGCATTTTGCTTCCAGCTGTGGTTCTTACACCCTCTGTACAAAAAAGATCTTTAACAGCTAGAGGTATTCCTGGCAAAAGACAATCTAAATTTGGATTTTTATCAAAATTTTTTGCTTTGTCTAAAGCATGATCAAAAGCATTTGTGACAAAAGCATTTAGCTTTTCTCCCTTGTTACAATTATCAATAAAATCTTTAGTAATATCCTCAGATTTTAGTTCTTTTGTTTTAATTAAACTGACTAATTCAGTTAAGCTTTTGTTAGTTAATTCTGACATTTATTCTATTACTTTTGGAACTATAAAGAATTCTTCATTTTTATTTGGAGCATTACCTAAAACTTTTTCTCTAATTGAGCCATCTGTTACTTGATCGTCTCTAGCCCTTAAGCTATGATCTAATATAGATGTTAAGGGTTTAACATCATCAGTTTTTATTTTATTAAGTTTTTCTATAAAATTAAAAATATTTGATAAATCCTTTGATAAACTATCAACTTTTTTTTCCTCAAGAGAAATTCTTGCTAACTTGCTAGTATGAATAATTTTATCTTTATCTATAGACATTTGTGTTCTATTGTTCTTTTAGGGGATTATTATCATAAAATATAACATAATCATGTTAGATATTGAAGAGTTTGAAAAAAAAATCGGTAAAAAATCTAGATTATTAGGTATTGATCCGGGTAAAAAAAGAATTGGGGTTGCTATATCTGATGAAAATAAAATAATTGCTACACCTTACACGACTATTATTAAAAACAAATTTTCAGATTTGTTAAATAATTTAAATAAGATCATTCTTGAAAATGATATAAAAGGAATAATAATCGGCAATCCAATAAATTTAGATGGGTCACCAAGCGAATCTTCACAATCTGCAAAAGACTTGGCTATAAATTTATCAAAAAATATTACTATTCCTATCACTATGTGGGATGAGAGACTTTCAAGTCGTGGTGCTTTCAATATATCGTCTGAATTAGATATAAATTCTTCAAAAAAAATAAGTAAATTAGATGAAAATTCAGCTGCTTTTATTTTACAAGGTGCACTGGATTATATTAAGAGAGAAAATACTTGATATCATAATACAAAAGGCCTATAGAGTTGATTTTAATGGCAGTAATAAAAAATACGTCAGCTATTAAAAATCAACCAAAACATCTTTTAGGTATACAAAATCTATCTATTCTTGAAGCCAAACATATTTTAGAGGAAGCTAAAGAATTTATAAAATTAAATCGTAGTAATTCAAAAAAATTGGATATTTTGAGAGGAAAAACTCAAATTAATCTTTTTTTTGAACCATCAACAAGAACTCAAAGTTCTTTTGACTTAGCAGGAAAAAGACTTGGTGCAGACGTTATGACTATGAACGTCGCAAACTCAGCATTAAAAAAAGGTGAAACTTTAATGGATACCGCGATGACATTAAATGCAATGCACCCAGATATAATTGTCATAAGACATCAAGACTCTGGTGCTCCCAATCTATTATCTCAAAAAGTTAATTGTACAGTGATTAATGCTGGTGATGGCAGAAGAGAACATCCAACTCAAGCTTTATTAGATGCTTTAACAATAATTAATAGAAAAGGAAAAATTGAAGGTTTAAAAATTGCGATTTGCGGAGACATACTTCATTCAAGAGTGGCGCGATCTAATATTTATTTAATGACTATGCTAGGAGCAGAAGTAAACGTCATAGCACCAAAAACTTTAATGCCAATTGGTATTGAGAAACTAGGTGTAAAAAGTTTTACCGATATGAAAAAAGGTTTAGATAATTGCGATATAGTAATGATGTTGAGACTGCAAAATGAAAGAATGCAAGGAACTTTTCTTCCATCTAAAAGAGAGTATTACGAATTTTATGGATTAACTCCAGAAAAATTAAAATTTGCAAGCAAGGATGCTTTAATAATGCATCCGGGTCCTATGAATAGAGGTGTGGAGATTGATACCAAATTAGCAGACGATATTAACGTAAGCCTTGTAAAAGAACAGGTCGAATTAGGTGTGGCGGTTCGTATGGCCTGTTTAAAAATTTATTGTAAATAAAATGACAGAAAAAATTTTAATTAATGCTCACATTATCGATCCCTCTCAAAATTTAGATGAGAAAGGTTCTTTGATAATTGATGAAAAAGGGAAAATTAAATCTATTGGTAAAAATGTTAAAAGATCTGACGCATCATCTAATGCTGAAGTTATTGATATTAAAGATAATATTTTAATACCTGGAATAGTTGATATGAAAGCTTTTGTGGGTGAGCCAGGTTATGAATATAAAGAAAATTTCAGAACCTTGAGCAATGCTGCGCTAGCAGGTGGTGTTACTTCAATTGTCACAATGCCTAACACTAAACCTTTGATTGATAATGTGTCTATGGTTGATTTTATAATTAGAAGAGGTCGTGATAAATCATCAGTAAACTTATATCCTTGTGCAACACTAACTAGAGAATTATCGGGAAATCAAATGACTGAATTTGGTTTATTGTCTGCAAAAGGGATTATAGGATTTACTGATGTAATCAAAACGGTTCAAAATACTGAAACTATGTCTAAAATTATGAATTATGCAGCTGATCTTGGCGTGTTAATCATGCAACACGCAGAAGATTTGGAATTATCAAAAAATGGATGCATTAATGAAGGTGAAGTTTCTACAAGACTTGGGTTAGAAGGAATATCTTATATAGCCGAAAAGATTATTCTAGAGAGAGACCTTTCACTACTCAATGAATTTCCTTGCAGATATCATGTAAACCAAATTTCATCTAAAGAGTCGCTTGAGGTAATAAAACAAAATAAAGAAATTGGAAAAAAATTTACTGTTGGAGTTTCAATTAATAGCTTATCTTTAAATGAAAATGATATAGGAGATTTTAAAACTTTTTTAAAACTATCGCCTCCCCTACGATCTGAAGATGATAGAATTGCATTAGTTAATGGTGTAAAATCTGGGTTGATAGATGTAATCGTTTCAGATCATACGCCTGAAGACGAAGAGTCAAAAAGACTTCCTTTTGCACAAGCTGCTACTGGATCTATAGGTGTTGAGACACTTTTGTCTTTAGCATTAGAAATGTATCATAATGAATCTTTGCCATTAAAAAAAATAATCGAAACCTTAACTATTAATCCAGCTAAAATTTTGAAGATAAATAAAGGATCTTTAAAAACAGGTAATGATGCAGATATATGTATATTTGATCTAAATAAACCGTGGGTTGTTAAAGCAGATGATCTTAAATCCAAATCAAAAAATACAGCGATTGAAGACAGAAAACTTCAAGGAAAAGTTATTATGACTTTTTTGAACGGAAATTTAGTCTATAAATAATTGTGAACATAGAGATTGGCTACGTAATTTTATATTCCTATTTAATAGGTTCAGTCCCCTATGGTTTGATTTTAACAAAATTATTTCTTAACAAAGATTTAAGGAACATAGGTTCTGGAAACATTGGAGCAACTAATGCATTTAGAACCGGAAAAAAGTCTCTAGGTTTCCTAACTTTAATTTTAGACTGTTTAAAAGGATACGTAACCATATTAATCACTCTCAATTTTTTTCCTGAACATATATTGATTGCATCGTTAATTTGTTTCTTGGCTCATATCTTTCCTGTGTGGCTTAAATTTAAGGGTGGGAAAGGTATAGCTGTATATCTGGGAATTTTAATAGCTTTATCTTACAAGGTTACAATAATTTTTATCACAACTTGGCTAGTTATCTTAATAATATTCAAATATTCTTCCCTATCCTCTCTTATTGCGTCGCTAATGGTATTTTTATTTTCTCTTTGGTTAAATAATTTTAATCAATCACTATTTTATTTTATTGTTTTAATAATTGTTATTTTTACTCATAGAGAAAATATCTTAAGGTTAAAAAATAAAACTGAAAATAAAATCAAATAATAATTAGCTTTTTTATATTTCGAATTTAGATCTATTTGACAAATGTATTTAGATCTGAAAGTAAGTACTCTAATGAATTTAGTTATAGTTGAAAGCCCTGCGAAAGCTAAAACAATAAATAAATATCTAGGGAAAGATTATTTAGTTTTAGCTAGTTATGGACATATTAGAGATTTACCATCAAAAAATGGATCTGTTGATCCTGAAAAAAATTTTGAAATGCAATGGGAAATAGACTCTTTTTCAAAAAAATATCTTAAAGAAATAACCGATGCCGTAGACGTATCTGATAAGATTATATTAGCTACCGATCCTGATCGTGAAGGTGAAGCTATTGCATGGCATGTTAAAGAATATTTAAGTTCAAAAAAAAAATTAAAAGATAAAATTTTAGAAAGAGTTGTTTTTAATGAAATAACAAAAAATGCAATACTAAAAGCAATAGAAAATCCAAGACAAATTGAAATCCCTTTGGTTGAAGCATATTTGGCTAGAAGAGCATTGGATTATCTTGTTGGATTTAATATTTCTCCTATTCTATGGACGAAACTTCCTGGATCTAAATCTGCTGGTAGAGTCCAATCTGTAGCTTTAAAATTAATTACTGAAAGAGAACATGAAATTGAATTATTTAAACCAGAAGAATATTGGACTCTCTCTTCAGAGTTTACAAATTTAGATAATAAAAATATTTTATCTAAATTAAGTCTTTTTGAAGGAGAAAAAATTGAAAGATTTACTTTTAAAAATAAAGCCGAGATCAATAAAGCAATAGAAATTATTAACAAAAGTAAATTTACAGTTAAGGATATCAATTCAAAGGTTCATAAAAGAAATCCATTAGCTCCTTTTACTACATCAACATTACAACAAACGGCTTCAGGAAAATTTGGTTTTGGTGCTTCTCGAACAATGCAAATCGCCCAAAGGCTTTATCAAGGTATTGATATAGAGGGAGAAACAACAGGTCTTATTACCTACATGAGGACAGATGGAACACAAATATCACAAGAAGCTATTAGTGAATTTAGAGAATTGATTAAAGGTGAATACGGCAAAGAATATCTTCCTGAAACCATTAATACTTATGAGGGTAAAAAGGCAAAAAATGCTCAAGAGGCTCATGAAGCTATCAGGCCAACAAATATTAATAGAAAACCAAACGACATTAAGAAATATGTTAATGCTGATCAATTTAAACTTTATGAGTTAATCTGGTCTAGAGCTTTATCATCTCAAATGAATCCAGCTGAATTTTATAGAAATAGCATAATTATTTCATCCTCTGATGGAAAAATAAATTTTAGAGCGAACGGTTCAATAGTTAAATTTGATGGATTTTTAAAAGTTTATGAAGTTCCAGATACTGATGATGACATAAAGAATATTTTACCCGAGTGCAAAGTTGGTGAAAATGTCAATATTTTAAAGTTAAATGATGAACAACATTTCACTGATCCGCCTCCTCGGTATTCTGAAGCAAGTCTAGTAAAAAAAATGGAAGAGCTAGGTATTGGAAGACCATCAACATATGCCAGCATTATTTCTGTTTTATCTACAAGAAATTATGTGGAACAAATAAATAAAAGATTTCACCCGACAGATAGAGGAAAATTAATATCAGCATTTCTTGAAAAATTATTTACTAAATATGTTGATTATAATTTTACAGCAGACCTTGAAAATCAATTAGATGATATTACTAGTGGAAATGTAAAATGGGATAAAGTTCTTGAAAATTTCTGGAAGGACTTTTATGCAAATGTTACTTCGGTCAAAGAAAAAAGAACAAGAGAGGTTTTAGATTTATTAAATGAAAGTCTTGGTGAATTAATTTTTGATATTGATAAAGATAATCATATTGATCGAAAATGCAAAATTTGTTCAGATGGTATTCTTAGTTTAAAAAATAGTTTTAGAGGAGGTGCATTTATCGGTTGTTCAAATTATCCCGAGTGCAAATTTACACGTCCATTATCAAAATCGAAAGCTGCTGCTCAATCAAACTTAGCTGAGCCAAAACTTATTGGACAAAATCAATTTGGCAAAGATATTTTTTTAAAAAATGGTAGGTTTGGACCATACCTGCAATATGAAAAAGAAATTGAAGCTAATACAGAAATTAAAAAGAAAAAAGGAAGAAAAAAAATATTAGATAATAATGTAAAGAATGTATCTATACCTAAAGGCTTAAATATTGATGATGTTAATTTAGATAAAGCAAATTTTTTATGTTCTTTACCACGAACTTTAGGTCAAAACCCTGAGACAGGTAAAGATATTATCTTAAACGTTGGAAGATTTGGCCCATATTTGAAATCAGAAAACAAGTCAGCTCGAATAGAAAATGTTGATGAAATATTTTCTATTGGTCTAAATAGGGCAATAACTCTAATTGCAGAGGCTAAACCTGGTCGAATGTCGTCTTCTGTTATTAAAGATCTTGGTGAACACCCGGAAGATAAAAAACCTGTAAAAATAATGAAAGGTCAATACGGACCTTATATAAAATACAAATCGTTAAATGCTACAATACCTGAAGAAAAAGACCCATCAGAAATCACAATGGATGATGCATTAATCCTAATAGAGAAAAGAAGAGAATATGATAAAACTAAGAAGAAAGGCAAACGTAAATGAAAAAATTAGTTGCTATAATCTTAAGCGTATTTTTTTTAAATAATCTTTCTTATTCTGAGGAAAAATGTTCAGACCTAGATGGTTCAAAAAAGCTAAGTAAAAATTCGATCGAATATGCCAAATGTATAGGTAATAAAGCTAAAGATGGATCAAAAAAAATTATAAATAAACTCAATACAGACTCTAAATTAACTGACTGGGTTAAAGAAAAACTTAAAAAATAATGTCAGTAGAAGAAATAATTAAACAATTAAATATTGAAATACCAAAGTCTCCAAAACCAGTTGGGGCTTATGTTGCTTTTAGAATTGTTAATAAATTAGTTTACATTTCTGGACAAGTTTCTTTTGATCAAAATGGAAATTTAATTAAAGGTAAAGTTGGGAGTGAATTATCTTTAGAACAAGGTCAAGAAGCAGCTAAAGCTTGTGCAATAAATATAATATCGCAGCTTAGATCTTTGTGACGGTGATCTAGAAAAAGTTAAAAGTTGCATAAAAATAAATGGCTATGTTAACTCAACAGATAATTTTTTGGACCAGCCAAAAGTTATAAATGCAGCATCAGAATTAATTGTAAATGTTTTTGGTGAAAAAGGTAAGCATGCAAGAGCTGCAGTAAGTGTTAACTCTTTGCCTTTGGGTGCTGCAGTTGAAATTGAGTCTATTTTTGAAATTAATTAATTTTTGGTCTTCCAATAGAGAAATATTCTAAATTTTTAGCTTTAATATCTTCAGTGTTTAAAAGATTTCTTAAATCATATAAAGAAGTTTTCCTTTTTTTAATTAAAGAATTAAAATTTAATGATTTAAACTCGTCCCATTCTGTGTGTAAAATAATTAAATCAGCTTTTTTAACAGCATCATTTATATTCATATAAAAATTACAATTTGATAAATTTTCAAATTCTTTTTTTTCACCTGTTGGATCGTAGTATGAAACTATAGCGCCCTTTTTAATCAAATATGGAATGATTTTAAGACTCATTGAGTCTCTCATGTCATCTGTGTTTGGCTTAAATGTTACTCCTAAAATTGAAACTTTTTTATTTTTGATCTTATTTTTTAAAATTTTACTTATTTTGTTTAGAATTAATTTCTTTCTATTTTCATTAGATTTAACTACTGATTTTACTATTGATAAATCTACTTTTTCTTTTTCACCAATAGAAATTAGACCTTTGGTATCCTTAGGAAAACAAGAGCCACCATAAGAAGGTCCTGCTCTCAAAAAACGACTGCCAATTCGAAGATCACTACCAATACCTAGCGATACGTCTTCAACGTTAACATTAATTTTTTCACATAAATTAGCTATCTCGTTAATATATGTAATCTTAGTGGCCAAAAATGCATTGGCAGCATATTTTATTAATTCTGCACCTCTTCTATTCGTTGTAAAAAATTTAGACCCCTTGTTAATTAGAGGAGAATATAAATTTTTCATCGTTTTGAAAATTGAGGACGAGTTAGAGCCTATAACTATTCTGTCAGGGTATTTAAAATCTCTTATAGCCTCTCCTTCTCTTAAAAACTCAGGATTTGAAACAACCGTAAATTTTTTACTATTTTTTAAAATTCTTTCAATTTGATCACCAGTACCAACAGGCACTGTAGACTTGGTAACAATAATTTTTTTTCCTTTACTAACTTTTTTTATATCTTTTACTGCTTGATAAACAAATTTAAGGTCAACTGACAAAGATTTTCTTTTATTTGGAGTACCAACACAAATAAAAATAATATCACTTTTATTAACAGCTTCTGATAAGTTAGAGGTAAAAAATAATCTACTAGCTTTATAATTTTCTTTAATCAGTTCGTCTAATCCGGGTTCATAAATTGGTGATTGAGAACTATTTAATTTTTCAATTTTTGCTTCATCTTTATCTACGCAATAAACTGTATGACCAATATCAGCAAAACAAGTTCCGCTTACTAAACCAACATAGCCAGTGCCTATCATGCAAAGTTTCATTTTTGATCCTTAGATATTTCTATGCCAGATTTAATATACCCGCTCAGAGTGCCACAGTCTAAATATTTGCCTTTAAAAATATTAGCATAAAATTTTTCACCATCGTCAATAAGCCGCTTAATTGCATCAGTTATATAATATTTGCCTTTAAAAATATTGGCATAAAATTTTTCACCATCGTCAATAAGCTGCTTAATTGCATCAGTTATATGAACCTCACCACCTTGACCAGGTTTTAAATTTTTTAGTTTTATTAATATTTTTCTGGGAAGAATATATCTACCAATAATAGCATAATTAGATGGTGATTTATTAATGCTGGGTTTTTCAACGACATCCTTTATTTGAAAATAATTCTTTTTTTTATTTTTAATTGAAAGAATTCCGTATCGTGAAACATCTTTTTTATTTACTTTTTTTGATGAGATTATTGAACCGTTTGTTCTATTGTGTAATTTTATCATTTCTTTCGTGCAATTTCTTTTTATTATTAAATCATCTGGAAACAACATTGCAAAATGTGAAGACTTAATAAATTTCTTACATTTTAAGATAGCGTCTCCAGTACCTTTGGGATTATTTTGATATACAAATTTTATCATTTTCTGATATTTTTTGATGCTTTTATATGCTTCAAAAATTTTTTTATCTTTTTTTTTTTTTAAAATTTTTTTGTAAAAAACATTCTTCAAGTAAATATTCTAAGTTTGGTTTTCCATTTATTGGTAATAACTCTTTAGGCATTACGCTTGAGAGTGGCAAAAGTCTTGTACCTAAACCAGCTAATGGTATTATAGCTTGTCTTAACATAAACATCTTTTACTTTTAAATAACAATTATTACAAATGAAAATATTTAAAAATAAAAAAAATTTAATAAAACATATTTCACAAATCAAGAATCTGGCCTTTGTTCCAACAATGGGAACTCTTCACCGGGGTCATATAAGTTTGATCAAAGAAGCCAAAAAAAAATCTAAAAATATATTAGTATCAATATTTGTTAATCCTAAACAATTTAATTCAAAAAAGGATTTCAAAAAATATCCAAGAAATATAAATAAAGATATTAAAATATTGGAAAATGAAAATATAAAATTTTTATATTTGCCTGACAACAAAGATATTTATTCATTTAAACCGGTAACTCCTATTTATTTACATAAATTTTCAAAAGAATTATGTGGCAAATTTAGACCGGGACATTTTAAAGGGGTCATCAATGTAGTTAATAGATTTTTAGAAATTATAAAACCAAAATACTTATTTTTAGGAGAAAAAGATCTTCAACAATTAATTTTAATTCAAATGCACATAATTAAAAATAAAATAAAGACAATAGTTGTTCCATGTAAAACTTTACGTTCAAACACAGGTATTGCATTATCTTCTAGAAACCTAAGGTTAAATCGAAAAGATCTAAAAATTGCTTCTAAAATAAGTTATTTTTTACGTAATAATAAAAAAAAATTAATTAAAAAATTGATTAAAAATCAAAAAAAAGAAATTATTAAAAAAATTTATTTATTAGGTGCTAAAAAAATTGATTATATTGAAGCTGTTAGCTTTAAAAAATTTAAAATAGTAAAAAGAATAAAAAACAAATTAAATATTTTTATTGCTTATTATTTAAATGACGTAAGACTAATTGATAACTTATAAAAACATCAAAGAGCCAATTCCTAGAAAAGACAAAAAACCAATTACATCTGTAACTGTTGTAACAAAAACACTGGAAGCCAAAGCAGGGTCAATGTTCATTTTTTTTAGTGTAACAGGTATTAAGATGCCAAATAAACCAGCTACAATCATATTTAACACCATTGAAGCTGCAATGATTATTGATAAATCAATTTGTTTAAACCATAAGTGAACAACTACAGCTGTTATGACAGCGAAAATTATTCCATTTAATACGCCTATAAAAAATTCTTTTCCAATAATTTGATTAATATTACTACTAGACAATTCTTTAGTCGCTATAGCTCTAATTGTAACTGCTAACGTCTGCATTCCAGCGTTTCCTCCCATAGATGCAACGATTGGCATAAGAAATGCTAGGGCCACAACTTTTTCTATTTCCGCACCAAATATACTAATAACCCAAGAAGCAAGTAAAGCCGTAGCTAAATTAATTAGTAACCAATTAAATCTTCTTTTTGTTTTAACAAATACTGTATCGGTAATTTCCTCATCACCTACCCCTGCTAATCTTAAAACGTCTTCTTCCGCTTCTTCTTGAACAACCGTTACAACATCATCAGCTGTAATCATCCCTACAAGCTTGTTGTTTTTGTTAACGACACCTGCTGATACTAAGTTATAATTTTCAAATGTATGTCCAACTTCTTCTTTGTCCATATTAACAGAAATTAATACTGGCATTTCTCTCATTATACTGTTCATTTTAAATTCTCTTGGTGTTCTTAAAACTCTTGAAGA
>Ga0181595_10005144_pt1 | contig 11706 bp, 8 predicted proteins | sample 041ome_7_FD_145604 | JGI IMG/M metagenome (GOLD analysis project Ga0181595, IMG submission 145604) | Coastal salt marsh microbial communities from the Groves Creek Marsh, Skidaway Island, Georgia - 041401AS metaG (spades assembly) | ecosystem: Environmental > Aquatic > Marine > Intertidal zone >...
CTCATCGCGTATTACTCTTCTTCTCCATCCATGTTTAGTAGAAGCAATACTAGTTCTGCGTGAATGAATTTTTGTTAATAAATTATGTGGAGGATGAAAAGGAGGGGGGAAATCTCACTCATCATCCACCCTTCTTCGTTCTTCATTTTTTTATATTCTTTTTCCTCTGCAAAACAAAAACAAACTCCATACTTACTACCAGTATACTTCTTTTATTGAACGAACAACACAACAACGACCATCCTCTTCCTTCTTAATCTCGATGGCTTTGTGCAGTCGAGTCGTCGTCGAGTCGTCGTCGTCTTCGATGATGATGCGGCGGGGTGCCGCTTTCAACAACAATCATAGTAATAAGAAGAAGATCTTTCTCTCTTTCTTGCTGACGAAGAGACGCATCACCCGTTTTTCTGGATTAACGAACTCGGGGTCGTCTTCGTTCGAGCAAAGAGGAGGAGGAGGAGAAGAAGAAGAAGAGAATAATAAAGATAAAAAAGATGAATTAGTGATCATCACCAACGATGCGCTGCATTACGCTTCAACGATGACGCAGAAGAGAAACGAAGTCGAGGAGTATTTACAGAAGTGCGACAGCTTGGAGTTGGAGCTACAACTCGCTCTCGCGGCAGAAGATTACGACGCCGCTTCGAAAATCAAAAAAAATCTTCAACCGGAAAACTCAGATGAAGATATTAATTTTAGCATGCTGTGCGATTTATGTCGACGCGTCAACCAACCACCGACATCCATAATAGGCAGCTCGGCTTATGAAACTGAAACAGAGGAGATTACCATGGCAGCGAGGAAGCTTGGATTAATCGGTGATCCGAGAGCTCTACCAGCTCTCGCCCGAGCGCTTCGAATGCCCACTGTGAGCGCGAAAGCGAAAAACGTGAGCGCGAAAGCGCACGCTCAAATTGAACGAAGCATGTGGACTTTGTTCGGAAAGAGCGGCGACATGGAACTCGATTTACTACTTCAAAAAGGACGAGATATTATGCATGGAAAATACATGAATCGCATATTAGAAGGGAGAGTTGAACACGAACCAACTGAGGAGGAAATAAAAGAACAAATACGCGATTTCGAGCAGGAGAGAGCGCGAAGTTTATCGGAATCGATCGATATCTTTACGAGAATTATCGAAAAATCGAATGGATTGTTCGCAGAAGCCTGGAATCAACGAGCGACGGCTTTGTATTTGCGAGGCGATTTGGCCTCGGCATACGCCGACGCTGAGGAGGCATTTCGGTTGAATCCGTACCATTTCGGCGCGCGTAGTGGCATGGGTTTATGTAAATTGGGAATGAGATGCTACGACGAAGCGTTGATGATGTTTGAGTCTACTCTCGAGATAAACCCACGCATCGATTCTATTAAAGGCCAATCCAAACGACTTCGAAAGATGATGGAAAAGCCTCGAGTCGAGCAACAAAAGCTCAAGGATGTGCTCGAAGATTACAAAAGGTCCATAGCGCCATCCTCAGATTCGTCGCAGCGCAAAGACGATGACTCTGAAACGCCAAAAATGTAAATTTACGATCAATGAGAAAAGAATGAAGTTGTACCCGGCATTTAAGAAAATTGTATATACGAGTACACATCTTGGTGCAAATCATTTATTATATTAAATCATGTCTAAGTTTTTCAGATTGCGATAGATTCTTCCTCTTCGCTCTCTCAAAGGTTTAATTTTTTCGCAATAGCTTTCGTGGTAAGCGCGTTTACTTTTAGAAGAATTAGCCGTATCTTTCATAAAGTTCCTTCTCTCTGTCATGTACATCTGCATCTCGTTTTCGATCGTTTCCAGGTTTTCTTCGGATACGTCTCCGTCGCCCGGTAACAGCGCGTCGCTCACTACTTTGTTATCACCGATACCATCGAACTCGAGCTCTTCAGAAGAACCCTTCAAAACCAGTGCTTTGTGCTCAAGTTTATCGTTCATTCCAGGTCCGAGATAGTGCCAGTTCCGTCGCGAAGCGCTTTGAATTTGGAAGTTTTTGTATTTTTCTGGGACAGCCTCGTCGGCGTTTTCGTTCGGATCCCACCACGTGCAAGATTCGAGAGTTTGCAGCGCGTGCCCACTCTCGCCATGATTTTGATCTTCCGCGACCATGGAGTGTTGACTTCGAGGAATTCTCCATAGTCTCAATTCTCCCGTTGATGTCGCTGTTACGAGTCCCCAGAAGTTCACTTCTGCGAGTCCGTTGTCGGTTTTCGTAGATATCGGCGCTTTGAGCCATGCCAAGTCTGCGCAAGCGCACTCTTCCGACGCGTTAAACTTACCGCATTTCCGCTCGTGCTTGAGCTCGAGCGCATCGCTCGAATACACTCGAACGTATGCATCATTACTCGCGACTGCTACAAACCCACCATATTCGTTATGTTGGACGCAATTGTGCGCTGAAGTCGTACGCGTCCACTTTTCGCCCGCGAGTCTTAAAATATCACCAGATTTTTCGTCTTGTTGAACGAGCGCTTTTCCCGCTCCACTCGGTGACGCTCTGATTGAGAAACATCTCAAAATACCATCTGAAGCACCAGTTAGCAATATGTTTCTTGTTCCAGGGTTCGGGTGCCAAGAGAGTGATGTGATTCTACTGGAGTGATCGTCGTACCATTTACACAAGCGCCCGCTCACAGACGACCAAACGAGAATGCGATACGCACCTCGACCGCCATTCCCATAACTATCGCACGTGGCGGTTAAAATGAGACGTCCGCAATTTGTATACGTTACATGCGTCATTTGTTTTGCCATCCATCGCAAGGTGTGCAGACAGCTCCCAGGATCTTTGACGTCTCCGTCGATATCAAACACACGTCCGTCACCGTCGTTTGAAACCGTCGTCAGAGATGCACCAGTTTGCGGGTGCCAAGCAATTTCATTGACTGCATCGCGGTGATGATACTTCGTCACGCATTCTAAAGATCCAGTTTGAACATCCCATGTGGCTACTTTACCACTCGAATCTGCGGTAGCGAGTCGATGTGAAAACAAAATTGGTGAAAACGCGCACGCGGTGACGGTTACTTTTTCATCGTGAAAGCCGCTTAAATGGAGCACTTGTTCGTTGCCGCTTTTCATCTCGGGAACCATATTTTTCCAAATCATGACAGTATTATTGCGTCCAATAATCGCGAGCGTGGGCAAGTCCAGTGAATCTTCGTATGCATAAGTATCGTCCTCGCAAGTGTCGTGAGTATCTACATCCTCGTCTGCCTCTATATCGTCTCCTGATACTTTCGGATCGCTCCATCGTATATCAACAACATCTTCTGAACACTTTAGTCTCGCAATTTTTTCGCCATCTGCAGACCAGACGTTGATAAACTTATCTCCACCGCACGTTGCGATCAAGTACGTAAACTCCGACGAAGAGACCACCTTTGTGGTCGACGAGACGGGGAAACCTCTTCTTCGTAACGATATAGATTTTACCGCGACGCGTTTGACGCCTCCTTCGTGGGCGTTTTCAACAACCCACATCGACGACGAACTCCTCATTCTCTCTTCGCATCTGGCGATACCTTCGTCTATTTTCAATTTCACGTCCAGGGTCGCATCTCTCGTTGGCGACTCTCTGTAGCTCTTGAGCGCCGCACTCCACCGTTCTAATCGCTCTAAAATATCTCCGCATGTCAAATACGGGTCAATCCAGAGTCTGCGAAATGAGCACGATTTTTCGGCATCGGACAATCCGTCTTCGTAATCGCCGAGCGCGCGATGACACAGAGCACGTTTATGGTACAGCTCCGCGTATCGATGCAGACCTTCGAGTTTAGAAAATGCGAGCGCTTGCGTGTAACATTCGCGCGCTCTCGAGAAATCCTCGTCTGTCATGGCGTCGTCGCCAATTTTTTCGAGATTCAAACCGTTCACGAGAGGCTGTGAATCCGCCGCATCTTCGCGAATCTCTAACACAATCTCCTTCGTTTTCTTCGTCTCTTCTTCTTCTTCTTCTTCTTCTTCTTTTTCTCCTTCTTCTTCTAGATCTTGATCTTTTCTGTTGGTATTCTTCAGAATCGTTTTCGCTCGCCACGAATACGGCGCATCTGATTTCACGCGTCGGTAGGTGTCTTCAATGTTCTCGCTCTTTATTTTCGTCTCCTCCTTCTCACTTCTTTCAAACCCTCTTCTTTGTTTCTGATCGTGTTCACCATTGTCGGGATCGTCACCGCGCGGTGTTTGTCGTTCAGTCTCCTTCTTCGTTTTATGCGTAGTACGAGTCTTACTCATTTTCTGTAAAATCAATTCGTAACTTTTCTGAATGCGTTGAAACCGTTCGGCTGATCCTCCTTTATCGGGATGTGCCGTGCGAACGAGCGAGCGATAGGCTTTCTTGACGTCATCTTCGCTCGCGTTCGGCGCGATTCCGAGTACTTTGTAGTGATTGAGCTTTCGAACCATCTTATTATCGGAGGTTTAGAGTGACTCTCGTATACATATGAATGAGATGAAGATTTTGTGGAGGAGGCGGGAGAAAAATTGATTGAAAAACAAACGAGCGTTACGAACGAAACTAAGAAAAAGGCAAAAATATCTCACTTGTTGTGTGTTGGGGAAACGAACAGTCACAACAAAATCTGTTTGGCAAGAGAAGGAGAAAGAGAAAGAGAAAGAGTCGCGCGCGCGAGTGAGTTTGTGTGTGTATCCGTGCGCGCGCAAGAGATTAGTAGTAGCAGTAGTACTAGTAGTAAATAGAAGACAAAACACACCTAGAGTCTTTTGCTTTTTATATACCAACAACATCGCATCAGAAATCAAGAGCAAAATGAAGAGCGGAGGTAAAAAAGAAGAGGTAAAAATAGAGAGAGAAGAGCACGTGCGCGATGTTTTCGAAAACTTCAGAACCTCGAAGATAACCAGGGATGACGTCGCTCGTCTCCGATTGAATAACAGCAGCAGCAGTAGCATAAACAGCGACAAAAGTAGCAATAGTTTAAAGAGCGTTGATGATGGAACAACAAGAACCATCATCGACGTGTTACGGGAGATATTTCTTCAACGACGAGAAGAGGATGAGGAAGACTGTGCGAAGTTTTATCACTTTTGTTTTCTGGCGTGTTTGAAAGGGAAAACAGAGGGAACAAACGCGACGATTTCAGTGCACGAGGCGTGTGAACTGTGGTCGTTTCTCCTGTCGTCGACGAAGAAACAACAGCTGAGAAAGTCTTCGTCGTCGTTATCTATAGAAGAAGGAGGCGCTCCACCGAGGACGACGACCGCGACGACCACGAACACGCCATCGTCCGTTTTAGCCAAAGGGATGCTTTTACCGCGGTGGATGAACCGTACATTCTGTAAATTTTGCACAGAGCGTGCGTCATCGTCGTCGTCTCCTACTTCTTCTGTTTCTCCTATCGTCGATGAGAATACATTTTTAAGAACGCTAGACTTTGCTCGGTCGTACAGAAAAAACAACGGATGCATGCAGGACTGGTACGGGAAGCAACAATGGCCGACGCTCATAGATGACTTCGTCTCTTCGTTAGGTCGAGAAAAAAATACCACAAACGAGAACGATAAAAGTGTCGGTAACGACGACGCAGATCAGAACAGAATGGACGAAGAGTTGGCTTCTTCTTCCTTAGCGGCAGATGTAGCCTTTCGAAGAGGGAAAGGAGGAAGAGTTGGAATGAAAACTGTGCACCCGAGAGGACAAAAGCGCAAAGAGCAAGAGGCGAACGTGGAAGTGCTCTCATCCCAACTCTCCTCTGCGTTAGAAACGAAGAAACGAAAAACTGGCGGCATTCGCTTAGACTACTTCGACTGATTTCTATCCACATAATTCTACTTTACTAGATATAATCGTACACGAACACTTTTTAATTACAACAGCACGCAGCTTTTTCCGGGTCCAAATTCAGTCGTTTTTCAGTCGTCATCGTTTCGAAACTTCGGTTGAAAAATCAGCCCGTCTGTTCGCTTCTATTTGCGTAACTTTCTCGTAGAATCCGCTGTGTTTATCGAGAGAGAGAGAGAGAGAGAGAGAGAGGAGAAAAGAAAGAAAGAAAGAAAGAAAGAGAGAGAGGAAAGTCAGTATTATTAGTAGATTAGGGGATTTTTGAATTTTCATTCGAACGCACGTGTGTATCATGAACGCTTCCACGGCGGCGCCACACACGAACGAGGCCGTGGCTACTTTGTAATAATACGAGAGAGGGAAATTGTGCACGGCAACTTTCCCGAATTTCGGAGCAGCCATCTCTGTCTTATTTGTGGTGGTTGGTGCCGAAGGAGAAAGAAAGAGGAAGAGTGAGGCAAAAATCTATTCTCTCTCGTATGAGTTGCTCTCTGTCTGTTCACCTCAAAACAAAACAAACACCTCGTACGTATAAAAATAGAGAATACTACGTCTAATACGAATAACATCCATGATGGGGGAAGATGTGATAAAAAAGAACAAGGAGAAAGTCGAGCGATTGTATAAGCAGCGAGAAGAGCTCGAAGCGGAGATGGCGTCGATTTCTCAGAGACTAAACGGACCAAACATGCCAGGTTTAAAAGGTTCTTTAGTGGACAACGAAGGCTTTCCAATTGGTGGAGGAGACGTGGATTTGTACTCCGTACGAGCGGACAGACAGAGATATAACTCGTTGAAGAACGACCACTTGCAGTTGACGAATGCGATCGAGAAAGAAGTGCAACAGTTACTCTCTTCTTCTGCTTCTCCTTCCGCTGTAGGAGGAGGAGGAGGAGGAACAGATACAATAGTTAAAACGCAAACAGAGAATAACGAGAAGGTGAAGATACCAACGGAGTCAACAACACCTAAAACTACATCAACAAATCGAAAAGCGTTCGCGGTGGTGGATATATTAGCGCCAGGGTCGCCCGCAGATCTAGACGGATTAATGGTACACGATCGAATTTTAGATTTTGGTGGAGCATTTTCGATCGCCGATGCGGCTTTGCTCATTCAAGACAACTTAGGAAAAAGTCACCGCGTTCTTGTCAACCGTGCGGGAGTGGATGAAATTTTGAACATCGCGCCGCGGACTTGGAACGGGAACGGATTGTTAGGAGCTCATTTTCGGGCGTTAAACTTTTAGCGTGAACAGTGCAAATTTATACGCTTCACTAAGTAATACTACACGTTCTAATAACCGCGTTTTCTTTGCAGCTTTCTATATGCTTTCCTCTCCTCCTCGGTCATGTCTTTTGTCGATTTCTTCCTCTTCGCCGCGTGCTTCTCCGCTTTCGCAACTTTTGCGTCGCCGTTACTGCCACGAGCATCTCTTTCCCTGCCGCCGTCGTCATTGCATTTATCATCATCCACCTTTTCGCCGTCGTCGTCGTCGTCGTCGTCCCATGCGCTTTTCTTTTCCTCGTTGCCGAGCTTCTTAAATACCTCTGATCCAAAGATTTTGTTTTTGTGTCTGTGCACTTTCACTTCCTCGACTTTTACCACGCCAGCTTGCTTTAATCGATCTTTTTCCAGCTTTTCGTCAAACTCTTTATCGCTCAACGGTTTTTGCTTTTCCAGCTCCTTTCCTAAAACTATTATTTTCTTTTTATTGCTATTCAGGTCACCGTCTTCACCTGTCCTTGCGCTCTTGTCGTTGTCGTCTTCCTCGCCATCTTCGTCGCTATCGTGCTTGTTACCACCGCCGTCGATATCTTCACCATTCACTACTGTTTCGAGAAAGCTTTTCTCGTTTTTATTCTCTTCTTTTTTCTTTTTGCCTCGTTTGCCCCTTCTTTTCTTACTCGACGGACGCGCTTCTTCTTTTGCTGCCTCGTCGTCGTCGTCGTCGTCGTCGTCGTCGTCGTCGCCAGTCGTTCGCTTTAATCCAAACGTCGGCTTTGTCTTGTTTTTAGTGTTCTTTTCATCATTATCATCATCGTCGTCATCATCATCATCACCTTGCAACGCTGGATGGCTCTTGTCCAAAGGATGCCCGTCTAAAGTTCGCAGTCGAGGACACATTGCCTTGATATTATCTACGTACGCTTTGCCATCGAGAATGGCAATCGGATTGCCTCGCAAACTCAAATGCGTCAATTTTGGAAGTTTCGCCAACACTTGCACTTCGGCAAAGGTTTTTATTTGATTGTGAGAGCAATCGAGCACGCGTAAATTGATATTTTTACCCAATCCCGACGGCAGACCCGTGAGCTTGTTCTTCGCTAATCGAAGTTCTCGTAAATCTGTGTTTTGAGAGAAGCTGTCATTACCTATGTTTTGCATACCGCTGTTCGACGCCGAAAATTTTCCAAGCTTGCGAAGCGGAAGAAGCTCGTGTTTGAGACTCTCAATGGAGTTGTTCGATACGATCAACGAGTTCAACTCTCTACAATTTTTCACCGCGTTCAGGCACTCCTCCGTGAGCGCGTTGTCCGAGGCAATCAGCGCTAACAAACTTCTCGTCAAAGGCGCGTCCAACACGCCTTCAAAACTGCTCAATCGGTTTCCAGAGACATTCAACACGCGAATAGTTTCGCAGCATCTGCTCAAAGGTTCCAAACCGTTCGATTCTAACCGATTATTCGAAAGGTTTAACCACTTCAATTGTTTCAAATGTTTCAGATTTTCAATGTTATTAATCGCGTTATCGCTCAAGTCTAAGCGCAACAGATTTGGAAACTGGACGGCGGCGTTCGTCGATAAAGCGATGGCCGTCAACGATTTACCTTTCAAGTCGCAAACGGCAACCGCTTCGGACGAAGAGACGTTATGCACGCTTCGCAGAATAGTCTGTTCGTTCAAAGCGAGGCCCATTATATGCCTGATGTGAGTGTATCCCTATCGCGATAAAATGAACGCCGCCCGTCAGTGAGCGAAGTTTTTGTTGTGTTTGTTTTACAAAAATCAAATTTATAACAAGAATAAGTTTCTCTCCTCTCTCTCTCTCTCTCTCTTTTATATTATAATGTACAGCGCTCTCTCTTTCTTTTCTCTTCTCATGAGCTATTACCTCTCTGCAACAGCGCCTCTTCTTCGTCCACTTCGTTCTCTTTCTCTTCTGCTTCTCTTCCTCTTCCTCTTCCTCTTCTTCCTCGTCGTCATCGTCGTCATCGTCGTCGTCTTCTTCGTCGCTGACGTCGTCTAAATCCGTTCTTCCTTCTCTTCTTTGATTGTTTCTTCGTTTCGGCGGTAACTTCCTCAAAGCGAAGAGAACCATGGCCGACGGCGCGATTTCCGAGACGATGTAATATATGGCGTTCAACTTCACACCGGTAACTACGTCCAGAGGGAACTTTTGTGGTGCTATTGCGGCGACTAAAATACACATCGCTCGGAACGTAAAACACGCGGTACACGAAGCCGTGACGATTCCGACTTCAAAAAGCTTTCGAGATTTTCCCACCGCGTCGTTTGGAAACTTTCTCAGCATGAAGAACAAAAGTCCTCCGTAGGTGGCAAACCCAATCGATGCCGCTAAGAAGGCGGACAATCGAATCACCGCCGCAGCCAAGATCCACCCGTTTTGTACGCTCCTTGTCTTTGCGCTGCTCGAACCGCTACTCTTTGCTTCTCCTATCCAACACACCGCTTGGGCGACGTACACGAAAGCGTTCAAGACGAAAAATTTGAACCTTAGGTTTCTCGTTTGAGGAGATATCGACCTCGCTTGCTCGTAGATCTCCGCCCAAAACAATATGAGGAGCGAATCTGTGGAATGTGATGATAATGATTATCAGAACGCGCCGTGTTTACGACGAGTAAGAAGAGTAGTTTTAAAGTAGTTAGTTTTTACTCGCGAGAGAAAGAAAGATTTTTCAAAGAAGAAGAAGAAGAAGAAGAAGAAGAAGAAGAAGAAGAAGAAGAGAACGCACATGTGGTGAAGAATATCAACCCGGGTAAATCGAGTAAGATGGAAGCGAACACTCTCGGTTCAATCTCGTCCAGCCTCTCGCGAATAGCAAACACCACGGCTCGAACGGACATGACGAAAAAGTTTAAAACGACGAACGATTTTTGCGTCGTCCAAACAATCGAGTTCCTTTTTTGGATTCGAATCAGTTGCACGAAAGCAACCGAAGCGAGAAGAGCGTATAGGACGGCGAGATAGTCGTACTCGACCGTCACCATCGAAGAATTTGAATACGATGGCGATGCCGTCGCGTCTTGCGTGTTGTTTGACGACGACATCTCTCTCTCTCTTCCGCTCAATAGATGATTTTTGTGGAGAACGAGGAGACCACCACCTTTTTTGTTCTGTTTTTTTGTGAAAAGACAAAAGGTTTTGGGGTGCCTTTCCGGAAAGCAGTTCTAAAAAGTAAAAGTTGTTGTTGTTGTTGTTGGTTGTTGTTGTTATTGTTATTGTTACAAAAGAATACAATCTCTACGTAGTAGTTACTATGAACCCTCTGGCGGTTACTCTTCTTCATCCTCTTCTGCCCTGCGAAACCTCCAAAAGTTTCTCTTACACTCGACTAAGTATTTCATTTGGCCGCGATAATATCCCGGCCAACCGGTTGCGGAAACAAAAGAAGCCGGCCCTTGGATCTCTCTCTTTGGAAGATTATCCGCGCACGATGTGTACGCATCGAGGATATTTCTAAAGTTTCGCAGAGATTTAGGCATCAGGTTCAACGAAAATTCACTGACTAAGCCCTCTGCGCCGTTGTATACTTGCACGTGAGGAACCGAGACGATGTTCATGTCCTCCGCGAAGCTGTCGTCAAACTCCGACAAATTGACTTTCAGGAACAAAACGTTCGAAAATTCACGCTCAGCTATTTTAGCGAACTTTGGATGGACGCTTCTGCACGCCGGGCAATCTTCCCGGAAGTACTTAACAACAACGAGCGGCGATTTACGTTCGAGTATTTGTTCGATGTCGTTGCTCTTCTCCTCGTCCTCGACGCCTTCGTCGATGGAATTTGAGTGGTTATCGATGTCGCGATGAATCATCGTCGCGGACGCGTATAAATAGCTGAGAAACTCGTCGATGTTCTTGACGAGTATCAAGTTTCTTGGATGAGAAGAAGTCGATTGGTATTTCTCCCACCACTTTTGTTTATTCGTATTCGTTACTATTGATTTTTTTAGTCGTGTTGTTGTTTTTTTTATCATCTTCTTATCCTGTTTTTGTTCCTGTTGTGTGAACGCGCTCGCCGTCGTCTGAATCGTCTGAATCGAGTGCGTCGCCACGGGGTATTTCTTTTTACCGCTCGTCGCTTTCATGCTCAGTGGCTCTTGTCGTTGATGATGATTATGTGTCGTCGTGAAATCATTCGAGGACGACGCGGAAGTCGCGCGCGTCGTATTATCATCTCTCGCTGCTTTCAAACGACGACGTTTCGACTCCTTCGACAAAAAGAATGAGTGGTGTTCTCTTCTTATTCTTCCTCCTTTTCCTTTTCCTTTTGCGACGATGTTGTGTTTCGCGGAGAGTGTGTGCACGAAGGCACGATGAGACGAAGCGATGAGAGACATTTTCGGTGTTCGTGTGTTGTTGCAGTAATATGCGCGCGCGCCTTTTCGTTCTCTCCTTTTCTTTGGTGGTGTTTGGTGTTTAAAATCTCTGACGCAGAGAAAAAGAAAAAGAATGATGATGAATACACGTGGACTGACTGACGGGTGGGGAAGACCAAATTTTTTTCTGTTTTTCACTTTTTTGCTTTTTTTGTCGAAAAGTGCAAAAAGAAGAGAATCTCTTTTTGAACAAAACGAAAATATCTTTTTCAATTTCCACGTCAGAGAGAAGAAGAAAAAGTGGGGAAAATCGATCGAATCGCCAAAGAAAAAGAAGCAC
>Ga0181595_10005146_pt1 | contig 11704 bp, 12 predicted proteins | sample 041ome_7_FD_145604 | JGI IMG/M metagenome (GOLD analysis project Ga0181595, IMG submission 145604) | Coastal salt marsh microbial communities from the Groves Creek Marsh, Skidaway Island, Georgia - 041401AS metaG (spades assembly) | ecosystem: Environmental > Aquatic > Marine > Intertidal zone...
GCACTGGCATTTTTAGGACAACATTGCCAACGCCAGAATGTGAAGCGAGACCAAATAAGTGGCATATTTAAGCTGCTTAATAATACAAGTAAATCATTGAGTTAGGTCGCTAAGGTCATACGTATGAACAACTCCTAAAAAAATTTGATCTCCGGCGAGATAATTTTTATTTTAAACAAATCAAAATTATAAACATAGATATTTTACTGATTACTGTGTTATAAGCGATAAGGTTTTGGTTCAGTCAATATTAAATTAATTGATCTGAAAGATTTACTAACCGCTTTTCGCGCGCACTCATCCAGCAAAGAATTAACCTCATCCGTAAAAGCGTTATTATTTTAGCACATCGTGGCGGGTTGTGTGCTATGCAGCATTAGCCTCGCAAAAAAATATCATTCAGACTTATTAGCTCAATGTTTATTTTATACTTCTTCTCAGCTTGTTCTGCGTATGCTTAGCCATGCCGCTCGTTCTTCATCGCTTCGTCGATTGTCGGCCGTATTGAGTCCATAGTCGATATTCGCAATACCGTTTGTTGCCAATGATAAGATACCGTTTTGCGCTGCCCATAAAAAAGCTCTATCAAGCTCAACTGATAATTGTCGTTCTGTCATACCGTGATTCTCTTCCTCGGGTACAAACCAGAGCCATTTTCCTGCCGCCCATTCTACAGGATGACTATTCTCTGGACTAAAAGGGTCAAATCCAAGCCTTAATTCTGGGTGGTGCTTTCTAAACTCATTCCAGTAGATATGCATCTCGTTAAAGCCTAGATGGCCGAAAACAAGCGCGAGTTGAACTCGGGTTGCCGCTTGAAAAATATCTCCTTGGCTTAGTTTCGGCATACTGTTCTTCCTTATCAATAAAAATTGCGATTTAGCTGTCTAACCTTACGGCTATATATTATATTAGAACGTCAAAAGTGCTTTAACGATTACCAGACAAGCAACCACATAACCCACTCCGGCTATGTGGTTAAACCTACATTAAATTATTGCGCCTGAAAATATTTATTAATCGCTTTTAGCGCACATTCATCCAGCAAGGTATTTACCTCACCCGTAAAAGCGCTGGGGAACCCTTAGGCGCGTTGCATAAAATTCTCAAATTGTGTTTGCAACGCGATTCTATATATTCAATCCATTTTCTTTCCACTGCGATATCCTAACCAGAAAGCTACAGCTCCGATTATCCCCCAGTGCGAAAAAATCCACATTGATGCAGGGACGCCGATAATTAATGCCCAGTAAATTTCAAATAGCGATAAATCGGGAAGGTATACCTTAATAGTCATAAAAATACAAAACAAACTAGTTGGTATATATCCTGTCCAGAGGTGTTCCGCATTGTACATAATATCCACCTTTAAAATTTCGGTAAGTTACGTAGCTGAGGTATCGCCGTAATTTCGTTGTAGTCAAATTAAATTAGTGCGCCTGAAAATACTTATTAACCGCTTTTCGTGCACACTCATCCAGTAAGGTGTTAACCTCATCCGTAAAAGCGTTGTTATTGACGGTCACAACCAGCATATCGAGACTGGTTGCGTGCGGAGCAGCGTTAACACCATCTAAAGCATTAAATTGATTGATCATGCCATTGATATAGCCAATGCGGAATTCAATCACAGTTGACTGACCGTTTTGCTCAAAGCTGGCGGCGACATAGGTTTCCGGTATGCCAAAACGGTAATCCGGCACATCAGTTTCATAACGCAGCAGTGGGCGGATACCGGCATGACTGCGGACTAAATTGGTAAAGGTATCGATATTCATAATGTTGCTCCTTTGAAGTTAAGTAAATATCACAGGTTTAAAGCTATTTTTTTAACTGGCTATTGGCGGCGGTTGGCTTCCATTTCAGCTGGAATGCTAAAAATATCGGCGATTTCATCTTCAAATGGCAGTTTTACGCGTGGCTCTTCGATAACAAAGGGCCGGTAAAAAATTCTGGCGAAGTCTTCAACGTTGCGTTTGCTAAATTTCACCACCGGCAGCCACTGGCTTAGGTTTAATAAAAACAGCCTCAGTGCTTCGGTGTCTAAGTCATGGTGTTGGGCTAACCAGCCCGGGCTTTCAGCCTGTTGGCGCAAAAAAGTGTGGTAATCAAAGCTTAGTTTGCCCTCATGGTCGGTTAATAGCTTAACCAGTTGCTCTTTTTGCTTCAGACAATCTGTGACTAAACCGCTATAAAACACCAGCTCCGCAAAAATTGCTGCCAGCGGTGGTGTTGGCCAAAGTTGAATATAGTCTGCGACCAGCCGCACAAACAGCTCGCAACTACTCGCCATGGCAAAGTGCCGGCCATTACGGGAACTGCTTGAGCCAAGCTTGCGACGGATCTCGAGTACTTGCTGCCAGAATTCCAACCAATGGGCCTCTGTTAATAACTCGGGTTGCTGCTGAAACAGTTTAATCGCAACTAAGCTCGGTAAATTGCTCGTCGCGACCCGGTAGAGCAGGTCGCGATAGATGGCAAGACTACCTGGCTGTTGCTGCTGATAACCGGTAAAGATAAAAGCCAGATCATCGGCCATCGCTTCAAATTCTAAATCTGAGGCTAAGCGCCAAAGCCAGGCAGTGCAAGGCTTGATACCCTGCTTTTTGGCGGGCAGGGCACGGCCTTTAAGATTAAAGTAGTTTAGCTTGTCACGGGCTTGCCATAGCAGTTCTGGCGCTACACCACGCAGTTGTAATTGGCGTAACAATGCCAGTGCGTAGCGGCAGTCTGTTGGCTTGTAGTGATGGCTAAGATTGTGCAGCAACAATGCTAACGCCTGATCGGCATTGTCCTCCGGCCAGTGTTGGTCAAAATTAGCCAGTAAGGTCGCGATACTGGCTTCGTTTAATTGAAAGTAGCCGTCTTGTTGTAGCTGTAAGGGAGTTTGCCCAAACATCAATACCACTGTTTGATAGTGGGTGTGGATAGCGGTTAGATGGGCACAATCGGTTAAACACAGTTGCTCAATTTGCCCAAGCTGCAATTGTGGCAGGTCACAGTGGCTTAGTTGTAGCAGCTGGCAGTGGCCAAGCACCGTCAGGCTGTGTTTACTGGCATGATTTAGCCGAACTGAGCTAAAGGCGATCCCGGTAGAACCTGGCTCTGGCAAGCTAAGCTGTTGTAAGCTTGGGCAGTGTTCTAACACCCACTGCAGTTGAGTTTTGTTAGTTAAGTTACCTCCACATTCTGTTGACGGGGCATATAAACTCAGTTGTTGTAACTGGGGTGCGTTACGTACCCACAACCGGCTATTTTGCTTAAGTGTCAGTTGTTGCAGCGTTTGGTTATGATAAAACGCTAATTGTGCTGCGGTAGTAAGATCCAGTGCTGTGCCGGGGGTATCACCTACCAGAATAATTAGCTGGCGGGGGCTATAAGCAGCCCAGTCTGCTGCGGACAACTTTAGCAGCTGTGCCGCATCAATAAAGCGGATTTGTTGCCAGGGCTCTGGTTGCTGCAGTTCCAGTGTAAAGCGCTTTCCGGCGCTAAACCACTCCAGGCTAAGATAGCTGATGGCGGCATTTAGGGTTAAGTTGGCCGGATACTCCTGATGCGACAAATATAAGGCGATGCCCTGAGAGTGCTGGTTATCCAAGGTTAAAGATTGTAGCTTGGCGGCGTCTTTGATGCTTAGTGAGCCGAAATGCGCGTCGCTATCAGTAAGGTTTAGTGTATGTAGCTCTGCAGTTTGCTGCAGATCCAGCGCGTTGAGATCCGCAACCTTTAATATGATTTCAGTTTGTTGAGCCAGGTTTAGGGTTTTACCCTTGATGGTTTTGGTATTTGTTTGCATTGGCTGCAGCCACCCGATTAGATTAACTGAGAAACAGCCTAGCAGAGTGACGCGTCAAATTATGACGTTAGCAGACAGGTAGGATTTCTTTTTTGTGTGCTGGCGAATTCTGTCTGAAAGAGTAGAATACGCCTCTTTATAATAATTAGCAGTGTTGTAAGCTTGTGAGCGACATTCAGAACGATCCTTTTGCCGATATCCGGCCTTATCACGACCATGAAGTTCAAGCCGCTATTGGCCGGCTGATTGCCGATCAGGAATTTATTGCTGCCATTTTGCATTACCGCTTTCCGCACCTGGCCGGCAGTTTTGGCTGGTTGCTCTCGCCGGCGGTCAAGTTTTTCCTAAAACGCAAATGGGCCAAGCTGCGCTCTATTGAACAGGTGCAGCTGCAGGTTGCTGCCTTTATGGAGCGGATGCTAAAAACCTCGACCACGGCCATGAGCTTTAGCGGAGTAGAGCATTTAAAGCCTGGGCAGGCGTATTTATTTATCTCTAACCATCGCGATATTGCAATGGACCCAGCGCTGGTTAACTGGTGTTTGCATAAGCATGGCTTTGAGACGGTACGGATAGCCATTGGCGATAACCTGCTGCGTAAAGCCTGTGCGACCGAGCTGATGAAGCTGAATAAAAGCTTTATCGTCAAACGCGGTGCCAAAGGGCCGCGGGAAATGCTGAAAAATCTGTCGCAACTCTCGGCCTATATCCGCCATTCGCTGGATGAGCAGCAATCTATCTGGATTGCGCAAAAAGAAGGCCGCGCCAAAGATGGCAACGACGAAACCGATCCGGCAATTCTGAAAATGTTTTATATGGAAGGCAAAAAGCGCGGTGACAGCTTTGCTGACTATATGCGCAATCTGAATATCGTGCCGGTCTGTTTATCGTATGAGTTAGATCCCTGTGATCAGGATAAAGCCAGAGAACTTTCTCACAAACAGCAGCATGGTAATTACCAAAAAGGCGAGTTTGAAGATATCGATGCCATTATCAAAGGCATTGTCGGCTTTAAAGGCCGGGTGCATGTTGCCTTCGCTAAACCGTTAACTGATATTCCGGATGATGCCGACGCGCTGGCAGCCTTGATTGATCAGCAGATCTGGCAAAACTATAAACTGTTTCCGGTTAATTATCTGGCCGCAGGTGACAGCACCAAAGCTGATGCCGCACAACAGGCAAGCTGGCAACAAAGGCTGGAGGCGTTACCGCCGGAGTCGCAGCCGTTTTTAACACAAATGTATGCTGCCCCGGTGCTGAAACAGCATACGCAAGCGGCTGAAAGGCCGGTAGCTAACGCCTGATGGGCTATCTCGTTGGTGTTACGCTGTTATGGGCGTTTTCATTTAGCCTGATTGGTGTGTATCTGGCCGGGCAGGTCGATGCCTATTTTGCCGTTCTGACCCGGGTAGCGCTGGCACTGTTGGTGTTTTTACCCTGGTTGCTGCGTTATCCGATAAAAGCCGGCTTGGCGCTGCAGCTGGCCGCGCTGGGAGCGGTGCAACTGGGGCTGATGTATCTGTTTTATTATCAGTCGTTTTTGTTGTTGTCGGTACCACAGGTACTGGTATTTACCATCTTTACCCCGGTTTATATCACGCTGCTTTACGATGTGCTGGCCGGGCGCTTTCAGCCGCGCTTTTTACTGGCCGCGCTGTTAGCGGTAGTGGCGGCAGCGGTGATGCGCGATGGCGTGCCGGCACCGGATTACTGGCTTGGCTTTTTGGTGGTGCAGGGCGCTAATTTGTGTTTTGCTGCCGGACAGGTTGGCTATAAACGGCTTATGCAGCAAGGTGAAGCGCCTGCCAGCTTGCAATACCAGCAGTTTGGCTGGTTTTATGTTGGGGCGCTGCTGGTGGCGCTACCGGCTTGGTTTATCCTCGGCACAGCCCAATATCCGGTTAATGCCACGCAGTGGGCCGTATTATTATGGCTGGGGCTAGTGGCCTCCGGCGGCGGTTATTACTGGTGGAATAAAGGCGCCAGTCTGGTCTCCAGTGGCACCCTGGCCGTAATGAATAATGCACTGATCCCGGCGGGCTTGCTGGTAAATCTGTTAATTTGGAACCGCAGCGCCAATCTTTGGTCTCTGGCTTTGGGCTCGGTAATTTTGCTGGCGTCGCTTTGGTTATGCCGGCCGGCCAGACAGGAGTAAACCGATATGGCACGACAGGTCACCTACTTATATAAAGGGCAACGCAAAGTTATTGCCTTTAGTTTTGATCGCTTTCGCGACCCTTATGAAGCCGCCGCGGCGGAAGAGGGTATCGACCTAACGCAGTTTCTGGCAATGGAAAAGCAGTTAATGCAAACCGCTAAAGATAAGTCGGCAATCAAAAACTATCGATTACAAACATTTAGTAAATTTGGGTTTGCAGAGATCGCCTTTGTGCGCGAGAATCCGCCAACTGAAGAATAACAGGCTGCGCGATCCTATTCGATTGCCGCAGCGTATCAGCCTACAACCAATGAGTTTTGTTATGAAAATTACCGCAAATTTTGACAGTGGCAATATCGAAGTGATCAATGCCACCGATCCGAATAATATTCAACTGGCGATCCGTAAAGACAATATGTCGGATTTTTACCAGTGGTTCCATTTTCGCTTAAACAGCCCGCATGCCCAGGTGCATAAACTGCATATTACCAATGCCGGCACCTCGGCCTATCCGGATGGCTGGAAAGACTATCAGGCAGTGGCCTCTTATGATCGGCAGAACTGGTTCCGGGTCGAAACCGAATATGACGGCAATACCCTGACCATTACCCATTATCCGGAAGCCGAGTCAGTTTATTTCGCTTACTTCGCGCCTTATAGCTACGAGCGGCATATGGATCTGCTGCATCAGGCACAAAACGACTACAACTGTCAGCTGGTTGAACTGGGCGAAACCCTGGATGGTCGTGATATGAGCATGCTGGTAGTCGGTGAGCCGGATGACAGCAAAAAGAAAGTCTGGATCATTGCGCGGCAACACCCGGGTGAAACCATGGCCGAGTGGTTTGTCGAAGGCTTATTAGATCGCCTGCTGGATGAAGATGACGGCGTGGCGCGTAGCCTGCTGGCCAAAGCCGTGTTTTACATCGTACCTAATATGAACCCGGATGGCAGTGTGCGTGGTCATCTGCGTACCAACGCCGTTGGCGTTAACCTAAACCGCGAATGGCAAAATCCAAGCATGGAACAGAGCCCGGAAGTGTTCCTGGTGCGCCAGAAGATGTTGGAGCTGGGACTGGATATGCTGCTGGATGTGCATGGTGACGAAAACCTGCCGTACAACTTTGTTGCCGGTGCCGAGGGCGTGCCTTCTTATAACGCCAAAATGGCCCAGTTAGAAACCAGCTTTAAGCAAGCGCTGTTGGCGGTAACACCAGAGTTCCAAACCACTTACGGCTATGATCGCGATGAGCCGGGCAAAGCCAATTTAACCGTGTGTTCAAACTGGGTAGCCGAGCAATTTAAAACCCTGGCTTATACGCTGGAAATGCCGTTTAAAGATAACGCCAACCTGCCGGATGAAGCCTATGGTTGGTCAGACGTACGTTCAATGAAACTGGGACAAGATTGTTTAACTGCCATTTTGGCCGTAGTTGATGATCTTGGTACTAAATAATTCAGTAGCAACTCAGGAATAACAGATGGCCATTATTTCCTGCCCGGTGTGTGAGCACCGGGTATCAAATAAAGCGGAACAGTGCCCGAAGTGTAAAACTGACTTAACAGCAGCGACACCGGAGAAACTGGCCGCGCAGCACCGGGATCGGATGCTCAAACAGTCACAATCACTGATGAATCAGTCGATGTTGGCGTTACTGCTGTTTCTGGGTGGCTTCGGTATTCTGTACTGGTGGCAACCGGAAACCGGCAGCTATAACGAATATGTCTCAACGGCGGCGATCGCACTGGGTTTTATCTGGTATGTGGTTTGCCGCGCCCGCATTATCTGGTTAAAGCGTAAGAAGTAGTATGGACTTTAATGCACTGGTCAGTGCGATGACGCCTGACACCTATGAAAAACTGGCACAGGCGGCCGAAACGGGCCGCTGGGCCGATGGCACGCCGTTATCTGACGAGCAAAAAGCCCATACCCTGCAACTGGTGATGGCGTATCAAGCCAAAGTATTAAAATCGGACGAGATTTTTACCGTTGGCGCCGATGGCCAAATTGTCCATAAATCCAAAGCTGAATTAAAAAAGCAATTTTCTGATCCTGCCGCTATCGCAAGGTTTTCACACGATGATCTTTAAACGCTGGTTTAAACCCAAATGGCAACATCAGGATGCCGCAGTACGCCTAAAGGCGCTGGAAAGTCTGGATCCGCAAAATACCGAACATAAAAACACCCTGCATGAGCTGGCCTTTAACGATGGCGCCGAAGCGGTGCGCAAGGCCGCGTTGCACCGCTTAAATGATTTTGCACTGTGGTGGCAAGCCAGCAAGCAAGACGCAGCCGAGCGGCTAAAACTCTATGCCGAGCAACAGCTGGTGCAGCAATTACTGACTGGCAAAGTCGACTCTGCATTAAAACATAAGTTTATCGAACAATGTCAGCGCAGCAGTATTCTGGAGCAACTGGCGCTGCAGGATAACGATGCAACCCTGCGTTTAAGCTTATTGCAGCGTTTAGGCCGGCAGGATCTGCTAATGCAAAGCCTGCTGGATGCGACTTTCCCGGTGGCTTGTAAAGCGCAATTGCTGTCAGCGATCCAGGATGAAAAGCAGCTGGAAAAACTCAGCAAACAGTTGCCGGGCGAATTAGCTAGCCAAGCTGAACAACAACTGCAGAAGTTGCAACAAGACAAGCAGCGGCCGGTTAAGTTGCGTAAAGAGTTAACCTTATTGCTGGCAAAATTAAACGCCCTGCGTGAACGGTCACAACTGGCCGACATCCCTGCGCTGCAACAGCAACTAGCGGCGGAATGGCAGCAACTGGCTGCTGATTTGCCGGTATTGCCAGATACCGAAGCCGCGCAGTACCAGGAAAAGTACCAACAGTTACAACAAAAGCTCGATACCTGGCTAAGCCCTAAGCTGGCAGCGCTTGCTGCTGAGCAGCAACGCTTGGCTGCACAACAGCAGGCGGCGGCGCAGCTTAAGCAACTGACAACCGCGATCGCGGCGTTACAGCAGCAAATTAGCGCCCAGCTGGCTAATCTTGCAGATTTCAGTGCCCAGCAGCAAGGACTATTACAGCAAGCACATCAGGAGCTAACACAAGAGGTGGCCAGCTCGACGCTAAGCGCGGAGCAGCAGTCCGGTTTACAGCGAGAGCTGACTACACTGGCGGCACAATTGCAGGCGCTGCCGGCCGCAGCCGATACGTTGCAGCAGTTAACCACTTTGCTTAACGATTTTGCTGCTCAGGCACTACCCGCTACGGCGGAGGAATGTGACCAAGCGGCGACACAGCTGCAACAGTTTAAGCAGCAATGGCGACAAAGCGTGCAGCAATTAGGTTTGCCAGTGCCTACTGATTTGGCCGTACAACAGCAACAGTTACAACAGCGCTGGAAAGCTGCACTTGCTGAATTACAGCAGCAACAGCATAAACAATTACGCCAGTTACGCAGCAAATGTGCTGAGTTTAAGCGTTTGCACGGCGCCGGGCGCTTTAAAGTGTTGTTTGGGCTATACAAAGGCTTGCTTAGTGACTATCAGCAACTGGATAGCTCAGCGCAGCAGCAGGCAGAGCGGGATTTTAACGAAATTACCGCCTTGTATCAGGAATTAAACGATCTGCAGCAGTATATTGCCACGCCGCGTAAACATGAAATGTTGGCGCAAATGCAGCAACTGGCGGCAGAGCCAGTCGAAGATGCCAAGCAAAGAGCAGAGCAGGTAAAACTGGCGCGCGCAAACTGGAACTCGCTGGGTAAAGCCGATCCGGCAGCGGATGATAACCTGAACCAGTCCTTCGACGAGGCCTGCGAAGCGGCATTTGCGCCTTGCCGGGAGCTATTTGCCAAACAAGATGCCGAGCGGGCAGCGCATTTGGCGCAGCGTCAGCAAATCCTGACTGAACTGGCCTTGTTGTTACACACTGAAATGCCGGAAAAAGCCCTTGAGCAATCACTACGTCAGCTCACTCAACGCTGGCGTGAGGCGGGGGCGGTAAAACGCCAGGATTATCAGGCGTTACAGCAGCAATATCAGCAGTTAAATCAGCAATTACGCGCAAAATTAACAGCAGCCCAGCAAGCTCAGGCCGCGGCTAAGCAAGCCTTGGTGGCTGAGGCGCAATCCGCGTTATCACTGCCAGATCAGGGCCAAACCGCTACGGTATTAAAAGAGTTACAGCAGCGCTGGAAGCAGCTGGGTTTTGCCGGTAAGCAGCAGGATCAGGCGTTATGGTTAGAGTTCCGCGCGCTGTGCGATGGCTTCTTTAATCAGCGCCAGGCTGAACATCAAGCGCAGCAGGCGGCACAGCAACAAGCCTGGTCAACGCTGCAACAGCAATTGCGGGATATCGCAAAGGCCCTAGCAGACGCGACAGAGCTAAGCACGGTACAACAACTGCAACAGCAACTACAGCAGCTAACCTTGCCGGATCTGGCCGAAGCCCGTGCTGCCCGTGAACAACTGGCAACGGAGTTAAGCAGTAAAGCCGCCAGCTTGCGGCAGCAGAAGCAAAAAACCGAGTTAAACCAGTTATTCGAAGCCTTGGCTGCAGGCCAGTGGCGTCCAGAGCTGGTCCCTGCCGGTTATCGCGATGCGTTGCAGGGCGCAACACCACCACTTAGCCGGCGCGAACTAACGGTAGCCTTAGAGCTGTTAACCGGGCAGGGCACAACCCAGGTTGAACCCGGCGAAAAACAGCAGGTGCAGTTAGCGCTGTTATCAATGAAGCATAACGGTGGTCAGCAGGTTAATGCCGAGCAATTACTGCAACACTGGTTGGCACACGGCCCGGTCGCAGCAAATGAGCAACCGTTATTACAGCGTGTCGCCGCATTGTTTTAACAGCGCTACGATGTTACACCACACCACGACTCCGGTACGCCTGCCGTACCGGAGTCGCTCCTGCGATATCGAACCAAGCACCGATCTTAACGCTACACCACACTACGACTCCGGTATGCTAGCCGTACCGGAGTCGATCCTGCGTTATCAAACTAAGCACCGATCTTAACGCTACACCGCACCACGACTCCGGTATGCTTGCCGTACCGGAGTCGGTCCTGCGATCGCGACAAGTAGCACTAAGTAAGAATTAAAGCCAGATTTGTAACGGCAAAAACTGCTGGGACGCCGCCCAGCTAAGTGCGATCAGATTTATCAATACAGCAAACCAAAACCCCACTAAGAATGACCGTTTTTGTGACTTATGCCGCAAATAGGCTTGCGCTAATAAGGCTCCCGGCCAACCACCCAGCACAGCCAGCAGCTGCAATGTCGACTCTTGTGTACGCCAGCGCCCAGCTTGGGCTTTACGCTTATCCCACCAGTAGGCAATAAAAGTCAGCACACTTAGCAGCGTATAAGCTGCCAGCACATATAACGGTAACTTAGCAAAAAGGCTATTTTTGCCCATCCCCCAAAAATGTAAAATCATGACTCTGAAGCATCATTCAGGGTCTGTTGGATCCTCAAATGAGGAATTCCAAAACTTCGGATCTGCATATCTTGACGCTATAGCATCTATATCAATTACCGGCACAGTATCACTAAACTCAAACTTGCCAATTAAGTTAATGTGTTGCCAGGCCACTGGCGAAATATCTTTGAGTCTCGCTATTGCCGCATGATCACCTGCAGCTTGTTTTTGCTCATACACTTTAGATGAATTAGTCTCGACTTAATCTGACACATCTACTTGAAAAGATGAGAGTTACCAGTTTTGATATGGGTGTCGAATCCGTAATCAAAAACAAAAGGTAACTCTCATGCTGCATACTAACAATCCGAT
>Ga0181595_10005148_pt1 | contig 11704 bp, 10 predicted proteins | sample 041ome_7_FD_145604 | JGI IMG/M metagenome (GOLD analysis project Ga0181595, IMG submission 145604) | Coastal salt marsh microbial communities from the Groves Creek Marsh, Skidaway Island, Georgia - 041401AS metaG (spades assembly) | ecosystem: Environmental > Aquatic > Marine > Intertidal zone...
GCTAGTTCTGAAGACTCAAGGATTGATGATTGGCTCATATTCAGCCTATCAAACCGAGCTATCAAACCTAATCATCCACTTAAGGGATTCGGAGGGACTTACATACGGGTCAATAGCCGATTTACTGATTAAGGATGGGTACAGATCACCCCGTGGATTCAGTCTCGGTCCAGAGAGTGTCTTTTCGATCTACAAAAAGAGAAAAATAAGGGATAAAAGGCTCAATCGAGAAGTCCAAAAAGAGCTTTTAGAAATTACCGTCAAGCGAATAGGGAGTGAAAATGGACATTCATAGTGAATTAAATCTCATAAGAAAGTCAATTGAAGAACTTCATACAGAACTAAGCTTAACGAAGGGTGAGATTCGAAAATTAAGATTAGCTATCCAAAATAAAAAAAGAGAAAAGTCAAAAGAAGCAACTCTCATTTCTCCTATCTGGTGTTATGAGTGGGATCAGATGAGAATAGACTTAGACCCAATGATCTGGAAAAGGGTCAGGAGTGGAGAGTTAATCATAGCTCGTGGAAGGGGAACTCGATTAGATAACCCACTTCCAAGCGGAGATGATTGTTTTCAATGGGACTTCTGGACCTTTAATCGTGATGAAAAAGGAAGTGTAATTATCGAGATGGGTGAGCCAGATGTGGTACCTGAATCACCTGATGTGGCTTTTAGAGGTGATCTCGAAGACTTGGAGATTATAGAAACTGAAGTCGAAACCACTCGTAAAAGAAAGGGTGTTTAAGAACCATTCTAGACAGTTAAAACAATAACTATGGTCTTACTACCTTGGCTCTGGGAAATATGAAACTCTTTCAAGTTCGATTTCTTGATTAGGTCTAGAAGCCTCAATGGAAAGTAGCCATGGACTTGAATATTGTTGATGATGAGTACCGAGTCCTAAGAACAGATACACCAAAGACAGCTGAAGATAAACGAAGGGTATTAACGGCTATTGTTGGTCGATTAAAGAAAAAAGCAAGTGATTCGGTAAGAAATACTAGTAAAGGTTTATTCCCGTAGGGGGTTCGTTCATTTAGAATGAATACCAACTAAAAATGAATTAATTAAATGACAACAATCCCAAAAATCATTGATAACCGAAGGAAAAAGCTCGTCGATTGTTTAATCGAATCTAGTAAGGATCATGACGAGCTATCAATAGCTACTGGATATTGGGATTTAAAAGGTACAAAGCTTTTACTCCCACACATTAAGAATTACAAAAAAATAAGAATCTTGATTGGTCGTGAATTATTAATACCGAGACATCAATTAAATGAAATTGAGGCTGACTATCCTGATAGAGATATTTTTGAGGATCTACAACAACTAAAACCTGATAGTGAGCTAAGACCAACTATAGTTGAGATTAAAAGCTTAATCGAGTCTGGAGTTTTGAAAGTAAAGGTATTTAAGAAGACATTTCTTCACACTAAATGTTATATCTTCGGGGGGTTCAATTCTAAGTCGGCTGTTGGTGTAATCGGGTCATCTAACTTTACCGAAAATGGTTTAACAAGTAACTTCGAATTAAACGCTGGTGAAAGTGATCATCGGATCATCCAGTTTCATCCTACACACGAAGATCATGAAAATGGACATCTATCATGGTTTGAGGAGGCTTGGAATGATTTGGGTTGTGTGGAGTGGACAGGTCAGTTTGAAGAGCTAATTGATACATCCATTCACGGAGAGAAGCTTTTTAGTCCGTATGAAATGTATATCAAGACACTTGATTTCATGTATGGGGACTTGTTGAAGAGTGATAGAGAGATAACTCACCTCTCCTCGAAGAAGCTACAAGATTTTCAAGAGAGAAGTGTCAAGCAAATTATGTGGAGGCTTGAAAAAAACGGAGTAGCCATGTTGGCTGACTCAGTAGGTCTTGGAAAAACAATCACAGCTATTGGTGTAATAAAACAATACTCTGGGAAAAGAATTGTAGTAATAGCTCCAAAGTCACTTATTGGTCAATGGAGTACTGAAATCGCTCGTGAACGGTTATTGGGTATTACGGTAGTTTCCCTTCAAAATAAAAATGAAATTGAAGAAGAACAAAAGAAAGACAAATATTTACCAGTAAGCCTTTTTGTTATTGATGAATCACACAACCTTCGTTCTCAAGGAAGTAAGCGATTTAATCAAATCAAGGAATGGGTAATTAATAATGAAAATGCTGACACTCTTCTATTAACAGCTACCCCTGTTAATAACTCTATTGATGACTTAACAAACCAAATCTTAATTGGTACTCGAGGTGAACAGGATCTTCTAAAGGTTAATGTTCGAAACTCTGAGGGTGTCGTTAAATCAAGATCATTCTTTGACGCTTTGGCTGAAATCAAAAAGAGAATTAGTCAAAATCGAGCTCAAGGAAATGACATGAAGCCCATTTATGAAGAGGCTCGTCAAATCATTGATCCGATTCTTAGAGAGTTTGTTATTCGAAATACAAGACAGAGTATCGAAAAAGAGCTTGAAGGTAAGGGGCTTGATATTGATGGTAAGAGTTACAAATTCCCTAAAATTAGAGTTTCAAATGTAGATTTCTTTTCTGGTAATTACGATAGTATTAAATTGGAATTACCAATAAAGGCTATTGAAAATTGCTCAGTTGATTTCATTCAAGGTACCACTGATAAGCTTGAACATCCTCTAAGACAATTAGAGGATTGGAAAATTCAAGAGCTTGATAAAACAGATAAATCATCAATTTACAGGTTGTATCAATACATACTTAGCCTGTCATTTGTTCCATACAGAACAGCTATGTATGACCATAAGGTATATGGGAAGACTCTAGAAGAATTGAAGGCTATTAAGTTTAAGGATGAATCAACTAAAAACTTAAAACTTCAATTAAGTATGTATGGTTTGTTGAGGATTGTATTATTAAAGCGTTTCGAGTCTTCAGCCTTTTCTCTACTCTCATCAGTAAAAAAATATCAAAAGAGATTAAAAGCTTTTGAGGAGTTCTTTAATAATAAAAATATATTGTTAAACCTTTCCGAGATTGACAATATCCTTGAAGAGTTCAGTGAAGAGTCTTCTGAAGAATTGGATTTGAATGATGAGGATGTTATTAGGAGAGCTGAAGAGACTGGTGTAAAGGTTTCAGACAAGACCCATGACATTAAAGCAATTTCAGAGGATATAGCTTACGAAAGAAAGATATTAGATTCAATTGTTGAATTAGCCGAGGCTTTTAATAAAGACGACAAAAAACTCGAGGCTTTCAATAAATTAATTTTAGACATACACAAAGAAGATCCGAAGAGAAAAATATTGGTCTTCTCATTTTTTGGGGATACTGTAAATTACCTAAAAGAAGCTACCCAAGACAAGTCAGTATTTACCTCTCAGAACAGTGCTTTTGTATCAGGTAAAGACAGAACAAACGCTCTTAATTCAGCCGATCGATTTGCTCCAGTAGCTCGAGATGGTCAAGAGGAAGTTGAGAAAAGTGGTGAGCTTACCTATCTTTTTAGTACTGATGTCTTAGCTGAAGGACAAAACCTCCAAGATTGTGGATTATTAATTAACTACGATCTTCATTGGAATCCCGTACGAATGATTCAACGAAATGGTCGTATTAATCGATTGGGGTCACCTCATTCAGAGATTGAAGTGAAAAACATTATTCCTCATAAAGAGTTGGAACAATTCTTGGGTCTAGTGAGTAAATTACAAGATAAGATTAGCTTGATTCAAGCGACAATTGGTAGTGACTCATCTGTCTTGGGTGAAGAGATTAATCCTATCGATTACAAGGGTATTTATGATCAAGACAGTAGTTTGGCTACTGAAGAATACTTAAAGCTTGAACAAGAGGCTGATGTATTTACTGATGACCAGTACATAGGTGATCTTAAGGATTTTTACGAAAACTCATCAGATATGACACTTAGTAGTATTGACAAGATACCTCTAGGAAAATGGGGGATCGTTGATCCACAGAAGATACTTCAATCCCCAGAAGCTATTATTTTTACAAGAATTGAATTTACTAATGGTAAGGATCAATTCACCTTCTATCGAAACAATTCAAAAGCAAACGCTATTGATGTTTTACTAACAGGAGAAGCTTTACAGATCCTTCGTTCGAATAATAAGAAGAGAGAGTTAGATAAAATTTCTTTGAATAAAGAGAGGCAATTTGAAATTACTCTAAAGAATGGACCTCAAATAACTAGGTATGAAAGAGATCCCGAGCGTTTAACACCCTCACAAATTTCTTTGATGGAGGAGGCTAGAGTTGCTGGGTGGGGTGTGGATGATAGAAAGAGGCTGGAATCTCTATTAACCACACGAAATGTATTTCAAAGTAGATTGGCTAGAAAGCTAACGAAAGAAATCAGGGAGGCGATTAGGGATGGAAAGATATCAAGGATTCCTGATGTTCTAGATCAGATTAAAGACATACTTCCTCCAGAGCAGAATGAACAGGTTGTAGTGAAGTCAATCAATCCAATATTTGGATTTTCAAGAGATAACAAATAATACTAATGAGCTCCTTAGATTTAAAAAAACAATTTGATCCTATTCTGAAAAGATTATTAGAAGAGAGAACATTAGATGTAGCTGAAAGCCTAGTGTCAGCTATTTTGAGTTTGTTAAATGTGAATTCAGAAGAGAGAAAGTTATCAAATATTCCAAGAGTTGACGCTGAGTTATCGAGATTCGAACTGGCTCCAGATTTTGCTAGACAAGCAGCTGCTTTTAAAATACCAAATGACAAATCTATAATCATTGAACCCCAATTATTTTGGGTCAAAAAAACTACCAAGACAAATTTATCTTGGTTAATAGGAGTTACTCCAAATTTTGAAGACTCAGAGGCTAATGACTATAAAACAGTTGGAATTGATTTTGTGGTTCCCTCCACATGTGACAGCCTAATCGTTCTATTGTCAAATAGGTACAAAATACGATCTCTTGAGCTAAAGGAACAATTGACTCAGACCCAGTCAGAAATATTTTCTGAGTGGTCAAATGTTAATACTGACTTAGTAGACGATTTAGTTGGATTAAAAAAGAAAATTCATTTGAAGTTGTGGGAAAGTTTTAACTTTGAACCAACAAATCGTAAGTTTTATCTTGAGTTGGTTGAGCACTTTAGCCTCTTGGTACATCATCTTGAAAAAACATTCGATAGAAAACCATCGGTAATGTTTACTACAAGACTTATTGGTCGAATTCTTTTCGTATGGTTTTTGAGAAAAAAGAATTTTATTAATGAGGATATGAATTATTTCAATACCAATCAATCAGATGATCAGATAAGCTATTACAGAAATAATTTAGAAAAATTATTTTTTGAAACACTCAATAAAGAAATATCTGAAAGATCACACGGTGATAAAAAAACACCTTACCTAAATGGCGGGCTTTTTGATATCACGAAGACAGATTTTTATAACGACGATCGTTTGAGTATTCCAAAAGGGTACTTCGATCGACTTTTTGAAACTCTTAACAAATATAATTTCACTGTTGATGAAAGTAGCCCTGAGTTTCAACAAGTGGCTGTTGATCCAGAAATGCTCGGTAGAATTTTTGAAAGTCTATTGGCTGAGCAACTTGATGACATTACTGGAACAGATAAGCGGAAAATTACAGGTGCTTTTTATACACCTCGTGAAGTTGTCAGCTACATGTGTGAAGAGTCTGTAACTGAGTATCTGAAGACCAAAATTCCGCTGTCAAACGATAGGGATAAAAGGCTAAAGGAATTAATTTCTCTTCCAGAAACTATATTTAGAGATCAAGATCAGAATAAGAGAAGAGATTGGAAGCCATATAGTCAGGCAATTATTTCAGCTTTAAAAGGTGGAGAAGGGTTAGATTCAATAAAAATATTAGATCCAGCTGTTGGTTCTGGAGCATTTCCAATGGGGATGCTCCATTTACTAGTGAAAATATTTGCTCGATTAGATTCTAAGTATGAAAAGAATATCTCTGAATTGAAGAGAGAAATTCTTTCAAAGTCACTATACGGTGTTGATATTGAACCAACAGCAATTGAAATTTGTCGACTAAGAGCTTGGTTGTCAATTATTGTTGATGTTGGCTCAGATGAAGATGTTCACCCATTACCAAATTTAGAATTTAAATTTGTGTGTGCTAATACATTAATACCTCTTGATAAATCAAACCAAGGTCATTTGTTTGTTGATGAGGATTTGAAAGATAAATTAATTGAAGTAAGAGATAATTATTTCAATACAAGCTCCAAATCAAAAAAACACAAACTTCAAGATCAATATACTCTTATGACACACCAAGAGAGTATGTTTGACAATAAAAGAACTATTCAGTTAAAAAGTTATAAGCCATTTGATAACACAGAGCCTGCTAGTTTCTATGACCCAGAGATTTTCCATGGTGTAGAGTCATTTGATGTTGTTATTGGAAATCCACCTTATGTCTTCACAAGAGGCTCAGGTTTTTCCGATCAATTTAAATCAGACATTAAAAAACTATATGAGTCAGGAATTGGAAAAATAAACCTGTTTTCAATTTTTATTGAAATGGGTTTAAAAACTTTAAAACCAAAAGGTGTATTAACTTACATAATTCCAAATACTTTGTTTAGAGCAACCCCTTACAAGCCATTAAGAAAGTTAATAGTCGATAACTATGAAATCAAGCAAATAGTTGATCTTAAAGCTGGTGTTTTTGAAAATGTTACAGCCGCGACAACAATTATTGAGATCAGCAATTCTAAACCAGTTAATAACAATATTGAATTTGTAAATTCACCACAGGAGTTGCTTGAGAGAAGGATTAGTAGTGAAATTTCTCAAGACAAATTCAAAAATCCTGAATATGTTTTTAGTATTTTTATGGAAGAAAATGGTGAAAATTTATTTGAAAAAATGAATTCAGGGTCAGATGATCTTGGGTCTATATGTAGTGAAATCATAAACGGGATCGTTACTCCCAAAGGTAAGGATGAGTTTATATCTAGTGAGCGGTTATCTGATCAATATGTTCCATTTTTAGAAGGGAAAGATATTGATTCATACACAATAAGAAATACAAATAGATTTATTCTTTTTGACCGAAATAGGTTACATCGAGCTAGACCCCAATATGTTTGGGATGCTAAAGAGAAATTAATTATTAGAAGAATCGGTGGTGGTCAAAAAACTCTTTATGTAACTTATGACGACAATAATTTTTATACATTTGCTTCTACAAATGTGATCTTAATTAAAGAAAATTCTTGGGCTAATATTAAGTATGTGTTGTGTCTACTCAATTCAAAATTATTAAATTACTATTACATTGAAAAATTTACTAATCGTTCTACTCTTACTGTAAATGTTTCAAAGATATATCTCAGTCAATTACCTATTAAAGTTATTTCACTTGATCAGCAGGCGGATTTTATTGAGTTAGCTTCAAGAGTTCTATCGATTAAAAAAAATGATCCAACTTCTAATATTAGTTTATTAGAAGCTGAGCTCGATTCAAAAATTTACCATTTGTATGGATTAACAGAAGCTGAGATCAAGATGGTTGAAAGTTCAACTTCAAACATTTCTATAAAGTAGTTACATTGAAGTATTTTTTTGATTTTTTTGTGTAAGACCTGTTGTAGCGTGTCGAACGACCGTAAAAGACGCTCGAAAACAAGTCTTACGAATTCACAACTAAGTTGTTGTCTTTAATTAAGAAAATTCGAATAATTCCCTTAACACTTATGTTTTGGGGGGGTTTCATGACTTATTACGGTTACATTCGAGTTTCAACTCTTCAACAAGCTAATGATGGTGATAGCTTAGAAACTCAACTCAAGCAAATTACTTCATACGCTTCCCTAAAGGGTTATGACATCCCCCTAGAGAACTTCATTACCGAGAGAGGTATAAGTGGAAGTGTTGAATTTGAAAAGCGACCAGAGGGTCTAAAGCTCTTTGAGAAGCTCGAGAAAAGTTAAATATGATGGGAATCATAACGAACACGAATTATCGATTCAGTTTCATTTACCAATAGTTGGAGATGGAATACAATGGAAAAATTCAGCCTCCAAAAAAGAGGGCTACAGGCTGAAAAAAGGGAAAAAAGCCACTTTTGTGACAGTCAAAAAAAAAGATCTTCGATGGTCAAAGGTTCCCTCAAAGCTTACCCCCCAACGAAAACAGTCAATTACAGTAGAGTAGTTTTGACGCCAATGCCGTGTCTGAGTTTATGTCATGAGTTGTTATTGATTGTTATTGATTTCAATTACTATAGGCATCATCATAAATATAAAATAGTAATAAGTCTAATAAGTTTAAGTGGATGGTGTGTGTCTTTGCCTTAGTAGCGTCATTTTTGGTTGGCAAGCTGCTTTGTAAAGACTTGCCATGATCATTATCTACGAGAGATGGATTTTGTGAGTGTACAGCACTGGGTGATCGCTGCTCTGAGTCAATCAATTAGAGCTTAAGTAAAGCTGCAGTTGATCTGCGATCCGTGCAGCACTCGCCCCAGCCATCGTTATGCCATAACGATGATGACCAGTATTTACAAATAAACCAGAGACATCAGCTACCGCCCCTATGATTGGTTGCCCACTTGTGCTCGCTGGCCGCAAGCCACTCCATTGACGTAATATCTGCTTGTTTTTAAGCGCAGGTAATATGGCAATCGACCGCTGTAACAAGGCGTCTTTTGCGCTGGGTGTAATGCCATTGTTATAACCAACTTCTTCTAAAGTACTACCGGCTAGGATGGTCTCATCTTGCCGTGGAATTAAATAGTGCCCTTGATGAATGACAATGTGTTCAAGGTTAATGCCAGTGGCATCAAAGGCAATCACCTGACCGCGCACCGGTCTCACGGATGGTGCTGTGACTTGCTTGCTTAACAAAGTCAATTCTGGTGTCCAAGCGCCGGTAGTCCATAACACGGCCTCAGCATCAATGTCTCCATGACTGCAGCATAGGCCGGTAACCTTACCCTGTTGCTGAAGTAAGCTTTCAACCTGTGTGTGTCTATATAATTGCACTCCTACGTCTAGCAGTAACTGGCAGAGGCCTTCAACAACTCGTGCAGGGTTAAGTTGACTTACCGCTGGCAGTAACAATGCATTTTCATATAAATCGCTATTGATACCTGTATTTGAGTAGACTGCTGGCTGGCAGATAATCTGATGATCATTACACCAAGTGTTATGAGTATCCGCATGGTCATCAGCTAAGACCAATAGGCCACTATTTTGATACTGAATATTGATGCCTGTTTCAGTTGCTAAGTGCTGATCTAATTTTTCATACAGCGGGTTAGCTTGATGGCATAACTCGTTTACATCCTGTGAGTAATCCCATGGTAATAGTGGCGATAAGATACCACCAGCAGCAGCCGTGCATTGTTTACCAAAGTCGTCACGATCGATGAGACAAACCTGTAGCCCACGCGCACAAAGTTCATAGGCGCTAAAAAGCCCAATGATTCCACCGCCAACAATGCAAATATCTGTCTTCATAGGGTTATTCTACCCAGGTCCATGAGAAAAAGTTAGTCGAACCTTATTATAGTGATACCAATGGTTGAGATTATCAATTAACTTTATGCTTCTTAATTTTTAAAGTATTTCTGGCAAACAAAGTATGAGTGGTCCATTGAGTATAGAGCGCCTTATGAACAAGCATGTAGCACTTAGTAGTCGTGCTGATGAATTACTAGAGTTAGTGATTTTATCGCGTCAGTGCTCTCACATTATGAATCAACAGCTAGTTGAAAGTGGGTTAAATTTCAATCACTGGGAGCTATTATTTTTGCTATCAAAAAAAGGTATTTCGACCCCGATGCAGATAGCAAATTATCTGCATATTGAACCGGCAACAGTAAGTCGACATTTAGAGCGTCTGGAAGCCTTGAAGTTACTTAAACGAGTGTATAATCAGCCAGATCGTAGGAATACAGCGATTGTATTGCTGCCTACGGCTAAGTCATATATTACGCAGGGCCTTGAAGGTCTGATAGATATCTCTAATCAGCGCAGATAGGCCTCAGGCACTATTTACGGACTAAGGGCTTACTAAGCCATTGTAAATGAGACTTTCTACCACTAGGCCTAGCTTCTAGCCCTAAGTGTCGACTACAATTCAGTATGGAAATCATCCTCAACGGCGCCGCGAAGCAAGTGCCTCAGCAGTCTTCGATCAAAGACTTATTAGTAGAAATTGGAGTGCTGGGTGAGCGTGTCGCTATCGAATTGAATCAAGAAGTGGTCCCAAAGAGCGAATATGCTAGCCGACAATTACAGGCAGCTGATCAGATTGAGATTATTCAAGCAGTAGGTGGCGGCTAGGCTGTCCATAGAGAGTAAGTAATGAGCAAAGTTCCAGAAGATGATGTGCTGCGTATCGGTCAGCACAGCTTTCAGTCACGACTATTAGTAGGTACTGGCAAATATGCTGACTTTGAGCAAACGCGAGCAGCGATTATTGCTAGCGAGGCTGAAATCGTCACGGTTGCCCTGCGCCGTACTAATTTGGGTCAAGAAAAGAATCAGGCTAACCTACTGGATTATCTACCTGAGGGTATAACACTCCTACCGAATACGGCTGGCTGTTATACCTGTGACGATGCAGTGCGGGTTTGCCGTCTAGCGCGTGACTTATTATCCGGTCACAGCCTTGTAAAGCTTGAGGTCTTAGGTGATCCAACCACCCTATATCCTGATGTCGTTGCGACTCTTAAGGCAGCAGAAATCTTAGTGGCAGAAGATTTTGAAGTCATGGTCTATACCAATGATGACCCTATTGTGGCTAAACAATTAGAACAGATTGGCTGCGTTTCAGTGATGCCCCTGGCGGCACCTATTGGCTCAGGGCTAGGTGTGTGTAATCCACATAATATCGTCACCATTCTTGAGAATGCGAAAGTACCTATCTTGGTGGATGCCGGTGTAGGTACGGCCTCAGATGCAGCCATAGCTATGGAGCTGGGATGTGAGGGTGTGCTGATGAATACGGCAATAGCTGAAGCGGATGACCCTATTTTAATGGCGAGTGCAATGAAACATGGCATCCTGGCCGGACGTCAAGCCTATCTCGCTGGACGCATGCCAAAGCGAAAGAATGCATCAGCTTCCTCTCCTATCGAAAATACAATTGCTGCACGCCGTGACCGAAACTGAAACCACATATGGACGCCCTAATCGAAGTTTTGTTATTCGAGAAGGTCGCTTTACACCAGCGCAGAGAAAGGCGTTTGAACAGTATTGGCCAGCCTATGGCATAGACACAGATGAGCTACAGGCATTAGATCTTCAGCAATATTTCAGCGTACAGCAACCACTGGTACTGGATATTGGGTTTGGTGCAGGTGACTCTTTACTGTCGTTGGCAAAACAACGCCCAGATTTGAATTTTGTTGGTGTTGAAGTCTATCGCCCAGGTATTGGCGCGGTGATGCAACGGCTGCATCAGCAGGAAATAAATAACGTGCGCTTAATTAACGCAGATGTCGTGCCGTTACTAGAGGATTGTATTGCTACTGCGTCTATTACTGGTGTGTTGGTTTGGTTTCCTGATCCATGGCCAAAAAAACGACATCATAAAAGACGATTGATACGGTCGAATTTTCTTGATCAGGTGCAGCGAATTTTACAGCCTGAAGGCGTGCTACATTTGGCCAGTGATTGGCAGCCCTATGTGGTTGATATGCAGGAGCAATTAGCGGCATATCCTGAATTAAAGCCGT
>Ga0181595_10005153_pt1 | contig 11699 bp, 9 predicted proteins | sample 041ome_7_FD_145604 | JGI IMG/M metagenome (GOLD analysis project Ga0181595, IMG submission 145604) | Coastal salt marsh microbial communities from the Groves Creek Marsh, Skidaway Island, Georgia - 041401AS metaG (spades assembly) | ecosystem: Environmental > Aquatic > Marine > Intertidal zone >...
TACAATACGAATCAATCATTTAGCATGGCTGCAATTCGCGCACGGGTTGGTGGAGGTTATAACGATTCATCTCTTATGTTCTATACATCTGCTAACCAAGGAACGCCAACAGAAAAAATGAGAATTACTAGCGGCGGCAATATCGTCCAAAACGGCACTAACGGTGTAAGTTATTTCGGACAAGAAGCTACTACTGGACAGAATGGCAAGTTACAGGTATGGTCTGGAACTACAGGGTTGGCTATTGATGGTGCATCCTTTCGCGCTACTGCAGATGCTAATCACATCATCAATTTCGTCAGTTCTGGCGGGACGTTGAGAGGGAAGATAGCTGGTACTGGGTCTGGTAGCGTAAGCTATGTGACAACTAGTGATATAAGACTTAAAGAAAATATTGTCGATATGAGTTCGATGTTGGACCTCATAATGAATATGAGGGCGCGAGAGTTCGACTGGAAGGAAGACAAAATACACAGTTACGGATTCATAGCTCAAGAAGTTTTTGAATTAATGCCTTGGATGCGTCCTAATATCGAAAACTATTGCGGTTGTGACGCGGATTGTGATAGACCGTGCTACACCGATGGCAAGGAATATATCTACGGTCTCGACTATGGAAGTTTTACACCATATATCATCAAGGCTTTTCAGGAGTATAAAATCAAGACAGATGCAAAGATAGAATCGCTCGAAGCCCGCATTGAAGCGCTTGAAAATTCTTCCTAACCAATTAGTAGAAAACCATGCCAACGTACGACGGCATCGGATCATCGGTGACCCACGAGATTGAGGTGGTCGGTGATGTGTTCATCAGCAATGTCGAAGGGGGTTCCCTAAGCACCCAGGTTCCCTTCGAGATTTTCAGCAATGTTTCTGGGATGGTGTCTCCACCGACCGACTCCCGGCAGGTCAGGTTGAGGGTTCAGCCGACCACAGAGGCAAGCCCGGACGACTCCTACGTGACCGACATGGGCATCCAGAACACCACGGACAACTACTTCTTCATCACGGCGCCCCAGAACACCTCCAATGTCGGAGACCAGAACACCTTTGTCATTTCATCGACGTCCAACGTCGGCATCGGGACGACGGACCCAGAGAAACCCCTGCATGTCGTGGGCGACTCTTGGATCACCGGGACCCTCACCGCATCCAATATCGTCGGCGCCTCACCCGTTACTATCAGCTCGGATATCGTCATGGCTGCAGGAACGACCTTGACGACCTCCAACATCGTGGCTAACACCGGTGACACTTTTTTGGTCAGCTCGAATCTAAAGGTCGGGACCTCGAACCTGTTTGTGGACACCACGACGGGCAGGGTCGGCATCAATACGACAAGTCCATCTGATTTATTGGATGTGAAAAATGGAACTGTACGTTCTTCTGATTCTGGTAATACTACAAATGTACCTGGTTTAAAAATACGCAAGCGTCCCGCCGCAGAGGGTCAAACTGGTTCAAATTACATTGAATGTGGAGAATTCGCTGATGTTGGAAATGATGGTTCGGGTACCGATGGAAATAGGTTTATGGTGAAAAACAGCGGCAACGTCGGCATCGGGGTGGCGAGTCCAATAAGAAGACTTGATGTAAGATCTGGAACATCAAGTACTACTAATACTACTGATTGGATATCAGGTACTTTTGGCCCACAACTTAATGATGGTGATAGAGTAGTTATTGGTAATCTATTTACAAAAGCAACTATAGGGGCCCACAATTCGTCTCTGGGTGCATGGGCAGATTTAACAATTAATTCTGCTGGCGGAAACGTCGGCATCGGGACGTCGGCGACTCCAGCTTGTAGGTTAGATGTGCGCGGTGGTGGCACTCTCTCGCCAGTTGTAGAATTTGGCGATAATGGTTCTATCATTTCTTTTGTGCCAAGTACAAAAGCTGGTTCTTCTGGTACCTACACAGGTTGGACATCAATTGATCCAAATAGAAGAAGCTCGACCGGTTCAATTGGTATTGCTGTATGGGATGCTTTTCATGTCCAGGGAACTTTTACCGCTACTAATGGTAAAGGTTTTATCATCGATCATCCAACCAATCCTAAAACTAAAAAACTTGTTCACGTATCTGTAGAGTCACCTAGACTTGATTTGATGTACAGAGGTTCTGCAACATTACAAAACGGGACATGTGTAATAAATATAAACAAAGACAGTGTAGGGAGTCCAGACTGTGAAATGGAGGATGGTACATTTGAAGCGCTTTGCAGAGATCCCGTTTATTATCTTCAAAATACATCGGGTTTTGATAGAGTTATAGGTAAAATTGAAGGTTCTAATTTAACAATTACATCAGAAAATCAAACGAGTACTGATGTTATAAATTGGATGGTTATAGCAGAAAGGAAAGACAGAGAAATAAAAGTAGCAAGTTCTACATATGACGATGGAAGATTAATTACCGAAATATTTGATGATTCGATAAGAGTTGATAAACAAGGCAATACAATTTATGATGAATAATCTTCATAAATCTTTCCTAGTCAATTAGCATCATCGCTCGAAGCCCGCATAGAATCCCTCGAAAATTCTTCCTAGGTAACTAATAGAAAACCATGACATATCCTGGTATTGGTACGACGAACCCGGTGCATCAGCTCGAGACCACGTCGAATGTCACGGCGGAGTCGCTCGAGATCTACAGCGACTACACGTTCTTAGGTTCGTCTCAATATAATTGGGCCAGACAGTTGAGGCTTCGTGTGAACACGCCGGGTCCAAGTTCATCCAATGTCTTTGTGGACATGGGGTTGGAAAAGGATGACGGGACCTACTTTTACATCTCCAAGCCCCTTTCAGCGGCAGTAGACCCCAAGAACAATTTTAGGATCTACCAGAACGGACGGATTCTGATAAATCGCACAGACGCCTCCCGGACCGATCGGCTTCAGGTCACGGGTGACGTCAAGGTGACAGGGAATTTGAATGTCACCGGGACGACCACAGTTTCAGGCGACGTGGACATTACAGGAAATCTCCACGTGACTAGCTTCAACCAAGAACAGAACTATATCGTACCAGTGGGAATGATTGTCATGTGGGACGGAGCGGTGGCAGATATCCCACCCGGGTGGGAACTCGTGACTGATGTTTCGGGATACTATCTCAGATCCGATCCAACTCAGACGATTGTTCAGTCAGGGGGGGAAACTTCTAATGTTATAAATAACATTGGAGCACATACACACACTACCACCGGATCTCCAGCAACGGGTGAATCTCATAATCACAATATTTATGGTTTGGGTAATCACGGAAGTAATAACACAGGACATAGTCATTCAAGACAGGGTACTACTGATACATATACAGCCAATAGGACTCATCATCATAACTGGAATCATGGTTATTCCGGGGCGAACACGCGTAATTCAGCAGGCAACAATCATGTAGTACAAGGTTCTAATATTAAATATACGAGTACAGACACAGTATATCCTGGACATACACATGGCATTTCATATTCTGTGAATTCCTCTGGGAATCATTCTCATACTATAAATAAGTCAAATTTCGCGACGCAGACAGAAACCCATTCTCATAATAACCTGAATTCGGAAGGAAATGTGTCAAGTATTACTATAAATCTCACACCATCTTATCGCGAAATTAGATTAATTAAAAAACTTGTTTATACATAGAATGTCATTCATCAACATTGGCACTGATGGTCCTCCAAACCACACACTTGAAATAGAAGGTAGCATATTCATAAGTAATGTGAGTAACACAAGTAGTTCTATAGTACCTCTGGAATTAAAAGATTTTATTAGGATAAGAAATAAACCGACAAACGATTCAAGTAAAAACTTTGTAACCGATATTATCAGAGGAAATCAATACACTGGAATAACCGCTCCAAGTTTGGACGCCAGTAGAAGCGCAACTGATTTTTGTATAGACAATACAGGAAATGTAGGAATCGGAGTGGTTCCTACAGAAAAACTTGATGTCGAAGGTAACATGTTCGCGACTGGGAGTTTAACAAACGAGTCCAACATCGTTACCGGAACTTTGACATCAACTGGCACACTTACCTGTAATACAATCGCTTACGGAGAAAATTCTAATATCTATGGGCTACTTCCGAGTAATGTAATTTTGATGACGACGTTGACGAGTACTCCTGCTGGTTGGACCGATATAACTGCGCAATTCACTGATAGAAATGTTTTATTGGCAGAAGATAAACTCACTTTGACAACGGGAGGTGACGATATTAAAAATTTACCATCTGTTATTAATCACGCTCACAACTGGGATACCAAAAATCATCAAGTGCAACATGAACATAATGCAAATGGCTTTGGTAATCAAAATACCGCAAGTACCGTAGCAGGAGGAGGACATACGCATAATTTGTCTGGATTTAATAATAATACAAATTACACATCTGAACATAGTCATCCATATTCATATAAAGATACTAACACAAATTGGGGAGACAACAGTGGTTGGTGGCTATATAGTGGAAACTACCTTAATTGGTATTACGTAAACAACTACTATATTTTAGCAAATGAAAACTTTACTCATAATCATGGAACTACTGGATTAGGTTATAATACGTCAACCGAGGCGCATGGACATAATATTGGCGGTATCGGTAACGCCAAACGAAATACTAACACGACGCATACTCATTATTTTGAGGATAAAGGAAGTTCGACACCTTTAAATATTGCTCCATCGTATTACACTGTTCGTTTTATTAAAAAAAACTAATTTAGTTTGCTATAATAGAATATGTCTTCGCATATAAGTGTCCAAGGTTCATTATACATGCAGGACGCAGAAGGTGGTAAAACTAGTAATATCATCCCATTTGAAATTTATAGTAATTATGCAGATGATCCGCAAGATAATTATTTCAGTCACATCAGATTTAAAAATAATAGTTATTATACTGATATTGGTTTATCAAAAGGTGGTGATTTTTTTTACATGTCCGAAAATTCAGAAACAATTTTCACGGAACAATCAAATACTTTTATATTGACTTCGGATGGCAATGTTGGGGTAGGAAAAACAGACCCGTCAGACCGTTTGCATGTGGAAGGTACCGCGCTGGTGCGAGGGTCTGCGGGGAACTTCTCGAGCGCATCGGTGTCGAATAACGTTCATGTATCGAATGTTATGATAGACGATGGAAACATTGTTGTGAGCGGAAATGACAAAGTCAGAATTCCATCAGGAACGATAGCACTGTGGGAAAATGCATCGACTATCCCAGATGGTTGGTCTTTATTCAATGCTATTGGAACAAGGTTTGTTCGCGGTTCAACAGGTACTGGTTCGATAAGTGGAGACAATATGATAAATGTTAATATAAACAATTTCCCTGCACATAACCATACTACAAATAATAGTCGTATCTATAACAGTAATAGTAATCACACTCATAACCATAATTCAACTGTTAATAATTCAAATTATTCACATGCCCATAATGTAAATGCCAATTACAATAACCAAAATATGGCACATGGACATTATTATAATATTAAATATAACTTTAATACATCTGCCGGAACATTTTTTGGCGGGAACCAAGTTTGGAGTCATGGTAACGTTAATGTTCCTATAACAAGTGGTGGAGACCATTTTCATTATTATAGTGTTGGTACATTAGCTAAAAATACTGGATATGCTCATAATCACGGGGTCAATAATGGTGTATCCAATAATTCATGGTATCATTCTACAAACTCATATACTTCCGTGTCCACAGGTTCAGATAGTGTTATATCAATTATACCTCCATATAAAAGTTATGTTTTTATAATTAAAGATTAACCTTTATTATTGAATAATGTCTTTTAAGGAGGTAAAGAAGAATACATTTGTTTTTGAAAAGGAGAATGCTCTTGATGACGAGGTGTGTGATAGGATCATCAAAGAATTTCAAGAAAGTCCATACAAAAGACCAGGTGTATCTGCATCGGGTAGAAATCCATTAGTAAAGAATTCGACCGATCTTACGACAAACGAAGGAGGTCTTGAAGAACTTGATAAAATACTTTATGAAAATCTAAATAAACATATTAAAGAACTTGGTGAAGTTTGTCCATCGTTCGCTAAATATGTTTTAGGAACGGGTCAATTGCATGACAAAGGTTACCAAATCCAATGGACAAAAAAAGGCGATTTGTGTTTTGTCCCACATTGTGACAATACAGGATGGAATGATGACAATACTATAGGAAGAAATCTTGTGTACCTTTGGTATTTAAATGACGTTGAAAAAGGTGGAGGAACCAACTTCCCACAACTTGGCATCAAGGTCAAGGCCAGGAAGGGAAAACTAATTCTATTTCCTCCATATTGGACACATGAGCATGAAGGGGTCAAACCTAAATCAGGAGACAAGTATATTGTCACAGGCTGGTTGTGTTATGACAGAACTATTAAAGAAGAAAGACCCAATGTAGTTTAGGATGATTTATCCAAAAACAAAATGTCACTGGTGTGGTGTGCCTTTGCAATGGACCAGTCGATATGATTTTATAAACTATGCATTCGAGTATTTTCAATTCGAGTCGAGGATTCCTTTGGAGCGATTGTCAAGAGTTTATCACAAGGGCAGGTCAAGTTCTAGGAAAAATGTATGTCGAGCCTGTTACAAGTTGAAACTGAACAATATTCATCAAAGGGAGATAACAGGCAAGATGATCATACCGAAGAGCATCAACATCACCCCAGGGGTAGGCAAATTTCTGCTAAAACTCTTTGATCAGTCATGGAGACATCAACGCTACATCGAATTCATGTGGTCAAAAGGACATACATTTGATGCCTTTCTGGACTACCTCTGCGCCCGAGATACCATTTTGGGAAACGTGTCAGGCGACATCTTTGACAACGAAGAACTCGAATACTACTACGAGGACATGGTTCGTTCACACTTCGAGGTCCCGAGCCATTATGAGGCCACATGGGACGAGGAAGATGGTATCGTTAGTTTTCAATTAAACGGCACGGACATGATTACAGTAAATGCACATCCTACTGTCCAGTAATGGAACGCCATTCAATGGTGCCAAGGGTGGCTACCCGAGTCAGCTCAAGCATTTGATAAAGATGTTTTTGGATCGTGGACACACCGTTACTATGATCATATGGTCCCTATGTGGCGTAAAGCACACTGGTGTACTTTCATTTAGAGATCTCGTCAACGCAAACGTTCTTCCGAATGAAACCCGTGATCCCTGGTCCCAGGCGCTACTGGATCGCTCGGGTGTGAGTTTCATTTTGGGACCCTATGAAAAGTTTCCATGTGTCATCAAGATTACTGACATAAATGAATACATAAAACGCACTAATGCGGGGGCTATCTTCTTCCTTCAGGACATCTTCCTGTTGGACACGTCTACTCAGGAACAGATCGCGTGTCCGTCCTATCTGTGGTTTCCTTTGCACTATGAACCCATTGATGAACCTACAGTCAAGGCGCTTGGAAAGATACAGTCAATCATTTCATTGTGTATGTCCACACGCGAAAGGATCATAAGGCAGATGGGACGGGAAAGTCACGTCGTACCTCACATAGTGGAATTTCAGACACAGCTTCCTACAGAAGACACCAAGGAAAAAGTTCGCAAAGATTTCGGGATAGATGATCGCTATGTGGTTCTCACTGTGGCCGGAAATTATGAACAGAGTGGACGAAAGTCTATCGACACGACCCTTTTGGCGTTCAAAGAATTTCAGGCAGAACATCCCGAAGCACTGCTTTGGATTCACGCACCGACGTTAAACCACGCAAGGGTTTACGATGTTCCTTTGATGGTAAGAACCCTTGGAATTCCAGAAACATCCATCAAGATTACGGAAACGACTCTGGATGAAACCACCCTCCAGAAGATGTACAAGTGTGCTGACATGTATCTATGTGGATCATGCTCGGAAGGGTTTGGCATTCCACAATTGGAAGCGCAGTACTTTGGCATTCCAGTGGTCACGACGCGATTCGGTGCCATGCACGACTATTGTCTTTATGGAATTTCCGTACCTCCAATTCAACGGCGATTCAATCACATGCAGAATGCGTGGTGGGTCACGCCTAGCGTCCAAGGCACGGTCGAGGCAATGGAAAAGATCTATCAGGGCGAACTGGAAGACAAGACCGAATGGGTTCAGCAAGAGGTTCGGCGCATCACCAGTTATGAAACTGTACGCAATTCCATTCTCGGTATAATAGAGAAAAAATAAAGGTTGGGATATAGTAGACTATGGAGAAGACTCCATTCAGAACCGTATATACAAAGAAATCTAATTTTGTCACACAGTCATTTTTCACCGATGCGATCCCTATTGACTATGGAGGGTCTGGTAACTTCGTGATACCACGTCATGGTGACTTTGTTACAAGAATGTACCTGTTGATTGATTACCCGAGTTCAATTTCGACCACCGTAAATCAGGCACATGCCATGATAGATTACATCGAGTTCATTATGGGAGGAAAGATAATTCAAAGGGAGACTGGCGAAACATTGAACATGCGAGTTAATTTAACCGAAACAGACAATGACACATTTTCACCCAATCAACTCTATAGGATGCTCGGCGGAGGACCGCAGTATCCTTTCACTGACACTGTTCAGTACCCAAGACCTTACCGTCTTCATGTGCCTTTACCTATGTGGTTCGCCGGCGATCCATCACTAGCCTTTCCACTGGCCGCACTTCGGTACCAGGAACTTGAAGTGAATATCGGTTTCAGGACTGCGAACCGTTGGGGAGGTGTCGATACTGGTGTCTCCGGTTCTAATGTGTGTCTGCACATTGAATATGGATATATGGATAACGATGTTCTGGATACATTTATAAAACAACCTCTACTTTACCCCGTGGAACAATTTCAGATTCTTGAACCTCCAGCTTATACAGGCGACAGTACTATTTACATACCTTCCCAGGACTATACCACGAGTGAAGGAACAAGTTTTATAAATCCTGTAAAGTCTTTGTTCGTTTTGTACAAGGATCTTGCGACGGAAACAACCAATATATTTGATTATTCACGCGGTAAGACTTTCGCAGAACTTACATCTCCGGATGATAATGATTTTTTGAATTCCATGGAAGTTGTTCTCGACGGTCAGGTGATGCTCCCGGAGGAAGCTGGAACGTTCGAACTTCTTCGTGGATATGAATACTATGCACATTTTCCCGGATGTACCCAACGAATATTTTTTGGAGCAGACCAAAGGTACTATTCATACATCTATGCCCTATCTTTCTGTCAAGACCCTATGAACAAGAAAGACCCCAACGGTAGCATCAATTTTTCCGTTGTCAAAAATCCTTCCATCAAATTGGATAGCAAAAAAAGAGGGTTTGATTTTAAAATACAAGGCTCTGCATTTCCATACGTCGATAATGGATATCTGGTATTTCAGTCGCTTATTAATAGTGGACCTGAATACACTGAATTAGATATAGGAGATTTTATAGAATATCAGAACTATTTAAAAAATGTAAAGGTTACAAAAGCTTATGATGAATCGGGTTATCTATACACAACTGATCTTAAAGAAACAGATTTCCCTGCTGAATTAGTTAATCCAGATATAGGTCGTGAATATGAAATTGTAAAGGGAAACATTGGAACTCGCGTTCGTGTGTACGCTCTCTCGGTGAATTTGCTTTACATCGAGAATGGTGTGGCGCGTCTTCTCTTCGACGCAAGTGAAAATAATTTTCCTAAATTCCCATAAATTCGCCGTAGGACAATAATTCATCTTTGTCATTATCGTATACAGCCAAATCAATTTTATCATCAAAAGCCTTAAATTCCGAGGCGTCAATGTAACCCGATTTGTCTACATCGATTTTATCAAATCCGCTTATCTGGTCAAATATACTTGCCCTTCCATTTTGAATCACGAGGAAAACTGTAGAAATGTAATAGAATGATATTTTATATCCATTTGGTTGTGAAACGGCTGTGTTAATATTCATTGTTGAAGTACTATCGATATCGATCGACGTGGTGAGGCGCATGTAATGAGGTAAATCTGTGTTAATTGTAGTGTCCGAGTAACTTGATATACCTACATTAGAGGTGTTTGTTCGAATTGATGCGCCTGATATAGACAATGTATCGGCTGGAGTTGTTCCACCGACATCTCGTGTTAAAATAAGGTTATCAAATACATTATAGTTTCCTAGATCATCACCGAGTGACCATAGCGCATAACCAGCTGCCGCAACTTGCAGAACCATGTCTATATAGGAAGACTGTGACCTTGGTGCTCTATATTCATAATCACCTCGCACAACGTCAAGAGGATTCTCCGAAAAAGAATACCCATAAAAAGTCCCACCATTGTGGTAGTTGTGAGCATATGCCTGAAAATCCTGATAGAAAAGCCCAACGCGCTCCTCACTCCTATCGGTTTTCTTTAATGTATTTATTGTAGCGTTTTTTACTGGATTAAAAAAATACGGATTAAACCCTTCTACCAATTCTTTAAAATCCCACAAAATGGCACGACATGAATATGCACTATTAAAATAATAGCGGTATTTTGTTGTAAATGCAGATCGATCCAGATCTATCTTAAAATCTTCTGTGTTAAATTTCTCAATAGGAATATCTAAACGCCTAAATTTCAGGTCATTGCGTTCTGCATTTGTTAAGACAATTTCACGCGTAATGAACTTGAAGTCGGTCAAGTCTGTGGTGGTAAAATTTAAAGTATTTTCTATAATTTCATCAAGTGGTTTGAATTTAATCACCAAAGTGATTTCAGAATTGAACATAGCGCACAATGGAAATGCGGATCTGAACGAGGTTGTGTTTACCTTGCCATCTTCGTAATGGGTGTTAAAAAAGAATGGTATCGGAAGAACGATGCGCTGATTCGTGGAATTCTGATAAAAGGCCGATTGTGTATTATATGCATAATTTAGGTTGGTCATGAGATTTAGGGTATTAACGCGGGACGTTTGCGTAGAGAACATGGACTCGTAGTGAGACATAAATTCACCGGTCATGTTCTGTATATCATTTCCGTCCACGAGAAGGCTAATTTTAGAAATCATGTTGTAACCGACATTGAAAAGACTTTTCTTTCCAGTATCTGATGTTGTAGGAAGTTTAAATGATATAAGCATCGCTCGCAGAAGGTCACCCATCTCCTTTGGATAAAAGGTGTGTCTGATTTCCTGCCCGAGAAATACCGTCTGCGTCGGTTTATAAACTCTGTAGAACGGAGTACCTTGGGTGTACTCGATGTGTTCATGTTCGGTGGGAGCTTTGTCGTTAGAGTACAGAAACGTATCCTGTAGACCAACGGCACTAATACCAGTTAGAGCACCAATACCTGTGTCTCCACGGAATCCAACTGGAGGCTTCAACATGATCCTCTCTTAAAGAAAAGGGACATTTTAAAAAATAATAATGAGTCGCGAGGAACAGATCATCGCTGCCTACACGAACGCAATCCAGCCCGTTCTGGAGAATGCCGTTGTGGTGGCCGCCGAGTATTGCAAAGCCACCGGGAGGAGCATCGTCACTGCCCTCGATATGGAATACGGTATGAAGTGGAGTGCCATGAAGCTGACAGGAAGGGTCTATGGTTCCATACTGCCAGATGAAGACGACGAGGATTCTGACGGGTGGGAGACCGACGATGATATGGTCGTGCAGGAGTGCGATATGGGGTTCGACGA
>Ga0181595_10005172_pt1 | contig 11676 bp, 12 predicted proteins | sample 041ome_7_FD_145604 | JGI IMG/M metagenome (GOLD analysis project Ga0181595, IMG submission 145604) | Coastal salt marsh microbial communities from the Groves Creek Marsh, Skidaway Island, Georgia - 041401AS metaG (spades assembly) | ecosystem: Environmental > Aquatic > Marine > Intertidal zone...
AAGCAAAAATTTATTCTGATGGTGGAGCTGACGAAATTTGTTTTTTAGATATAACTGCTTCAAACGAAAATAGAAATACTATTTATGAAGTAGTAAAAAAAACTTCCAAGAAATGTTTTGTTCCTTTGACTGTTGGGGGAGGAGTTAGAAGCGTTGATGATATTAATAAACTATTAAATTGTGGTGCAGACAAAGTATCAATTAATACTGCAGCAGTTCAAAACTCAGAGGTAGTAATAGAAAGTTCTAAAAAATTTGGTTCGCAATGTATTGTTGTTGCAATTGATGCTAAAAAAAACTCTGATAAATGGGAAATATTTACTCATGGTGGAAGAAATAATACTGGAATTGATGCAATAGAATTTGCAGAAAAAATGGAAAATAGTGGGGCAGGAGAGTTATTAGTAACATCAATGGATAGAGATGGCACCCAAGTTGGTTATGATATTGAATTAATGTCAAAGATATCTTCTAAGGTAAACATTCCTGTTATTGCTTCAGGTGGAGTTGGTAATCTAGATCACTTAGTCGATGGAATTAAAATAGGAAATGCCAGTGCTGTTTTAGCTGCATCTATTTTTCACTATGGAAAACACTCAGTAAAAGAAGCCAAGGAATATCTGGATTCAAAAGGAATACCTGTTAGAATTTAGAATGCTTAGTACATTAGAAAACTTAATAAAGCTTGCTCGAGAAAGAAAGGCATCTCCTATAGATGGGTCTTACACAAATAAATTGCTTACCGATAAAGCGCTTAGCAAAGCAAAGGTTTTGGAAGAAGTTGATGAATTAATTGAAGCAATTGAAGAAGATACAAATAAAATACATGAAGCTGCAGATGTTTTTTATCATTTATTGATATACCTAGAAGCTAATGATGTAAAAATCGAGGAAGTTATGAAGGAATTAGAAAAAAGAAAAAAATGAATTATGATGACAGTAATATCTTTGCAAAAATATTAAGAGGAGAGATACCTTGTAATAAAATTTATGAAGATGACTTTGTTTTATCTTTTCATGATATAAATCCTCAAAAAAAAATTCATGCTTTGGTAATCCCAAAAGGAAAATATGTTGATCTGGATGATTTTGGTTTAAATGCTACTCCCGAGGAGATGGTTGGGTTGATTAAAGGTTTAAATATAGTTGCAAAAAAGCTCGGTATTTCAACAGAAGTAGGCAAGGGCTATAGAGCATTGGCCAATATAAGTGACGATGGTGGTCAAGAGGTTCCACACTTACACTTTCATTTGTTTGGAGGTGAAAAAGTTGGAAAAATGGTTGAGTGACACAAGAGGTTCAAAGAAATTATTTAGAAATTAAATCAATTCAAGATCTGAATGAGGTAATCAAACCTAATGAAGATTGTTCTTTAGATTTATTAGAACCCATAAATTTTCAACTAAATAAATTTTTTTATAAAAACATTGGAAAAAAACATCAATGGATTGATCGTCTAATTTGGACAGAATCTCAATGGATAAATTATGTCTCGAATAAAAATGTTAAAACGTACGTATTTAAATTTAAAAATGATTTAGCTGGTTTTTTTGAATTGATATCTCATGGGAAAAAAAAAGAAGTTGAGATTGCTTATTTTGGATTATTAGAAGAATTTCAAAATAAAAAGTTGGGGTCATATTTATTATATCAAGCAATCCAAAAATCTTTTAATCTGGGTATCGATAGAGTTTGGGTTCATACATGTTCTTTAGATCATAAAAATGCCCTACATAATTATATTGCCAGAGGTATGAAAATATTTAAAACTGAAATTATAAAAATTTAATTTTGTGTAGGTAGTTTAAATAAATCTTTATTAACTTTTTGATTTTTCTTAATTGAAGAAAGGTAAGTAACATTTACATTCTGATAGATATCTTTTGTTTGCCATCCAACTAAATCAAAATTCTCATTATCAAAAAATATACTTATTTCACCTTCTTTTTCTTTGATTTCAAAACTTACAACTGTTTTGCCTAATTTTTTTTCTTTCAAATTTTCTATTTTTTGTATTAAAAAACTTTTATCTAATATCAAGTTAAGTGGTGTTTCTTTTAAAGGGTATCTATAAAAACTGGTAATAGTTTTAATGACTAGTGACTTGCCGTTAGAAACTAAGATTTTATTATTTTTTTTATATTCACAAAATATTTTTTTAGGATATTGAATCGTACAATTTCCAATTTCTATTTTCCCATTAATATTTTGTTCAAAATTAAAATTTAAGTTTTCAGTATTTTGCAAATTTTCTAATATTCTATCTTTATTACTTGCTTGTACGCTGGATATTAAAATCAAAAAAAAACAAAATAGAAAGTGTTTAAACATTAAAGCACATCTCTTTTACCAACATGATTTGCTTTACTGACAATACCATCAGCTTCCATCGTATCTATAATTCTTGCTGCACGATTGTAACCAATCTGAAGTTTTCTTTGTAAAAATGATGTTGAAGCTTTTCCTTCTGATCTAATAATTTCTAGAGCTTGTTGATACAATTCATCTTTATCACCCTGATTTTGACTATCGCCAATCTCTTTTTCATCTGCAAAGTTTAATATTTCATCTATATAATCAGGCTCAGCTTGAATCCTCAAAGAATTATTAATCTTTTCGATTTCATTATCAGATACAAAAGGAGCATGTATCCTTACTATTCTATTAGCTGAAGACATATATAACATATCTCCTTTGCCTAGCAGTTGTTCAGCGCCTTGTTCTCCAAGAATAGTTCTACTATCTATTTTTGATGTAACTTGAAAAGATATTCTTGTTGGAAAATTAGCTTTAATGGTACCAGTAATGACATCAACACTTGGTCTTTGAGTTGCCATTATTATGTGGATTCCAGCGGCTCGTGCCATTTGAGATAGTTTCTGAATATAATTTTCAATCTCTTTGCCAGCTACCAACATTAAATCAGACATCTCATCAACCACAACAACTATATAGGGCATCGGAAGTTTGTGCTTGGCATTATATCCATCAATATTCCTCACACCTTCTTTCGTCATCAATCTATATCTACTCTCCATTTCTTTAACGACCCAACCAAGAACAGATGCTGCTTTTTTGGCTTCGGTAATCACTGGACAAAGCAAATGTGGAATACCTTCATATGTTGATAGCTCAAGCATCTTAGGGTCGATTAAAATAAATTTACATTTTTCTGGTGTATGTCGAAAAAGAAGAGATAAAATAATTGTATTAATGCAGACTGATTTTCCAGAACCTGTAGTTCCAGCTATTAAAAGATGAGGCATTGAAGTTAAGTCACCAACAATTGGTTTACCAGAAATACTTTTACCAAGAGCTATAGGTAGTTTAATTTCTTTTTTCTTGAAGTCTGCATTGGATAAAATTTCACTCAGATAAACATTTTCTCTAATGTTGTTTGGAAGCTCAATTCCAATAGTATTGCTTCCAGGAATTGTAGCGATTCTAGCAGATTCTGAGCTTGTGTTTCTTGCTATATCATCAGAAAGATTGATAATTTTAGAAACTTTTACTCCAGCAGCAGGCTCAAACTCATTAAGAGTAACCACAGGCCCATGGCTAACTTTTTTTATATTTCCACTAACCCCAAAATCCATTAGTATTTTTTCTAAAAAAACTGGATCGTGAGTTTCATTTTTATCAAAATTATCCCTTTCTTTTTTTGTTGGAATTCTTAATAAATCAAGACTTGGCAGTTTAAATTTAATTTTCGTTTCAGATTTATTTTCATTTTTAATAAAAGGAAGATCTTCTTGAATTAGATTTTTAATTTCATCTTGCGGAATATATTCATTAATTATCTCGCTTTTATCTGTATAATTTTTATTATTATCTTTATTTATAATACTAAAAATTCTTTTAAAAAATAAAAGTAAATTTTTGGGGTTAAAATTAATGCTGATTAGAAATAAAATTATAATAATTAAAATCAAAATATAAAAAAAAATATCATCATTAATTAATATTAAAGATTTTAGAAATGTATTATTTAAATATTCTCCAACAAAGCCGCTATTACCATTTACATACAGAGCATATGTATCTGGATAATAGTATGCAAAAAAAAGTGTGCCAAATATTAAATATAAAATTGTAAAAAAATTATTTTCAATGAATAAAAAAAAATCTTTTGTTTTTAAAATATTAATACCTGTAAATATCAGTGTGAATGGTATTAAATACGCTATTAGTCCTACTGATTGAAAAAATAAATCAGACACAAAACTACCTTGAAAACCCATCAAGTTTTCAATTTTTGTATTATCGGAAAAAATAAAATTAGGATCATTTGGAGAATATGTGATTAACGCAAAAAATAACATTACACCTGTTAAAGAAATTAATATTCCAAATATTTCTGCCAATCTTCTCAGGGCAAAATTAAGCAGTAAATTAGCAGTTTTTTTAATATTCATATAAATGAATCAATTTAATCACTTTGTATCATCTAATTTTTATTGTTAAAATTAAAAATATTATGACAGTTTGTATACTTGGCAATAGTTTAACAGCTTTAACTTTAGCAAAAACGCTTGTTAACCAAAAAATTAATGTTGATCTATTTTTTAATAAAAAAAATTATAAGATAGGTAAGTCCAGAACTATTGGTATTACAAAGAACAATATTAATTTTTTTAATGATAATATAATTAATATTGAAAAAATTATTTGGAAATTAAAAAGAATAGAAATTTTTTCTGATAACTTTAAAAAGGAAAGATTAATAAATTTTAAAGCAAATAAGGACTATCTCTTTTCAATATTAAAGAATAATAAATTGTATCAATTATTAGAGAAAGATTTATCAAAAAATAAACTTTATAATTCAAAATTTTCAAATGAAAAAAATTTTTCCTTTTTAAATAACTATGAACTTGTAATAAATTGTGACTCATCAAATTTTATTACAAATAGATATTTTAGTAAAAAAATTATTAAAAAATATAATAGTTTTGCCCATACTACTATTATTAAGCATGATAAAATTTTAAATGATACAGCATTTCAAATCTTTACCAAAAAAGGTCCTGTAGCTTTTTTGCCAACTTCTAATCGAGAAACGTCTGTTGTATATTCTATTCATAATTCTAGTGATAAAAAAAATGAAAATATTAAACAATTAATAAAAGATAAAAATTTAAAGTATAGAATTAACAGCATAGAAAAAATAAATAGTTTTGAATTAAATTCATTAAATCTAAGATCTTACTACTATAAAAATATTTTGGCATTCGGAGATTTGTTGCATAAAGTTCACCCTCTGGTGGGTCAAGGATTTAATATGACTATTAGAGATATTAAAGTTCTTTTAGATATTATTAAAAAAAGAACTGATGTTGGTTTATCGTTAGATAGCTCTGTAAATTTGGAATTTCAAAATAAAATAAAACATAAGAATTTTATTTTTTCTAATGGTGTAGATTTAATTCATGAATTCTTTAAGGTTGAAAGAAAAATAAATTCTAATTTTATAAGTAAATATGTTAAGGTTATCGGTAATTATCCCAAATTTAATAAAATGTTTACTGAAATTGCTGATAGAGGAGTTTTATTTTGATTATTGAAGGGTTGAATTATTAAAAATATCATAAGTATAAGTATTTAAAATTTCAGCTATCTTATTTTTTCTTAAATTAAGATTTTCTGCTTCTAACAACGCTTGTTTTTCCTCAAGAGAAAATGGAGAGGCCATCGCTAAAGCATTAATTATTTCATCTAAACTTTGTTTTTCAAGCTCATTCCAATTTATTATAAAACCTCTTCTTTTAAATAATGATTTCAGATCTTTAAAAATTAACTCCAAGTCAGAAAATTTAACTTGTTCTTTTTTGTTCTCAAGATCTTGATTAAAATCATTAAAATCAACTTCATACTCTCTATATTTTTTATTTGATTTAATTTCTTTAATTGCATTAAATCTAATTAAACCTTTTAATTCAATCATGTACCTTCCATCTTCAGTTTCTTTAAAACTTGTTATTTTTCCGAGACAACCAATCTTATGTAGAAGAGGAGGTGTTGAATCACGAACTATTTTTTTTGGTTGGATCATTCCAATAAATTTGTTTGATTTCATACTGTCATTAACCAAATCTACATATCTTGGTTCAAAAATATTTAGTGGAACAGTTGTTTTTGGAAAAATAATAAAATTACTTAAGGGAAAAACAGGAATTATTTTTGGAAGATTTTTCATATTTTTTAACAAAACTAATATTATTAATCTATAATATTTATACAATGATATTCTGGATAGCTTCATACCCTAAAAGTGGAAATACTTGGCTTAGAGCATTACTAAGTTCATATTATTATACCAAAGATGGAAAATATGATCAAAGATTTATAAAAAAAATTGGTCAATTCCCTGAAAAAAAACACTTTGAAAATTTTGAATATGATAAAAATATTATTACTGGCACAACTAAGTACTGGTTAAAAGCTCAAGAAAAAATAAATTTAGATAAAAATTTAAAATTTTTTAAAACGCATAATATGTTTGGAGCACTGAATAATAGTCAGTTTACAGATAATAAAAATTCAATTGGTGCAATTTACATAATTAGAGATCCAAGAAATGTAATTACATCTCTTAAAAATCATTATGAACTTGATGATGATGAGGCATTGAAATGGATGGTAAATAAAGAAAACTACATATATGAAATTGAAAATTTTGAAAAGGATGGATATGGAAATTTTCAATTTATTGGGTCATGGAACATGAATTATAAATCCTGGAAAATTCAAAAGAAAATACCAATAAAGATAATAAAATATGAAGATTTATTAAATGAAACTTTTGTAGTTTTTAAGGATATTGTGAAATTTATTAATACAGTTACTTTAAATAAGCAGAAGATTGACCTTAATAAATTAAAGAATTCAGTCAGAACTACATTTTTTGATAAGTTGAAAGATGATGAAGAAAAAAATGGATTTTCTGAATCTGTAGTTTCAAAAAAAAATAAAAAAAAAATTCCTTTTTTCTATCTTGGTCCCAAGAATAATTGGAAAGAAATTTTACCTAAAAAATTACAAATTAAAATTTATGATTCTTTTGAAAATGAATTTAAAGAATTGGGTTATGAGTAGATTAAGCAAATTTATTTCTTATTAAGAAATAATATGGTTCATACTTATTTTTATCATATTTCTGAATTTTGTTACGAACTTGCATAAAACTAGTGGTTTTGCTGACTAAATCTCTTTTATTATAAAATTTCATTATATCATCAGTAAAATGGAGATTACAAAAATCATATATTTTTTTTGAATAAATATTTGGGTCATTTGTAAAATCTTCTAAATTTACATCTATAATTTTATCTGGATATTTTTTTTTAAAATAATTCATAATTTTTTCATAATTAAAAATATATTTGATAATATTATCTATAGAATGTGTCCACGGTAGATAAATTAGCATTGATTGATATATTGCTATAGCATTATCTAATCTATTTCTAAATGTATGAATAAATTTAGCTTCAGGAAAAACTTTTAATATTAAATCTATATAAAAAAAATTCTCGAGTGATTTGTCAATTATTAAATCATTATCTGAATATAAATATGTATTTTTTATAAAGTTTAGAAATATCTCTTCATTTATTAAAAATTTAAAATTTTGATAATCATAATTTTTAATTAAAATATTTTTTTTAATCTGACTATATATTGATGTCTCAAAGGCGCTTGACTCACCATAAGAATAGGAATTTTTTTCATTTTGAACTAACAACGTTTCGATTAATGTAGATCCTGATCTTGGCAATCCAATAATAAAAATTGGTTTCTTATTTTTTAATTGATAAAATTTTTTATCATTATTTAAAAAATCAAATTTATTAAAATTATTTATTAGTATTTTTATATGATATTCATTTAATTTAGAATTATGTACTGGATTTGAGTCAAATTGATTTTTGTGTGCATTATGCAAATATGCAATTTCATTTTTTTTATCTTTACTTTTTTGATATTTGGAAATGATAAAATTTATTAGACTGCTATTTTCTAAACTTAAATTATTTTTATCTTTAAATAATTTTATTTTATCTAAATAATTATTTTCAAAGTCTTTTTGGTCAATTCTAAAAAGTCTATAATAAGCTTTTATGTTATTTGGATTTAATTTAATTAGATGTTTAAATAATTTTTTTGCTTTCTCAATTTCACCTACACTTTGGAGTGTTATAGCATAGTTGTTTATAATTATTGGTGAATTGTTAAATATATTGAGAGATTTTTCAAAGTAAAAAGAACTTTTTTTTAAATCATTTAATTCATAATAAATATTTCCAAGAGTAAATAATACATCTCCATCATTGGGATTTAATTTCATAAGTTTATGTAAAATACTTAATGCCTCACAAAATTTTCTTTCTTGAAGTTTTTTTAAACCTTCTTTAATCATTTAACTTTCACCTTTTGTTTCCAAGACAATTGCAAAGGATTCATCAAGCATATATTTTAAAATTTTTTGCATTTTGATAAAAATATTTTAATGTAGCTTAGTCTAAATATCATCAATTTGTTGCTTGCTTAATTTTTAAAATACCACTAATTTAGTTTTTTAGATAATAAGCGGGCATAGCTCAGTGGTAGAGCGTCTCGTTGCCAACGAGAAGGTCGAGGGTTCGACCCCCTTTGCCCGCTCCAAAATTGTTTATGACTGATCTTTCAAACAAAAAATGTGTTCCATGTGAGGGTGGTGTAATACCTTTTGATATTTCTGAAATACACAAATACCAAAAAAAAGTAGATGGTTGGGATATATTGAAAGATAAAGATGAAATTTATTATTTGAATAAAAAATTTAATTTCAAAAATTTCTTAGAAAGTCAAAAATTTATCAATTTTGTATCACAAATTTCTGAAGAAGAAGGTCATCATCCGGACATAAAATTTGGATGGGGTTATGCAGAGATTCAAATTACAACTCATGCCATAAAGGGTCTTTCTGAAAATGATTTCATCTTAGCTTCTAAAATAGATCAAATAAATCAATTTTAATTAAGAAAAAATTTATTAATAGTTTTATCAAGTTTTTTTAATTTTTTTAAATGTGGAGCAGTGTTGTGATTGCAGTTTTTTAGCACCATTAATTTTATATTTTTTAGCTTAGGTATCATGCTCATATGATATTTTTCTTTATCACTATCACCAAAAATTAGTAAATAATCTGTTTTATCAGAAAATTTTAATTTTTTAAATTTCCATTCAGTAATATTGGCAGCAAAATTTAAAAAAGTATCATCTTTTGATATTTTTGGATGAATTGAATATTGTGGAGAAAATGCAATTACTTTTTTAACAGGATTAAGAGTAGAATAAATGATAGCATTAAAGGCACCCATGCTATGACCAATCGCATAATTATTATCACTATTTTTAAGAGATGTTTTAATTTGGTTTATGTCAACATGGTTTAACCAAGATCTAGTTATATCTTTAACAAACATAACATTATATTTTTTTGTTAAATTAAAAAATTCATTTTGCTGAATATATTTTCTTCCTCTTCCAATACTTGAAAAAGATATTACTGTAATTTTTTTATTACTATAAAAGAAATCAATAATTGTTTTTGGGTAATTAAATTTTTTTTTTAAAATTAAATTTTGAATTTTTTTGAGATAGTAACTTAATTTCATTAGTGTCGGAAATGTCTAGTTTTAGAAAAAACTAAAATTATATCTGTTTCATTAGCAAAATTAATTATTTCTTTATCTCGAATAGATCCTGATGGTTGTATAACTGCTGTAACACCTGATTGAACTAATTTTTCAATACCATCTATAAATGGAAAAAATGCATCTGATGCAGCCACTACTTCATTTTTCATTTTAATAAATTTGTTCATTTTATCTATTGCAATTTGACAACTATCTAAACGACTTGGTTGACCAGATCCAATTCCTACAGTTGTTTCATTTGATGCAAGTACTATTGCATTTGATTTTACGTATCGGCAAATATTAAATGCAAAAATTAGATTTTTCATTTGTTTAGAAGTTGGTTTTTTTTTAGAAACAACTTTAAAATCTTTATTACTGAATTTATTAAAATCCTCTGTTTGTACTAATAATTCTTCGTTATAAGATACAAACCTTAATACTTCTTTAAATGAATAATTTGTTGCATCAATTAATCTTAAATTTTTTTTCCTTTTTAATAATCTTAAAGCATCTTTTTCAAAACCATTTCCAATAATAACTTCCAGAAACAATTTATTTAATTCTGATGCAAGATTTTTATTAATTTTAAAATTACATGAAACTATTCCTCCAAAAGCACTAATCGGATCACATGCAAGTGCTGATTTATAACTCATTAAATGATCACTTTTAACTGAAACCCCGCATGGATTTGCATGTTTTACTATAACGGTACCTTTGTTTTTGGGTAAGGATTTTGAAATAGTTAAAGCTGAAAATATATCATTATAATTATTATAACTTAGTTGTTTTCCATGAATTTGATTTATTTTTATCGAGCCGTTTTTTGAATAAATCGCACTTAATTGATGAGGATTTTCTCCGTAACGTGGTGTTTGAATAAGATTTGCATGAATTAATTTTTTTTTTGGAAAAATTATGTCATTTTTTTTATTAAAATAGTTTGAGATAATTGAATCATAATATGCAGTTTCAGTGAATGCAATTCTAGATAATTTTTCTCTAAATTCTAAGGATGTAGAGCCTTTATTTGATTTTAATTCTTGAATTAATTCTTCATACTGATTGGAGGAGGTAATAACTGTTACATCTTTATAATTCTTAGCGGCTGACCTGACCATTGTAGGTCCACCTACATCAATATTTTCAACTATTTTTTGGTGATTTTTCGTATTTTTTAATGTTTCTTCAAAGGGGTAAAAATTTACAATAACTAAATCTATATTTTCGAAATTATGATTTGTCATATCTCTTAAATGGGTTTTATTTTTTCTTTTATTTAAAATTCCGGCATGTATTTTTGGGTGAAGAGTTTTTACTCTACCTTCTAAAATTTCAGGTGAATTTGTAAAATCAGAAACTTCTAAACACTTAAATTTTAATTTTTTTATTTCTTTATAAGTGCCCCCTGAACTAATAATTTTTATATTATTTTTTTTTAAACAACTAAGAAGTGGTTTTAAATTCTGTTTATCTGAAACCGAAATAAGAGCTGTTTTTATTTTTTTCATTATATTTTAGTAATTTCCCATTTTATGATTTGACTATCGTCTTTACTAATTCCTGATATGCATATGTTTTGATTATCTTTATATGAATTTTTATTACCTAAATATAATCCATTATCAATATTAATATCAAAATTATCACAACTAAATTTCCAACCCTCATCTTCTAATTCTATTAGAATTGACTTATTATCCTGTGTTTTCATTACTTTTGAATTTGGTTCTAAGTGAAATCTTATATCAAATTTAATTTCTCTTGAATTATCTTTCCTTAATAATTTATCAAAACCAATAAATTTTATTTGTTCTGGATAAAATTCAATTTCTCTTTCATGAATTGTTTGAAATTTTCTTAGATATCCATTATGAGCACCTGATATTTTCCAATAATTATCTTCAGACACTAAATTTTTTTTAATTATATGAATACTTTTATCAACAATTAGATTTGACTTATCTAGTTTTCTATAATCACAAGAAGAATG
>Ga0181595_10005181_pt1 | contig 11664 bp, 11 predicted proteins | sample 041ome_7_FD_145604 | JGI IMG/M metagenome (GOLD analysis project Ga0181595, IMG submission 145604) | Coastal salt marsh microbial communities from the Groves Creek Marsh, Skidaway Island, Georgia - 041401AS metaG (spades assembly) | ecosystem: Environmental > Aquatic > Marine > Intertidal zone...
ACGAAGCCAAACGTCTACTCGCTAAAAATCAGCAGCACAAAACGCTTCGGCTATCTGAAAAATTAGCTTTTGTGGCTGGACCTCAGTTGCAACAGCCGCCAAGGATCAATGCTGAATGTTTATTGGCGGTTCAAACTGCTTTGTTTAATGATTGTTGTGTGCAGGTTTGCTACCAATCACCCTATAAAGAGCATGCTGAACATAGTCGCATTCAGTTACTCCATCCTGTTGCTATGGTGCAATCTGGCTTGCAACTGTATCTGCTCGCTGTCGTTGATGGTTATGAAGATGTGCGCCTTTTTGCCTTATCCAGGGTGCTACAGGCGACTATTACAGAGCAAGCTGCACTAAGGCCGACAGATTTCAACTTACAGGACTATTTGGCTGCTGGGGGACTGCAATTTTTGTCAGGTGGGTCATTTCAGATGACAGCCCGGGTAAATGCAAAACTCGCTCGTTTGCTGGAAGAGTCCCCATTGGGTGAACAGATGCAACTTAATTATTCCGAACCAGAATGGCCGGTTCTGACGACTAGGGTGCAAGACAGCTGGAATCTTAGAATGTGGTTACTATCACAAGGCGGCAATATTGAAGTGCAAAGTCCAGCCTTGCTTCGTCAACAAATGGTCGATGAACTCAAAGACACTTTGGCTCTTTATAAAGAATAATTCAGCCCGAATCGAGTGCGTCACCAAATGACGTGAATGATGTTTACATTGAATGTCGGCTTCACTTGCGAGACATACAATGAATAACGTTAAAAACCCAAATAAAATCGTGATTTTCAGTGGTGCTGGCCTCAGTCAAGCCAGCGGCTTGCCAACCTTTCGCGACAGTCATGGACTGTGGCAACAATATGATGTGTGGGAATTGGCAAGCCCCAAAGGCTTCGCCAAAAACCCAGAGCTTGTACATCAGTTCTATCAAGAACGTCGTCTGAGAGCACATCAGGCTCAACCAAATGAGGCTCACGTTGCTATTGCTCAACTTGAGCAACGTTATGATGTTGTTGTGATCACACAAAACGTTGATGATCTCCACGAGCGCGCAGGTTCATCTGAGGTCATCCACTTGCACGGTAAGCTCAATGAATTACGTCGGACTGTCTTTCCGCACACGACCTATCAGGTTGCTGATCAGCTGTTTACCCCAGACAGTCGAGCACCCGATGGCAAGCCATGGCAGCCAAGAGAATGGCGACCTAATGTTGTTTGGTTTACTGAAATGGTGCCCTTTTTAGATAAGGCCGCACGACATTTGGCAGAAGCAGACACAGTGTTAGTGGTTGGCACATCCTTAGATGTCGAGCCTGCTGCTTCGGTGCTCTTGCATTGCAGCCCAAAGGCACGCAAATTTTTTGTTGATGTTCGTGCTGTGCATTGTCCCGCTGATTTCCAGTTGTGCTTAGGGCCTGCTGTCGAGCAGATCCCTAAACTGGTTAGCCTCTGGCTGAGTGCAAGCGATAGCGCCACCGGGAACTGAGGTTTGCTGATGGCGATTCATCTGATAGGAACAGCTTGCATCCGGCACGCCACTTTAACAGAAACCTTAGCGCCACAGTGTGTGGCGCGTATTTCTGCACAACAGCTCACCACTGAAGAAAAATCGGCTTTTCAGAGGTTAAATGACCGTCTGTTGGCATTTGAACAAAAAATGCTGGCTGAAATGCTGGCGATTTACCAGAGGCTTAACTGTTTAGCCTGGTTTGACCGGGAAGATTTTCACCCTCAAGTGCTTGTTTATTTCTGCCTGCATCAGACAGACCCGCAGTTTGATGAAGACGATAGCAATATCCTCTGTGTGATGTCGGTGGATTTTTTTCCAGACGACAAAGCGATATGGGGCGAGCTTGAGCTGAAACTAGCGATGCAGAACGACCCCAACACCAAAATGGACAAAGACAGCATAGAGCTTTGCAGCAACGACGCCTTGCAGCTTCAGCATCAGTTGGCAAAGGAACCTCATAGCGTATTGCTGCATCATTTGTTACGGGAGGTTCTGCAAGGTGAATCAAGGACACATTACAACGGCCAGAGTATTGGTTTGTTGGATCTGGTTCGCATTGGCGAGTTGTTTTATCAACTTATTCCCAAATTTGCCATGCTGGAACCGTTGCAACTGGATTATCCGGGCTGGCTGCATAAATTTGCCAAAGAGGCAAAGCCTTACCATGTTCCTTGTAAACTGAACGACCAGCAGATCCCTTTCAGAAGTCGGGCGCCAGTGGCGGAGAAGCCACAATGAACAATAAAAGACCAATACCAGTGGCTCGTCAGCTGCATGCCTGGCAATTAGTGCTGACAGAATTCAATAACCCGCAGATCTGCCCGTCCTGGCTTCAGGCAGAACTACCAGGCAGCCCAAAGTGCAAGCGAAGGTTGCTGAAAAAAAGGATAAAAACAGCGTTGGCAACCACTGGCGTAGCATTGCATATCGATGGTTTGCACTATCAGTTGCAATGCAATCCAAAGTTATCTGTTTGGTTTGATACCAGCGCCAATATTCAGGTCGCAGTTGACTACGATGGTGAAAATTTTGATTTTCTCTATGCATCGGATCTTGATATGCAAACCAGCCCGCAAGGGGTTTATTGTTCGAGTTGCACTGGATCCCGTTATTGGACTGATCCTTTATCGCTATGGCGGCAGCATGTGATGCTGGATTTTATCCGCTGGTGTGAGCGGCTGTTATTGGGTCACGATAGTCTGGTGCTCTGCGCCTGTTTTGATGAAGGCAACAGTCCGTCAGAGTGGTCTTGCGCGACAACCTGGGCACAACTTGGCAATAAAAATGCGGTGACTGCTGAATACTGTGTCGGCATATTCCCGTTATGGCAGCCACATCAGGCTATTCAAGGACCACTATCGCTCATTTGCAATCTCAACCAACAAGAGCCAAAAACACAATTGACTGACATTGCTGAACAGCTGCTCAACGAACAACTTGAAATAATGCAAACCCTTGCCGACAAATAAAGCCGATAACAATGAGCATCCGAATGAACCAAAATTTACCTGATCACAAAATTGAATTCACAATCGGGTTCACTCCTGCACAGCTGCAAACAATTAACCAAGTCGTACTGAAGCACTTACCTGGATACAGGGCGACGCCAGATCAACACAAACTCCAGGCCGTACCAGGCAGGTTGGCATCTTTGCAGCAGTACCAACCAATCAGCGATGTGTTTCTGCTGGCCAGCCGGTTGATGGTCTGTATAGGTCAGGCCCATGCGTTTTCGGATGCAAACAAACGAACAGCCTTACTGGCAGTATTGTGTTACTTGCTTGCTCAGGGGATAGCGATGAAGCCATTACCCGCAGCTTTTTCGGACCATGTCGTTGCCTGTATTCTGGGTGAATTGACTGAACAACATTTTGCCCGGCTCTTAGCGCTATATCAGAAAAAATAAAGCGCCTGGCTGCGATTCGCTCTGTCTGTTGTTGTCAGGTACAGAGCCACAGCAAACTAGCATTATCGTCAAACTGGAATTGGCTAAGTAAACGGGTTAATGGTTCGGCTCCCGCTTCCCCTAACGCTAAGCACTGAGTTAGCGCCTCCTTCGGTACTTCGTTATGGATCCCATCTGTGGTTAATAGAAACTGATCGCCTTGCTGAACTGCGCCTTCGGTGACCGACACGACAAAATCTTCCGCATCTGGATCGGCAGCCAGATAGCTGGTGAGTGCCTGATAACACTGCGCCAGTTGCTGGCCTGGCTTAGGCTGCAATTCTTGCGCAAAACAGTGATCCACGCTCAGTTGCTCCAATATACCTTGTCGATAGCGCCAAACCCTACTGTCGCCAGCGTTGATGGCCTTAAAACGACCGTCAGCAACCTCAAGCGTAGCCACAGTAGTTGAGGCGCCGTAGCTGGTTGGTTTTTTGCCTAACAGGTTAGTGATGTGTTGCTGGCAATGTCTTAGCATCCGACTATCTAGTCGGATATTTCCCGACTCATCGCTTTGTCCAAATTTTTGCCATAGATGAGCCAAGTGTTTGAGTGCCAGCATACTGGCCGCCGCCGCTGCCGGGCTTGCTGATACTCCGTCTGCGACAGCAAGCAATAGCGGAGACTGGTAACTTATCTGTTCTGTCAGCAATGATTGTTGCCATACCAAAGTATGGTTAGTTAAAGCCTGCTCAGGACCAAATTGCCCTGCAACCATCACCGCATCTTGTTGAGGCAATGGGCGACCAGATAACGAAATACCAGCATATTGCCGGACAAACAACTGCATAGAAGCTCCTCAGTGTCGATGGTAAATGTCTTTAATTTTTTCTGGCATCATCTGCTAAATCACGGCTTTTGCCCATTGCAGTCGCCAGTAGCCCTGTAACTGCCAGTTTGGCCTCGGTTGTAGCCGCTGTAGCATCAGCAGATGGCTGGTACTAAGAGCTTTTGGTAATTGGTTTGGATAGACATGCGCTCCTGAAACTTGATGATGAGAGTCGAGCAAGAAGTTGAGTTTAGGCTGGCTGCAGAATTTATCTTCTGGCCAGACGGTCAAAGACAGCAGCAGTGTGTCTGCGTTAAATTCAGCAGTGGCAGGAGGGAGAAACTCGACTATTTCTGAATCAATATTAAGATATCCTTTCAGAACTACCTGATCAGAAAAAAATTGAGTCTCCCTCAGAGAATCTGCAGCCGGTAACTCAGTGGCCAACCAAGGGCCAATACCGCCCGGCACACAGGCCATACCAAGTAAATACAAAAACTCAGCGACTTGTTGTTTACAGCTTGTTTGGTTTGGGAGTTGAGCTTGATACTGCAGCAGATAACGATACCTGACTACACTGAGCCAACGGCTATTCAAATCCAACACTTGATAAAAATCATGCCAGTTTGCCGGGAGAGTTACCCGACATTCTGGTTGCACCAGATGAAACTGAGGACCTTGTGGTTCTGGCATCAGGTTGCGAAGCCGTTCAGCAATCAGCAGCAAGAGTGCTCTATCTGCACTCTTTGTGCTATTGTCATTGATAAATACCAGCCAATCGCATTGTTTGGCTATCGTCAGCAGCCAGTCAAACCCTTCTTGATTGATTAAAAAATTATGTTGGCATTGTTCAGCACTAAGCAGAAAAACATCGCCAGCATCAACGCCGCCAGACTGATCAGCGACACAACTCGGGTTTAAGCCATAATGTGTAGAGTTCGAGCCATGGTTGCGCAGTTTCACCAGCACAGGTAACAGCTGAAACTGGCCATAAAGCGCGGCAGATATTTTGCTGTCGGACCACAACGCCTGCAATTGTTTGAAGGTGCTGGCAGAACTGCCAAGCACCATCATCCGAAAAGAACCAAACTGAGTTGACAACATACGCCCCTGAGGTGGATCTAAGTGCAGCCAGCATAGAATAGCTGTTGGTCATTTGGTAACGCATTTAGAGCCAAGTGCCGACAGGAGAGTATCCGACACCGCAAAATAACTTCATGCGCGATGAGTCGCTCCCAAACTAAGACATTTAACGCCTGTTACCCTTTAGCGCCAATTTTTGAATCCTCCTCTAATAATTTAATCATCTGTTGTTCATGAGTTTCGATCTCTGTCGCGCCCCAATCATCAGCGTCATCCATGGTGATGAACATCTTATAAATTTTTAAGCTATCAATTTGTTTTTTACTGATGGCAGCTCTGAAATGGTCTCGCTTAGCTTTTGGCTGGAAATTACTTAACCTTGAGTTTTTGCTATGACTTATCAAACATAAATTACCAAAACGATGCAGGGTTTTTTCATCAAGTTTTGCATGTCCATCCATAGGGTGCTGTGGATAAAAGTGCTCAACTGAGCTTCTAAAGGTAAACTCAAATTGTTTGATCACCGGATCTGTGGTGTTTTGCGCCAACGCATCGGTCCACAGCAAATAGTCCAGATAATTAAAAACCAAGTTGTTTTCAATGCCGCCATACTGCAGACGCTGCGCCAGTTCAGGCTGGTTGAGCTGCAATGCTCTGTAAGGTTGTTGACGGTAAATCATTGCGAAGTAATCGGCAGGCTCTTCAACACTTAAGAATCTGCCATACACAAACTGGCGGGCCATACTTTCAAGCCGCTGCAGGTAATTTGGAGCAGTAACTTTTGGCATTGAATACAAAGCAACTAAAGCGCCATTTAACCAATGTTTATAAACCTGGGTCGGTGTAGAAACATGCAATGCGCTTAACAGCATCAACACACGCCTATTGTCTCCTTCAAAACCATCTTCGCTGTTGTTGTCCTGCGAACCGCTGTTATCAAAGGTATTGATGTAACTCTGGCTCTTTTCGTTGTAGAAATGCAGTCGCTTCAAGCTCCATTTATCCTCACCTTGGGCGAACTCGCGCTTAATGATGAATTGATCAAACAGGTATTTGCACTTCAATAATGCAAAGATAAAACTCTGTGTCGCCTCAATGGGGCATGAATCCTTTAATCTCAGAATATGCTGGTCAAACTCTGCTAACAATTGTTTATCATCTAGCGCAACATCTTTCCCGGTCCATACCCTTAAAACCTGCAGCAAAAAGTTAGGAAAATTGATTATGCTACTAAAACGCTCAGGTGCTGTTGTTTTACCCTCGGCTTGTACTTCTGGAGTTGCTGATTTTTCAAGAATGCTTCGTAATGAACGATCTACAGTGCCTTGGAAAATTGGTTCATTTGAGGCTGGTGGTATAACAACAGCTAACAATTGATTGTAATCTGTTGGCGTAAACTGCCCCCAATCATCCTGCCCAAATATCTGATGGCGCTCAGTAGGCGTAAAGCCGTATTGAACATACCGCTCCATATTCGAGCTGGCATCCCATACCTTGGTTAGAAGCCTCAAGTTTGCATCTTTGGCACTATTGTCTGAGATACCATTTAGGACGGACATCAAACGTGCTTTCACTACTTCATGCTTTTCCAGCTGCTCCGCCCGGCTATTCATCACCTCAAAATAGTGATTAAGATCAGTCTTTTCTGGCACTGGTACTCTAGCTATTCGTACCTGGCTAAAAAGATAGCCACAAAATGCAGCCAACTTACCACCCAATGCCAGCAATGCCTTTTCCAGGATCACAAACCCATTAACCATATCCTCGTTATGTTCTGCACCAGTTAAAAGGTGTTTTTCAACGCCGTGGCTAAGGCTGGCAAAAGTGTAGGATGAGCTAGGCCTGCTTTCAAAATCTAGATTGGGGCTTTTATACCAAGTCATATCAACCAATGCATTTGGTTGGCTTGCCAGTCGCTTTAAGCAAATTGCTAATAGAGTTAAAGTAGTAAATCGTTGCTGGCCATCAATGACTTCAAGGCTTCCATCAGTGCGTTTATATACTACGAGGGTACCAATGTAATAAGGTTGTACGTTAGGCTGCTGTTGGCTTTTTTGCTGGTAATCCAGAACATCCTGGATAAGCTGATGGATTTCCGCTTCACCCCAAGCATAGTTCCGCTGATACATGGGGACTACATAACGACAAGCATCCACGAGCAGTTCCCGAGCTGTAAAACTCTGTACTGAATTATTCATAGTAACCTAACCTTTTGAACAGAGATTTAATTTCGTCTACCTTGGTGCCTTTAACATCTGCGTTTTTTATCATGCTGAATGACCAACTTAGAACATCACTAGGTTTAACCGCCTGTTTAATACGTGCAAAAACATTATTGTCCAGTGCATAGTTGTCCATGGTTGCCAACTGCACTACTTGCATTTGTAATCGGCAGCGATACGCCCAGATAAACAATTTTTCAATTGCTTGAGAAACTTGATGGGTGCCGAATTTATCCAGATAAAAAATCAGCCCGCAATCAAACAAGTTGCGAATGTACTGATCACCAGTTCGAGTTCTAGCGGCATATGTATTTAAGGTATGCAGGATTTCACAAGCTCTTTCATCCAGAGTGACGCCAAATAAATGAGTCACTGATTGCAGTTGAGTTGCATGCTCATCATTGACTATGTTGGCTATTTTTTGCTGATAATGGCTTGTCATTTCAAAAAAACGCCGTCCGTTAATAATCATTTGGTCTAAATGAAACGGAAAAAACATGTGTTGATGATCAATTTTGCGCTGATATTCTTGGTTGTAGTGATCAACAAAATGATGGGTAATGCGTAACGACTCAACATAGGGGTACAACCCAGTTTGCTCTAAATTTACACCTTTAAATACATCAATTTGCGCCTTACTAAAATACTGAGCGTGCAAGCCATGTGACCAGCGCCGGATACGAAATAAATAGTTTGCAAATAGGTGAGCCAAATCTTCGCTGGATAAACTTTCCCAGTAACTAACTGTCTGTGCTTTTAACTGATTCTCCGTCTGCGAAAATTCACGCAAATGGAATGCTTTTAACAAATCGTGTGGCTCTAAATCCCGACCTCGGGCATTTTGAGAATCAAAAAACTGGAAGGCTTCCGAGACATCCTGCAATACAAATGTGACGACCTCACAGCGCTTTAGCAAAAACTCGATAGTTGTCTCACTAAAATCAGGCCTTTCCACTGCCCGTTTGGCCGCCATAAAGTTCTGATGTAAATTGTATTCGCTGATTTCACTACTAAAAAACTGACGCTCTAAAAACGAATTTATCGGCTCACGTAAATGTTCAAGTGCCTCTTTCACATCCTGACGAACTAACTTGTCGAAACGGACTATAAGTAAAGCCTGCACTAACAGTACTAAGGTCAAAGTCCGCTGCTGACCATCGACAATATCCAACTGTTCACAGCCATTGCCGTTGTCGCTATGGCTATGAAATACCACGCTACCCAATCGATAGGCAGGTTTATCACTATTCTGCTTAATATCATCCAGCAGAGTATGAAGATGCTTTTGCGTCCATTTATACGGGCGTTGATAGGCGGGGATACTCAGAGCTGGTTGAGCCAGCAATTCGTTGACTGAGATAATCACTTCGTTTAGTTTATGTTTATACACTCTTTTTTGCCTTCTGACTTCCATAATCGACTTTACCAATGAGCAGCTACATCAATGTACCTGATTTGGCTATTGAAAACATTCACTACGAAGACTTAGCGATTGAGCATTTGGTAAGCGCCTTTGAACACATACATCAAGCCATCGTATTAAGATATTGAGATGATGTATCCAAGCTATAGTGATGTAATGCTGATGGCACTACACTACTAGCAATCGCTTCAAGCTTCTTAGTTGCTTTACCAGCCTTGCTCATCAAAAAATTTGTCCCAAAATCCTGGCTCGTCATGGTGTTTATTTTTCATCGCTTTTTCCAGTGGGTAGTACGCAAAAATCATATCGTCATAACGCATGGAACCATCCGGGTATTCGAGATAAGCAGAGAGTTTTTTAAAGTCTGCGTTTGCTTCGTCATAGGGCACGTCTATGTATAAAAAGCCGCGATATGAATCGAGACTAGCTCTTTCTACAGCAGCTCCCATGCATGGATAGTAGATAATGTTATTTTTCTCTAGCCATTTGATGACCTGCTTTCTGCGTTTACAGGCTTCATAATCAAAAAAGAACGGATCATCGCCTTTTTGCGGTTTAAACAACAAGTAGAGCACGTCACGGTTTTTATCTCTGGCAATTTTGTCTATGTAATCAATTAACTGCGGCATGTGATTTACTAACCTTTGTTATGTGAGTGTTCTAACTGTCTCAATAAAACTGCGTAGTATGCGCAGTCATCCATATGCAAAATCGCTTATCTTTGACAATAATTCAATCTCTGCGCAGCGTTATATCGGTTCAAAAAGTTTTCCAGTTGTCTGATGTTCTCGGATTCGTGAACAAGACTTGTCAGAGTTTGTGGATCGGGAGCGAATGCAAGCTGCGAGCAGATAAATTGACCTATTTTCAATTTGTCAGAAAGATCTGGGGTCTCAAGCCTGCACTGTGCGCTGGAATAAAGAAAATCCATCTGCTTATCGGGCATTAATGTATGCAATTCATCTGCCGCGACGGCTAGCGTATACAGCGTTTTCTTACCAGTTCTGTTTCTGGCTGCAAGCATGTCGAAGATTGGGTTGATGAAAGCTTTTTGCTTTCCAAGCAAAAAGTTGACGTCATCAATCAATAGCCAATTGACGTCGAATAATTTTTTCATATCTCTTTGCTGCATCAGGTTACAACTGAGTATTCGCTCTGCCTTTGCGACCAGTATCTTTTCATGTCGAGCCGTAAGTTGATGTGCCAACGTATACAACAGCTGTGTCATACCATCACCGTTACCTGATTTGCTGTCGATGGTTAGATGAGGAATATCTGGCTCAGAAATAAACTCGAAACCTGCTTTTATTGCATTGTCATTGTATGAACATGGAACAAAGGATGTAGTGGCTGTGCTTGTGTACAGTTTTGAGTCAACAGACATTTTTGTCTCCTTCGAGAGAGCCAGGCAAAAGTGTATAGCCAGCCGCTTAAACCAAAATCCGAGAGGATCTCTCTGAAAACGAGTTTAATACTGCTTCGGTCTTTTGGTGACTCATCAACGATTCACGACAAACAATAAGCTTTGAATGTGTGGGACGGTTCAAGCGGGGAGTGGGCTCCCACTTTTCCCAGTTTCAAGATCAATTCTTGCTCTTACCCTGTTGCAACCTTTCAAACTTCGCATGCACCCGGTTCGGGAAAAGGTCGGTGTAGATTTGCCATAGGATGTTGATATTTCTGTGGCCTGTGACCTGGGCGACTTCGTCAATGACAAAACCGGCTTCGAATAGACGGCAGGCGCCTTCTCGGCGCAGGTCGTGCCAGCGTAAATCTTCAATGCCAAGCTCTTTTCTGACCCGCTGAAAACCTGCGGTGACGCTTTTGCCGTTGTAGGGGAAGATCAGCTCATCTGTTTTAGGCTGGCGTTGTAAGATCTCCCAGGCTTCGCCTAGTAACGGAACCAGCATATGGTTACCGGCTTTTTTTCTTGGGTCTTTACGGTCTTCTACCATCACGGCTTTGTTTTTTTCATCAACGCCAGACCATTTGATTTTGCACACTTCGCTGATCCGCATGCAGCTTAAAATGGCAAAGTTGAGTATTTCGGTGAAAGGGATTTTGGCCGTGACATGCTCCTGGCGTTTTTCTAAACCCTTGATGATACGCTCTAATTCGTCACTTACTGGCCGTCTGGTGCGTTTTTGTGCCTTACCAACCAGTTTCAGATCATTGAGGGTTTTACGGCCTTCGGTAATCAGCTTGTTGTCGACAGCAATATTAAACACTGGCTTGGCTGCGGCAAACACAGAACTCAGGTAGCTAATATCATGTGCAATAGTAGCCGCTGACGCTCCGGCCTTGCGTCTGGCCTGGCAATGGTCGACTAAATCTTTGATGGTCAGCTCATCAGCCTGAATAGCGGCCAGATCACAGTCTGCCACTAAGTTCAGGCAATAGGCTTTGGTACGGCCTATGGTTGGGGCTATCGCTGAGTGGTTGCGGTACATAGCAATCAGTTCACGGATCGTTGGCACCGGCTCCACTGCGCCAGGGATGCCATCACGCTCAATCATGGTCACCATCTGCATGCCCCAGCTCTTCGCGTCTGACTGTCTGCCAAAGGTGCGCGATTCGCGGTATACTACCGCCTCGCCTTTATGTTCCCGGACGGTACAGCGATAGCGTAATTCGCCTTTGCTGGTTTTGCGTTTTTCAATGGTATAACCGGCCATGACTAACCTCTTGGAATTTACCTGCCCCATGGAATTGTGGG
>Ga0181595_10005185_pt1 | contig 11660 bp, 6 predicted proteins | sample 041ome_7_FD_145604 | JGI IMG/M metagenome (GOLD analysis project Ga0181595, IMG submission 145604) | Coastal salt marsh microbial communities from the Groves Creek Marsh, Skidaway Island, Georgia - 041401AS metaG (spades assembly) | ecosystem: Environmental > Aquatic > Marine > Intertidal zone >...
ATTAGTAGTGTCGTCGTCTTCGTCTTCACTTTCTTTCGAGCAGCGCGTGATGCAGACGCAAGAGAGGTTGTTAGAACGCTGCGAGAGAAGAGAAGAAGAAGAAGAAGACAAAGAAGAAGACAAAGACGAGAAAAAGAGAAATTCAAACGCCAACACCACCACCGAAAACACCAACCCGTTCGTAAAAACGCTGGAAAGAAGACGAGTCGAGGACGTTTTGAGAGAGAATTTTGAAGAGAACAACACCACCACCGCGAGCAGCGCGACGACGACGACGACGAGCGCAGCCTATCGACGTCTAAATAATAATAATAATAATAATAATGGGAAGAAGCTGGACGCGAACGTCAAGTGTATTCTGGACGCGTACGAAGCGTCGTTGGATACTAGAGATTCTTCAACCGCGGGGGGTTCACGCGTGAGAGTAGATTTCTTTTGCTTGTTTTTGTTTATGCACGGCATAAACTTACCGTCGGCAAAGTCGCCGATGAAAGCAAACGCGGAGTGGTACTCGAGCTTAGGAGGCGGGAACTCCGAGGAGGGTAATGATTCAGCGGAACAAAACAACGAACAACAACTAAAACAACAACAACAAAGAAGCGAACGCGATAAAGAAGAATTCGTGCGAATGAAGTTTTTAATCTCGCATTGGAACGATATTAAAACGATTGCGACGAAAACGGACGACTTGATCGATTCTCCCGGGCTTATTAGCGCAAACTCGTGGGAGTGCTTCAAATACGTGTTTCAATTTTACGACGCGAACGAGATGAGAGAGATTGATGCCAAGAGCGCGAAAGAGAAATTGCAAACGGTACAAAACATCTATCGATTATTAGAGGACTCCTTGTCTTCGAAGATTTCATCTTTTTCCGGCGCGTTGAAGAAACCGTTCGAGTTGCGCGTGGAAAATTTGAAAAAGCAAACGTTTGCGCGCGAGTTAGTTTCCTCCGCCAACACTAAAGAAGAAGAAAGCGATGATGATGAAATAATCTCCTCGTGCTTGATTGCGAATTGCTCGGAGAGTACCGTGTATGTCATGGCGCCCGTGAAGCACGTTCGAATCGATAACGTGGTGGATTGTTCCCTATTCATCGGCTCGGTATCCTCGACAATATTTCTCACCAGATGTGAGCGCGTCCACGTCGTCTCGGCGTCGAAATATTTATTTAGCAAAGCGTCGCACGATTGTAACTTTAACGTCGCAGTGGAGAAACGTCCAATTTTCGTCGGTGACTCCCGAGGTTGCGTCGTGGGACCGTACAATTCCTACTACGGCGGGTTGTCGACGCACTTGAAAAAGTGCCGGTTGCATCCGGATTCGAAGGACATGACGGAGAGTTGGAAAAGCTCTCGGGTAATTAGCACAAATCCCGATCCCGATTCAGGTTCAGAGTCCGATAGCGACCTTAACAATAGTAACTTTAGCGTCTGCGTGCAGAAACCGGAAGATTTCGGGCCTTTCATCGTTCCGTTTTTGCCGTCCGAGGAGATTGCGTCGGGAACCGCCGCGGCGGCTGGCGAAAAAGGAGGAGGGGAGTATAATCAGTCGCACGATCTCGCGCCTTCCGCATCAATAGCATCACCAGTAGAAATTACGAGGGCGAACCCATTTCGCATTCCCGGTGAATACGTCACGTCTATGGACGAAAAAAACGAGCTCGTCGCCACTTTTCGCAAAGACATGGTTGAGAAAATGTCGAGCGGCGCGGACTCGGAAAAAGTCGCCATGATTCAGCGCGAGTTTCGAGACTGGTTGAAATCCACCGGTAATGCCAGACACGTCGGCGATTTGCTCAAGATGGAACGAACGTCGACGAGATAGAAGATACATTTTGTATTGTATTGTTGTTGTTGCTGATGTAAAAGTTGTAAAAATATTTGTGCTAACAGTATACTAGTAACTCTAATGCGTTGCGTGCGATAAAACACCCCTAAAACTACTCATATCATCGAGATGCCATTGGATTCGCGTGAATAGTCACCCTTTCTATCTTCACGTCCGTCAACGGTCTCATGGATTCGTCCACCTTCGCTTTCTCCATCATATCCAAAACCGGAAATCCATCGATGACTTTCCCGAAGATGGTATTCTTCCCGTCGATGTGCGGCGCTTTCGCGAACGTGATGAAAAACTGACTTCCATTCATATCTTTCCCGGCATTCGCCATGGCCACTATCCCTCTGTTCGTGAATTTCAAGTGCTCTCGTATTTCGTCCTCGAACATTCGTCCTCCGTCGTAAATCGATTCGCCTCCTTTCCCAGTTCCGGTCGGGTCGCCGCCTTGCGCGATGAACTTCTTGATGATGCGAGTGAAAATCGTGCCATCGTAATAGTTGGAGGCGGCTAAAGCGAGAAAATTAAAGCAGGTCGCAGGCGCGTCTTCGCAGAAGAGTTCGAGTTTCAAGTCGCCGAGGGAGGTGTGTAAAGTCACCGACATTTATGTTATATAAGAGCAAAGCTCGTTTCTGAAGAATTAATTAGGGGAAAACAACGGACATGTATGAAAGAATGGAAACGATTCGAAAATCTTCACTTTACTACTCTAACACTGATACACACTGAACAACATCAACATCAACATCAACATCAACAACGAGAAGTACTATGAGACGAAAGAATCCGCATCCTAAACGAGCGGAAAATGCGAGGACGGTTTTGAAGGTCCCGAAGGGTGAGAGAGAAGAGTTAAGGGAAAAAGAAGAAGAACCGTTGGTGTTGTGTTTGCAAATACCACCTGACGATGATGATGATGAAGATGATGATGAAGATGAAGAAGAAGAAGAAGAAGAAGAAGAAGAAGAAGAAGAAGAAGAAGAAGAAGAAGAAGAAGAAGAAGAAGAAGAAGAAGAAGAAGAAGAAGAAGAAGAAGAAGAAGATGATGAGTATGAAATGGACGAACATATACGAAAAGAAGAAACTGCTTTTAGGAAAGGATCGAAGAGAAAGAGAACGCAACACGAGTGCGATGTGTGCGAGAAGGTGTTTCGATATCCATCTGCATTGGCCAGACATATGCGTTCTCACACGAAAGAGAAACCGTATGAATGTGATGTGTGCGAGAAGCGTTTTACTCGAGCTAGTGGTTTGAAAATGCACATGCGTATTCACACGAACGAGAAACCGTACGAATGTGATGTGTGCGAGAAGCGTTGTACTACGGCTGGTAATTTGAAAGTCCACATGCGTATTCACACGAACGAGAAACCGTATGAATGCGATGTGTGCGATAAAGCTTTTCGTGATTCTGGTGCTCTGACAAACCACAAGCGTATTCACACGAAAGAGAAACCGTACGAATGTGATGTGTGCGAGAAGCGTTTTCGTCAATCTCAACATTTGAAAGCCCACAAGCGTATTCACACGAACGAGAAACCGTACGAATGTGATGTGTGCGAGAAACGTTTTGCTCGAACTTATAGTTTGAAAGTCCACGCGCGTATTCACACGAACGAGAGACCGTACGAGTGCGATGTTTGCGAGAAGCGTTTTCGTGAATCTGGTAATTTGCAAAAACACGTGCGCACTCAGCATTAGCTCATTTGTAGTCCTAACTGTGCACATATACATTGTATTCATTTACTACCGATCGAAGAATCAAACGAAATACGCGCGCGACATTTTTTCCAATGTATAAATAAGAAAGAGAGCCAAAGTTCTTCACTATTTTCTTGTTGTTGTTTCTGTTGCTAGAGAGTGAGTGAGTGTATCATAAAACAACCTTGAGTTAGAAAAGATGATGACGACGACGACGTCGTCCTCGTCTTCGTCTAGTCAACAGCAGCAGCAGCAGCAGCAGCAATCTTCTCTGATGATGAGAGAGTTGATCAAGAAATGCACCGGTCCCGAGTTGGAACGAGCGGATGCGATTGAGAAGATGATTCGTTTGATTACGAATACGAATACGAAAGAAGGAAACAACAACAAAGAGAGTTCACCGTTGAGTCAATTTTTCTTGCTGAAAGGGATGCAGTCGATAACGTTCGCGTTGAACGCGTCGTCGTTGGAATCGAAGACGTGCGAGAAAGGGTGCGAGTTGATTTGCGTGTTATCGAAGAAGCATAAAAACAGAGCGAAGATGACGCAATTCGGAGGGAGCGGGAACGTGGCGAATTTGTTGCTAAGGATTGCGCGGAAATCGGAGAATATAGACGGGGAAACCTATTATCTCGCGATTAAAAGTTTAGCGAATTTCAGTCAAGAGTTGGATTCGAATCATCATCATTCTTCTTTATCTTCGTCTTCGAGTCACGCGGGGTCTCTTCCGTCTTCATCGTCTTCGTTTTCCGCCGGCGGAGGGAACGAGTATTTCCCGGTGACCAAAGAGAGTTGCCTTTTACTGGTAAACTGCTTGATGTCCAAACGATTGGAGTGCGCGGAAGCCGCCGTGATTGCTTTGATTCATATTTGCAGGGCGAAAACAAACAACAACAATAGTAATTTTGCAAACGCGGTTGGGGGTAGCGCGAGTAGTAGTAATAACGAGAAGAACACGAAGCTGATTTTGAATCACGGCGTATCGGAACCGCTGGTGACTTTACTCCAACGCGCGTTGGTACAGTCGCAACAAAAGACGACAAAAACGACGCACTTGCTGGATTATTGCGCGAAACTGATCGTGTTGTTATCCGGTCAAAGTTTAAAAGGTAGGCACATGTTGAGGCAGGCGAGAGCGATTGACGCTCTGACGAAAGCGTTGTTACAGTTCTCTCCGAGCGACGAGGCGACGGAGTCCTTAATTTGGGCCATAGCGTCGCTTTGTAACACGAGCGATAAATCTTCCACGTATTCTTCTTCGAACGAGGTGTCGGAAACGATGGTGTTAGCGATTGGCGAGGAGGCTATTGAAAGCGTCGTTAAAATAGCCGAGGCGCATTCCGGAGCTTCGGCTATAGCTCGACATCGGGCAACTTTGACCAGTTATCGATTGTCTTCGCTTTTAGAAAACAAGAAATATTTACAGCGACACGCGAAAACAACCTTTGCGACGTTGTGCGAGACGTTTGCGAGAGAAAGTAGTAATAATAGTACTAGTTATAACAACAACAACAACAACAACAACAACGACAACAACAGCGGAGCGGGAGGAGGTGAACACAGCGCGACGAACAAGGAAACGTCCGTGCTAGCGTTCGCGACGATTGCTCGCATAGTCGACGACAAAAATTACGCGTGTGAACTGTTGAAAAACGACCGATTGCCGATTGGTGCGTACATAGGCACGTCAGTCGCGAGATGGCTCGGTTTACGAGTCGTCGAGAAGAACGATCCGGCGAGGACTCTAGGGGTGTTGGATTTACTCAAACTCGCTGCGATTATAGGAAGAACTGCGCAAACGACGAAGAAGACGAACCCTCCGAGTCAAGCAGCGAGCGCATTTTGCGCTTCAGGAGGTGCGTACGTTTTATGCGCGTCTTTAGAGCCACCCGAACACGATTCCGACGGTGAGAACGACTCGGAGAATGGTGACGGTGGTGAAGACGACGACGATTTTTACGACGACGATTTTTACGACGACGATGGTTTCGGTACTCGAAGGAGTACCCACAAGAAGAAAAATGCCAACAGCGACGACGACAACGAAACCGAGCATCAGTCTTCAGCCGCACTTGTGGACGCGTGCCGCGCGTTATCTGGTTTATCGTCTCATCCCGCGCACCATTCGGCTTTGCGCGCGGCGAATGTCGTGGAAGAGCTTCGCGCGATGTTACAAACGGCAACGGGAAGGGCGGGCGATCCGGTTCCTGCTCTCGCTCAAATGTTTGCAAAGGAGTGTTTACAGAGATTAGTCGGTCCAAATGGTACGATAAACACGGAGTCTGCGTCATACGATGTCGATAGATTCTTAACGCGAAGTTTGAGCAGGGAGGAGAAACCGGAGAAACCGCCGACGACAAAAAAACTCGCCACCGCTTCGTCTTTGAACGCGCACAATAATAAACTTTCGACATCTTCGTCGACGATGATGTCAGAAAGCTTATTAAAAACGGCAAATTCCTCCAACATCGACCGCATGGAGCTGGGCGAGCACCGAATAAACACGCAAACGATGTCGTCACAACATCAAAAGAAACGCAGACGAGGCGGTTCTCGTTTGTTCACTCGAAGACGGTGCATCGTTTTGCTCTGCTTATCGAGCGTCGTGCTCGTCACGTTCAGTTTAGCCGGGCGATTGACCGAAGCTATTTTGGCGTTAAAAAGCGTCTTATCTGTCGGGAACTATTAGCGATTTTTGATGCGAGTGTTGTGAAAATGAAAATGACATTTGCGCTGTTACATTTTATACTTGTTGTTTGTTTACAAAACTGCTGCTGCTGAATATCTTTGCCGCTTTCTCCCTTTTTTCTCTCTCTCTCTTTTTCTTCTATATACACGCGTTGTTTACCCACACATCACAAAAACACGCGACGATGCGTCCTTCGCGTGCGAGACAGAGAGAATGAGAATGAGAGCGAGACTCAGAGCGGCGATTTAGAGTCTTTACGAAGAGCGAGCAAAAGAGAGAGAGAGAGATCAATTTGAATCTCTTTACACACTACTAATCCATCGACGACGCGCCATTATTATTCGTATTATTATTATTATCTTTAGACTTCTTCAACTCTTTCCGATTCCCGCAGCACGAATCCATCCCAAACATGCGCGCGTACCAAGGCATATTCGCTCGTTTTACTCTCTCCTCCTCCGCGAGCTCTGCTTCCGATTTCTTCTTTCGTCCGAGGCCAAGGAATCCCATTTTGTTGTTGTTAAATCTCTTTTGTTTTTTTTGGTGATTGGTGTTCCTTCTTTTTCTGAGGAGAAAAAGTCTGCCTTCAATTTTTTTTTTCTTGCCCAAGCAGAAAAAGCAGAAAAAACAGAGGAGAAATTTCAATGCAAAAATAGTTTCTTTCGAAGAAGAGAGAGGCACAAAAAAACAAAAAGAGGAAAAAAAGAGAGACAAGACAAGACTCTCTTTTTTATTCTCTTTTTTTATATCTCTTCTCGGAAAGAAAGAGTACACACACACACACAACAACACAAACACGCTCTTGCTCGAGAGGTTAAAAGAGAGAGATGACTACTCGTGGTTCTTCTTTGACGTCGTCGTCGTCTTTATTATTACGCGTTCGAACTTCGGAACGACTGCGAGGAGGAGGAGAAGGTTTTCTTCGAAGGAGGAGTCAACTTTTACAACAACAACAACAACAACAACCTCATCGAGTTCATCTGCGACGAAAGAAAACTTTTGCTTCGAATAACAATAACGACAACAACAACTCCGACGAGGCGACGACGACGACAAAAACACAAAACGAATACTTCAATTGCACGATACTCTCAAACGAACCGATATCTCCGGACGAGAGTTTTCGGCTACTGACGGTGGAAATCGACGACGACGTGGCGACCGTGAGCAGAATGTCGAAACAGTTAAAAATGAACAAAGAAAAGGCAAACGGGAAGACGACGACGGGGAGGACGCACACACACACGACGCGAGATTCCACAATTGACGGTGGATACGTGAAAAATGAAGCAGATTTTGAGAGCGAGTGGTTGTTGCGGTATAAGTTTCCAGGACAAAGCGCACAATTTAAGCTGTTTAAAGAAGAAGATTGGTTGAGAGAGGACGTCGTGGACGAGAGTCTCGGCCGATTAACGCACAAACTGCCCATCGCGCAATCGCCGACGAATTTACACATGGCGAGAAAGCAATCGCCCGGCGCGTCGACGTATACGAAAGCAGAATTCATCGTCGATGGTAAAAAAGAGGAGGAGGCACACTTAGCGAAATTAGAGCCGCAGGCGAAGATGAAAATTTCCAATCCGCGAGGCTTTGGATTTTCCAACCCGCTGTTTTCAAACGAAAAGACGTTGGATAACGCGATGATGTCCGATACAATCAAAGTTCCCATCGTGATTGTCGCGAAAGAATCCGAAGGTTTCGCGTGCGCGAAATCTTTACTCTCGTCGCCGGCATTACTCGCGCACGCTTCCATAGCTCCCGTGACTGTTTTCTTTCTCGCGGAATCTACCAGTCGCTTACCAATCACGGTGGACGAAATCGAACGATGGAAGCGAGGGGGCGTCAAAATCATAACCTCGGTAAACGAAGACCCCGACGGTATCGTCGATTATCACTCCCTGACGATTCGTTCCGCGCTTTCTTCTTCTTCCACCGGGGAAGAGGACTTTGAGAATTCCGGCGGCGCGTTTCCTAGAGCCAATATCGTCGGCGAAACGCGTTTGCAACATAACAAGTGCGTCGTGTGTTTAGCCGGAGTCAAAGGGAAGAAAGCGGTGGAGTGGACGACCTTGTTTGAGAACGCCGGGGTGAGAAGAGTGAACTTCTTTTCCGCCGCTTAATAAAGAGCTTTTGCACACAAGCGCTTCTTCTTCTTCTTCTTGATTTTAAATATAAAATAAGTCTTGGTTTGCCCTCTTTCAAAAATCTCTTTCCCACACAAAAACACATATAAACGTATAAACATATATTTAATAAAGATGGGAGGAAAGAGGGACGAAACTGCGGAGGAGCGCTCGAAGCGCAAGGAGAAGGAGAAGAGAGAAGGTGCGTCGAAGAAAAAGGATAAGAAGAGGGACGAGACTCCCGAGGAGCGAGCGGCGAGAAAAGCCACGGCGAAATCATCATCCGCCGATGGGAAATCAAAAGACGAGCGCAAAGAAAAGTCGGCGAAAGCGTCGAAGCAATCTCAAAGTGGACAGGCTGCTTTGAAAGAGAAGAAGCAAAAGTCGAGAGGCCCGCCGGTTGGGATGATGATGCAGGAGAAGGGTGGGAGCAAAAACGATTACTTAGCCGGGATGGACTTACCGTCCTCCTCGGACGACGAAGACGTGGAAGAAAAGGTGGAGAGAGATTTAACCAAGAACGCGTTCGACGGACCTTCGGATAAGGAAGCCGCGAAAGCGAGGAAGAAAGAGATCGAGATGGCGAGGAAAGAGGCGATGGCGAAAGAAGAGGCGATGCGAGACGACGACGACGCGTTTAACGTTCGATTACCGGCTATGGATGACCAAGCGATGGCGCAAATGGCAAACTCGCGCGATATCAAGATTGACAATTTCTCGGTTTCCGTGAGAGGGAAGCCGTTGTTGACGGATACGAACATTACGATCGCGCACGGGAGACGATACGGGATCGTTGGGCCGAACGGGACCGGGAAGACGACGTTGATGAAGTTATTAGCGAGGCGTAAGATTCCGGTGCCGGAATTTATTGACATTTTGTTGGTGGAGCAAGAAGTCGTCGGCGACGAGAGAACGGCGTTGGAATCCGTGGTTGCCGCCGACGTGGAACTCATGGAGTTGAGACAGAAGAAAATGGAGTACGAGCAGTTGATGGAGAAGATGGCGCAAGCGGACGAGAGCAAAAATGAAGCTTTAATTAAGGAAATGAACCAGTTGACGTTCAAAGACGAAGAGACCGGGACCGAGATGGACGCGTCGCAAGCGTTGACGAAGACGTACGACCAGCTGAAACTGAAAGGCGACGATACCGCGGAGGCGAGAGCGTCAAAGATTCTGCACGGTTTAGGTTTTACTGTCGTCAAGAAAGGCGAAACGAAAGGCCCGGATCGATTTTCCATGCACAATTCGACCAAGAGCTTTTCCGGCGGTTGGAGAATGCGGATTTCCTTAGCTCGAGCTTTATTCATCGAACCGACGTGTTTGTTGTTGGACGAACCGACGAATCACTTGGATTTACGAGCGGTCATTTGGTTAGAAGAGTACTTGATGCGTTGGAAGAAAACTTTGATTGTGGTTTCGCACGATCGCGATTTCTTAAACGGCGTCACGACGGATATCATTCATTTGCACGACCACCAACTCGATCAATACAAAGGAAACTTTGAATCCTTCGAAGAGATGTACGAGCAAAGACGCAGAGAGGCGAACAAAGAGTTTGAAAAGTACGAAAAAAGAATCAAACAAGCCAAGCAACAATCGAACAAGAAGAAGCAGGAAGATATCACGGCCCAGGCGAAGAAGGATGCGATGAAAAAGAACGAGAAGAAGAAGAACAAAGGGATGATGGACGACGCGGACGACGCTTTGAACACCGCGAGAGCGCCGACGAAATGGAACGATTACGACGTCGAGTTCAACTTCCCAGAGCCGACGGAATTAAATCCGCCGTTGATTTCTTTGCAAGATTGCTCGTTTCGGTACCCCGGTTTGGAAGGTTTCAGTTTGGATAATATCGATTTAGGCATCGATATGGGAACGCGCGTCGCGATTATTGGGCCAAACGGCGCCGGGAAATCAACCTTAATGAATTTGCTCGCCGGAGACTTAAACCCAACCGAAGGGGATTCGAGACGGTCGCACGCTTTGCGCATCGGTCGGTACTCGCAACATTTCGTGGACGTTTTAGCCATGGACGAAACGCCGGTGAGTTATTTACAAAGAAAGTACAAAAGGGCAGACGGGGGCAGTTACAAAGACCACGACATTCGCGCAATCTTGGGGAAATTTGGTTTGCCTGGACACAACCATTTGCAACCGATCGTGAAATTGTCGGGTGGTCAAAAAGCTCGAGTCGTTTTCGCGTCGATTTCGTTATCGAACCCGCACATTTTGCTCATGGACGAACCGACGAACCACTTGGACATGCAATCCATCGACGCGTTGGCGGACGCGTTGACTGCGTTTGAAGGTGGCGTCGTTCTCATCACCCACGACGCGCACATTTGTTCCAAAGTGTTAGACGACGAGACGAGTGAAATCTGGGTCGTCGATGATGGCGTGGTGACGAAATTCAACGGCGACTTTGAAGACTATAGAGACCAACTCGTGAAGGAAATCGCCGCGGAGCTCGACGCGCCGGTTGACAAAAACGAAGATTGATTTTAAGAAGAAGCGTAATTGATTTTAATACAGAGTATCAACGAAAGAACAAAACATATACATATATATACACACGCACACACTCTATACATATCTAACTAATTATAAAGTTTTCATCAAATACTCTACAACCTCTTCCCGCGTGCTCCCGGTTGATTCTAAATACCCGACCATTTTCGCTAAGTTTTCGTCGGCTCTCAATCCCAACAAACTCGGTCGTCGTTGCACCTCCTTCGCGAAATCCGTCCCGGTGATCCCCAACTCCTTCTCCACGTACACAAAAAGTGGTTCTAATCTCGTTTCCACGTCGTACGCTAACACGGACGGAAAATTCGTGATTAATCCCCCCAACTGTTGTTCTCGTATATCTCTCGATTGTAAAAACTCCACCACTTTTCTGACTTCGTTCTCGTCGAATTTCACCGACCCATCGAGTGTCATCCCCATCTTTGCTCTCTCGGCTTCAAATTGCATCGTCGCTTGCGACATAACTCTCAACGCTGCCGATTTTGCCACCCCAATCGTCTCCAAGTACTCGTAAATCCCAATCGACTCTTTCTCTCGTTCCATGCGAAATTTTCTTTGCTCGACTTGCCTACCAGGACGGATTCGAGATTCAATAATTATTGTCTTCGTTTTTGTTCTCATCATTTGTTTTCTGTTAAAGTCGTCGTTGTTTTTGAATACTACGAAAGGAGGAGGAGGAGTAAAAGAGCGTTGAAAAGTAGCGCGTCCAAACATCGTCGTCGTCTTTGTAGTAGTAGTATAATAGTAGTGTGTGTGTGTGTGTGTTTGTGTGGTTCTAAAGAGT
>Ga0181595_10005193_pt1 | contig 11652 bp, 5 predicted proteins | sample 041ome_7_FD_145604 | JGI IMG/M metagenome (GOLD analysis project Ga0181595, IMG submission 145604) | Coastal salt marsh microbial communities from the Groves Creek Marsh, Skidaway Island, Georgia - 041401AS metaG (spades assembly) | ecosystem: Environmental > Aquatic > Marine > Intertidal zone >...
ACGCGCGCGCGTGCGTTCGCGCACCGCTCTGCGTCTGTTCGCGCGCGAACGGACGCCGTCGGCGTCGACGAATGGCGACGACGACGACGCGACGGCGGCGCCACCGTCATCGATCGATCGATCGATATTTTCATCGATCGATATTTTCATCGATATGTGTCACGCACTCGATCGATATTCTGTCGCTTTCGATGGGCGACGTGTGGTTTGGACTCGGCGTGACGATTGAACTTCAATCGATTGCACATCGATCGTCATCGTCGCGTCGCGACGACGCGCGCGTGCGGGAAGGAACGATGGCGTGGACGATGATGATGATGCGGGTGGCGTGCGTGCGTGCCGACGCGCGGCGCGGCGACGCCATGGCGCGCGTCGTGGGCGTTTTTTCACGGCGTGCACGCATCGATGCGTCGCATTCGAGCGTCGACAGTGCGCGACGCGAGTGGCGGTGGGATGGACGAGGCGCGCGCGTCGCGGGCGCATGCGCCGCGCGGCGATGGCGATGGCGGTGGTGGCGGCGTCGGCGGCGGTGGCGGCGTCGGCGGCGGCGCGCGCGAGGCGAGTGACGTGTTGGTGGTGCTCTGCGGTGTTCCAGGAAGCGGCAAAACGACGTTCGCGCGCGCGGTGTGCGCGATGATTGACGCCGGCGAGGCGGTGATGCCATCGATGTCGTGTGTGTCGTCGTTTGAGGCGCATCATGTGAGCGTGGATGCGCACGAGCGCGCGCTGCGTGACGCCGCGGGCGCGCGTCCCGAGGACGCGTTCGACGCCGAGGCGTGGAAGTCGGCGCGGGCGCAAGCGCGCGCGCGCGCGGCGGAGCTCCTGCGCGATGAGGATGGTGGTGATGATGGTGGTGGAGCGTCGACGAGTCGGCGTCGGCGTCGCGTGCGCCGCGTGGTGTTCGCGGACGATAATAACTATTACGCGTCGATGCGCTGGGAATGGTTTCAAATCGCGCGCGAGCGCGGCGCCGCGTGCGTGTGCGCGTACGTCGTCGCCGGGGATGACGAGAATGGTCACATTCCTGCCGGCGGTGTCGATATCGCGCGCGAGCGAAACGCGAGGCGCGCGAGCGATCGGGTTCCAGATGAAGCGTTTTCGCGCGCCAGACGGACATTTGAAGCGCCGCCGACGCGTTTGCGGCTCGATGACGGATCTTCCCTGTCATTGTCGTCGTTTCCCACCGTGCGCATCGATACACACGCATGCGGTTACGACGTTGCCGTCGCGTGGGCATCCATCGTCGCCGCGTGGGGCGCGGCGCCGAAGAAATTGCGTACGGCGGAGGAATTGGAGTCGGCGCGCGAAGAGACGCGCCGAAACGCCGCGCACGCCGTCGACGTGCGGTCGCGTAAAGCCGTATCGCTCGCCATCGCGCGCGCCGACGCATCATCGCGCGCACACGTGGCGGCAATCGTGAACGACGCGCGTCGTGAGCTTGTAGCGCGCGTACGAAAAGCGAAAAGCGCGGATGAACTCGAAGCGCTCGAGCGCGCGTTTTACGCCCGCGTCGACGCGTAGACCTAGCAGTAGCCACCATAGCCTCGTCGTCGCTGAGCGATACATTTCCATATACATGTGCATCACATATACCACGTCGTTTTATGCGTCAAATGCGTCGTATCATCCGGCGCTTTGAGGCTGAGCCTCAGAGCGCGACGCGCCCGTAGCCAACATGTACCTCGCCCGCGCGTGGGCGCGCGCGAGCGCCATCGGCGACGTCCGCGAGCGCGAACGCACCGACGTCTTCGCCGCACGCATCGCCGACGCCGACGCGTCCACCACCGCGGCGTCGGCGCGCGATGACGACGACGAAAAGTCCCGACCGAATCAACAGTCATCAGCAGCAGCACCATCACCGTCGTCGCGTCGTCGCGACGCGCGCCACGGATGCGCTGCGCACCGCGAAGGCGCCTTCATCGCCGCCTTCTCCGGTCCCGTCATCGCATTCCGCGAGCTCGGCCCGCGCGGTTGCGCGATTGGCGAGTGGCGCGCGGACGCCGACGACGCCTACGTCGCGCTCGCGTGGCAAGAAGACGCCCCCGACGACGACGTCGACGATCTGCGTCGCCTGCGCCGCGCCGCATCGGCACCGTCGCCATCGTATGCGCGCACCGCCGCGCGCGACGTCGAGGAGCGCGTGATGGCGCGCGCTTGCGCGGTGACGGAGAAGGGCGAGGCGCACGCGTTTCGAGCGACGTCGAGCCGAGCTCCGTTGAACGGCGACGTCACTGGCGACGTCGAGCTCGAGCGCGTGCTCGCACTCGATGACGGTGAACGTGCGACGTGCGTGGCGTCGGATGAGCTCGAATTCGTGCTCGGAACCGATCGCGGGCGCGTGGTGTTTATCGACTGGAGCCGCGGGACGGAGACGCGAGCGGCGGACGTCAGACGTCGGGAATCGGATGGCGGAGCGACGAGCGTGGATTGGTGCGCGAGCACGTCCACGTGTGTGGTTCGTTTTGACTCGGGTGCGGTGTGTGCGGCGGAAATTGATGGCGACGGGGGCGTGCGCGCGATGAATTGGATTGACGCGTTTCCGTGTCCGTCGACGTGCGCGGCGTTTCATCGACGGACGCGTGCGTTGGCGCTTGGCACCGCGGATGGTGAAATACGCATGTATGACGATGCGATGACCGCCGAGGCGAGTAAACCGAGACGTGTGTTGAACGTGCGCGCGTTTGGGTTCGGAGTGGAGGACACGGGCGCGGTGGCGCATATGAAATGGTCCAACGACGGAGTCGCGCTCGCGGCGGGATGGCGTCGGCGAGGCATCGGCGTGTGGAGCAATTCTGGATGCTTGTTAATGTGTTCGCTCCATCACGGCGCTGCTGGTGGTGCTCATGGAAACCCGCGACGAAACGTGACGTTTGCGGACGACCTCAAAGGCAATGACGGCGACGACGACGAGGATGAGCCGCGCGTTGGCGCGTGTCTCGGCGTCCCGGCGTGGGGTGTCGGCGGATTGAGCCTCTTCTTCGTATGTCTCGTCGACGACCAGCACCACACCGGCGGCGTCGCCAAGCTTTTGGAGTACTCGCTCGTGAGAAATATTTCAGCGCCACAAATTTGCGCGCGAAGCAGCGTCACAGACGACACGAATGCGCAGATATCTGACGGCGAAGCGCACGTCTTGCTCGCCGACGACAGAGCGTTCGTCATTCGCGCCAACGCGAACGGTCAACTCCATATCCATCAAGCGATATGTCCAGCGGCATACGTAGACGCGCAATGGCCCATGCGGTTAGCGTGCGCCAGCGCCGATGGCAGTCGCATCGCCGTCGCTGGCGCGCGCGGATGCGTCGCGTACAACGCCAGGGATGAAAAGTGGACCATGTTTGGCAGCGTCGCCGAAGAACACGAATTCGAAGCGCTCGCATTGACGTGGATCGACGTCCCGCGCGGCAACGCGCGTAGTCCAATTTTAGCCGTCGCCGCGAGGTTTGGCAAGCCTCGGTTGTTTAGCACATCGCTCAAGGTGTCGCACCGCGTGCAGTTTTATTCGCGGGATCGCTTGGGCGGTTCGGCGACGTTGGGGTCGCTGCCTCTTCCAGCCGAGCCCACGCACTTGAGCGCGTGTGGATCGCATTTCGTGGTGGGTTTTGAAAGTGGTGAAATGGCGGTGTATAAGTTCGACATGCACGGAGACGAAGGCGCGGTGCATCCGGTGCGAGAGTCGTCGGGGCAGCGGCGAATGACGACGACGCGAAACGGTCGCGCGCTCGTCGCGTGCGCTCTGACGCCGGATATTGCGGGTGACGCTCCGAGTGAGGCGCTCGTGCTCACGAATGCACGAGAGCTGCTGCTCGTGGATTTAACGGACAATCACGCGCCGGTGACAATATTACGAGACGTGACGGACTTTTGGGTGTCGCCTCGAGCGCGGGAATCGAGCGCCGCGGGCCAGAATCGGGACGACGGCGACGAAAGTAGCAGTGGATTTGAGAGCGCGGAGGATCTGAGCAATGGCGCCTCGGTGTCATTGGAAAACCCCGTCGACCGCGGGTGCGTGTTTGCGTACGGTGCCGACGGCATGCGCATTTGCTATTTTCCGCGCGACGGCGCGCGGCAAATCTTTCGCCTGGGCGCGGTGTGCGTCGACGTCGACCGTTCGACGAAGAATCCCGAACTCGAGTTCGATCGCGAGCTCTACCCGGTGCATGTAAGTGTGCGTCTCAGTCGTATCGTCGGCGTCGCACAAAAGCTATCGTTTTCCGATGCTCATGGAGAGTCGCCGTATTTTTCCATAGCGCCAAAGTCGCACACCATTGTCCCGTGCGTGTTGCGCAAATTATTGAGCGCTGGAAGTCACGATGCGGCGTTGCGATTCGCTCGAGCTGAGAGACGACAGACGCCATACTTCACGCACGCGCTTGAATGGTTGCTGTTCACCGCACTCGAGAGCGCCAATCGTGACGCGATGACGCACGCGGCGTTGAAACAGTCGTTGGCGTTGTTGCGAGAGCTTCCAAATTATCTCGAGATTGTCGTCTCCGTGGCGCGTAAAACGGACAACACGCGTTGGGAAGCGTTATTTACCGCCGCTGGGTCGCCAAGTGATTTGTGTCGTCACGCATTGAGGGCTGATAGATTGCGAATCGCCGCGTGTTACATTCTCGTCGTTGATAAACTCGAAGGTGAAGTCGCCGGCCGCGCCGTCGCGATTGAAGTCATGCGCGAGGCACTCGCGGCGCACGATTACCGCCTAGTCGAGGATGTCATCAAGTTCTTGTTGAGACCCGTGCGCGTGACGGCGAGTGGAGAAGAAGACGTCAAGCCTGGTTTAATTGGGCGCGTATTAAATATCATCGTGCCGCCGCCGAATAGCGTACTGGCGCTCGGCGCTCGAGCGGACCGCGAGCTCACGCTTGACGTCACGGAGCAAGGGATTTTAAAGGCCCACTTAGACGCATTAGCGCGAGAGAAGGATATTTTCAACATGGGGGCGTTCGTCTCCGACACCTCGTTCGATGGCATCGGGTATTTTACGCATGAAACCACTGCGGGCGGCTCGGCGTACATTGACAACTTTTCCACGGCGCTCGAAGCCGCGGTGATGTCTTTACGACGCCGCGTAGCCGAGCGGCGAGAAAAAGCCACAGCGAGTGCTGCGCAACGGCGCAGAAATGAAAGTAAAGATAGCCTGCTCGCGGGAGACGTGTTCGATTTGTCGACATCGAGTTCGGATACGGCGCGAGCGAACGCGTTGCTCGACGTCGCGCGAACGGCCCGGTGCACGGATTGGTCGCTCTTGATCGCCACCACGCTCGGCCGCGTCGATGTGCTCGTCGACATGTTTCGAGCCGAGCGCGTGTTAGTAAAACCATGGCGAGACGTGTGTGAGAAATGCGCCGCGCGTTCGGGTGATCAAGAGTTCAAAGAGTTTCTGAAAAAGACTGTCGACGAGGTCGACGCCGCGTGCGGACGAGGATGAACTCTCGCTCTAGCATCGTAAAATTTAGTAGTCGCAAATCATGCGGTAGGTTCTTACATTTTAATTGTCCAACACATCCGAAACGTATTGTTTGATTTCGTTCTTGCGTTCGGAAAGAGAAACCGCAAATTGGGTCTCGAGAGACTGACGAATGGTTTTCATCGAGACTTCCTCCATGTTTGCATCTTTGAGCAAGCTCTTGATGGCGTCTTTGATGGCTTCGCTCGACGGTTGCTGTGGTGCTGGCGTAGGTGCGGGCGCTGGAGCCGGCGCCGCGGGCTTTGGCGCTGGGGCTGGCGACACAGGCTTTGGCGCTGGGGCTGGCGACGCGGGCTTCGGCGCGGGCTTTGGCGCGGGTTTCGGCGTCGGCGCCGCCTTGGCCCGGGGCGCCTGTTTCGGCTTTTTCGCTGAAGCCTTAAATTCTTCATCGGAATCAGATTCGTCTTCGTCTTCGTCCTCGTCCTCGTCCTCGTCCTCGTCTTCTTCTTCTTCTTCTTCTTCTTCTTCTTCTTCTTCTTCGTCGTCGTCGTCGTCGTCGTCTTCCTCCTCATCGTCACCTTCGGCTTTGGGTTCCTTTTCGCCCGTCAATTTGGCGATTTTTGCCTTTAACGCTGCGTTCTCCGCCTTGAGCTTCTTAATCAAAGCCGCCTGTTTATCCGATCCACCGCTCGCACGCTTCGGTGCCTTGGCTTTCTTCGCTTCAGTGCGCGCACGTTTACGATCTCTCGCCGCCTTCTTCTTCTCTTCCACCTCGGCGAGCGATTTCTTCCCGCTCGCGCTCGGTGCGTCCAAAAACGCGGCTAAACGCTCCACTTGCGCCTCCTTCTTCCCATCCGCACCCGTCCCGCGCGCAAGCTCAAACAAATCCAACAACTCATGCAATGTATCCTTATACGCACGAGTGAGCAAATCAATCTTCATCTCGCGCTCACCATCCGCTTCAAACACCCACCCGCTAAACTCGCCGATGCGCGCCTTCACCGTTTGCTGCTTCGGCACCCCCTTATACAAGATGCGGTACAAAAACTTCAAGATATCCTCCTTGCGAGAAATCTTCGACAGCTTAAACGCAACGTTCGGGATATCGGCGAGCTTCGTCCCGCGTCCGCGCTTGATGTCGAGCTCCTTCTTCTCTTCCACGACCGGGGCGAAGACTTCTACTTTTTTGCGCTCACGCTTCGCTGGGGCGGTGCTGGTCGTCGTCGGCGTCGTCGTCGGCGGCGTCGGCTTCGCGGGCGCGGGCGCGAATTCCATCGGCGCCGTCGTGTTCGTCGTATCCATCATCGTGTGCTCCATCGTCGTCGTCGTGCGGCGCAAGGCTGCGTCATTCAATGCGGTCGTTGAACTTTAATTTTTAAACTTCAAACGACAGCTCACCGCACGCGGGTATCACCGCACGCGTGTTCGCGCACGTGCGACGTCGGGAGACGAGTGAAATGGTATTTCGCGCCATCATAAACGCTATAAAGACGTACCGCGCGCAGACGCGGGCGTTGGAGCACATTCGCGCGGAGCGGGCGGCGATACAGCGCACGGCGGATGAACTCGCGGCGATGGAGCGCACGAATCGCGCCGCCGAGGCTGACCTCGCAGAGTTCCTGAAGTTTTCAAAGGAAGAGATGGAGGCGAACTCGGCAGCGCTGGAGGAGGCGGACCGGGTGTCGACGGAGTTGGCGAATCGATTGGGCGAGCTCGGGGAGATGCAGATTCGGGACACGTACGAGGCTGAACACGCGTTGGCGGATGCTGTGGAGGGTGCGTCGAGCGCGGCGCGCGTGAAGGAAGTTATGGATCGCATCGTGCGTGGACATGCCTCGGGTGGAGGTGATGGGAAGTCGTCGCCGTAGACGCCTCACGGATTTGGTTGGAGTCAGTCGACTCGAGCGATATAGAACGAAATAGTTAGAAGAAGCGGCGTGTCGCGTCGGCGTTGACGTGTACACATGTATTAATATGTCATAAGAATTTATTTATTGCAACAGTTGTCTTTTGAGACGATCATTCCGTCGATGACGGGGGCGGATTTTGTTGAACGCGCATCGCTGGCTTGGACAAAAGTCGGCCCGTGCCGCGTCGAATACCTTCCAATTCTGGGCGGCGAGACAGTACTGGCCGGGTGCTGGTATCGGATTTCGCTGGACTTTCGAATCGCATGTGCTTTTTTAGCGGTTGTCCGGCGTCTGTGGATGGGCTACCAGGCGCAGCGGCGGCGTTCACAGCGCTTAAAATGCGCCGCGCCGTGCCCATTGTGCCGGGCGTTTTCCCTGGCGTTCTGCCCGGCGCCGGGCGTTTCAACGCTGGCGTGCGCGACGGCGTCCTTGATGCCATCACCGGTGGATCGATACCTTTGAGTTGAGCAATCTCCGTCTTCGCCGCGTGCAAAGCGACTTCTAGAGACTCGATGCGCGCGTGCGCCGCGGATGATTTGGTTTTGGATGCCGCGGCAGCCTTTTGAGCATCTTCAACATCATTCATGAGCGCAGTCATCTTCGCCTCCATGTCTGCCGCCCGCTCTTCAGCACGCTTTCTCGCTGCCTTTGCTACTTCTAATCTCGCATCTGCTCTAGACTGCGCATCTGCGGCCCACGAAGCGTCCTCACCGGTAGTGTCTGAATCGCTTCTCGACGCCGACGCCAACCTCCGCTCCAAATTTTTCAATTCATCATCCTTGGCTTCGAGGTCGGCTTGAAGCTGGCGAATTTGCATTTGTGCGTGGCCCGCGGCGGTGAACTCAGCCGCGGCTGCGGTTTTTGCTTTGTTCACTTCTTCTTTCGCCATGGCGAGCTTCTTCTCCGCATTGCGAATATCCGCCGCAAACGCCGCGCTGAGCGTACTCTTTTGTTCCTCGAGGGCAATCTCATGATCCGCACGAACGTCTTCGAGTACCTTGTTCGACTCCTCCGTGATTTTCACTCGCAAAGATTCTTCGACATCAACTTGCGTCTCATCCATGGCTGCCATTTGAGAGCGGAGCTCATCAATCTCACGTGCGTGAGTCGCCTTCATCTCCTCGACGCGTGCCGTTAAGCGCATCTCTGCGTCTTGGCGCTGTTCGAGAGTGTGCTCCAGCGCAGCGATTTGAGCCTTGTACTCGTTCTCAAGCGTCTCAAGCGCTTCGTCGTGCTGTGTCTTCACAGCTGCGAGCTCAGCAAAATGTTCTTTGCAATTCATCGTGTCCTCGGCTACGTCGCGCGCTTCGGCAATCGCCAGTCGTTCCTTGAAAGCAGCCATTTCACCCGCATGCTTGACTTCGAGCGCTTCAATCGCCGATGCGTGCGTGGCATTGATTTTCTCGATTTGTTCCGCGAACGCTTCGGCCTGGGCCGAAAACTTTGACGCGTGCGCGTCAACCAATTCCGCCTGCGCGGCGCGCATGTCTGCGCGGATTTTGGCTTCGGCTTCGACATGCTCGCTGTGTAGCGCCGCGAGAGAAGCTTCGTGCGCGGTTTGAACATCAGTCAACTGCTTGGCAAATTTGGCTTCGAGCTCAGCCGCTTGCGCGCTCAACGCCACAGCGTGCGCCGCGCGCTCGGCGTCAAATGCGCTCTCAGCGTCCTCCTTGGCTTTATTCACGGCTTCGGCTTGGGCGTTAACCACGGCTGCGATCTCGGCATCGCGGGAGGACTCGAGTGCGCGTAGTGCGCTTTGATGTGCGCTAGACATCGCCGCAAGCTTGGCTTGGTGTTCAGCCACGTGCGCGGACAAGGCTTTTTCGTGCTCGGCGCGTTGCTCGTCGAGCGCCGCGTCGATGTCAGCCTTGGATTGTTCGAGTTGCTTGCGCGCCGCAGCGAGTGCCGCGGTGGTTTCTTCGAACGATGAGCTCGCACCTGCGGCTTTTGCCGTCGCTTCGGCGACGAGGATTTCGAGTTCAGCCTTTTCGCGATCAGCTTGTACCTTGTACGCCATCAACGTTTCTAGCTTACCAAACATTTCCTCCATGACTTCCTTATTCTCGGCAAAAGTCGCTTCGATGCGCGCGCGATCAGCCTCGGCGGCTTGTTTGTTCATCTTATGTTCGTGTTCGAGTACTTCAGCAGCAGCTTGCGCCGTACGTGCAGACTCAGCGGCTTCCTCGCTCTCCACCGCGCGTCGTTCGGCGGCTTCGATGGCGGCTTCCAAAATTTTGTTACGTTGCTCGATTTGCGCGTGTGCCGCCAACGCCTCAGCTTTTTCGTCCAGTGCCTTGGCCGTGAGTTCGCCTTCGGCGACGACAAGCTTACGCAAGTCCTTCAATTCTGCTTCTGCAGTGGCTAATCGACCACGGTTTGCCGAACGCTCGTTCTCTGCTTGCAACGCGTCGGCGCGCTCTTGCAACGCCGCGAGCTCCATGCGCACGCGCACGACTTCGGGAGGATGTTCGACTTGCTTCCGAAGTTCAGCGTGCTCAGCGTCGAGCAACTCGGGCGTGAGCGCCTTTTTCTTCAACGCTTCGTCGCGCAAACGAATCACCATCTTAGCTGACTGCAAATTTTTATCCAAGCACGTGCACAGCTCCTTGGCGTCCGCGAGCTTGGCTTTGAGCTTTTCGAGTTCGCCTTCGCTATCTTTCGCCGCCGCACTTGCCGCTCGATTGGCTTTGGCCATAATCGCCTCGAGTTCTAAGATTTTGACCTTGGTGTTCATGCCACCATCACCGCCGCCTTCGGCGAGCAACGCGCGCAGTCGACTCACCTCGGCGGCGAGCTCGCTAGAAGAACCAACGGCTTCTTCATTCGCCACGGCGCGAACCTTCACCAACTTGGCGCGCTGCGCAAACTTTAAAGTCGACAAAGTTTCTTCCACGTTAACATGTGCGGGAGAAACACACGCGAGAAGCGAACATCGTGCGCGCCCGCCGAGCGCGTCTTTGAGTAAAAACGTCAGCTTGGAATCGCGATACGGCACGTGTCGCTCTTTACCGTCAGCCAAGTCCACCAACGCCTTGATCACGTTCCCCAGCGCCGAAAGCGACTTGTTGATCGCGCTCGCTTCTTTCAAACGCTCTCCCGCGGCATCGGTGCTCTTTTGTCGCTCACTCCCGGCTAAATCCACCAAGTGCAACAACGCGCTCTTCTTCGTCACCGGCGCCGTGGGATTCGCCTTGGTGCGACTCTCCACGGAAATTGTAAACACGCTGTGCGAACGAGATGAATCAGCATTCATATTCGTCTGCCCAACCCGTCGATTCGCGGCGCCGCGTAAGAATGTCTCGTACGTTTGCTCAGCGCCCACCACGCGCTCCTCCAACAAATTCTCCACAAACGTCCCGCGCTTGTTATCCTCGCGAATATTAGGCGCCGGACCATCGTACTCGGAATTCATCAACAAATCCCTCAACGTTTCGTTATAAATCTCCAAGTACGAACACTTGACGTCAAATTCCGCGTCACCACCCGCCTCGGCGACGCGCGCGCGTTCGCTCTCCACGCGCGCGAATAACCGACGCAACACGCGCGGAATCAACCCGGCGTGCGCGGCGTTCAAATCCACCTCACCGCCACCACCCATGGCGACATCGCCGCCATCACCACACCCATCGTCGTCATCACGCCCATCGTCGTCGTAATCCACCCCTTGCATCGTATACGTCTTCCCCGCGCCCGTTTGCCCGTACGCGAGCACGCACCCGTGAAACCCCTCCACGACGCCATCCACGATGGGCGCCCCCACGCGCTCAAATATCGCCTCCTGACTCTGCGTCTCATCGCACACGTAATCATACGCAAACGATGACGACGACGTCGTCCCCTGCGCCCCCGCATGCGCCGCAGATCCGGCGCGCGTGACGCTTAATTGCGTGTCGCTGTGCGCGTGAATGGATTTCGCGTACCCGCCATCGAGCTCACGCGCGTTCGGCGGGCGCACGCGCACGAGCACGCGCACGTTCTCGCTCATGATCACCGCGTGCGGCGGTTAGGTGTCCCTCGCGCGCTTCGGCGTGCGTGTCGCGATCGCGATCGCGTCACGCCGTCGTCACACCGCGCGCGTCGTACAGTGCCGACACCCACGCGACATCGACATCGACATCGACTCGACACACACACACACACCGCGTCAGAAAAATAAATACATAGCATAGTAGAGAAAAACAACGCCCGCATCGCCCGCATCGCCGCATCGTCGCACGCGACCCCGTCGTCGTCGTCGTCGTCGTCGTCGTCGTCGTCGTCGTCGTCGTCACACCATCGGGGGAACAAACGACACGGAACGCCAACAGACGTTTGTTTGTGTCACACGTG
>Ga0181595_10005198_pt1 | contig 11646 bp, 13 predicted proteins | sample 041ome_7_FD_145604 | JGI IMG/M metagenome (GOLD analysis project Ga0181595, IMG submission 145604) | Coastal salt marsh microbial communities from the Groves Creek Marsh, Skidaway Island, Georgia - 041401AS metaG (spades assembly) | ecosystem: Environmental > Aquatic > Marine > Intertidal zone...
TCTGTCTAACGGTAGATACACTCTTGAGATGGTTAGGATTGACGATAAAGTCAAACAAATCATCACAGATATCAAGCTTGAAGAAGCTAGAATCGCTCACTTAAAGAACACTATTGAAGGTTCTGCTCCTGAAGTTTCAGTAGCTACTTAGTAAAAAGCTACATCGTTGGAAAAATTCCACTCCGCACTGTAGGACTTCTTGCACTCTACTCAAAACTAGTATATAAAAAACCCACTATACAATTTAATTAGAATACTGACGCGTATAGTCGACGGCCTAGAGACAGTATTCGGAAACTAGGAGGATATAATTATGGCACAAACACTATTTAGAGGACCAGTACTGCAAGGTAAATTTAACGAAGCAGGTTTAACTGGATTCAATCTAGAAAACAAGCAATCTAACTACACAGTTACAAATGCAGATTCTGGTAAAACTTTTACATCATCTACAGATGGTGTGGTATTTACATTACCTGCAATTTCTATCGGAAGAGTATTTACTTTTGTAAATACAGGACAAGATGGAGCTAATACTTTAACTATTAGCCCAAATGCTAATGATGGTATTTTGTATGCTGGATCTTTAACAGACGATAAAGATCTTATTAATACAAAAGCTACATCAAAAGTAGGTGACTTTGTAGTATGTGCATCTTTAAATTCAACAGCTCATTGGACAGTTGTTAATGTACAAGGTGTATTTGCTAAAGAAGCATAGTAAATAATTAGTGTGGACCTTCGGGTCCACATAAAATTAATTTTAAGGAGAAACAATTATGGCATCATCAGACCAACAGTTTTCATGCAGAACTTCCGACGGAAGATTTGGCAGAGCAACAGACGCATCTAGTAATTTTATTGGGCCAGCTAGAATAACTTATATTCAAGCTGAAGGAGTGGCTAACAGTAATATTAAAATCTATGACGGAACAGATGCAACTGGAACTTTAGTTTACGAAGCTAATTGTGGAACAGAAGGTATAGATGTTTATGTTCCAGGAAATGGAATTCGTTGTACAACTGGAGTATATTTAGATTTAACTAACACGACATCGGTTACTATCGGTTACACTGGCTAGGAGGTTAAATGGCTAACACTACCTCTGGAACTACAATTTTTGAAAAAGGTTTTTCTATTGCAGATATAGTAGAAGAATCTTATGAAAGAATTGGAATTTCTGGCGTTTCAGGTTATCAATTAAAAACAGCTAGACGTTCTTTAAACATAATGTTTCAAGAATGGGCTAATAGAGGTTTGCATTATTGGGAAGTTGCAAACAATAATATTACATTAGTTAATGGTCAATCGGTTTATACAATGTATAGATCAACAGCTGATGGCACATCAGATGCTACTGCTGTTTATGGTGTTGATGATATTTTAGAAGCTAGTTACAGAAATTCAGATAATATAGATACACCACTTACAAAAATTAATAGATCAACTTACCAAGCTTTATCTAACAAAACATCTACAGGGAATCCAACACAATATTTTGTACAGAGATTTATTGATAAAATTACAGTTACTTTATATTTAACTCCAGGATCCGATGAAGCCGGAAACTTTTTTAATTACTACTATGTAAAAAGAATTCAAGATGCCGGAGACTATAGTAATGATGCGGATGTACCTTATAGATTTGTACCTTGTATGACTGCAGGACTTGCTTATTATTTAGCAGTAAAATATGCACCAGAAAAAATTCAAATGTTGAAGATGTTATATGAAGATGAATTAAATAGAGCTTTACAAGAAGATGGTTCTTCTTCAAGTTCTTTCATAACACCTAAAACTTATTATCCGAGTATATAATGGCAAAATTATCTAAAGGAAAATATGCACAGGCAATATCTGATAGATCAGGTATGGCATTTCCTTACAATGAAATGGTAACAGAATGGAATGGTAGTTTTGTACACAATTCAGAATTTGAACCTAAGCAGCCACAAATCCAACCAACAAGATATACAGGTGATCCACAAGGTTTATCTAATGCAAGACCAGATAGAACTGAACCTGCTACAGAAAATTTATTACCAGGTAATCCATTAAGTTTTATTTCAGGATCAAGCACTGTAACAGTTACAGAACCAGCGCATGGAAGATCAACTAATGATATTGTAGTTTTTAGAAATGTAGATGGAAGTCCCGGAGGCCTGGTGTATTCTTTATTTGAAAATGGCTCAGGATTTAGTATAACAGTTATTAATACAAATAGTTATAGTTTTGATTGTGGAAGTAATGCAACTGTAACAGAAAATTCAGGAGGAATGTTTGTAACTGCAGGACCAGTTACTCTAACACCATAATGGCTTATACTTTAGCAAACCTACAAGATGATATTAGAAACTATACAGAGGTAGATAGTTCTGTGTTAAGTGATTCTATTTTAGATACAATCATTAAAAATGCAGAAAATAGAATTTATAGAGAAGCGGATTCTGATGATAATAGATTTTATGCAACCTCTAACTTAGCAGCTGGAAGTAGATATGTAACCATACCATCTGATTTAAGATTTATTCGATATGTTCAATTAACAGATTCTTCTGGTAATCAAGTTTTTTTAGAAAAAAGAGATACAAGTTTTATGGCTGAGTATTATAATACTCCAAACACTGCTTCTGGAATTCCAAAGTATTATGCTAACTGGGATGCTAATTATTGGGTAGTAGCACCTACGCCAAATAGCACAAATTTAATCACTTTAGCGTATACAAAACAACCAGATAGTATTACAAAAACAACAGGAGCTTCTCCACCAAGTACTAATGGTACTTATACATCAAATAAATATCAAGATTTACTTTTGTATGGATGTCTGGTAGAAGCATATGGATACTTGAAAGGTCCTGTAGATATGTTACAATACTACACTCAAGCATATGAAAAAGCTTTACAATCGTATGCGATCGAACAACAAGGTCGTAGACGCCGAGACGAATGGGAAGATGGTGCTATTCGAACTCCTCTAAAATCACCATCACCCTAAAATAATTAAGGAGACAAATAAATGGCAAATATAGTACCTGACTCTTTTAAAACAGACCTACTTGGTGGCGTGTTTGATTTTGATTCTGGTGGATCAAGTTTCAAATTAGCACTTTACACATCATTAGCTGGTTTCAGTACTTCTACAACTGCTTATACAACTACTAATGAAGTTTCTTCATCTGGTACAAACTATACAGCAGGTGGAAACGCTTTAACTAACAATGGTGTAGCAGTAGCAAGTAACGTTGGCTATGTTGACTTTGCAGACTTAACTTTTAGTTCTGTAACTTTAACAGCAGTAGGCGCTCTGATTTATAAAGATAGTTCTAATGAAGCTGTATTAGTTTTAGATTTCGGCGGATCAAAAACTGCAACTAACGGAGATTTCGTTATTCAGTTCCCAACTGCTAATTCTACTGATGCAATTATTAGACTTGGCGACGCGTAATAAAATTTGGAGTAGTGAATGGCTTTAGTAATTAACGATAGAGTTAAGGAGACAAGTACAACTACAGGGACAGGAACGTTTTCACTGGCCGGTGCTGAAACTGGTTTTGAAACTTTTGTAGCTGGAGTTGGCGATGGTAATACAACTTACTATGCAATTTCTCATGACGGAACAAACGAATGGGAAGTAGGAGTAGGAACGGTTACCGATGCAGGAACTGACACTTTATCAAGAGACACAATTATATCTTCATCGAATTCCGATGCAGCAGTGAACTTTACTGCAGGTGGAAAAACTGTCTTCTGTACATTGCCAGCTAAGAAAACTATTTCGCCAGTCATGGACGCAACAACTTTTGTCGTAACACATAATTCAACTTTATCTGAAGATCAAACTTTAGATTCTGGAGTACTAGCAGGACCCGTAACTATAACAGGTACACAAACGATAACAGGAACATTGGTAATATTATAATGAGTCAAGTAGAAGTAGATAAAATAATTCCACAATCAGGTACAACATTAACTGTTGGAGATTCTGGTGACACGATTACAATACCAAGTGGTGCTACACTAAGTGTTAGTGATACTATAAATGGTGTAGTAATTAAATATAACATTACTAATTTTACTCAAAGTTTACTTATTAGTGAAGACGGAAATACAGGAACTTTAGATAGTGCAAATAGAAATACAGGAATTGGATATTTAGTATTTAACTCTTTAACAAGTGGTGATGAAAATACAGCTGTTGGTTGGAAAGCTCTACAAGGTCTTACAACAGGTTCTTCTAATACAGTTATGGGTAGAGCATCTATGGCTACTAACTCAACAGGTTCTTGTAACACATCTATAGGTAAAGAAGCGTTATTTGCTAACACAACAGCAGATAATAATACAGCTGTTGGAGATAAAGCTTTAACTGCTAATACGACAGGTGCTACTAACACAGCAGTTGGTGCCTGCTCTTTATATTCTAACACAACAGCATCAAGTAATACAGCTGTTGGTTTCTGTTCTTTATTATCTAATACAACAGGTTATTTAAATACAGCAATAGGTCATAGTTCTCTTAAAACAAATACAACAGGTGCTTCAAATGTAGCATCAGGTTATCAGGCTTTAGGTTTTAATACGACAGGTGGTTCTAATGTCGCTCTGGGTTATCAAGCACTATGTGCTAATACGACAGGAACATTAAACACAGCACTTGGTTCTTGTGCATTAAAATCTAACACTACAGCTAGTAATAGCACAGCAGTTGGTCGTACTGCATTATTTAATAATACAACAGGTGCTTGTAATACTGCTGTTGGACATGCTAGTTTAAATTCTAATACTACAGGTTCATGTAATACTGCTTTAGGACAATTAGCACTATTATCACACACAACAGGAACAAGAAACACTGCTGTTGGAAATGGCGCTCTTTGTGATATTACAATTACACAAGATAATACTGCTATAGGTTATCATGCAGCTAGAGATGCAACATCAAATTATGTAACAGCAGTTGGTTCTGAAGCGGCTATGAAAGCATCTAACAATATTACAGCAGTTGGATATAGAGCCGCATATTTAACTACAGGTTCAGCTAATACTGCCGTTGGGTATCAAGCACTATGTGGAAATACAACAGGTAATAATAATACAGCAGTTGGTTGTGTGGCTTTAAAAAATAACACAGGTTCAAGTAATACAGCACTAGGATTTTGTGCTTTGTTTTCAAATACAACAGGAGGGTCTAACGTTGGACTTGGATATGGTGCTTTAAATCAAAACTCTACAGCTAGTAACAACGTTGCAGTTGGAAGAAATGCTGCATACACTAACTCAACAGGTACTGACAATACTTCAATTGGTCATTGTGCTATGTTTGCTAATACGACAGGAATTGAAAACACTGCTGTTGGTGCTTGTGCATTAATATCAAATACTACAAACGGCTGTAATACTGCTGTAGGTTTTTGTTCAATGCAAGCTAATACCACAGGCTGTGATAATACTGCGATTGGTAGAACTTCTATGAGAGAAAACACTACAGGTATTTGTAATACTGGTTTAGGTAGATTTACTTTAGGTTCTAATACTACAGCTAGTGGCAACACAGCAGTTGGAAGGTCAGCTTTACATAGTACAAATGGTGATAGTAATACTGCTATTGGTCGTAATGCTGGTTGTTTAATTTCAACTGGTACTAAAAATACTATACTTGGTCAATATACTGGTAATTCAAATTCATTAGATATTAGAACAGATAGTAACAACATTGTTTTATCTGATGGTGATGGTAACCCTAGATTTGTAATAAATTCAAGTGGAAGGCAAGGATTTCAAGGTGGAACTAAAAGTGGTCATGGTAATTTTATAGGTGAAGTTGGTGCTTCTTTTAGAGCAATAGCTTTTGAACATACGACTGCTGGAGGTATTATTGGAACTATTACAACTACTTCAAGTTCTACTGCATATAACACATCTTCTGACTATAGATTAAAAGAAAACGTTATAGATATGACTAATGCTACTGATAGACTAAAACAATTACAACCAAAAAGATTTAATTTTATTGCTGACGCAGATACAACAGTAGATGGTTTTTTAGCACATGAAGTATCAAGTGTAGTACCAGAGGCAATTACTGGAACTAAAGATGCAGTAGATGAAAATGGTAATCCAGAATATCAAGGCATTGACCAAAGTAAATTAGTCCCATTATTAGTAGCAACAATAAAAGAACTTGAAGCAAGAATAGAGGTATTAGAAAATGAGTAGTATTATTAAAGTAGACAACATTCAAGACCAAGCAGGTAATAACATCATCAATGAATCTGGTGGCACGATTACTATTGGGGTTGCAGGAAACACTGTTTCTTTTGCATCGAATGTAAGTTTCAGTTCTTTAACGATTGCAGGAAACCTGTCGGTTGATTCAGGTACAATTAAACTAGATGGTAATTATCCTGTAGGAACAAATAACGTTGCTTTAGGAAATAATGCTTTAGATGATGGTAGTTTAACAGGTGGAAATAATACTGCTATAGGAACAGATGCTTTAACTGTTAACACAACAGGTGGTAATAACACAGCATTAGGTAATATATCACTTTGTTCTAATACAACAGGTGCAAATAATACATCAGTAGGTTATAGGTCACTTTCTGCTAATACAGAGGGTAATCTAAACACAGTAGTAGGTGCAACATCTTTATGTGCTAATACTACAGGTGATTGTAATACAGCAATAGGTCAATCAGCTTTAAGAGAAAACACAACCGCTTCCAACAACACCGCAGTAGGTTATAGTTCACTTTGTGCTAATACGACAGGTGGTTTAAATACAGCTATAGGTGAATCTGCTTTATGTTCAAATACTACAGCTTCTTATAATACAGCTATTGGTAGAGAAGCGGCTAAAGCTACCACTACAGGATGGGGAAATGTTGCCATAGGACATCAAACATTAATTGCAAATACAACTGGTCAAAAAAATACGGCAGTGGGTATAAATGCTTTAGCGGCTAACACTACAGCACATGAGAATACAGCAGTAGGAAGAAATGCTTTAGATACAAATACAACTGGTTCAAATAATACAGCATTAGGTTCGTATGCTTTAGACGCTAATACTACAGGTGGCTGTAATACAGCAGTAGGAGAATGTTCTTTAAATGCTAATACGACAGGTTACGACAATACTGCAATAGGTAGAACTTCTTTAACAGGTAATACAACAGGTTTTAATAATACAGGATTGGGTAGATTCGCTTTAGGTAGTAATACAACAGGTGCTGGTAATACAGCAGTTGGAAGAAGTTCAATGGCTAGTAATAATGCAGATAATAACACAGCTGTAGGTTATAATTCACTTTGTGCTAATACGACAGGAGAATATAATACTGCAGTTGGTGTTTGTGCTTTACAATCCAACACTACATCTAATGGTAATACAGCAGTAGGTTGGGAATCTATGTGTGTTACTACAGGCGGTAGTAATACTGCATTTGGTAGATCCACTTTAAAAGACAATACCACAGGTACCAAAAACGTAGCAATTGGTTATAATGCTTTAACAAATAGTACAACAACTGGACAAAGCACAGCAGTTGGATATGCAGCACTACAAGCACAAACAACAGGTGAAGCTAATACTGCTGTTGGAGATGATGCTTTACTTGATCTTACTACAGGTTCTCAAAACCAAGCATTTGGTATTAATGCTGGAAGACAAGTTACAACAGGTGGGTGTAATCTTTTATTAGGAAATAATGCTGGTCGTTCATCATCTCCATCAGGAACAGTTACAACACAGAGTGGACAAGTTTGTCTTGGAGATAATAATGTTACAGATTTATTTTGTGCAGATACTACTATTTCTTCTTCTGACCAAAGAGATAAAGCTGATATAACTGATTTTACTCATGGTTTAGATTTTGTATCAAAATTAAATCCTAAAACTTATAAATGGGATAAACGAAGTTGGTATGTAACAGATGACAATCAAAGCATATTAGATGTTACACCAGATGGAACTCATAAAAAAGATAGAGTTAATATTGGTTTTATGGCACAAGATGTCTTGTCTTTAGAAAATGAGATAGGTTATGGAAATAATAAAAATGATATGTTATTTGTTAGTATTAATGCTGATGAAACAGCTTATGGTCTAAAATATGAAAGATTAGTTCCAGTATTAGTCAATGCAATCAAAGAATTATCAGAAGAAAATAAAGACTTGAAATCTAGAATAGAAGCGTTAGAAAGTAAATAATTTAATCGAAAGGAATATAATGCTTAATACATACGTCGTAGAAGGTGGTGTTGGTAAATGTACCGCATTCACTGCTTTACTACCTAAACTAAAACAAAAATCGGATATACAAATCTATACTCCGTACATCGATTGCTTTGCCGGCAACCCTGATGTTAAACTTGCTTTAGAGCAAACGCTACCTATACAAGATCCAAGAATAATGGCATCGGATAATATTTATTATTGTGAGCCGTACAAATCTAATTTTCAATTTGGTAAACAACATATTATTGAAAGTTATTGTGAGCATCACGGTGTTGAATACGATAAATCCATGAGACCAAAACTCTATACGGATCAACACAAAGAAAGTGTTGAGAAGTGGTTGAAAGAATATAAATTCTATAAAGGTGATGGAACACTTGAACAAAGAGAAATTAAAAAATATATCTTAGTTCAATTTTCTGGTGGTCAACCAAGAGCTGGTTTTAATGCTAATAATCAATATCAAAACATTAATCCAAATAGAAACTATCAACCATTCTTAGCGCAACAAGTAATAAACATGTTGCAAGAAGAATATAAAAACACAGTAATAATTGATTGTACACTACCCAATGAACCAGGGTATCAAAACACAATTAAATGTGATCTACACTGGGCCCAGATCCATGAACTGTTAAAGGGTGCAGAAGGGTTCGTTAGTATTGATAGTTGTCTACAACATTTTTCAGCATCAACTGGAACACCAGGAGTTGTGATTTGGGGATCAACTAGATGGACCCAATTCGGATATTCTCACAATAAAAACTTACATTTTCACATGGGAAATAAGTGGGATGAATCAAAATTTATTGATAGCGATCCAAGAAACAATATGGTAGAACCTAAGATAGTTATTGATAAATTCAAGAAACTTGATAAAACTATACCTGTTGCCTGCGCAACAGACTAATTAAGGAGGATAACTTATGTCAGACGAAGCAAGAACAGCAGAACAATTAGCTCAAGACTATACAGCAATGGGTCACTCTGTAGATTTAATCAATGGTATCATTGATGGATCACAAATGGCAGATGAGTCAGCTGAAGATAGACAAAGCGCTGTTGACAGAAATGTTGAACACTTAGAACTTATGGTTGCTAAAAGCGACTGGGGAAGTGAAGACATGACTGCAGCAAATTCTGCGATCACGGCTGGTAAAGCATACACAGCTAGTTAAGGAGTAAAATGATAACTGTAAACGATAAGAACTACGATGAAACTAAACTTTCAGACGAGGGTAAAGTTGCTTTACAAAATATCCAAGTACTAAATCAAGACCAGAATCAGTTGAAAATAAAATTTCAACATAATGAGGTTTTGTTAAAACACTACATGGATATTTTAACTAAAAACTTACCAGAAGAAGAAAAAGCTGAGGAGAAAACTGAAGCTAAATGAGTGAAGTCAAAGTAAATAAAATCAGTCCAAGATCTGGCACCACTGTTACATTAGGTGATAGTGGTGATACCATTTCTGTACCTTCAGGTGTATCATTATCTTCAGGAGCGAATTTAACTTTAACCGGTGCACTATCGGTTGACGGTGCAAGTGCTACAATCAAACTAGATGGTAACTATCCTACAGGAACAGATAATGTTGCTTTAGGAAATGAAGCGTTAGATAGTGGATCTTTATCTGGAGGTAACAATACTGCAATAGGTTCCGCATCCCTATCGGCTAATACAACAGGAAGTGCTAATACATCACTTGGTGCTGGAAGTTTAAATGATAACACAACAGGTTTTCAACATACTGCACTTGGAAGAAATGCGTTATCATTAAACACAACAGGAAATAATAGTGTTGCTGTTGGGTATGAATCATTATGTGCTAATACCACAGCATCTAACAACACAGCAATAGGTTATAGGTCACTTTTTACTAATACAACAGGAACACCTAACACAGCTATTGGCACACAATCACTTAACTGTAATACAACAGGTAATAGTAATACAGCTGTGGGTTATGTATCTTTATTTTATAATACAACAGGCTCAGATAACACTGCTTTTGGCAGAGATACTTTATTAAAAAATACTACAGGTGCTTGTAACACAGCAGTAGGTAGATTAGCATTAGCTTGCAACACCATCGCTAACAACAACACTGCAGTTGGGTTTTGTTCACTTTTTTCTACTACAGATGGTATACAAAATACATCAATAGGTTTCCGTTCACTTCGTTCTAATACAACAGGTCTTAATAACGTTGCTGTAGGTGCTTATGCACTTGATGCTCATGTATCAGGTTCTTGTAATGTTGCTGTTGGTACTTCTTCTTTAGAACTCAACACAGCTTCAGATAATACTGCTATTGGTGGCAGATCCATGACATTTAATACCACAGGTGCTAATAACGTAGCTGTAGGACGATCAGCATTACTTTGCAACACAACAGGTGCTTCTAATGTAGCAATAGGTTATGAGGCTTTATGCAGAAATACAACGCAAGATTCCAATATAGCTATTGGAACTCAAGCATTAAGAGGTAGTGCAACTATAACAGGAAATAGTAATGTTAGTATTGGTCATCAATCATCTTATGATATTACTTCTGGTTGTACTAATATTGCTGTGGGTTATAGAGCATTTTTTAATGGAACAAGTGGTAATAATAATGTTGCATTAGGTGCAAATTCATTGCTTGATGCCACAACAGGTGGTTCAAATACAGCAGTAGGTGCTAATGCTTTAGAAAACGTTACAACTTCATCTCAAAATACAGCTTTAGGTCAAACTGCTGGTTCAACAGTAACCACAGGTTCAAACTTAACTCTATTAGGTTATAATGCAGAACCTTCATCTGCAACAGCTACCAATGAGATTACACTTGGAGATGCTAATGTAGATACAATAAGATATGGTAATGGAAACTTGCTTCCAGACGATTACGAAGAAGGAACTTGGTTGCCATCTTTTCAAGGTTCAACTGGTTCTCCTAGTGGAGTTAATTTTAGTATTAGAGCAGGTTTTTATAGAAAAATAGGAACAACAGTTTTTATATCTCTAGATCTTAGTATATCAAGTTGGTCATCTGGGCCAAGCGGAACTTTAAGAATAGGAACATTACCTTTTAGCACTACTTCTGCAAGTAATTACCAAGCAGTTGTTTTTGTTGGTTTTGCTGCTAATTTTGGAACAAATGACACACCTATTTCTGGACAAATACCTGCAAGTGCAAACCAAATAAGATTATATAAAAAAAATGATAGTGACTCAAGGTCACCAATAACAACTAATTCAGATGCTTCTGATGTTTCTGGAGATGAACGTATTATAATATCTGGATTTTATGAAACAGATTAACAACAAAGGAGAAAACTATGGCAATAACTAAAGAGACACAGATTGGTAAAATCGAAGTGGTCGGAAAATACAAATCAGTTCAAGTAAGAACAGA
>Ga0181595_10005231_pt1 | contig 11603 bp, 10 predicted proteins | sample 041ome_7_FD_145604 | JGI IMG/M metagenome (GOLD analysis project Ga0181595, IMG submission 145604) | Coastal salt marsh microbial communities from the Groves Creek Marsh, Skidaway Island, Georgia - 041401AS metaG (spades assembly) | ecosystem: Environmental > Aquatic > Marine > Intertidal zone...
TAGTCTGCGCAGGATGAGACTGACCAGCTCACGACGAATTTCAGTTTCCATCAATTCCCGTTCTTCGGCTTTGGCCACAGCACTATTGGGGTCAGCCAGATAGACTTTTTCCAGCGTAAGGACTTCCTGTTCCAGAAAAACTGTAGTGCTTGAGCGCAGCTGGTAGGGCACGCTGATGGAGAGTTCAAATTCACCGGCGCGGGCATTGGAGTTAACGGACAGGATACGTTCCTGAATTTCTGCTTCACCAATCAACAGCTGATAACTGTCTGCGCTGGCAGCGTCCAGTATGTTGACCTTGTTGGCCTGTAAGGCGCGGCGCAGTTCCTGCATGATATCGCTGTTTTCATCACTGCTGATCAGCACCAGGTTCTGAAGCTGGGGTGGAATGTTGGCACTGCCTCGCAGCGTAAAGCCGCAGCTGGCGAGCGCCAGCAGGGTGAATAGAACAAGCATCTTTTTGATGTTTATGTGCATTGAAGGGATTATAGCGGGTTGTCGGCGCTCAGTCTCAAGTAACAAGTCTCAAGAAGAAAAGACGGGTCCTGTCGAAGCCCTCTTGTGACTTGCGACTTGTACCTTGTATCTCGAGCAAACCTAGTTTGCGACCACATTCACCAGTTTCCCTGGAATCACAATGACTTTGCGCACGGTGAGCCCGTCAGTGAATTTCTTCACGTTCACATCCTCAAGGGCAGCGGCTTGCATATCGTCCTTGCTGATATCGGCATCCACCTCCAGCTTGGCACGGAGTTTCCCGTTCACCTGCACGACGATCTGAATGCTGTCCTGAACCAGTGCGCTTTCATCATGGCTTGGCCAGCTGGCATCTATAATCGCATCGCTCTTGCCCAGGTGATTCCACAACACATGACTCATGTGCGGCACGATAGGTGCCAGCAGCAGGACAATGGTCTCAGCCGCTTCCTGAAAGACTGCCTGGTTTTGTGCGCCATCATGAATATCATTGGCGTTGGCAAAACTGCTGAGCTGGTTGTACAGCTCCATCACCGCGGCAATCGCCGTATTGAAAATCTGTCGGCGGTCATAATCATCAGTCACTTTCCTGATGGTGCTGTGGGTTTTCAGGCGCATGGCTTTTTGGGCATCATTCAGGCTTTCCCGATTAATGCTGAGGTCTGCTTCCTGATAGTTGCCCAGAAGATTCCACAAACGTTTCAGAAAACGAAAAGCGCCTTCCACACCGGAATCAGACCATTCCAGGCTTTGATCAGGCGGAGAAGTAAACATCATGTACATGCGCACGGTGTCGGCGCCGTACTGGCTGATCATACTTTCCGGGTCGACAGTATTGCCCAGGGACTTGGACATTTTTGCTCCGTCTTTCAAGACCATGCCCTGGGTCAGCAGGCGGGTGAAGGGTTCGTCGGTTGAAACCAGGCCTTCGTCGCGCAGTAATTTGTGGAAAAAGCGGGCATAGAGCAGATGCAGAATGGCATGCTCAATGCCACCGATGTACTGGTCCACATCGAGCCAGTAATCCATTGCTTCCTTGTTGAGCATGGCGCCGTCTTCCCGCGGCGAGGCAAAGCGTGCGTAATACCATGAGCTTTCCATGAAGGTATCAAAGGTGTCGGTCTCGCGTTCCGCCTTGCCACCACACTGGGGACAGCTGGTTTCATAAAATTCAGGCATCTTCTTGATGGGAGAACCGGTCCCGTCGAAATCCACATTGGTGGGCAGCACAACCGGCAGATCTTCTTCCGGAACCGGCACACTACCGCAGGCCTCACAATTGATCATCGGTATAGGTGTGCCCCAGTAGCGCTGACGACTGACCCCCCAGTCGCGCAGGCGAAAGTTGATGGTCTTGCGGCCGGTGCCTTTTTCCTCGAAAAAGCGCACCATGTGGGCAAAGGCATCCTTGAAAGCCATGCCATCCATGTCGCCGGAATTGATACAGATGCCTTTTTCGGTAAAGGCTTCCTTTTCCAGATCGCATGGTGTGTTGTCATCTGCCGGTCTGATTACCTGCTTGATGGCAAGGCCATACTTTTTGGCAAATTCATAATCGCGCTGGTCATGACCCGGAACCGACATAACAGCGCCGGAACCATAACTCATGAGGACAAAATTACCGGCCCAGATCGGCACTTCTTCACCGGTCAGTGGATGCACTGCTTTATAACCGGTATCAACGCCGGCTTTTTCGATGGTGGCCATGTCTGCTTCAGACACACCACCAACTTCCAGGGTGGCAATCTTGTCTGCCAGCGCCGGATCATTTTCTGCGGCCTTCAGTGCCAGTGGATGTTCCGGCGCCACTGCACAGTAGGTTACTCCCATGATGGTATCCGGGCGGGTGGTATAGACCTGTAAAGGCTCGGACTCGCCTGCAACGGTAAATTCAAACTCCAGGCCTTCACTGCGACCTATCCAGTTTTGTTGCATTACCCGTACCCGCTCCGGCCAGCCGTCGAGCTTGCCAAGATCGTCCAGAAGTTCCTGGGCGTAGTCGGTAATCTTGATAAACCATTGCGGAATCTTGCGGCGCTCAACCGGCGCGCCGGAACGCCAGCCCTTGCCGTCGATAACCTGTTCATTGGCCAGCACGGTCTGGTCTACTGGATCCCAGTTCACTTCCGATTCTTTTTTATACACCAGGCCTTTTTTGTATAACTGAACAAAAAACCATTGTTCCCAGCGGTAATAATCCACATGGCAGGTCGCCACTTCCCGCTGCCAGTCATAGGCATAACCCAGTTGCTGCAGTTGACCACGCATGTCATCGATATTGGCATAGGTCCATTGCGCAGGCGGCACCTTGTTCTTCATGGCGGCATTTTCAGCCGGCAGACCAAAGGCATCCCAGCCCATGGGTTGCAGTACGTTTTTCCCGCGCATACGCTGAAAGCGGCTGACTACATCACCGATGGTGTAGTTACGCACATGTCCCATGTGCAGCCTGCCGCTGGGGTAGGGGAACATAGCCAGGCAGTAGAATTTTTCCTTGCTGTGATCAATTTCTACGCGAAAGCTGTCATGGTTGTTCCAATAGCTCTGGGCCTGGGTTTCCACCGCTGATGGGTTGTACTCATCTGAAAATATGATGCTCATTGGGCTTTTCGTTGTTCCTGATTTATTGACTTAATGCCAGCTTAATACATGGCCCATTTACGGGCTTGGAGCGGCAATAACTAAGCCGCATCTCTGGTCTGCTGTTATGAGTTGCTCATAACAATGTTAGCGCTTTAAAAAAGGCGCATAGGATAACAGAGAAGGCGACAAAGAAGGAGAGCCAAGGCGCAATTTGGAACGGGTACTGGATGAGAAAGTTATGAATAAATCGGTGAGTACAATAAAAGGCATGCAGCGCGAAAGCGCCATGGCTTATATTGCAGAAATTCTATCTGACGACGTGATCTGGCTGATCAATGAAAATCGCCGTCTTATTTCCATTCATCAGGCCATGGATGAGGCCATCTATTACTGCCAGAAACACTTTCAGGCGACTCCTGTGATAATCGACAGACGAGCCTCTTCAGCGATTCCACCACTGCCACAAAGCAACTGACAGGCAATACAGCATTTGAGCGCGCCATAGCTTCTGGCGCTTTGGCCCTCTCTTTAGAGGGCTTTTTTTTGGTCCTGCAATAGTGCTGCCTTATGTTTTAATAGGGTCATTAATTTCACCCTGTTAAAGCTCAAGTGAGAAAATATTATGGAATATAAAACTGCGCTGATTACCGGCGCCGGCAGTGGTATAGGACGTACGGTTGCCATCGCCCTGGCAGAAAAAAATTACCATCTGGTTCTGGCGGGTCGAAATAATGAGTCACTGCAGGAAACCGCTTCCCTGCTGACACCCGGTGCTAACAAGGTGTCCTGTGTCGTCACTGATGTGACTGACAGCAAATCGGTTGATGCCCTGTTTGACACTATCGCAAAGGATTATGGGCGCCTTGACCTGTTATTCAATAATGCAGGGATAGGCATTGGTGCGCCGATTGAGGATTTGCCTGTTGATGACTGGTCCAGGGTGATAGCGACAAATGTGAATGGTGCATTCTATTGTCTGCAGGGGGCATTCAGAATGATGAAACAGCAGCAGCCGATGGGAGGCAGGATCATAAACAATGGTTCCATTTCTGCAGATCGGCCGCGTCCCAATTCCATTGCCTATACCGCCAGTAAACATGCCGTGACTGGCATGACCAAGTCAACTTCCCTGGAGGGACGACAATACAATATTGCCTGCGGACAAATAGATATTGGCAATGCACAAACAGCCATGGGCAAAGCTGTATCCAGGGGCGCACCACAGGCCGATGGGTCGTTAAAAAACGAAGCCATGATGGATGTGAAGCACGTGGGCGATGCCATTGTTTATATGGACAGTTTGCCGCTGGAGGCTAATGTCCAGTTTATGACTGTAATGGCAACCAAGATGCCCTATATTGGTAGAGGGTAGTGTAGCTACTGCACTCGGCTACTCTGCGTTAAAAATGTGCTCAGTCAGTCATGTGCTATTCGTAGATTGCTTCCCTGCGCGCATTTTTGTCTCGAATAGTCATCGCTCGTAACGCTACCAGGTCTGCCCTGTAAAAATATGGTGCATTCCCGAATTTTTTTAGATGAGAATTAATTACCTGCCTGAGCATCCAACAGGGCTTCCATTTCATCCATGATGGCATTCATGCGATCCACCACTGCGCGGTAGGGTTCCGGTGTGGCCATGTCGACACTGGCCGCCTTCAGTAATTCATAGGGATAATCCGAGCCACCGGAGCGCAACAGGTTTTTATAGTTATCGACACCGGACTGCCCCTCTTCGACAATCTTTGCATACAGCGCTGTGCCCGCGGTCAGTGAGGTCGCATATTGGAATACATACATGTTGTAGTAGAAGTGGGGCACAAACATCCACTCGTTGGTGTAAAGATCATCAATAATGACGACACCTTCATCATGGCCATGATAGCGGCGCACAATATCACCATATATTTCAGTGATTCGGGCACCACTTAAGGCTTCACCCCGTTCTACGGCTTCATACAGCGCCAGTTCGAATTCGGCGAACATGGTCTGGCGGAAAAAAGTCCCGCGCAGACTTTCCAGACCCTGCCCCAGATAGAACAGCTTTTCATCCACGGATTGAGCATTTTCCACCATGTACTGTTCCAGAATCAGCTCCAGCGAGGTGGAAGGAATTTCCGCAATAAAGGTGGAATAGTCAGCGGTTTCAAAGGGCTGTACCTGTTTCGCATACAGGGTATGCATGGCATGGCCCCACTCATGGGCAAAAGTCGAAAGCGAATCGTAGTCATCATTGTGATTCAGCAGCAGGTAAGGATGCACATCATAGGCCGAGCCGTTCATGTAGGCGCCGCTACGTTTGCCCTGGCCCGGATAGACATGCATCCAGCGTTCGGCGATTGCGGCGCGCTGCATATCCACCCAGTCCTGACCAAGAATGGCCATGGCATCCAGGGTAATTTCCTTGGTGGTTTCGATATCAAAGACCTTGTCCATGGACACCAGGGGCGGATAGATATCGTAGTAATGCATCTGTTCCACGCCAAGCATTCGGCCGCGTAATTTGAAGTAGCGATGCAAAGTGGGCAAGGCCTTGTTCACTTCTTCCACCAGGCTGTGATAAACCGTTTCCGGCAGATTGTCGTTAAATAACTCGCGCTGCAAAACACTGTCAAACTTTCGCGCCTTTGCCAGTGCCACCTGCATTTGTACGTGGGAGTTAAGCACCATACCGACGCTGGAATTGTATTCCGCCCATTTGCTCCAGTAAGCATCGAAGGCCAGTTTACGGTCATCGCGGTTTTCACTGCCACGCCAGAAACTGTAACCCTGGGCGTTGATCATTGCCTCGTCCCCGGTAGACAAGGTGATGGTTGGAAACGGGATATCGGAGTTGGCAATGAGAGAATAAATATTGGAGGGCGCATCAAAAGACTGTGAAAAATAGGACAGCGCCTGTTCGGTTTCATCACTGAGGGTATGTTCGCCCTGGCGAATGGTGTCTTCAAGACTAAAGCTAAAATCAGCCAGTTCCCCGTTATCTTCCAGAAAACTGTTGATGCGCTCTTCACCCACGGCAATGAGTTCGGGATCCATCCAGGCAGTGGCCTGGGTAAAGCTGGCAAACAGGCCTTCTCCCAGCTGGTTACGTTCCTGGGCATTGGTGACCCGAAGATCTTCATCCTGCTCCATGCTGGCATAGGAATACACCCGTAATACTTCCCGGTAGATATCGGAGACAAAACGCAGTGCGGCATAAAGAGAATCCGCATCATTCCCCAGTGTGCCGCGGAAGGCTTCGATATTGTCAATCTGCTGCAGGATGCGCTGGCGTTCAGCTTCCCAGGCTTCGAGACTGGGATAGAGCTCAGTCAGATCCCACTCATAGGGTTCAAAGGCATCGTCCTGTGCATTCACAGGCGCTATGTTGATGATTGAAGCAGCGAGCATGGAAAGTATCGAGAGTAATATATTGCGGGCGCGAGTCTTCATAATTCCTCAATTAAACTAGGGTTATAAGCGTTGAAATAAGGCATAGTTTAAAGGAGCGCACACCAGCGACCAAATTTTTAGTGATGGCTATTGTGTTAGGGAAGGCTTTTGCGGATCATAGGTGCCCCGAATTTATAAGCAACTGGAGATAGTAATGACAATTCAAACTGGAGATAAAATCCCTTCGGTCACCTTGAAAGTGATGAGTGCCGATGGGCCAAAAGACGTTACCACTGATGATTTGTTTGGCGGAAAAAAAGTTGTGATGTTTGCCGTTCCTGGCGCTTTCACACCTGGATGTTCCATGACTCATCTTCCCGGTTATGTAGTAAATGCTGATGCCATTTTAGAAAAAGCCGACAGTATTATTTGCCTGTCTGTAAATGATGCCTTTGTTATGGGTGCCTGGGGCGAGGCGCAGAATGCCGAAAAAATCACCATGCTGGCAGATGGCAATGCAGAATTAACTACAGCCATGGGCACAGAGCTTGACGGTAGTGGTTTTGGACTGGGTACCCGTTGCAAGCGTCTGGCCATGATTGTCGATGATGGCACAGTTACTCATCTGGCTATTGAGCCTCCTGGTGAAATGGGTATCAGCACCGCTGAAGCGATTCTCGAACAGCTTTAGTTTCCAGTAGAGTTTCTGATAGTCTTATTTGACGGAGCCAATGGCAGCAAGCAGCTGAAAATAGCGTCATTGGCTCCGAATAATTGATTTAAGGCAATACACTCCCTCTGTTTTACCCTAAAGTGCGGGTAATAATTTCTTGTATTTACTCTGGAACTTAACCCTATGACTGATTTTTCTTTCATTAATGCATTCAGCGGTGGCGTCATGATTGGCTTTGCCGTCATTCTGATGTGGCTGTTTCTTGGCCGCATTACCGGCATCAGCGGCATCATTGGGGGCATTGTCATGCCCGAGAAAGGGCAGGTGAGCTGGCGTGTTATTTTTGTTCTCAGCCTGGTGACAGGCGGCGCAATTTATCCCTTCCTGTGGGGCAGGGATCTGGCGGTTACGCTGGATTATTACTGGCCTGTTTACCTGGTAGCAGGCCTGCTGGTTGGCGTTGGTACACGCATGGGCAGTGGCTGTACCAGTGGTCATGGCATTTGTGGTCTGGCCAGACTTTCAAATCGTTCCATCGTCGCGACGGTAACCTTCATTGCCACTGCGGCGCTTACTCATACTGTTTTCAGTCTGATCACAGCTTAAGGAGGAGAATTGATGGAATCTACAGATAAAGGCATCCCTTTTAGCAACCTGATTATTATTATCGCCAGTGGCATTTTGTTTGGTCTGGGCCTGAGTGTTTCCGAAATGGTTAATCCGGCCCGGGTGCTGGGTTTTTTGAATATTCTTGGACCCTGGGACCCCACCCTGATCTTTGTCATGGGCGGTGCGCTCACTGTCGCGGTTCCCGGTTTTCAATATGCACGCCTGATGCATAAACCCGTCCTCGGCATGAGTTTCAGTATGCCGGGCAAAAAAGACCTGGATAAAAAATTGATTCTTGGTGCCGTCCTTTTTGGTATTGGCTGGGGCCTTGCTGGTATATGCCCGGGGCCTTCCCTGGTGGCGCTGAATGCGTTTGATGGCAGGATAGTCCTGTTCGTTGTTGCACTGCTGGCGGGACTGCTTTTCCACGATAAAGTACTGTCTTCCTGAATCTGCTTACAGCATAGCTCTCCGCGTCCATTCCTTAATCCCCGAACACATAGATTCAGTGGCCTGAAAGCCACTGAATTTATCCCCTTGAAATTTTTCTGACTGAACCTACATATTAATTTCACGTTGCTTGTGAAGACATTGGCTATTGATTAATCAATGGCTATTGAGTCCAGGATATTAGGAGTTACAGTATGAAAATAACAATGCGTTATTTTCTGGCCTTACTGTTGGCAAACTTCCTACTTTTTGGAAGAGTTGCTGTCAGTGATGCACAGGAAATTATTTCTGTAGATCGACCAGGTATTGCCCAGGTACTGGAGAACGTCACCCCTGCGGTGGTGAATATTTCTGTTACCGGCCGGGCAGCCGTGCCACAAAACCCTCTGCTTAATGATCCCTATTTCCGGCGTTTCTTTGACATGCCGAATCAGCCCCAGACGCGTCCGGTACAAAGTGCAGGCTCTGGCGTGATTATTGACGCAGCAGACGGGTATATTTTAACCAATCATCATGTTGTGAAAGATGCCGAGGAAGTCACTATTGTGCTTCAGGACCGGCGTGAAATTCCGGCCAAAGTTATCGGTAGTGATGCTGCTACTGATATCGCCTTATTGCAGATTGACGCTGCCGGGCTCAAGGCTGTACCGATCTCTGATTCAGATACCTTGCGGGTAGGGGATTATGTCGCTGCCATTGGTAACCCATTCGGTATTGGTCAGACAGTTACCACTGGCATCGTCAGTGCCCTGAGTCGACAGACTGGCATTAATGCTGATGGTTATGAGGATTTTATTCAGACTGATGCCTCCATCAACCCCGGCAATTCCGGCGGGGCTTTGGTGGACTACGACGGTAATCTGGTAGGTATAAATTCTGCCATTATCTCGCCAGCCGGCGGTAATGTTGGGATCGGCTTTGCTGTACCAATCAATATGGCCATGTCCATCGTAGAGCAGTTGCTTGAATATGGAGAGATTCGCCGCGGTATGCTGGGAGTACGTATTACTGATCTCACCCCCGATATTGTGGAAGCCCTTGATCTGGAAGTCAGCGCGGGTGCGGTGGTTTCCAGTGTTGAACCGGATTCTCCCGCCCAGGCAGCAGGAATTGAAGCCGGTGATGTCATTGTCGCCGTTGATGAGCACATCATTAAAAGTGCGTCTGATTTAAGAAACACCATAGGCCTGACCCGGGCGGGTGAAGAAGTGGCCATTGGGCTTGTGCGGGAAAACCGGCGACTTGATTTCGATGTCAGGATTGGTAATGCCGGGACCACGGCTGAGGCTGGCATCAGGACGGATGAACGATCTGTTCTGGAGGGCGCGCAGCTAAGTAATATTCCTGAAAGTCATGAGGCCTATGGTGAGGTGCAAGGTGTATTGGTCAGTGCCGTAGAGCAAGGCAGTCGTGCCTATCGCAGTGGTTTGGAGGCGGGGGATATTATTACCGCAGTAAACAGACAGCCTGTAACATCAAGGTCCCAGATGCTGCGGATACTCGAAGACATAAATGGCACAGTCGCCCTCAATGTAAGAAGGGGAGAGCAATTACTTTTTCTGATCGTGCGCTAGTAATGTTCCTGATAGTGCACAGTATTTTTTACTTGATAACTTAAGGAGGTTACTCAAATGAAATTATTTGCAAATTCACTGTCAACCGCTAAGTGTTTGATGGTCTTGTTGATGTTGACAGTATTCTCTTGCGGAACTCAGGCGGCATCCATTCTGTCACTTTCCGGGACGGCAGAGGGGGTCAAATATGAAGATGATGCCGAACTCAGGTTGTCGGTCATAGACTGGTCCGCCCCCGAACAACTGGCAGCGATTGAAACAGCCTATCGACAATATCAGGATGACAGCGATCTGGAAGCATTTCTTGAAACCGTTGATCAACAGGATACCCGCGGCTATCTGTTTACTGCAGCGGCCACCGGCTATCGAATAAAGTATGCCTGGAAACAGGACAGGGGGAATAACCAGGTGATGCACTTTCTGGTAACCCCCGGGCTGAAAACCCGAAACCCCTATTTATGGGAAACACCTAATAACAACTCACCTGCATTTACTCTCGTCCAGGTAGAGATGAGTGATGAAAACGGAGTGGCCAAGTCCTCGCTGGATGGAGAAATAGTTTTTAATGAACAGGGAAAACTGCAGCTCCAGTCCTTTGCAGCCTTGCCCCAGTTTGCGACGCTTGAGGATAGCACCCCTTATTATCTAAAATAGCCTCACTTTTTTGCAGCTAGCAAGGCAAAATATGAGCTAACACGGAAACTGAGTATTTCCTGGAAGAATGCTGGCATGCTTTAATGTTGCCAGCATTTTTTTTGGTCGTAAGATTTTCATGACTATCCTTGAAGCCCTTTTTCCTATTGTTGCCATTGCCTCCCTGGCATGGCTGGCGGCGCGTCATCAGTTTGTCAGTAACACTGAAGTCCGTGCGCTGGAAAAAATTACCTTCAATTTCTTTATTCCCATCATGCTGTTTTTTGGCACGGCCACGGCAGACATTCCGGAGGCTCTTGACTGGAATCTATTGTGGGGCTACTACCTGCCAATATTACTGGTGTATCTCGCAGGGATGCTCATAGCCTGGTTTTATTATGGGGCTGGGCAAGCCCGGCTGGGGGTTTTCGGTATGGGTTGCGCCTATCCCAATGTCACTATTCTGGGCATTCCCATATGTCTCGAGTTGGTGGGTGAAGAGGCGTTTGTGCCCATGTTCATGATTATCACCATCCATAATCTGCTGATATTTTCCTTTGGTACGGTGATTGCTGAATTAAAACGGGAAGAAGGCAAGGCCATCGGCGCCCATGTATGGACGGTATTCAAGGGCGTGGTAAAAAATCCGATTAGCGGCTCTCTGGTGCTCGGAGCGCTGGTCAATCTTGTGGGAATGCCGGTTTATCAACCATTGCTTCAGTCTTTGGAATTAATCAGTCGTGCAGCGATTCCAGCAGCATTGATGGTGCTGGGGGCGGGCATGAACCGCTATCGCATCAGGGGAGAAATACCCATGGCTCTGGTGATTAGTGCAATGAAACTATTTGTGCTGCCGGGCCTGGTCTGGTTTTTTACTGTCGTCGTTTTTGAAATTGATTTGTTGTGGGCGCAAACGGCAGTTTTATTATCGTGCATGCCGGTAGGAATTTCTGTCTATGTGTTTTCAATCCGTTATCAGTGTTGTGAAAACCTGGCTGCTACGTCCATTGGACTAACCTGTCTGCTTTCCGTTTTCAGTATCAGTTTTTATACCTTCCTGCTTGGTATATGAGTACCAATTCAGGTAATGCCTTGCTGAATTGAAACCAAAAAAAACCGGAAATTATCGGTTACGTAAATGTTCCAGAAAGGCGGGAACAGAGGCTGGAACGCGGCTTACAAACACAAGCATGCCTGCACACAAGAGCAGGATTGGCCAGGAACCCCAGTAGGAA
>Ga0181595_10005239_pt1 | contig 11587 bp, 8 predicted proteins | sample 041ome_7_FD_145604 | JGI IMG/M metagenome (GOLD analysis project Ga0181595, IMG submission 145604) | Coastal salt marsh microbial communities from the Groves Creek Marsh, Skidaway Island, Georgia - 041401AS metaG (spades assembly) | ecosystem: Environmental > Aquatic > Marine > Intertidal zone >...
TTGTCTATTATTGATCCGCTGGTGACGCTGCCCTTGATCGCTGGGTTGGTTCTCGCAAAGCGTAAAGCAACCGTCGCGCCCGTGCTGTTAGTTTTAGCATGGTTTGGGGCTTACGTTGCGTTGGGGATGCTGCAACGGGACCGAGCCGAAGCCGTGGGGGTCGAACTCGCCGAAAGCCGTGGTCACAAGCCTGTCCGTCTCGAGGCGAAGCCCAGCTTTGCCAATTTATTTGTGTTTAAGGTGGTTTACGAACACCAAGGGCGTTTTTTTGTTGATGCGGTTCACGTGGGTCGTACGACCCGAGTGTACGAGGGGGAATCCATTGCGAAGCTCGACGTGAATCGTGACTTTTATTGGTTAGATCCTGAAGCTCAGCAGGCGCTCGACATAGAGCGCTTTCGATGGTTTAGCAATGACTACCTAGCGGTGGACAAGACCAACAGCAATAAAATAATTGATATGCGCTACTCCCTGTTACCAAACGATATTAACGCGCTGTGGAGCATCGAAGTGGATCCGGGGGCGTCCGCCTCGGCGCACGTGAACTATCAGATGCACAGAGGGGATTCGCGCGCGGCTCTTGGGCCCCTCTGGCAAATGATGACCGGACAATCTATAGATTAGCGTAAACGGCCTCAGCTGCGGGTATTGCAAATCCGGTTTTGATATCAGCTCCCATCTCGTTTAGCACGGTCTCGAGAGCCAAGAGGCATTTGCGTACGTTAACGCCTCTCGAGCTGAACCCCATTAAGCCTATACGCCAAGTTTTGCCCGCTAGCGCACCCAAACCTGCTCCGATTTCTAGATCGAACTTTGACAGTAGGGCGGAGCGAACAGCGGCATCATCAACACCCTCAGGAATGTTGACGGCATTGAGTTGTGGTAGACGAATATCTGCGGATACCGCCATGCTGAGGCCCATTGCCTCTAGGCCTGCAACGAGGGCGCGATGGTTCAGAGCGTGACGCCCAAACGCATCTACAAGACCCTCTGCCTCGACCAATCGCAGTGACTCGTGAAGCGCATACATTGCGTTGACAGGTGCCGTGTGGTGATACGCGCGCTTGGTGTTGCCGCCCCAGTACCCCATGATGAGTTGCATATCTAAAAACCAGCTTTGAACCTTAGTTTTGCGATTTGCTATGACGTCTTGCGCCTTTTTGCTGAACGTAATTGGGGCGATGCCAGGTGTGCATGACAGGCATTTCTGCGTTCCCGAATAGGCACAATCGATACCCCACGCATCGACTTCGACGGGGATCCCTGCTAGCCCCGTTACGGTGTCCATGATAACAAGCGCGTCGTTGTCGCGCGCGATCTTCGCCAGAGCTTCGGCATCGCTGCGCGCTCCGGTTGAAGTCTCTGCGTGGACGAAAGCCAGGGCTTTAACTTTCTTGTGCTCCGCGAAGGCCGCTCGGACTTTGTCTACCGATACGGCCTCGCCCCAGGTATCTTGCACCATGACAGCGGTCGCGCCGCAGCGCTCGACATTTTCTTTCATGCGTCCGCCGAAGACGCCGTTTTGGCACACGATCACGGTGTCTCCCGGCTCGACCAGATTGACGAAAGCGGCTTCCATACCGGCAGAGCCGGGCGCTGAGATGGGTAGCGTCAGCTCATTTTGGGTTTGAAAAACAAACTGCAGTAGACGTTTTATGTCATCCATCAATGCCACAAATTGGGGGTCAAGGTGACCAATCGTTGGGCGACCCAGAGCTTCGAGAACCTGCGGCGGTACGTCGGAGGGGCCAGGGCCCATAAGGGTTCGCAGTGGTGGGTGAAACGCGTCTGTCATATTAGCTCTCCTTGTAAAGCGCATAGGCTAACAGTTTTTCGGCAAAAACAAGAGTGATGCAGACATGGGGAATAATGGCTATCACCACCATAAATGAGCGCCTGGTTATTTGACCCATGGCTGTGCAGGAAGAACGCGCTGTGTACTGGTATACTGCCCCGGTCATTTAGAGAATCCATTATGAAACTTCCAGAGCGCTCTGCGCGGTCCCCCGTTAGTTGGTTTGTCAGTTGCGCCAAAGGCATTGAATCTATTTTGGCTGAAGAGCTCAAAGAATTGGGCGCGAACGAAGTAAACGAGGCGATAGCCGGCGTTTATGTCAGCGGCCCAGTATCCCTTGGCTTGCAGATGTGCTTGTGGTCGCGCGTGGCAAATCGAGTAATCCGATTGCTGGGTGAGTACAAAGTCGCTACCTCCGATGAGCTATATGAGGCATTGGTCGTGTTGCCATGGCACCAGTGGGTCAAGCCAACGCAGTCTATCGCCATTGATTTTCACGGCACCAATGAATCCCTGCGGAATACGCAGTTCAGTGCGCAGCGAGTCAAAGACGCCATTGTGGACGAATTGGTCGCTGCCTGTGGTGCCCGACCCAACGTGGATCGGGCCAGGCCAGATATCCGTTTTAACTGTCATTTGCGACCGCAAGGTCTGAGTGTTGGTATCGATTATGGCGATGGCAGTTTGCACTGGCGAGGGTATCGTTCTCGCTCGGGGGCTGCCCCTTTGAAAGAAACCTTGGCTGCTGCGATCTTGCTCAGAGCCGGGTGGCCGCGTATCGCAGCAGCGGAAGGGGCATTAGTGGATCCCATGTGTGGTACGGGCACCTTATTAATTGAGGGCGCGATGATGGCTGCAGACATCGCACCGGCTTTAAACCGTAAGCGGTTCGGTTTCGAGCGGTTACCTGACTTTGTCGCAGACCAGTGGCGGATTATGATCTCGGAGGCGCAAAAGCGGTCCTCGGCGGGTCGATTACGGCTGTCGAGGTTGGAGCTGCGAGGCTACGATGCCGACTCGAAAGCCATCCGTTCGGCCGAGGAAAATATAGAAGCTGTAGGGCTCAGTAAGGTGATTCGCGTATCGGTGAAATCGCTGGCTAAGCTGACGAAACCGACGCACAGACCCATTTCAGCCGGGCTGCTCGTATGCAACCCACCTTATGGCGAGCGTTTGGGCGAAAGCAATGCGCTAAAGTATTTATATAATCAGCTTGGAGAGCGCGCGCGCAATCAGTTCGAGGGCTGGCAGATGGCGGTTTTGGCGGGTGACAGTGGTTTATCTAAAGCGGTTGGGCTACGAAGCCATAAGCAGTTGCAGCTGTTCAATGGACCACTTCCAGTGACACTCAGTTTGTTTGACTTGTCGAGCGATAATAACTGGCGAGGCATCGATTCCAGCCAAGTCCAATCGGGCAGTCAGAACGCTTTAGACCGACCACAGCAGTCGGAATCGGCACTGTCGGATGGTGCGCGTATGTTTCTGAATCGCTTGCGTAAGAACCGCCGTAAATTGAAGCCATGGCTGAAGCGCTCTGGAACGACTTGTTATCGTCTCTATGACGCCGATATGCCTGAGTATGCTGTTGCCATTGATTGGTACGAGGGGCGTTTGCATGTAGCGGAGTATCAGGCGCCAAAGCATGTTGATGACGCAGCAGCCTTGCAGCGCCTTGATGAGGTCATTCACGCGCTTTGCGTCGAATTCGATTTAGAGGCGCGAGATATTGCACTGAAACAGAGACGGCAACAAAAAGGAGCCGCGCAATACGAAAAACGAGATTACACCGGCAAGAAGGTTGCTATCCGTGAGGGGCAGGCCAAACTTTTAGTCAATTTAACCGACTACTTGGATACGGGGCTATTTTTGGACCACCGGCCCTTGCGCTTACGAATTGCGTCCGAGGCTAAAAATAAAACCTTTTTAAACTTATTTTGCTATACCGGAACGGCCAGCGTTCACGCGGCCTTGGGTGGTGCCAAGAAGACCTTAAGTGTCGATCTCTCCAATACCTACTTAAATTGGTATAAAGAAAATCTGGCCTTGAATGGTTTGTCTGATGGTGTGCATCGTTCGGAGCGCGCGGATGTTATGTCTTGGCTAGAAAGTCACAAAGCCCAGTATGATTTGATCCTGCTGGATCCACCCTCATTCTCGAACTCAAAAAAGACGCAAGACAGTTTTGACGTATTGCGTGATCAAGAGCCCTTGGTTCAAGCCGCGATGCGCTGCCTCACGCCAGCTGGCACGCTCTATTTTTCCAACAACCGGCGTGGATTTAAGCTGTCGCCCGAGTTGGACCGGGAGTTTTCAGTAGAGAATATCAGTGGCGTTACGCTCGATCCCGACTTTGAGCGTAACACCAAGATCCATCAATGTTGGCGATTCAGGCATAAGTCGTGATGTTGTTGGTGTATCACTCTCAGTCGGGCGCATGCGCGAAGCTGGCGGCAGCGGTTAAAGAGGGTGTTTCGAAGGTGAGTCCGGTTTCGGTTAAGCGCGCCTGTGACACCGCATCTCAGGACCTTTGGAAAGCCGATGGCGTTCTTTTTGTTGCAGCCGAAAATTCAGGCGCTTTGGCAGGCGAAATGAAAGCCTTGCTGGATCGAGCCTTATATCCTTATATCGAACACGCGGCTTTGGTGCCGGCTGCGCTTTTACTGAGCGCGGGTAATGATGGTCGAGGTGCTGCGGTTCAGTTCGAACGCATTGCGAAGGGTTTCCCGTTTAAATTGATGAATCAAACCGAGATCTTGAGAGGTGACCCCGAGCCTGCTCAATTGGAATTCGCTCGGGCCTGGGGTGAGGCCTTGGCCGAAGGCGTCAATATGGGGATTTTTTGAATAAAAAAGGGGTAAAGAGCGTGCGCTTCATTGAGAAAATAGCCGCTAGAGCATAGACTTGCGCGCTGCGTAAAAAAGAGGTGTCTCAGACATGGCAGGTAAAACTTTATACGACAAATTATGGGAGAGTCATCTGGTCGAAATGCGAGATGATGGAACCGCCTTGATTTATATAGACCGGCATTTAATTCACGAAGTGACCTCGCCGCAAGCGTTCGAAGGGCTTCGGCTGGCGGGTCGCAAGCCATGGAGACGCGATGCTAACTTAGCCGTACCGGATCACAACGTCCCAACCGACGCCGAGGAGCGGGCGGGTGGCGTAGCGGGGATTTTAGACGCGGTGTCTCGATTGCAGGTGCAGACGCTTGCCGATAACTGCATCGACTTTGACTTGGTTGAAATTCCTATTAACGATATCCGTCAGGGTATCGTTCACGTCGTTGGGCCAGAGTCTGGTGCGACTTTGCCGGGCATGACTGTTGTGTGCGGCGACTCTCACACGTCGACACACGGCGCTCTGGGTGCACTTGCTCACGGTATTGGGACCTCAGAGGTTGAGCACGTACTCGCGACTCAGTGCTTAATCCAGCGTAAGATGAAGAATCTGCGAGTGCGCGTTGACGGTGTCTTGCCAAAAGGTGTCACTGCAAAAGATATGGCTTTGGCAATCATCGGAGAAATCGGAACCGCGGGTGGTACTGGTTACGCTATCGAGTTCGCAGGAGAGGCGGTTCGCGCTCTGAGTATGGAGGGTCGTATGACGCTCTGTAATATGTCGATCGAGGCCGGCGCTCGGATGGGCATGGTCGCGGTAGATGACACCACGCTCGAATATGTCAAAGGCCGCACCTATGCGCCCAAGGGCGAGCAATGGGAGCATGCCGTAGCTTATTGGCGCACCTTGCACACCGATTCAGATGCGGTTTTTGATCGTGAAGTCACGTTGGACGCCGCTGCTATCAAGCCTCAAGTTACTTGGGGTACATCACCCGAAATGGTTTTGCCCGTTGATGCCTGTGTTCCTTCGGTTGAAGCGCAAGCGGATGAAGTGAGTAAGGCCAGTGTTAAGCGGGCGCTAGAATATATGGGGCTGAGCGGCGGGCAGGCCATTACAGAGATCAAACTGGACCGCGTATTCATTGGCTCCTGCACTAATTCACGTATTGAGGACATCCGCGAAGCCGCGGCGGTTGCCAAGGGTAAAAAGGTGGCGTCCACAATTAAGCAAGCCATGGTGGTTCCTGGATCAGGCATGGTTAAAGCCCAAGCGGAAGCGGAAGGACTGCACTCTATTTTGCTTGAAGCCGGCTTCGAATGGCGCGAGCCGGGCTGCTCGATGTGTCTGGCTATGAATGCAGATAAGCTGGGCTCGGGTGAGCATTGTGCCAGCACCTCGAATCGTAACTTCGAGGGGCGCCAGGGAATTGGGGGCCGAACGCACTTGGTTAGCCCTGGTATGGCGGCTGCCGCTGCAATTGCTGGTCACTTTGTCGATGTCAGAGACATGGAGGTATCTGCATGAAACCGTTTGAGCGTTTACGAGGCCTTGCAGCCCCAATGGATCGCGCTAATGTCGATACTGACGTGATCATACCGAAACAGTTTTTGAAATCGATTAAGCGATCTGGTTTTGGACCCAACCTATTCGACGAGCTGCGTTATCTAGATGAAGGTCAGCCCGATATGGATAACAGCGCGCGTCCCAGAAATCCGGATTTCCCTTTGAATTTCGAGCGTTATCAGGGAGCTGAAGTATTGCTTGCACGCTCTAATTTTGGCTGTGGCTCTTCACGTGAGCATGCGCCGTGGGCGCTCGCGGATTATGGTTTTCGAGCGATAATTGCACCCAGCTTCGCTGATATTTTCCACAGCAACTGTTTCAAAAATGGTCTGCTGCCCATCGTCCTTGGTGCCGAGACTGTTTCTCAGTTGTTCGATGAAATGTATGCGACCGAAGGTTATCGACTGGATATTGATCTGGAATCGCAAATGGTGACAACGCCCAGTGGCGAATCCTTTCAGTTTGAAGTCGACGCCTTCCGCAAAGAGTGTCTTTTGAAAGGGCTGGATGATATCGGTCTTACCTTGCAGCAAGCTGACGCGATTAAACAATTTGAAACGCAATGGCGCGCTAAGTCGCCTTGGTTATTTGACGTAATTCAATAGGAGAAAACTGTGTCTCATCGTGTACTCGTGTTGCCTGGAGATGGCATTGGCCCAGAGGTGATGAACGAAACCATCGCGGTTATTGAGCAGGTTAATGCTGCACTTGGGATCGATATGACCCTAGACCACGCGCTATTGGGTGGTGCGGCCATCGATGCCACAGGTGTACCGTACCCCGATGAGACGGCAGCGAAAGCGAGACAAGCCGATGCCATTATTTTGGGCGCCGTGGGTGGCCCTAAGTGGGATGGGCTCGATCGATCCATTCGTCCAGAAAAAGGGCTCCTTGGCATTCGATCTGATCTGCAGCTTTTTGGGAATCTGCGCCCCGCGATTTTGTACCCGCAGTTGGCGCAAGCCTCAAGCCTGAAACCCGATTTGGTTGCCGGCTTGGATCTGCTTATTGTGCGCGAACTAACAGGTGGTATCTATTTTGGCCAGCCGCGCGGTCTTGACACAACCGAAGATGGTCAGCGTCGAGGGTTTAACACCTACGTGTACACCGAGAGTGAGATTAAGCGCGTGGCGCATTTGGCGTTTGACTTGGCAAGAAAGCGCGATCGTCGGGTATGTTCGGTCGACAAAGCCAATGTGCTTGAGGCGACTATGCTGTGGCGTGAAGTGATGAATGAAGTCGCTAAAGAGTATCCCGATGTTGAATTGAGCCACATGTACGTAGACAACGCGGCTATGCAGTTGATCAGAGCGCCCAAGCAGTTCGATGTTATGGTTACCGGAAATATGTTTGGCGATATCTTATCCGATGCAGCGGCGATGCTCACGGGTTCGATCGGTATGTTGCCCTCTGCCTCGCTCGACCAAGCCGGTCGCGGCATGTACGAACCCTGTCATGGCTCGGCACCCGATATCGCAGGTCAGGGTATTGCCAATCCACTCGCGACGATTTTGTCGGCAGCCATGATGTATCGCTACAGCTTAAATGAGTCGGCCGCCGCGGATGCGATAGAGCAAGCGGTCGGTCGCGTGTTAGATAAAGGAATTAGAACAGGAGATATCGCGGCAGGGGACGAGCCAAAGGTATCCACTAGCGAAATGGGGGCGGCGGTACGCGAAGCCCTTTCTCAACACTTTGTACAGTAAGGATTGAAGACATGAGTCGAACATTTGATGTGGCTGTCGTGGGGGCGACCGGAGCGGTAGGCGAAGCCATGATCGAAATTTTAGAACAGCGCAACTTTCCAGTGGGTACCTTGTATCCCCTAGCTAGTGCGCGATCTGCGGGTAAAAGCATCCGGTTTCGCGGAAAGAGTATCACCGTAACGGATTTGGCTGAATTCGATTTTAGCAAGGCACAGATAGGCCTGTTTTCGGCGGGTGGAAGTATCTCTGAAGAGTATGCGCCGATAGCGGCGGCGGCCGGCTGCGTCGTTATTGATAATACATCGCATTTTCGACGCGACGAAGACATCCCTCTGGTGGTGCCTGAAGTGAATCCGCATGCGATCGCTGGGTACACTAATCGCGGGATCATTGCCAATCCAAACTGCTCAACCATTCAGATGTTAGTGGCGCTGAAGCCAATTTACGATGCGGTTGGTATTGAGCGTATTAATGTGGCGACCTACCAAGCAGTATCGGGTACCGGCAAAGAGGCGATCGAAGAGCTGGCGAAGCAAACCGCGCAGTTACTGAACGGCAAATCGGCCGAAACGGAAGTGTATCCGAAGCAGATCGCCTTTAATGCGCTCCCGCATATCGACACGTTTCAAGAGAATGGCTACACCCGCGAAGAGATGAAAATGGTGTGGGAAACACAAAAAATCTTTGAAGACGAATCGATATCCGTAAACCCGACTTGCGTTCGAATTCCCGTCTTCTACGGTCATTCCGAGGCGGTTCACATTGAAACGCGAGATAAGATCGGCCTCGAGCAAGTTCGTGCGCTTCTAGCGGAGGCACCGGGTGTTGAGTTGTTGGACGAGCGCTGTGATGGTGGTTACCCGACGCCCGTAACCGAGGCGGCAGGGCAAGACCCCGTCTATGTCGGGCGCCTGCGCGAGGACATTTCACATCCCCGTGGTATTAATATGTGGGTTGTGGCTGATAATGTGCGAAAAGGAGCTGCATTGAACAGTGTGCAAATTGCTGAGCTCTTGATCGCAGAGCATTTATAATTGATACTTTCGATAGATGTTAACTAAGACGCGTTTCATATAACCCAGACTATGAAGGACACGCGAGTGGGGCAGGCGGTACAAACAAGGCATCAGCTATGAAGCGAAAACTGCTATCAATCGCGTTGGCTGCAACGCTGTTTAAAGCGTCTTACGTGTCAGCGCTCGGGCTCGGTGAAATCGAGCTAGAGTCGTATCTAAACGAACCGCTTGATGCGCGCATCGAAATACTCAACACCGAGGGGCTGTTGCCAACGCAAATTTTGGTGCGGTTGGCGTCGGAGAACGACTTCGATCGCGTCGGGATTGAGCGCAGTTTTTTCCTTACGGGTATCAATTTTCAGGTGGTTATAGACAGCGAGGGCGATAGCTACGTCGCTGTATCCACCCGAGATCCGGTTCGTGAGCCTTTCCTCGACTTCGTCATCGAGACCAGATGGCCCAGCGGCCGTTTGCTGCGCGAGTACACCGTGTTGCTTGATCCGCCCTCATTTGACGACGGCATTGTGATATCAGCCAGTGACGTTGTGGCCGCAGAAGGGGAGCGCCGCTCAGACACCTTCGCTAGCCAGAGCCGTTCGGCTCGGTCCGCTCCGCGCTCAGATGCAGACACCGTGACTGATCGACCCGAGCCCGGGCAGAGCTATCGGGTCAAACCCAATGAAACCTTGTGGGAAATTGCCCTAGAAGCGAAGCTTCCTGGTACCAGTGTTCAAGCCACCATGCTTGAAATACAGCGCCAAAACCCTGACGCATTTATCAATAACAACATCAACTTACTGAAGGCGGGGCGTGTCGTCTACCTCCCCACTGAGTTAGACGCGAGTCTGTCCGATAGCGAAGTGGTTTTGGCAAATATCCGTCGCCAAAACCAGGATTGGCGGGCAGCTCGGGTGAGTGCGCCCGCGGCACGGCTGCGAATAGCCGGCGATCAATTCGATAGTGAACGGGATGACGCGGTAGCGGTTACGGATAAGGCTACTGTTGATACGATGAGCCGCTCGGGTATGCAGGTCGACAACGCGAAGCTTGCCGAACTGCAGTCACAGCTCTCTGTGTTGCAGGAGCAGTTAGAGGTGATGCAGGCCATCATCGAGACCAAAGACAAGCAGATTGCGCTGTTACAGAACGCCCTGAGCGGCAATGAATCCACGCAATCTGCAGGCGACACCTCTGAACGCGATCTTGCTCAAGAGCCCCAAAAAACGGCGGTTGTCGATGGATCTGCGGTTGATACGACCAGTGAGTCAAGGGCTGCTGCTGATTTGGCAGGCACAGACACAGCATCATCAGACAACGCCCAAGCGACAATAGTAGATTTAGCTGCGCCCGTGGTGGCAGCTAAGCCGGCTCCCGCAGTACAGACGACCGCTAAGGACGACGGCCTATCAATATCTTTGATTGCGGGTGGCGTGGGTGCGGCTGCTGTACTCGCCGCGCTTGGGCTCATGTGGCAACGCCGTCGCTCTTCTGTCTTGGCAAAAGGCGGGGATTCGGCTCTGAATTCAGATTTGGATGTTGATGACGATGTGTTTTCTAATGTGAGTCTGAACGACTCTGGGCTCGAAATTGATCACGACTCGAGCGATGACCCATTACCTGCACATATCACCGAGAGCTTCAGTAGTAATGCGAAAACCGACCAGTATGCGTCGGATATGGATATCGATGATGCACTGGCGGAAGCCGATATTTACATTGCCTACGGCAGAATTAACCAGGCGGTTGAATTACTTCAGGGCTACTTAGAGAAAAATCCCGGCGCAGATGAATGCCGTCTAAAGTTGCTTGAGGTCTTGGTCGATGCCGGGCGTGAAAGTGAGGCAAAGGCGGCTTACGCCGGCGTTTTAGATCAGTGTTCACGTGACGTGGTCGTTCGCGCGGACGAACTTATGATGCGTGGCGGCTTCTTGTCGTCGCAACAGAAATCCGCGGGTTCGAGTGCGACCGTTGAGGAAGTATTTGATCTTGGAGCCGATTCGTCCCTTTTCGGCCCTTATGGGGACGCCTTGGATAGCATACTAGGTGATTCCAGTGATAGCGCGCCTCAAAGTGCGTCCGATGAGTCGATGCCGGATGAATCGGGCGCGGATGCCGACTCAGATGCGGTCGAACCAGAAACCGAAGAGGTTGGGATACCCTCTGAGCTTGAAGAGCTACAGGACGAGGAGCTTGAGGTCGCAGACGATGCGGCTCTCGGAGATGCACTTGCGGTAACGGGGGACGGTGAAGGCCCTGACGAAGTCGATTCGTTCTTTGACCAGCTTCAGGCTCAACAGCAGGAGCGTGAGCGAGCACAGAAAGAAAGCGACATGCGCGCTCGTGAAGCGGCACTTGCCGCACAGGCAGAGGCCGATGCACTGAATGATCCCTTCGCTGATTTGGCTGCAGACGAGAGTTCGACTCTGAAGGCGACGACTGAAGAGCTGCTTGAAGATTTTGATCTCTCGCATTTGGTGGAAGAGGACAATTCAACTCAGCAGCCGTCATTAGAACCCCAGCCTCTTGAGTTTGATTTGTCTGATTTGGATTTAGAGAGTGGTCCCTCTGACTTGTCGGATGAGATCGACTTGTCCGATTTTGAGGTTTCGCACGAAGACCAAGAGTCTGCTGTTGCCGAAGAGTCCAGTCTTGATTTGGACGATGCC
>Ga0181595_10005256_pt1 | contig 11557 bp, 8 predicted proteins | sample 041ome_7_FD_145604 | JGI IMG/M metagenome (GOLD analysis project Ga0181595, IMG submission 145604) | Coastal salt marsh microbial communities from the Groves Creek Marsh, Skidaway Island, Georgia - 041401AS metaG (spades assembly) | ecosystem: Environmental > Aquatic > Marine > Intertidal zone >...
CAGGAAACTCAGCAGGATACTGAACTACTGGCCAAAGCTTTGGTACTTCGGGGCGAGCACTATGCGCTGAATGCTGCGTACGCCGATGCGCTGGTGGATTTGCAAAAAGCCTATAATCTGGAACTGCAGTATGGCACTGAAGAGCGACAAAACTATGTAGCGAATGCCTTAGCGAATTTGTATTCCGATGATGCAATAGGGGATTATGAACAAGCCATCAATTTGTACCAGGAATCGCTCAAACATTGGCAAAATAATGGCAATTTACAAGCTCAGGCCACAGCATTGTTCAATTTGGGCGGCACTTATGAGAGTGCAGGTCAGTTTGAGCTTGCACTGCAATATTTAAATCAAGCGCTAGCCATTGACCATAAACGTGGTGATTTAGATGAAATTGCTTACGATAAACGATCGCTGGCTCGGGTCCTGACCAAGTCAGGTCAGGCAGACAAAGCTCTGGCGCTGCTGCACGAAGCTATAGCTCATTACCAGTCAGTTGCGGATGAGCAAATGCTGGCTTTATGTCAGATAAGTCGTGCTATCACCTATCGTAGTTTAAAGCGGTACGAACAGGCCCAACAGGACTTTGAAGCCGCGATAAGCTATTTTAACAACAAGCCAGATTTGCGTTTTGAAGCTGTGTTATTCAAAGAATATGCCTTGTTATTGGCTGACATGCAGCAATGGCAGGATGCTTTTGTGATGCAGCAAAAGCAACAGCAAAAAGAAGCTGAAATTCAAAAACAGCTGCTCGATCAGCGGACCTCCCGTTTAAAAATCCAATTGCAGACTGAGCAAATTCAACGCGAAAAAAATGAGTTGGAAGTAAAAAATGCGGCGCAAAGGCAAGCATTAACAGACGCGGAAAAGCTTAGGGTTTGGCAATATCTGGCGCTGTTGTGCGCCTTATTGATGATCCTGGCCATGCTGTTTTTATTTAAACGACAAAAGCTATTGTCTGCTCAGTTAAAAGACATGGCGCTGACGGATGAACTGACGCATTTGCCTAACCGGCGCCATACGCTGGCTTTAGCCCAGCAACTTTGGCAGCAATGGAAACAGATGCAACAGTCCTTTGCTGTGGTGGCCATTGATGTCGACTTCTTTAAGCGAATTAACGACCAGTTTGGGCATGGCGCTGGTGATCAGGTGTTACAAAAAGTCGCTTATTGCCTAAGGCAGGAATTACGGCCAGTGGATAAGATTGGGCGGGTAGGGGGCGAAGAGTTTTTAATTCTTTTACCCGCCACAGATCTGGATCAGGCCGCAAGTATAGCGCAGCGGTTATGTGATGCCGTCGCCGCTCTGGAATGGCCGGAACTTGAAGCTGATTATAACGTCACTATCAGTTTGGGATTGGCCCAGTCAGAGCGACAGAAAGACTTTATGCAGCTGTGGGCTTGTGCTGATGGCGCTTTATACAAAGCTAAAGAAAATGGCCGGGGCAGACTGGAACTGGCCAGATAATTCAGTGTTGTAACCGGGGAGTGTTGACGTTTCGAGGTTGAATTTTGTTCGTTCTGGTGCCGCTTTGTGCGTCGAACGACACAGCTCTGGGCGCCGAAAAAATCACCATGAAAGGTCAACAAGCCTTAATGTTTAATCCATTTTTTCGAGTTTTTTTCTATGCTGCTTAAGCGCAGTTAACTTCATCTGATAAAACTCGAGTCGTGCTGGTTCATAGGCATACTGCATTGCCTGTTCAACAATTTTTTGAGCTGAGCTGTAATTTTGTTGCTTTAGATACAAACGCAGCAAGGCGAGATTGGCATTGTGCAGATAAGGTGCTTTATCCAGTAATTTTTTATAGTAGTCTGCGGCATCGCTAAATTGCTGATTGCGTTCGGCATCTATGGCTAAAGCTAACCAGGCATAGGGGTTGTCATCGTTATAACCCAACAGACGTTGATTAATACGTTTCAATAATTGTTGGTTATTGGTTTTCTTAGCGAGGTCACGGTAATTCGATAATAAGGTAATCTGGTTGTTGTCTTGCTTCATGCCATAATCAAACCATTGACTTGCTTCTGGATATGCCTTTTTCCGGTAATACATTAAAGCAATCATATTCACCGCAGGCGTGTAAGAAGCGTCTTTTTGTAATGCTTTTTGACTGAGGAAAAAAGCCTTGTCGTGATCTCCCTGCAGCAGAGCATCAGCGGCGAGGTTATTGTAGAGCTGGGCGTAAAAACGCGAAGGGCTGATATTTTCCCCTGTAACATCGCCGCTATCCGGAAAGTAATCAATGATCAATGCCGCTCTTTGCAATACGAACTCGCCTTTTTTAGGGGCATCATTGTTTTTGTACAAATAAGTCCGGATATGATTTGAGCTGATAAATATATTGTCTTTGTAATCAAACATCGGCTCCTGATACATCACCTGATAACCGACGTCTATATTCACTAGTTTGGCCAATGCAGTAGTGAGCAAAGCCAAGGTCATACAGTTGCCACTAAGTTGCTGCAGTGCGACCTGCGCAGTGTTGTTGGCTCCTTCATAGGTAAAATACACCAGCTTATTTTGCAGATAATTATAAAGCCTGTGCTCTGCAGTATAAGTGGACTGAGCCTGGCTGTTAAAATGAGTCAGAAAATCTTTTTTTTGTTTTTCATCAAGGTAAAAAAAGTCTTCCAGCTCTGGCAACTGGGCGGCTTGTTGGAACATGCTGGCTGACGTCGTAGGGATCGCTATCACTTGGGGAGGTTCAATTTTTTTTGCAGTGCAGCCTGATAAGGCCATAAAGCAGATTAGTGCAATAGTTTTATCCAGTGACATAGTCCATGTGTCCAAAGTTACTTTTCTACAAACTAACATCAGATTCAGGGAAATTAAAGCTTGGGATTGATTGCTTCCTTGCGACCTACTCCAGACAACTCCGACTTGCCCCTGGATAGGATTCAAGGCAAAATCGGCCACTAATTCCTATAACTGTGGCGCGCACCACAGCAGCAACAGAGAGTCCGTATGACATCCACTGTATCCCGTCCATGGCAAAAACTTCTGCAACTCGGTTTAGTGCCGCAAATTATTATTGGTATTTTATTAGGAGTTTTGGTGGCTGTGCTGTCACCTGAACTGGCAAAAAACTTATCCTTGTTAGGTACTTTATTTGTCAATGCTTTAAAGGCTATAGCGCCTCTACTGGTGTTTGTGCTGGTCGCTTCAGCTATTGCCAATAAACAAGCGTCTGAAGGCAGTAGTATTAAACCTGTGCTGGTGCTGTATCTGTTTGGTACCTTTTTAGCTGCGGTGGTCGCAGTGCTGTTAAGTTTTATGTTCCCAACGACACTGGTACTGACGGCTGTACCTGAAGCTATTGCAGCGCCTGAAGGCATCAGTGAAGTGTTAAAAGCCTTGTTATTGAAAGTGGTAGATAACCCAATTAATGCTTTAATTGGCGGTAACTACATTGGTGTTTTAGCCTGGGCTGTGGGTTTAGGGTTAGCATTGCAACATGCCAGTAAAAGTACCAAATTAGTCTTTTCTGATCTTTCTCACGGTGTATCCTCTTTAGTGCGTTTTATTATCCGTCTGGCGCCTTTAGGTATTATGGGTTTAGTGGCAGACACTATTGCCACTACCGGCTTTGCTGCTCTGGCTAGTTATGGGCAATTAATTGCGGTGTTGTTAGGCGCTATGGCGATCATCGCCTTTGTGGTGAACCCGCTGCTGGTGTTCGCTAAAACAGGCTCAAATCCTTATCCGCTGGTCTTTACCTGTTTACGCGAAAGTGGCGTGACTGCATTTTTCACCCGCAGTTCAGCCGCCAATATTCCGGTGAATTTACAACTCTGTGAAAAGCTGAAACTCAACGAAGAAATTTACGGTGTATCTATTCCGTTGGGTGCGACCATTAATATGGCTGGTGCTGCTATTACCATTACTGTTTTGGCTCTGGCAACAGTGCATACGCTGGGAATAGAAGTTGATTTTGCCAGTGCTATTTTATTAAGCCTGCTCGCTGCTGTTTCTGCTTGTGGCGCCTCTGGTGTAGCTGGTGGTTCCTTATTGTTGATCCCTCTGGCCTGTAGCTTATTTGGTATTCCAAACGAAGTGGCAATGCAGGTGGTGGCGACTGGTTTTATTATTGGTGTGATTCAGGACAGCGCTGAAACCGCTCTGAATAGTTCGACTGACGTGGTCTTTACTGCGGCGGTGTGTCAAAGCCAGAAAGTCTGATTTTAAAAATGGGGTCAGATCACATTAGTTATGCGTAACCAATGTGATCTGACCCCATTTTTTTTCCTCTATTCCTTTTAGTTATAAGAGATCGATATCCATTCTTGATAAAAAGACGTTTAGACGTCTAATATGCAGGCTCAGATTAAAAAGCTTTGATTGAGGTATCCACTCTAACCAAATCAAAGTACTGTTTATGTCAAAGTGCTGTCCATACAGCAGGAGCCCCAAGTGCAGTATTTGCCCATTTTTGCCCAATTGAATAACAGACCTGTGTTACTGGTGGGTGCTGGTCATGTGGCATTGCGTAAGGCTGGTACTTTACTGAAAGCCGGCGCCCGTTTAACAGTAGTGGCCACTTACTTTTCAGATGAATTCGTCGAGTGGCAGCAACAAGGCAAAGTCACTTTAATTGAAAGCCGTTTTTCGCCAGAACATATAGATGGTCATGTTTTGGTTATCGCGGCCACTGACGATGATGCAGTCAATCAGTCTGTGTTTGAGGCGGCCGATGCGCGCAATATTCTGGTCAATACTGTGGATGACCAGCCCAACTGCAGTTTTATTTTCCCCGCCATTATCGACCGTAGCCCTATTCTGATCGCCATTTCCAGTGCTGGCACAGCTCCTGTGCTGGCGCGGCGTTTACGTGAAAAACTCGAAGCACTATTACCTGCACATTTAGGCCCGCTGGCACAGTTAGTGGGGGCCTTTCGTGACAAAGTAAAACAAAAGATTTCAGGTTTTGCCGGTCGTCGTCAGTTTTGGGAGCGGGTTTTTGATTCGTCGATTGTACGTGAAGTGCAAGCTAATCGACTGGATGTCGCGCAGCAGCACTTAGAAGCTTTGTTAGAACAGGAAATCCCGACTCAGGGCGAAGTCTATTTAGTCGGTTCTGGCCCTGGCGATCCGGAACTTCTGACCTTAAAAGCATTGCAACTGATGCAGCAAGCGGACGTGGTGGTGTACGACTATTTAGTCTCAGAGCCTATTATGCAGCTGGTGCGCCGCGATGCTGAACTCATCTGTGTAGGCAAAAAAGCAGGTGCCCATTCGGTGGCGCAGGAAGAAACAAATAAGGTGTTGGTTTCTTTAGCTTTAGCAGGTAAAAAAGTTTGCAGACTGAAAGGTGGTGACCCTTTTATTTTTGGCCGTGGTGCTGAAGAAATTGAAGTGCTGTTACCTCATGGCATTCCGTTTCAGGTGGTGCCTGGTATTACAGCTGCCGCAGGCTGCGCCGCTTATGCCGGTATTGCGTTAACGCACAGGGATTATGCCCAGGCCGTGCAGTTTGTCACTGGTCATTGCCGTAAAGATGGTGTCGAGCCGGATTGGCACAGTTTAAGCCGGCCCAATCAGACGCTGGTGATTTATATGGGCCTGATGAAAGTAGAGCATATTCAGCAGCAGTTGCTCAGCGCTGGTCGTGCTGCAGATATCCCTGTGGCAGTGATTGAAAACGGCACCAGGCCAGAACAGCGGGTATTTACCGGCAAGCTCAGCGAAATGGCCAGTTTAGTCGCAGAGCATCAGGTGCAGTCACCGGCTCTGCTGATTATTGGTGAAGTAGTGGCTTTGCAGCAAAAATTACACTGGTTTGGTGATCGGCCTGACCAGCAGGCTCAACAGCCTTTAACCAACAGAATTTAATTACTTTTATTTACGGACTTAATGGGAGCAGACCCTATGGGCCAGCCAGTCAAACCTCTGACACATTTACAACAACTGGAAGCTGAAAGTATCCAGATTTTCCGCGAAGTAGCGGCCGAATTTGATAATCCGGTGATGTTGTATTCCATAGGTAAAGATTCTTCTGTGCTGCTGCATTTAGCGCGCAAAGCTTTTTATCCGGGCAAAATTCCGTTTCCACTGTTGCATGTCGACACCCGCTGGAAATTCCGCGAGATGATCGAGTTCCGTGACAAAGTGGCGAAACAATATGGCTTTGATTTGCTGGTGCACATCAATCCTGAAGGTGTGGCCATGGATATGAACCCCTTTACCTACGGCAGCTCCAAACATACGGATGTGATGAAAACCCAGGGCTTAAAACAAGCGCTGGACCAATACGGTTTTGACGCAGCTTTTGGTGGTGCACGCCGTGACGAAGAAAAATCCCGTGCTAAAGAGCGGGTTTATTCCTTCCGCGACCAACACCACAGATGGGACCCGAAAAATCAGCGCCCGGAGCTGTGGCATACCTACAACGGTCAGGTCAATAAAGGCGAAAGTATCAGGGTATTCCCACTGTCGAACTGGACTGAGCTGGATATCTGGCAATACATCTATCAGGAAAAAATCGACATAGTGCCGCTGTATTTTGCTGCTGTGCGCCCTGTGGTCGAGCGTAACGGCACTTTGATTATGGTGGACGACGAACGTATGCCACTGAATCCTGGTGAAGTACCAGAACAAAAGCTGGTGCGTTTCCGTACTTTAGGTTGTTACCCGCTGACGGGTGCTATCGAGTCTTCTGCAGACAGCCTGACAGGTATTATTGAAGAGATGCTGTTGTCGACTTCCAGTGAGCGACAAGGCCGGGTGATTGACCACGATTCCAGTGGTTCGATGGAAAAGAAAAAACGTGAGGGGTATTTCTGATGTCAGTCGCCAATGAATTAGCCCAGGTAGGCATTGAGCAGTACTTAGAGCAGCAACAGCATAAATCGCTGCTGAAGTTTTTAACTTGTGGTTCAGTCGATGATGGTAAAAGTACGCTGATTGGTCGTTTATTACATGACAGTCAGCAGATTTATGAAGATCAACTGGCCGCTTTGCACAAAGACAGTAAAACCCATGGCACCACGGGTGAAACCATAGATTTAGCTTTGCTGGTCGATGGTTTACAAGCGGAGCGCGAGCAGGGCATTACCATAGATGTGGCCTACCGCTATTTCTCCACCGACAAACGTAAGTTTATTATTGCCGACACGCCGGGCCACGAGCAGTACACCCGCAATATGGCGACAGGCGCTTCGAATTGCGACCTGGCTATTATTCTGGTGGACGCCCGTTATGGTGTGCAAACCCAGACCCGTCGTCATAGCTTTATTTGTTCTTTGCTCGGTATAAAGCAGTTTGTCGTCGCCATCAATAAAATGGATTTATTAGGTTTCGACCAGCAGCGGTTTGAGCAAATTAAACAGGATTACCTGCAATTTGCCGCGCAGCTGAACGTGCCCTCTATTCAGTTTGTGCCTTTGTCAGCCCTGAATGGCGACAACGTGGTGCATAGCTCAGCCCAAACGCCCTGGTATCAGGATGGTCCTTTATTAAGCTTATTAGAAAAGGCGCCAGTGACAGGCTTTAACTGGCAAGCTGAAGCCCGTTTACCGGTGCAGTATGTCAGCCGCCCTAACCTGGATTTCCGTGGTTTTGCCGGTACCATCGCCAGTGGCAGCTTTAAAGTAGGTGATGCTATTGTGGCTTTACCTTCAGGCAAAGGTTCGACTATTAAGTCTATTGTGACTTTTGATGGCGAATGGCAGGAAGCAGTTGCAGGTCAGGCAGTAACTTTGACGCTGAACGACGAAATCGATATCAGCCGTGGTGATGTCATAGTGCCAGCCACTCATCATGCTGCGGTGTCGAATCGTATTCTGGCCAAAGTGGTCTGGATGCATGAAGAGCCACTGCTGATAGGCAAAAGCTACAACATTAAACTGGCGACCAAAAAAGTCAGCGGCAAAGTCACAGCTATAGCCCACAGCATAGATGTGAATACTCTGGCAGAACATCAGGCCGACAAGCTCGAGCTCAACACTATAGCGCTGGTTGAGCTGGAACTGACCGAAGCCGTGGTGTTTGACCCTTATGCACAAAACCGCGACACAGGTGGTTTTATCTTTATCGACCGCATCAGCAACATCACGGTTGGTGCCGGTATGGTGGATAGCGCTTTAGCCAGCGTCAGCTCTAAAGCCGAGTTCAGCGAATTTGAGTTGGAACTCAATGCCTTAGTGCGTAAACATTTCCCACACTGGCAGGCACTGGATTTAAGCCAGTTGAACAAAGGCTAAGCATGAGTCTGGAGCAGTACGGCGTATTCGCTATATTAGCAGGGCTGATTGCCCTGCTGACCCTGACGCGGCTGTCGGCTGCCTGGGTGTTCGGAGCCGTGGCTGTACTGACTTATCTGACGGATTTGCTCAACGTACAACAGTTTGCCGCCAGTTTTACCGATTCCTCGTTATTGACACTAGTGTTGTTATTGCTGGTGTCTATCGCTTTGGAGAAAACCCGGCTGATCAGTTGGGTCGGGCAGCAACTGAATAACGGCGGTTTACGAACTGTATTAACGAGGCTCTGGGTCTCTACCGCAGTGTTGTCGTCCTTTACTGCCAATACCGCAGTAGTCGCCAGTTTAATAGGTGCTATTAAACGTAGTCAGAAGTTTGCTCCCAGCAAGCTGATGTTGCCTATGGCTTTTGCTGCTACCTTTGGTGGCACACTCACCCTGATAGGAACCTCCACCAATTTAGTGGTCAACAGCTTTTTAGATAAAGCGGGTTTGCCTTTACTGCAGTTTTTTACCACCACAGCTGTAGGAGCTGGTGTGGTGCTGTCCGGTATGTTGATGATGTGGCTGATAGCCAATCGTCTGCCTGTCACTGAAAAAACAGTAGACGAAGCCGACTTGCCCTATTTTCTGGAAGCTCGCATCAGCGCTGACTCAGTATTGATAGGCAAAACCATAGGCGAAGCTGGCCTGCGGCATTTACGTAAGTTGTTTTTAGCCGAAATAGTGCGGGGTGAGCAGAATATAGCGCCTGTCTGCCCGGATGACCGCTTGCAGCAAGGCGATGTATTGTTGTTTGCCGGTGATATGGAGTCTGTGGCTTTATTGCAGGAAATTCAGGGCCTGACCTTATATGGTCATCACAGCATGAATGGTCAGGCGTTGGTCGAAGCTATTATCAGCCACTCGTCCAGCCTCAATGGCGTGTCACTGAAAGACGCAAAATTTCGTGAAGAGTTTGATGCTGTGGTCGTTGCTGTCAAACGTGGTCAGGAACGCTTGCAAGGTGGTTTAGGTTCTATAGTGCTGCAAACCGGTGATACCTTATTGCTGGTGCCGGGCAAAAGCTTTCATCAGAACAGTAAACTCAATAAAGAGTTTTTGCTGGTCAATGGCGTGGATTCAGCCACCCGTTTATCCTTGCGCCGCAGTTGGGGCGTGTTATCTGCTTTTGTGGCCGTCATTGCTTTGTCGATGACAGGCGAACTGCCTTTGCTCAAAGGTCTGGTGTTATTGCTGATAGGTTTAATGGCGACAGGTATTATCAGCCTGCAGGAAGTCAGACGGCGTTTTCCGCTGGATATAGTATTGATTGTCGGTGGCGCTTTGGTGTTGTCGCAGGCGATGGAAAATACCGGTGTATCTGAACTATTAGGACAAGGCTTGTTGCAGCTTTTTAGCGGCTATCACTTATTCTGGGCTCTCGCTGCTTTATATTTATTCACGCTGATTTTAACCGAGCTGATGTCGAATAACGCTGCTGCTGCTTTGGCCTGTCCGCTAGCTATTAGTCTGGCCAAAGCTTTTGGCATCGACCCTATGCCTTTGATTATGGCGGTATTGTTTGGCGCAAGTGCCAGCTTTATATCGCCCTGGGGTTATCAAACCAATTTATTGGTTTATACGGTCGGTAACTACAAACTTAGCCAGTATGTCAAAGTGGGTTTGCCTATGGCTTTGGCTTACTCTATCGCTGTGCTGGCGCTAATACCTTTATTTTTCCCTTTTCAGTCGCTGTAAGGAATTTTTATGAGTCAGGTCGTTTGGCAAAACTATCAAATCAGCCGCGTCGATCGGGAGCAACAAAACGGTCATCAGGGCGTTGTATTGTGGTTTACCGGATTAAGTGGCGCAGGAAAATCCACAGTGGCCAATGCCTTAGAACAAGAATTGGTAAAACGTAAAGTACACAGCTATTTGCTGGACGGCGATAATGTCCGCCATGGCTTATGTGCTGATTTAGGCTTTAGCGAAGCTGACCGCACCGAAAATATCCGTAGGGTAGGTGCAGTGGCAGGTTTAATGTTAGACGCTGGTTTGGTGGTTTTAAGCGCCTTTATTTCGCCTTACCGTGCTCAGCGCCAGGCCATTAAAAGCAGCTTGCCGGAGGGTAAGTTTTTAGAGATTTATATCGCCACCTCCTTAGATGTGTGCGAGCAACGTGACGTCAAAGGTTTGTATCAAAAAGCCAGACGAGGTGAAATCAGCCACTTCACTGGTATTTCTGACCCTTATGAAGCACCTGAGCAGCCTGATTTAACCATAGATACGGCGCAACAAAGTCTGGAACAAAGTGTCGAACAACTGATTGCCTTACTGAGCGAAAAAGGAGTGTTGAGCTGATGTTGCCACTGACAGAGGATTTACTTGAACAAGTAAAGGCTATTGCCATTGCTGCTGGCGAGGCGATATTAGCTGTGTATCAGCGCGATTTTAGCGTTGAACAAAAAGATGATGATTCACCTTTAACCGAAGCCGATTTAGCTGCCCATCAGCTGATTCTGGCAGAGCTGACTAAGCTGACTCCCGAAGTGCCTGTGTTATCCGAAGAAGCCGCCGATATCCCCTGGTCAGAACGCCAGCAGTGGGCAGAATACTGGCTGGTTGACCCTTTGGATGGCACCAAAGAATTCATCAAACGTAACGGTGAATTCACCGTCAATATCGCGTTGATTCAACAAGGTGAGCCTGTGCTGGGCGTTATTCATGCGCCAGTACTGGATAAAACTTACGCTGCGGCCGAAGGCTTGGGCGCCAGTCGCCAGCAACATGGTTTAACGGAAACTATCCGGGTGGCATTAACGCCATCTGCTGGCGAAGTGGTCAAAGTGGTCGGCAGCCGCAGCCATTACAGCGCTGATGTCGAAGACTACTTAAGTCGTTTTCCTAAGCACGAGCTGATTGCCGTTGGCAGTTCACTGAAGTTTTGTTTAGTGGCCGAAGGCAGCGCGCATTTGTATCCACGTTTTGGTCCTACTATGTTGTGGGATACAGGCGCAGGTCATGTGATTGCCAAAGTAGCAGGGGCTCATATTGAATATCAGGGCATCGCCAACCCTGCGTACCACAGAGAGAATATGAAAAACCCGAATTTTTTGGTCAGCGCCTTATAATTCAGCGGGTTAAACTAAATACTACAAAATAACGCTGTTCTGTATCACCGAAGCAGTCGATAATGTGTATGCCAGTCATTTGAATCTGGACGGGCGGGTACAAGACCCGCTCCTACAAGATCAGCAGGTTGATTGGGTTTAGAGGCATCTGAGGTGGGTATGAATCTGTTAAGTCGGTTGCACAAGGCTCCGATCAGGGTGTTGCGTTTACAACGGCGTAAAAGTATGTCGCGTATTCGCTTTA
>Ga0181595_10005260_pt1 | contig 11553 bp, 6 predicted proteins | sample 041ome_7_FD_145604 | JGI IMG/M metagenome (GOLD analysis project Ga0181595, IMG submission 145604) | Coastal salt marsh microbial communities from the Groves Creek Marsh, Skidaway Island, Georgia - 041401AS metaG (spades assembly) | ecosystem: Environmental > Aquatic > Marine > Intertidal zone >...
CTGTAGAGCTTGAGCCGCAGGTTCTGCGCCGCGTCCAGGCTCTTGCGATAGAGCCGCGCCCCGTGCTGCTCGGGCCCTTCGAGATTGCGCAGCCGCAGGATGTCGAGCGCGGCTTCCTGCGGGCCGTAATCGGTGCGATAGGCCATCGGGAACTGCGCGGCATAACGGCTGGCGAGCGCGGCGGCGCGGCTGTCTTCGCCTTGCGCAATCAGCGCTTCCTCGACCGACGGCTCCCAGCCGCGCACCATCGCACGCAGCGCCGCATCGAGCGCGGCATCGTCAATCTGGTCGGCACCATCGCGCACGTCGAGCACATAGCGCAGCAGAGCGATCTCGCCGTCCTCGAGCGAAATCGACCAGCTCAGCGTCTTGCCGCCCGAGGCCTCGGTCAGCATCCGCTCGATCGCGACGCGGCGCCCGGTCGAAACCTCGTCGCGCGGCAGCCAGGCGAAGACGAACAGATGGCGCTTGAGCGACGACTGGACGGTGACCAGCTTCGATCGCGGACGGTCGGCGAGCGACATCGCGGTGAGGGCAACGCGCTCCAGATTTTCCAGGCTGAACGCGATCAGCAGGTCGTGCGGCAGCGCGGTCAGCGCATGCGACAGCGCCTTGCCGGCATGGCCGTTGGGGGCAAAGCCGAACTTGTCCATCAGCAGCTTCAGGTGCGCGCGCAGCACCGGCACGCGCTCGGGCGCGGCGGCGAGCGCGGCGCTGGTCCAGATACCGCCATGCACCGAGAGCGCGGCGACGCGGCCGTCTTCCCAGATCGGCAGGATGATGAGATCGAGCGGTGCGCGGCGGTGCACGGTCGAGATGAAGTTCGACTTGATGATCAGCGGCGCGGCCTTGCCGCTTTCGAACCAGGCAAAGGCGCGTTCGAACGAATGCGCGGCGAGCAGCTGGCGATCCTCGCCGGCCATGCGCGCCAGGCCCAGCGGCGCTTCGGCCGCGCCGTCGCGGCGATAGCGCAGATGCGCAAGCTGGGTCATGTTGCGGTCGAGGAACCAGCGCAGCAGCGCCGCGCCTTCGCCATCGGCCATCGCCGCGGCATCGGCCGCCATCGCCGCCTGCAGCATTGGCCAGTCGGTCACGGCGGCGCGCACATCGGCCATGGCGGAAAGCAGGGCGGCTTCAAGCGCCTTGCGCTGCCGGGCATCGGCGCGCTCGACCTCGAGATAGACGACGGACTCGCGCCGCTCGCCGGGCGCCTCGTCGGTATAGATTTCGCTCAGCAATCCATCGGAATCGCGGCGCAGCGCCACCACCGGATGGATGACCCGGTCGATCGCCAGGCCGAAGCGCGAGATGGTGGCAGCGATGGAATCGACCAGAAACGGCATGTCGTCGTTGATGATCGCCAGCCGCATGTGCCTGTGGCCTGCCTGTCCCGGGATCGATTCGATCGCGAGCACGGTATCGGGCGAGGGACGCCGCGCCATCGCCCGAAGCGCGAAATCGGCGGCCTGCTTGCTCGCCTCTGCGTCAAATCCCTCGTTCTCGCCCGGCAGTGCGCCTTTGAGAAACGCGTCGCTCAAGGTGTGGCGAAGGCTTTCGTGCTGTTTGGGATCGGAAAACGGGGTGCTGGACGGCGCGTCTGCATCGGACGCAGCATTCTGGATGTCGGCCATGGGTTCCTCGTGCCCCGCGTGCGCGCTGGTTTGCCGCCTCTTTATGGGGTCTGCTGCCCCGGCTTATGCGCCATCGCTCGCGGCTTCTCAAGCATACAGCCGGGTAACCACGCCAAAATGACGTAATTTTCTTTCAGTCGATCGATTAAATGTTACGAGTTTTGCAGATAGCGTTCCGGGCTCAACCCGCGATCTTGCGAAGGATGCGATCGGCTACCGGGTCGTCCTCGCCGATGATGCCGATCACGCCGAGCGTCCCATTGGCATCGCGCCGCGCGACCAGCACCGCAAATTCGCTGTCGCCCAGGTCCACCGCGCTGACCGGCTGGGCAGGCGCCGCGCGCAGACGCTGGCGCGTCTCGTGCTTGCGGCACAGCTTTTCGGCATCCTCGTCGCGCGCACGGCGCGCCTTGCGCTCGATCTGCACGATCGCCTTGAGCCCGCCGGGCTGCTGCGCGAGCAGATCGGCCAGGCCGCCGCGGGGTACGTCGCGACGCATCGCATGGGCGAGCACGCACGCATATTCGGCAAGCCGCGTCTTGTCATAACTGGCGCCGAAGACAAGCTTGACCAGCGGGGTCATCGGGGCACGCGCCTGGGCCGCGATGCCGCTATCGGCGAGCAGCGCGGCATAATCGTCGGGGCGACCGCGCGCCGCCAGCGCGAAATCGTAGGCCCGGCCAATTGCGGCATAGAGCGCGTGGCGCGACCGGTCTTCGGTCGCCAGCGCGGCCTCGACATGCGCGCGGGCGAAGTCGAGCAGATCGGCGAGAGCTTCGTCGCCGCCTGGCAGCTCTACCACCGGGAAAGGATTGGCCGCCGGCTCTTCGTCAAGCCCGCCGAAGCCAACCTCGATCAGGCCATCCGAAAGATCGTCGAACATTGCATAGCCATCGAGCGAAAGCGGCTCGTCGAGCGGCTCCGCACCGATTTCACCCGGCGCCAGATTCTGCACGGGATCATCTTCCCAGACCGGAAGCGCCGGCTTGCGCGGGGCCTGTTTCACCGCCTCGTCGATCTGCAGGATCAGTTCCTCGGTGAGCTTGCGGTCGGCCAGTTCCTTCCAGTTGATCACGCCATAGACGAAGTCGATCGTGTCATCGTCGGTGGAGAAGGGCAGCAGGATGCCGCGATACATGATCGTCGATCCGCGATCGTTCACATATTCGGCTTCGAATCCGATCGGCGCCTGGTTGGCCAGGATCTGCATGTAATGGTCGGTGATTCGCGACAGCAGCGACCGGCCCGGCACTTCGTCGAGATAGGCGATCGCCTCGGGCAGGTTGCTTTCCTCGCGCAGCGCCTTGCCGATGAAAGGGATTGCCGGGTTCTCGATTCCCGACGTGAAATCGAGCAGCACGCTGTGCGGTCCGAAGTCCTCGATATTTTCCGGATCGAGGTCTTCGATCGACGGAAATACTCTATTTCCCAGCAGCTTGGCCCAATGGTTATAGGCACGGACGTGCATCCGCCGCTCGTCGCTGCCAAAGGTCTGGGGCGGGTCCATCAGCGCTTCATCATCGCTGCTTGCGTCTGCCGATGCCAGCAGCTCTTCGTCTGCGGCATCATGGCCTTGTCCGACATCGCGATATCCGCGCAGAGTATCCATGGAACGGTCCCAATCAGTGTCCTATGCGGCCACTGTCTCGCAAGGAGGTAAAACTAGGGTTAATTAACCACATCAGTGCGTTAGCCAGACCCGGCCCCCGCGCTGGCGATCCGGACGACCGCGCGTTTGCATGCTGCAAGCTGCTCAAGGCGTCTTGCATCCGGCCCGCGAGGCTGATAACGGCACCGCTCGCACCGGCCAATCAAGGCCCCGCGCGCCGCTTTAGCTCAGTTGGTAGAGCACATCATTCGTAATGATGGGGTCACGTGTTCGAGTCACGTAAGCGGCACCAGTGCACCCTTCCCAAATCGTCTCAAAACGTTGAATTTCTGCGGGTTTCGGGCTATTTTGCTCGCGACGGGAATCTCGCTTTGTTCCAGATTGTGCCCCCAGATTTCATTAATTTGGGGGCACAATTGGGGGCACAGCGACAGGAAAAAGCGTGGTGCCCCCAAATGCCCCTCAAAGCCGCAGAAATCAGAGGGTTTCAGCCGATTGATACCCTTTACCGCAAATCCAACGATAAAGGCCTCTATCTTGAGATTCGGACGAACGGTTCGAAGCACTGGTTCTTGAAGTACAGGATCCACGGATCTGAAAAGAGGGTGTCGCTTGGAACATGGCCAGAGGTGTCGCTGCCCCACGCTCGCGAGCGCCGGGACGATGCTCGCAAAAAGATCAGGAAGGGCGATGATCCGCTTCATTCCCGGAAAATGGAGAAAATCAAGAGCCGCCTGTCGGCTGGGAACAGTTTCCAGTCAGTGGCCGAGGACCTGATTGCTGTTCGGTTCGTCGCCAGCAAGAAAGCAGAGGCCACCATCGAAAAAGCTCGCTGGTATCTCTCGCATTTGACGCCGGCCATCGGCCCCCGGCCCATCGATGCGATCGAGCCCGCTGAGCTCCTGGTGGTGCTCAAGAAAATCGAGAAGGCACGCAAGCGCGAAACCGCTGTCCGAACCAGGGCCTTTGCCAGCCGCGTGTTTCGGCATGGGGTTGCGATGGCGCTACCGGTCGGATGAGCAAAAGTATGCGCTGGTGTCGGCGATTTCAGCGCCCGTGGCGAACGTTCCGGAGATTTCTCGTCTGACCGATGGTCATTTGGCTCCGATAGAAGCTCGGCCGAATCGGGCGCAGGTTTCATGGGATTCCGTCTTCTGGAATCGAACTCGTTTACAAAAAATTTTGATGGCACGACTGATGGACCTTTTTGGACAGGTCTATTGTTTATCATTTTTATTCAGTATCAAAACCCCACAATTCGATTCCCGCTACCCTCCAGCCCTCCCTTCCCAAACAGCCCCAGCAAGTCTATAAAACCCAGGGAAATCCGAGGGATTTAGACCCTTGGTCGTCCGAGAATGTCCCTATTCTTCCCGCTGCATCCGGGGGCCTTGGGGGCCACATCACGGGGCCAAGGCATTTCGGGCAATTGGACTGGCCCCCACGTGGGGGCCACGAGCTGGGCAAGGACCGAGGGCCATGCCGCTGACAGATGTTGCGATCCGGAACGCCAAACCGCGCGATAAGCCCTATAAGGTAGCCGACACCCTGGGCTTGTTCCTGTTGGTGCAGCCGTCGGGCGGCAAGCTGTGGCGGGTCAAATATCGCATCGACGGCAAGGAGAAGAAGCTGGCGATCGGCATCTACCCTCAGGTCGGTCTAGCGGAGGCGCGGCGCAGGCGAGTTGCTGCGCGCGAGTTGGTCGCCGCTGGCAAGGATCCTGGTCGCGAGAAGCAGCGCGAGAAGGTTCGGTCGCGCATCCAGGCCGAAACGACCTTCGACGCTATTGCCGCCGAGTTCTGTGCGAAGCGACGTCGCGGTGGTCAAAAGGCCTGGGCGGCGAGCACGGCCACGCGCAGCGAATACCTGTTGTCGCTGCTCAAGGGATCGATCGGCAAGCTCCCCATCACCGACATCGAACCTGCCGACGTTTTAATTGCTGTCCGCAAGATCGAGCGTAAAGTCCAACTGGAAAGCGCCCGACGCAAGCTGCAACTGGCTGGCGCGGTGTTCCGTTATGCCGTAGCGACCGCCCGCCTTCCATCGGACCCCACCCGCGACCTGCGCGGCGCGCTGACCGCGCCCACGGTAACTGCTCTGCCAGGGGATATGTCTCGCAATATCGCGCCGGCGATGTCGTCGATGCTACCCGCGCCATCCTCGATCTTCACCAGGATCGCGACCGCGCGTTGGCAGAGGCGCGACGCCGCGCCTTGTGCGCGCAGAGGACGATGGACGATCATTTCGATGATCTGTTCGCCGTTTATGGCGCGGGGGCCAGGAGGGCGGCGTGATGGACAGTCCGCACCGCCTGCTCGTGTCGATCCACGACGTGTCGCCCGAGTTCGAGCGCGAGGTGGATCAGCTCGCCGAACGCCTTTCGCGGGCCATGCGATCGCTGCGAATGACCATGCTGGTCGTGCCCGATCATTGGAACCGCGCCCCGATCCGGCCCGGCTCGCCCTTTGCCGGTCGGCTCCGGCGCTGGCGCGAGCTGGGGATCGAGATGTTCCTGCACGGCTGGTGCCATCGCGATGACATGGCGCATCGCGGTTGGACGGGGATCAAGGCGAGGCACATGACCGCAGGCGAGGGGGAGTTTCTGGGGCTGGAGCAGGCCGAGGCGCACCGCCGACTGATCCGCGGCAGGCAACTGATCGAGGATATCACAGGCGAGGCCGTGCAGGGCTTTGTCGCGCCGGCCTGGCTCTATTCCGAGGGGGCCAGGGCGGCGCTGCGCGAAACCGGTTTTCGCATCGCCGAGGACCATATGCGCGTCTGGTCGCCTGCGGCGCGCGATGCGGTGCTGGCCACAGGCCCGGTCATCACCTGGGCGAGCCGATCGCCCATGCGCCTTGCCAGCTCGCTGGTCGCTGCGCGCGTGCTGCGATCGGCATTGCGAAACCATCTTACCGTGCGCATCGGCGTTCATCCCGGCGATGTGAGCTCGGATCGGCTGCTCGCCAGCATCGATCGGACGGTCGCCCGGTTCGCAGACCATGTCCCCAGCCGCTATGCCGATCTGCTTGGCGACACCCCGGGCTGAGGATGGCCATGAGGCGGGAAGCAGCGTCAGTTCACCGGGAGCGACAGGACAAATTCCTGCTGGCTGCGGCTGTATCGCGCCGATCCGCCATGCGCCTCGAGGATGCTGCGCACCACCGACAGCCCCAGGCCCGATCCGCGGGTCGTCGATCGCGGTTCCTCGCCGCGCGAAAAGCGTTCGAACGCGCTATCGACAAAGTCGTCGGGCAGGCCAGGCCCGGCATCGGCAACCCGCAGCTCGGTGACCTTGGGCTTGAGATCGAGTGCGATACGGATCGGGCCGGGATCGGCATATTTGATAGCATTGTCGATTAGCGCAGTCAGCGCCTGGCGGATGCGGGCCGGGTCAAGGAATGTCGGCCCCTGGTCAAGCTCGAGGACGAGCGAGAAGCCCGCAGCCTGCAGGGCCGGTCGCAGCATCTCGGCCAGGTCCTCGATCTCGTCTGCAAAGTTGGTCTCGACCCGGTGCAACGCAAGCCGCCCGGAATCGAACAGGCTGACAATGCGCAGATCCTCGACCAGCCGGGTCAGGTCCTCCACCTGCCGGGTCAGGCTGGCGACCAGTCTGTCGTCCATCGCGAAGACGCCATCGGAAACGCCCTGCAGCCGTCCGCGCAAGATGGTGAGCGGCGTGCGCAACTCGTGCGCGATCTGCGCATTCCAGGCGACCGCATCGCTCGCCATGCGCTCCAGCCTGCCGGCCATGGCGTTGAAATCGTCCACCAAGACGGTCATCTCGCCCGACGATGTCCTGCCGATTGTGACGCGCGCGGAGAGGTCGCCGCCAGCAACCAGCCGCGCTGCATGGGCCACGGCAGTGACCGGCTCGACGATGCGTACGGCCATCCGGAAGGCCACCCGGCTTGCGATGACCAGCCCCAGCGCGCTCATCACGACGATAACCGCGATATCGGCCCCGTTGGGGATCAGCGAATCCTCGGGCCCCAGCAGCGATGGCGCAATTTTCAGGACCAGCCAGTAGGTCATATAGAAGCCCACCAGCGTCAGCAGGACCATGGAGACGGTGACCGTCACCATCGAGAACGCGAGCTGTCTCCCCAGCGAGCCTGGCTGTCTCATGCGACGCCCGCCAGCCGGTAGCCGACGCCGCGTACGCCGCTCAGCATGCCGGCGGCTCCGGCGGCTTCCAGCTTCTTGCGCAGCTTGCTCAGATGGCTGTCCACCGTCCGGTCGAGCGCTTCGGCGCCCGGCAGGCAGGCATCGACCAGTTCGCCGCGCGAGAACACGCGCATCGGCGCGCGCGCCATATGGGCGAGGATGCGGAACTCGGTCAGCGTCAGCGACAAATGGGTCGCACCACCGTCGCCATGGACCACCACGAGATGGCTTTCGGCATCGATCTCGACCCGGCCGACGCGAACCACGCCACCGGTGCTCGCCCCCGACACCCGGCGCAGGACCGCCTTGACCCGCGCGACCACCTCGACCGGATTATAGGGTTTGACGACATAATCGTCCGCCCCGATCCTCAGCGCCTGCAGCTTGTCGATATCCTGGTCGAGCGCGGTGGTCATGATGATCGGCGTATCGCCCCGGCGGCGCAGTTCGGCCAGCACCCCCCAGCCATCGACCCGCGGCATGTTCACGTCCAGCAGCACGATATCCGGCTTCAGCGCCAGATGCAGTTCGAGCGCCACCTTGCCATCGAGCGCATGGACAGTGCGATAACCCTCGCGCTCGAGATAGGCGATGGCAATCTCGGCGATCTCGGGTTCGTCTTCTGCGATCAGGACCAAAGCACTCACGCGATCAACCTCATTCTCGTGCGTCTGGCGGTGTATTTGCACGCCGAGGCCGCGCTCGCCAGCCCCGTCCACGATTCCTCCACACAAGGCCAACCAAGCTTCGACGCGATGGCTCCACATGGCCTCCACCGCCACCCATATCGGTGTCGCGGTCGGAGACCGTATGAAGACCAGATTGACCCTCCGGTGCCTGACCGGCCCGATCCTGCTGGCTTACAGCGCTGCGCTGACCGGCTGCAGCGACAGCACCCAGGCTCAGGCCACGCCAGAGGCGGTCACCGTCTCGGTCATCACGGTCGACCCGTCGACCGTTGCGCCGGTGGAGGAACTGCCCGGACGCGTCATTGCCTGGCGGACGGCGGAGATCCGGCCACAGGTCGGCGGCATTGTCCAGCGCATGCTGTTCGAGCAGGGCGCGATGGTCCGCGCCGGGCAGCCGCTGTTCCAGATCAGCCCTGCCCCCTATCGCGCCGATGCCGATACCGCGCGCGCGACGCTGGCCAAGGCCTCGGCGGCCTTTGCGCGCGCGAAAATGCAGGCCGAGCGGCTGCAACCGCTGGTCGCTGCCGATGCCATTTCGCGGCAAAGCTATGACGATGCGGTCGCCGCCCGCAACCAGGCCGCAGCCGAGGTGGGCGAGGCACGCGCGATCCTGCGCCGCCGTCAGCTCGATATCGGCTTCTCGCGGGTGACTTCGCCCATATCCGGGCGGATCGGCGCTGCGAACATAACTGAAGGCGCGCTGGTTACGGCCGGAGACGCCAATGCGATGGCGACCGTGCAGCAGATCGACCGGGTCTATGTCGACATCCGCCAGCCGGTCGAACGTTATGCCGCGATGCGCGCGGCGGGGAAGGGCGATGGGCTGGTCGAGATCGTGAACGCCTCGGGCCAGGTGCATCCGGTCAAGGGTCGCATCCTGCTTTCGGGCATCGCGGTCGATCCCGGCACCGGCGACGTGCTGGTGCGCGTCGCGGTGGACAATCCCGGCGAATTGCTGCTGCCGGGCATGTTCGTGCGCGCGCGGCTGCCGCAGGGCAAGCCGTCAGCCGCACTGACGGTGCCGCAACAGGCCGTCGCCCGCGATGCCGAGGGCAAGGCGCAGGTCAGCATCGTCGGCCAGCAGGACCGCGTACGCGCCCGCCGCGTCACCTTGGGGTCGCTGGTGAACGGGCGGTACGTGATCGTGTCGGGCCTGCGCCGGGGCGAGCGCGTGATCGTCGAGGGGCAGGACCGCGTCCAGCCCAATACCCCGGTCGATACCCGGCCCTGGCGCCAGCGCTGAAAGGTCCATTGATGCCCCGTTTCTTCATCGACCGGCCCATCTTCGCCTGGGTCATCGCGATAGCCATCGTGCTTGCAGGCGTCATCGCGCTGCCGCAGATGCCGGTCGCCCGCTTTCCCAGCGTCGCGCCGCCCAGCGTCAGCATCTATGCCAGCTATCCCGGAGCGACGCCGCAGACGCTGAACGACAGCGTCGTCTCGCTGATCGAGCGCGAGATGTCCGGGGTGAAGAACCTGCTCTATTTCGAGAGCAGCGCCGATACCTCGGGCAGCGCAACCGTCACCGCGACCTTCCGTCCCGGCACCAATGTGGAAATGGCGCAGGTCGATGTGCAGAACCGGCTCAAGTCGATCGAGGCGCGCCTGCCCCAGGCGGTGCGCCAGGCCGGGGTAACGGTGGAATCGGCGTCCGCGGGCTTCCTGATGATCGTCAGCCTGATGTCGGACGATGGACGGCTCGATGAGGTCGCGCTCGCCGATTACATGACACGCAACATCGTCGACGAGCTCAAGCGCCTGCCGGGCGTCGGGCGGGTCCAGAATTTTTCGGCCGAGCGCGCGATGCGCATCTGGATCGATCCGGCGAAACTGGCGGGCTTCGGCCTGACGGCCAGCGACGTGACCGCCGCGATTGCCGAACAGAACATCCCGATCGCGCCTGGCTCGCTGGGCACCGAGCCGACGAGCGGGGGGCAGCGGGTCACCGTGCCGCTCACCGCGGACGGGCAGCTGAAGACGCCGGAGGATTTCGGCGCGGTCATCCTGAAGGCCAATGCGGACGGATCTTCGGTCACGCTGGACAAGGTCGCCCGGATCGAGCTGGGCCGCCAGAGCTTCGGCACCGCCACGCGCGAGAATGGCAAGGTCGCCGCGTCCGCCGCGATCCAGCTTTCGCCCGGCGCCAATGCCGTCGCCGTCTCGAAGGCGGTCAATGCACGCATGGCCGAGCTTGCGCCCGGCTTTCCCGAAGGCGTGAGCTGGTCGGCCCCCTTCGACACCGCGCCCTTCGTCAAGACATCGATCGAGAAGGTGCTGCACACGCTCGCCGAGGCGATGGTGCTCGTGTTCCTGGTGATGTTCCTGTTTCTCCAGAACGTCCGCTACACGCTGATCCCTGCCATCGTCGTGCCGATCGCGCTGCTCGGGACCATCGCGGTGATGCTGCTGGCAGGCTTTTCGATCAACGTGCTCACCATGTTCGGCCTGGTGCTCGCGATCGGCATCATCGTCGATGACGCCATCGTGGTGGTCGAGAATGTCGAGCGGCTGATGCACGAGGAGAAGCTGAGCCCGCGCGACGCGACGATCCGCGCGATGGCGGAAATCACGCCGACTATCATCGGCATAACACTGGTGCTGTCGGCGGTGTTCATACCGATGGCCTTTGCCTCGGGTTCGGTAGGCACCATCTATCGCCAGTTCGCCGTCGCCATGTCGGTGTCGATCCTGCTCTCTGCCTTTCTTGCGCTCACGCTCACGTCTGCGCTGTGCGCCACCTTGCTCAAGCCCGTCGACCGCGAGCGGCCGAAGCACCGCTTCTTCCGCGCCTTCGACCGCTGGTTCGATCGGACGAGCACGGCTTACGAGACCTGGGTCGGACGTCTGCTGAAGCAGACCGGGCGGATGATGGCGATCTTCTTACTGCTCGCCGGGCTGATGGGCATCGGCTTCGTCAATCTGCCCTCGTCATTCCTGCCCGAGGAGGATCAGGGCTATTACATGACCACGTTCCAGCTTCCGGCGGACGCGACCGCCAGCCGCACGATGGAAGCGGTGAGCGCGTTCGAGCGTTTCGCCGCAACCCGGCCCGGGGTGCTGACCACACAGGCCATTCTCGGCTTCGGCTTTTCCGGCTCGGGGGCCAATGCCGCGATGATCTACACGATCCTCAAGCCCGGCGCCGATGCCCGCGCGGAAATCGCTGCGGCGGATGCGGCCATGGCCAGGGCGGTCCACGAAGGCTCGGCCATGAACATGATGCCGCCCGCCATCGAGGAACTTGGCACTTCGTCCGGGTTCACGTTGCGCCTGGAGGATCGCGCGGGCAAGGGGCGCGCCGCGCTGGAGGCGGCGCGTGACCAGCTGCTCCGGCTTGCTGCCAGCGACCCGAAGCTCGCCAATGTCTATGCCGACGGATTGCCGAGCGGGACGAGCATCCGGTTGGACATCGACCGGGCCAAGGCGCGCGCGATGGGTGTATCGTTTGCCGCGATCACCG
>Ga0181595_10005276_pt1 | contig 11526 bp, 8 predicted proteins | sample 041ome_7_FD_145604 | JGI IMG/M metagenome (GOLD analysis project Ga0181595, IMG submission 145604) | Coastal salt marsh microbial communities from the Groves Creek Marsh, Skidaway Island, Georgia - 041401AS metaG (spades assembly) | ecosystem: Environmental > Aquatic > Marine > Intertidal zone >...
GGATGGATGGTCGCTCGCTCGCTCGGCTCGCCCGCGGCGAACGAACGCACACCGCGTTCGTCGACGTCGCGAGTGTGAGGCGCAAACGTCGTCAACGACGACGCGACGCGAACGCGTCGTCACCGCGTCGTCGCGCGTCGTCGCGCGCTGGCGCACGGCGCGCGCACGTCGCGCGGTCGTAAAGCGCGCGCCGACGTCCATACGGTCGGTCGGACACACGGTCGGTCGGACACACGGTCGGTCGGACACACGGGCCCATCCATCCACCCCCACGTCCCCGTGCGCGGCGTCACTGAAGTACACGCAACTCGTCCTCCACCACCATGTCTGCTATCAAGGTACGATGGATGACGACGCGTGACGATGGATGACGCGTATTTTTTGTATGCGCACCGTCGTCGCCCGCGCCGTCGCGATCGCGCGATCGATGCGATGGGGCGATGCGATGGGGCGATGGGCGGCGAGCGCGCGATCGCGCGCGAGGGTCGCGCTCATGACACACGGGACTGACGACGACGACGACGACGTGTTCGTACGACCCTTTGGCGCAGACTGTTGAATTCACCGGCTTGAAGTCCGCCAAGTCCATGGCGGGCGGTGCCCAATCTCAAGGCTTCCGCCAAGCCGTGACCCCGCGCGCGGCGTCCAAGGTACGCGCGCGATCGATCGCGAGTGGCGCGTGCGATGCGAATGCATTCGCGACGACGTGCGCGCGCGATGCGAATTCGCGCGGAGACTGACGGTGCACGCGTCGTGTGGTACGAAATATTAGGCGTCCGTGGCTGTCGTCACTGAAGCCAAGATCAAGGTTGCGATTAACGGTTTCGGCCGCATCGGTGCGTGCGCGATGCGATCGCGAATGATTACCTTATCCCACGTGGCGCGTGCGATGCGTGCGATGCGAATTCGCGCGTGCGCGGGTGACGACGACGGGCGAATTCGCGCGTCGAGCGCGAATGTGATGGGTGAATATTGGTTGTATGCGTTGCTCGCGTTCGCGGTGGCGTTCGTGGGTGCATGCGCGCGGTGCGCGCGGATGAGCACGTCGCGCGCGATGAGCCTCTCGTTTTGTGGATAGGGGTGCGCTCGGGATGACTGACGGTTGATTGTTTCGCGTCGTGACGAATGTAGGCCGTAACTTTGTCCGCTGCTGGAAGTCTCGCGGCCCGGACTGCCCGCTCCAAGTTGTGTGCGTGAACCAATCCGGTGGTGCCAAGCCGGCGGCGCACTTGCTCAAGTATGACTCCATCTTGGGCACGTTCAAGTCGGACGTCAAGGTGATTGACGACTCGACCATCTCCGTCGACGGCGACGTCATCAAGGTTGTGTCCGACCGTGACCCGTTGAACTTGCCGTGGAAGGAAATGGGCATCGATATCGTCATTGAAGGTACCGGTGTTTTCCTCGATGGCCCGGGTGCGGGCAAGCACATCCAAGCGGGTGCCAAGAAGGTTGTCATCACCGCCCCGGCCAAGGGGTCTGACATCCCGACGTACGTCGTCGGCGTCAACGCCGACCAATACGATCCGTCCGCGACGATTGTGTCCAACGCGTCGTGCACCACGAACTGCTTGGCGCCGTTCGCCAAGGTTCTCGATGACAAGTTCGGCATCGTCAAGGGTACGATGACCACTTGCCACTCGTACACTGGTGACCAACGCATCTTGGATGCGTCCCACCGCGATTTGCGCCGCGCGCGCGCCGCCGCCTTGAACATTGTGCCGACCTCCACCGGTGCCGCCAAGGCTGTGTCCCTTGTCCTTCCCCAACTCAAGGGTAAGCTCAACGGTATTGCGCTCCGCGTGCCGACCCCGAACGTTTCCATCGTCGACTTGGTTGTCAACGTCGAAAAGAAGGGTGTCACCGCCGAAGAAGTCAACGCCGCCTTCAAGGAAGCCGCTGATGGCCCGATGAAGGGTGTTCTCGCGATCACCGACGTCCCGCTCGTGTCCGTCGATTTCCGCTGCACCGACGTGTCCACCACCATTGACGCTGCGCTCACCATGGTTATGGGTGACGACATGGTCAAGGTTGTCGCCTGGTACGACAACGAATGGGGCTACACCCAACGTGTTGTTGACTTGACGCTCATCGTCGCCAACGGCCTCGTCGCCGAAGGTGTCGCGTCTGTCGACCCGATGGATGCCTTGTGCGCGGATGATCCTTCCGCGGATGAGTGCAAGGTCTTCGATTAAGCTATTGGTAATTTCCAATCGCCGTTGACCGCGCATCGCGTCTGAATGAACCTCTTATTATACGTACACTGTTTGTAATCGCAGTTCACTGTAGACAGATTTGAACCACTCGCCTTTTGCCACGACCGATATCTCTCACGAGCGCCGTTTATAATGTTCGCGTGAGAGTGTGCTTTGTCTATCGTACATCATTACAATTGAAATAATCGAAATGTTCCTTGTTGCGCGGCTGGAGAATTATTGATAGCCGTGCTGCTGCCCTTGCGATTGCAACGTGATTGCGGAAATCTTTTGCGTGAGTAAATAATTAGCCATTTGAACCCCTTCTTGAGCACCGGTGATGACAACTTTCCTATTTGTCGTGCCTTCGAAAAAATCATCCCTATCGCTCACCTTGATTCGACAGCCGCTGGCGACTTGAATCTCGGCGATTGTTCTCCCGCCGCGACCGAGCACGGCTCCGATGAGTGAATCCGGAATCGTCACCAAGACCGAAGTCTCATCACTTCTATTATGCGAATTACGCCTTGCACCTCCATCGATGCTTCGCCGACCACCACCACCGTGGGGGGATATCGGCGAATGAACGCTATACGTACTCGGTCGGAGCACGAGCGTGTTATACGAAGGGTCTTCGCACAACGTCGCCGCCACGAGCGCGACCCCTCTCAAGACGTGATCGATCGACCCAGTTACGGTCAGAGTACGATCATTACATCCAGGAAGCATTCTGTCCTGATTGCTCAATTTAATATCCGCCTGTGAGTCCTCCACAAAGCTCCGAATTTTCGCGCCACCCTTGCCGATGATGCACCCGCACGAACCGTTGGGCACGACGAGCACCACTTGAGGTTGCCCCATACGATCGATCCCCTCGCCATCAGCCAGCAACTTTGACAATATCATGTGCAACACTTTCAAAATCGACATCAAGTCCCCGGACAGCATCACAACGCGATCATTCGTACCGGGAAACACTTCGCGATTCCTCGAGAGTTGTATGCGCGCGCCGGTTTGCGCCTGAAACTCGTTTATCGTCGCCCCACCCTTGCCGATCACCGATCCGGCCGCGCTGGGGGAAATTAAAAACTTCAACGTAAACCCTTCGTCATCTATTGGGCCGTCGTGCGACGCGCCGTGTGCGTACGCACCACCGAGTTCATCCACGTCAGCACCCCCGATGGCGGTCGTTGTCGCCGCGCGCGCACCGTCATCACCCTCCCGCGCGTGCGGACCGCCATCCGCCGACATCAGCGCCGCCTCAAATCACGTCAACGATCGTGTGCGCGCCCGACTGACGACGTCGCGATGCGTTCGTGTGCGCGCCGTCGTGTGCGCGCCGTCGTGTGCCGTCGCGCCCGCGCGGGCGGTCGCGGCGGATGCTGACGCAGCTGACGGCGCGAGATACTGTAAAGATACGCACGCATACTGAGGCTCTACGTCATCTATATGATCTGAAAAATGATACACGTGCCAGGGGCGCGAGTGCGGGAAAATCTAGATGTTGTCATTTGATTATATGTAACGCACTGGCGTACTCGTACTGGAGCACGTGTCGTGTCTGTGTGTGGGGTATTTATGTGCCTGGGTGCGGCGCGAGGACACGACGTCGCCGGCGACCGACACCCGACGCCATTCGCGCGCCGCGCGCCGCCGTGGACGATGAAACGCCCGGGCATCGCCACGAATGCGTCGTCGTTGAAATCCACGAGCGCGCAGGGTGGGGGCGTGGGCGCGAAACGCGCGAAACCGAGCGGTGGAAACTTGCTCGCGAGCATCATCGGGGACATGAAAAAGTCCAACGGCGCGCGTCCGGCGACGACGGGCGCGAAGACGATCACGCGTGAAGACACGATGAGTAGAGAGGCGAAGGCGCTCGAGGCGCGAAAGAAGTTTGAACGGGATATTACGGCGAGGATTACGAAGGAGGTGGTGGAGAATCCTTCGTTGGATGCGTTTTGTGAATTTGAGACGATGGAAAAACAGTGGAGAAACGTCGTGCACGAGATCGCGGCGGATATGAAATTACACAGCGAAAGTGTAGAGTTAGAGAGTGGGGAGAAGTTTGTGATTGTGCACAAAAAAGCGGGCGAGGTGGAGAAGGATGTGGAAAGTTTGAAGAATGAAGTGGCGGCGAGAGAGCGCGCCGCGCGGTCGACGAAGAAAGGAGAAGGATTGAGCGATATAGCTCCGACGTTTGCAGGAGACTCCATTGAACTCACCACGGTTGGGACTGTAAAGCGTGATTTACGATCGGTAGAGGAGACGATTGCTGACATGAAGAGAGAAAAGGCAGCGCGCGGGGAGGCGTGACACCGCATCGCTCTATGTAATACTATTTGTTTGCTTTTGCTGTTTTGGCTTTTCGTATTAATAGCACACTCAAAGCTCGTCTTTAGCTACTGGTATCGCACTTGGGTTTGATAGTTCTCCTCGCTCAACCCTTGCGGTGAATGCGCGCACCTCATCGTCTAATTCAGGCCACTCGGCGACGATGCGCCTCGCGCCTTCTAATTTTGGTTCCTTTGTCAATGGATTGTTGCACAAATCGATCGTCTTTGCCGCGGCTTTTGTTTCGTTCCCGCACCAAGACTCGCACCACAACCACGGCTGCGGCAAAGAGAATATCGGTACCTCGTGCTGCGCGAAATTTGGCAAATCTTGGTCCAAATTGGCAAGAGAGCCTGGATCTCGAGACAGCTGGTCGTACATGCCGCGTAAGCGGTCGCCAGCCGCGATTTCTCTAAAGCGATCGAGATCGACGACATACAGCGCACTGATGTGATACGGTTTCCCTCGTAGATGGCTCGCCCAGAACCCCTGTTTCCAGAATCTAAAGCCTTCCATCTCTTTGTTGTTATCGCACATGGGCGTGTACCCGTACGGCGCTCCCTTCAAGTCCATGTTCCACAGCTCCGCCATGTCAGCGCGCACGATTTGATCGGCATCGACAAAAATGACCTTCTTGAGCTCCAGTGGGAACAGCACATCGAGAAATAGAATCTTGTACGCCCAAATGATGCGTTGTTTTTCTGTCTGCTTATTCAACCACGTCGGCCACTTGTAACTGATGAGCTCAAACTCAAAGTCGTACTCCTTCGCCATGTACGGCAGATAGTCTTTAAAGCTCGGCGAGAGCCAATTTTTTATAAACCAAAATTTTACTGGTTCTTTCGTCGAACGCTTCACCGACGCCATCATGATTTTCAAGAAACGCTCGTACAAGTGCCCAGAAGCGACGCTAAAAATATGGATGCGATTGTCACTCTTTTTGAATATGTTTGATATCCAGCTCGCCGGCCCGGTTTTCGCAACCAACAACACATCCGATTTCTCTCTACCAGGTCGTCTCTTGAGGTTGACTTCGAGCACACGACCACGGAAAGAGTCCACAAATACATCGACCGAGGTTGCGTTTTCAGAAATGCGCCGGTCAAACGCCGCTGTGTCCGTCAAGTCATTCGCGGCTTCAAACTTGAAAATGTTAGCCGACCGCCCAGCTCGTAGCGACAACTTGTGCATTCCAGGCGACGCGGGAAGCTGAAAGTATCCAAGATTCGCCATGACGATTGTTCCTGGCGTAGCGCGCGTATTGTCATCCTCGAGTATCATCTGCGTCCCGCGGGCGGGCTGGTGACGTTCGTCGCTCGCGTGCCCCGTGACGAGTATTGATTCTAACCTATACTCCGCGCGAATGACGCGATCTTTGGCGTCCTTCAGAATGAGGTTGTCCAAATCATACGTCGCCTTGTGTGTGGTGACCATCCATGATTCTGGGAAATCGACATGCATAGTCAACGTTTTGTGTGTCGGGACATCCGTTATGTGCGCCCCTGGAGACTCGATGAACAATTTGGGAGGGGCAACGTAACGATAGTACGACTTGAGCGGCAAATCCGCGAGATTTACGCGAGGATTTAGAATGACTCGAATGCACACGTCTTCTGACAACCTGTCGCGGAGAAGCGCCAACACGGGCGCCACACGCTGTGCCTCTTTACTCAGCGGATCAAGGATGGCTTCAATCTCCACCGCAGCGCCCGTGCCGGACTTGAATGCCGTTCGCTTGGCGTCTTTAGCCATGGTTTCGAGACTCATTATGCTTCGCTTTCGCGGAGAGCTCGCTTGCTTGACCGCGACAATGGCTGAGGCGCGAGAGACGATTCTTGAAACCGCGCCCAATTCCGCGTCTAACTCACCCGCGTGTACCTTTTTCATCACAAGAGCATGAATCTCACTCGAACGCTGCTCCATCTCAACAGCCGCCAATACCGCGAAATCGTCGGCGTCCATCTCGCATTGTCGAAATGTCAAGTCGAGCACGCGGCCATTCGCGATGACTGTGCACTTACTCTTGATACCGTAATGCGCCACTAGTCGCGCATGCGCTTGAGAAATCTCGTTCGCGCCGTCGTCGTCGTCCATCAAGCGCTTGAAATCGGCCGCGTTCAATCCAACAGATGTCGCCGCGTCATCCGCGTCGACGCCTTTGCCGCAAATTTCGCTCAAAAACAATAGAATCTTTGCACGCCGTGAAGGTAAAAGCAGTGCGGCTTGCACCGCCCTCGCGCGTTCGCCAGCGAGCGGCGCCGAGCCACCTGGATGCGCGACGGTGAACCGCACCGCCGAGCCCGCGTCGCTCAATGCGTACTTTGAGACTTCCGCAATCAACCGCGCGCCGCTTTTCGTATCGGCGTTGGCGATGACCACTATTGACATGGGCTTGAATTCCTCCGCGTCGCCTGCGGATGCGAACGTCGCGTCTAAAACGCGCTCAACATCATACGGCACGGGCGCGGAGTACACAGGCGGATTCTCGGCTTCGTCTAAAATCCATGGGACGTATTTTTCGCTCGCGCCGCGCGTGACGACGGCGCTGACGTCATCGACGCCATCAAACGCACCTTGCGTGAACATCGTCTTCACGCGTGACATCTCGAGGCGCAAGAAGTGATTGAGCATTGACGCGAGCGTCGCGCCGTGCGCCCGTGCCACGACGTCCCGCACGTATTCGCCGTTGAGCAACACCGAGGGAGCGTTCAAGCCTTTTCTCGACATGTCTCTCCGAACGTGTTCGAGTTCGCGCGAGGCGTCATTGCGCTTCGTAGATTCGATAGCAGAGGCAATGAACGCTTCGACGTCTGCGTCGACGCCGCCGAGTTGGCTCAGTATTGTGACGAGTACCTGTCTCGCGAGCGCCCACGTCGGCGGAGCGTACGTGGCGGGCGCAAAGTAACTCGGCTCAGACAGCATCTGGCGATTCATAGAAATCGCACTGAGGAAATCGCGCTGAGCTTCGGCGCCATGTGCGCGCATTAAATAATTTGCCGCTAAAGCAATGCGCTCGCCGAATTTTGCGTCGGAAGGGTCGATCCGAGTCGACACTGTGTTGTCGCGCGCGCCCGTCACGACCACCTGAGCCATGCGAATGGGCATCTGCGCTTCGACCATCTGATCCATCATATCGATCATATCCCACATATCGTGATCAGTGGGATCGAGAATTGCTACGACTGTGTACAAATTGCGTCGAACACGCGGGAATCCACCCGGGCTCGGCGACGCGAGGTGTTTGACATCCTTTGACCATCGCTCAAACTTGGGATCTTTTTCCACGTCGTTATAAAACACAATCGACTCGCAATTGTCAGTATTAATTTTCACCTGATTCTCCTTCTTTGGTATGCGCAGTAAAGATTTTGCTATCGTGCTCGGGAGTCCTAAATGCACGAGCTCTTCGTAAACTCCGACCTCCTTGGCGATGCTCTCCACGAGCGCGTACACGTCGACGGTGTCGAGCTCGAGCTGCTCGCCATTTAGCGACATGACCAATCCACCAGGCTGCATCTTTCGATGATTTCGACGCACTTCCTTGGCGAACGTCTTATCGATCGGCATGCGCGACAAGCTGTCGGCGAGGGATGGGAAGTTTTGGGACACGTCTACCAACGCGCTGATGGGGTCGCTCGACAGCGCTACGCGTTGCGCCGCTTGTATGCCCAAATCTTTGATGTCCCACACCTTGAGCGGCGCGTCTGATGCAAGGGAGAGTTTTGTTTTCATGTCATCGCGAAATAACTTGAGAGCGTCGGTTGATTCTGGGTAACGCGCGGCGAGGGTGGCGAAATTGAAACCGGCAACGGGTTCGTCCGCGAAGACTTCTTTACTCGCTCGATTGTCTTCGTCTTCGTGTTCTTCATCTTCTTCTTCGTCGCCTTCACCGCCCTCGCTCTTAATCTTGGAATCATCGATCGCCTTATACTCCATATTTTTCACCGCGAGCTCGATCCCAAACCCAGAAAGCCGAAGGAGATTCCCGTCGACGCCCGACGCCGCGCACGAATTCGCTCTCGCGCACGACGCGTCGAATAACACCGGGCGTAGTACGTAATTCAACACCCTCGAATCGCTCGCCTTTGCTAACGTATCATGCATCGCACTAAAACACGCAGTCCCAGGCGACGCATACAACACCGCTGTCGGTAACGCGTCGTCGAACGTCGCGTACGCGTGGTCTCGCTCCGTCCGCGCAAACGGCTCGCCTCGCGCCCGCGTAATCATTCCATCCATCGCCGCCACCAACGCCTCAACTTCGGTAAACACGTCATCGCCCACTTGAACGCGACAACACGCCACGCGCGCGTCGTCACCACCCGTGCCATCGCGCGTCGCGGCGTCACCCATGGCGCGAAACGCCTCGAGCCGCGGACTGTACGCGCGCGCGCCCATCGCCAACTCCATCACCCGCGCCGCCGCCGCCGACGGCACGAACGCCCTCGCCCGCGCGCGCACGTACGCCTCGCACGCGTCCACATCGACATCCGCGTCCGCGTCCGCGTCGAGCGCGCGCACGAGCGGCCAGAACCCCGCCCCGCGCGTCGCATCCGCCACCGCTTCGAGCGCCTCGAGCGCGCGCGACGTCGAGCGCCAGTTCGCGGTGAGCGCGACGTCTATCGCGTCGCTCGCCGCGCGCGCGGGCGACGCCACGCGTGATGCGATCGCGAGCAGCGCGAGAAGCGCGCGCGCGGCCACGCCGAGGCGCGCCGCGCGGCGCATGCTGATGATGATGATGACGCGCTCGGGAGTGGCGGCATTCGCCGACGCGCCGCGGTCAGTCGACGCTCGGTGTGCGCGCGGCGAATCGACGACGACGACGACGATGGTGTTTGGCGTGAGCACGACGACGTTGGTGGTGATGCTGGGCGCGGGCGCGCTCGCGCTCGGGCCGAAAGATGTGCCGCTCGTGGCGCGATTTCTTGGTCGAATCGCCGGTCGCGCGGTATCGCACGTCACGCACGCTTCTCGCGCGTTCGAGCGCGCCGCGGCGGATGCGGACGTGGGGTCGATACGTGCGGATATTCGAGCGTCGATGCGCGAGCTTAGGGGCGTGGCGACGGAGATTGAGGAAGGGTTGAATCCGTTACGCGCGGCGTCGGGGACGCTCGGGCGCGAAGGACGCGCGACGACGACGACGACGATGACGAACGCGTCACGTCGGACGTTGGGGAATGAAGCTTCACATGTGCGTGCGCGTCAAGAAGCGTCGTCGGCGTCGGCATCGCTGTCGATGCCGGTGATTCCAGTGAGCGCGCGCGCGCTCGGAGCGACGCCTTCGAGCGGGACGTTTGGCTCGAGCGGCGCGGATATCTTAGCGGCGAGTTTCAAAGAGCGCGAAGTCGCGTTCAAGGCAATGAAGCTCATGAAGAGTGGTGAAATCGATGCGTATTTATCATCCACGCGCGATGGTGATGGGAAGACGCCGGTGGGTTAGATTTTTGGTAGCGGTCGAGACGCGCCTCGGAAAAAAGCGCGTAGCCATAGCGATAGCGAAAGAATTCACAAGTCTTGTTGTATATTAACAAAATCTTCAACACGCAGCGCATCAATTAGAGCTTATCGAGGATGTGTTCGGTGACTTGCTTTCTGGTGTCTTCCGGCGACGTCACCGTGTGACCGATAGTTTTTTCGCTCTCGAAAATTTCGTGGTCGTTGCCACCCTTGTACGTCTTGTCGCCGAAAAAGTGAATGACATCGAAATCTTTCTCGACGAATTGCAAGCAGTACGTCTTATCCCACCCTTGTGGGAACACATCGAACGAAATTTGCCCACCGATGGAGTACGTCAAGCCATAATCGGCAAACTTTTCGCGCAACACTTCAACCATCTTCGCCCGCACGCCCGCCTCCTTGTCGAAACGCTCAAACTCATCCCGTTCCTCTTGACTGCAATTGCGTCCAATCGGCGACACGTTCAACATCCCCGCACGAAACTCAATAAACGTCCCTCGCTTGATGGGAATGTCTAAATCCGCAACGTAATGCAACACAAAGTTTAAGAACGTCTTCAACTTGTCCTCGCCCAGAAACGCCTTCAAGCTCTGCTTCGCCAACAACTCCCCGTGCTTGAACGCCACGAGCCCATTCTCGGCAAACAAATAGTCGTACTCCTTCTCCGCGCCCTCGCCGAGCTGTTCGCTGATCTTGACTAAATCAGATCCGCCCACGATACCCACGGTGACTTTGGTTTTCAACGCGCGCATGAACGCCTTCATGACGTCGTCCGCCTCCTTGCGCGGGACGGTGAGCGTACCGTCGACGTCAAACAGGGCGAGCGTGCGAGACATGGCGAACAACGATGGCGGACACACGAATGCGCGGCGAGCGGAGGTGCGGCGGCGGCGGCGGCGGCGGTAGCGCGTCGACGAATGGCGGACCTCGTTCAGCGGAACTTTTATTCCAACCTTTGTGTACGCATCGCGTGTTCGGCGTCTACGGCGTCGCGCGCGACGGCGACACTCACGGACGCGCGCGTCGCACTACACCCCACCGTCTCGCGCATCGCACCGTTTCGCGCATCGCACCGTTCGCGAGGTACGCGCGCACTGAAGCGCCCAGCATCGCCGCGCGCGCGCGCGCCCATCGTCCGCATTCGCGCCCATCGCGCGTCGACGCGTGCCTCGCGCGCCGCGCCGCCGACGCCTCGAGCGCGACCCACGCGCACGATCGCGCGCCATCGCCTCTCCGTGCGCGTACTCACCACACCACCCATCGTCGTCGTCGCCATCGACGACGACGTCCGCTCGCGCACACAGGTTGTCGCCCAAAAAGCGCATCACCCACCGCGCGAGCTCGTCCATCGCCGCCGCCGCCGCCGATCGCGCCAACGCCGATCGCGCCGCCGCCGATCGCGCCGCCACCGCGCGCGCCACCGCACGCGCGTCGCGTTCGCGCGCCGCCGCCGACGCCGCCGCCGAACCGACGACGCGAGCGCCGACGTTATCCACTAGCGGCGAGCCCCATGCGCGCCGCCGCCGCCGCCGCCGCTCGAGTC
>Ga0181595_10005280_pt1 | contig 11523 bp, 10 predicted proteins | sample 041ome_7_FD_145604 | JGI IMG/M metagenome (GOLD analysis project Ga0181595, IMG submission 145604) | Coastal salt marsh microbial communities from the Groves Creek Marsh, Skidaway Island, Georgia - 041401AS metaG (spades assembly) | ecosystem: Environmental > Aquatic > Marine > Intertidal zone...
TCAAACCTTGGCCTTGGTCGATTTCTTTATGCATGCCACTCCAACTACTTACGCCAAATATGCACCTCTGGTATTTGCTGCCGCAGAGCAAGGAGATCTATTAGCTCAGCAAATAGTGCAGCAGGCTGCGGATCATATCAACGCTATAGCGCAACGATTACTGAGCATCAATCCGCCGCGTTTGTCGTTAATCGGTGGCTTGGCGCATAAATTACAACCCTATCTGACCCCGGAAGTGCAGCAAAGAGTGACACCAGCTTTGGCTGCACCTGAATTTGGATCTGTGTGGTTTGCAAAGCAAAGCCGGCGCAAATCCCAACGTATTTCTTAACTTGTTTATTTTTGACTAGCTGTGAGTGATATCAAGATGACCAGAACAATTATGGCTCAGGAAGCTGCGGAAGCTCCAAGCCGGATCCGCGAGCAGTTAGCTGCCAACGCCAACCGTATTACCGATATTGTAAAGTTGATCAAACAAAAGCAACCCCGCTATGTCTATATGGTCGGCCGGGGTTCCTCTGATCATGCAGGTGTTTTTGCCAAGTATCTGATTGAAATTGAAATAGGTTTACCTGTCGCAGCTGCTGCTCCTTCTATTGCCAGTGTGTATAACAAACAACTGGATTTAACAGGCGCTTTGGTGCTGGTGATTTCTCAGTCGGGCCGTAGCCCTGATATTCTGGCACAAGTGGCGATGGCCAAAGCGGCTGGTGCTTTAGTTATTGCTTTGGTCAATGATGAAAGCTCGCCTTTGGCAGAACAAGCCGATCAGGTCATACCTTTGAATGTAGGTGCAGAAAAAGCCGTGGCTGCGACTAAAAGTTATCTGGCGACCTTAAGCGCTTTATTGCAGCTGGTGGCGGCCTGGTCTGGCAACAGCCAGTTACAGGATGCAGTCATCAGTTTGCCTGAGCTGCTACAGCAGGCCATAGAGTTGCCAGCTCAGTTAACTGCGGCATCTTTAGAGGGCGTAAAACATCTGGTGGTGTTGGGCCGGGGCCCTGGTTATGCCATTAGTCGCGAAATTGCATTGAAACTGAAAGAAGTCTGCGGCATTCATGCCGAGGCGTTTTCCAGTGCTGAATTTCTGCATGGCCCTGTCACTTTAGTCAAAGATCAGTTTGCCATAGTTGATGTCAGCATAGCGGATGAAGCCAATGCGGCTCATCAGGCACAAATCGCCGAAGTGCGCAGTCGTGGTGCCCGTATTGTGCATTTGCACCATGCAGACTTGTTATCGAACCCGCGGGTATTGCCTCTGGCGCTGTTGCAGCGCTTTTATCTGGATGTTGAAGCTGTGGCGCGCAGCCGTGGTGTCAATCCGGATGCGCCTCCTGGTTTGAATAAAGTCACTAAAACAGTCTGACGAGGTATGGATGCAACAGATTTCAGTCGCACAGCTTTTTGATGGTCAGAACTGGCAACAGAATGTGACGGTAAATATTGAATCCGGTCGCATTCATTCGATTTCACCTGCTGATGGTCCTGTCCTCCCGGGCGCTCTGGTGCCGGGTTTTATCGATGTGCAGGTGAACGGTGGTGGTGGCGCTTTGTTTAACACAGATACCAGCCTCGAAGCGCTACGTACTATGGTCAAAGCCCATGCGCAGTTTGGCAGCACGGCTTTATTGCCCACAGTCATCACTGATTCTGTGGCTGTGATGCAACAAGCCGCTGATGTGATAGCACAGGCTATTGCGAATAATGAGCCCGGTATTGTGGGCGTGCACTTTGAAGGTCCACATTTATCAGTGCCAAAACGGGGCGTGCATCCGCAAAGCTATATCCGGCCTTTGTCTGAAGAGGAACTGGCGATTTATCGCCGTACTGATTTGGGCATCAAGCTGGTGACTGTAGCGCCTGAAAACGTCAGTGCTGAACAAATCCAACAGTTAGTCAAAGCCGATGTGATTGTCTGTTTAGGCCACAGCAATACAGATGCAGCTACAGTGCAGGCCGCCTTGGCTGCCGGAGCCACGGGTTTTACCCACTTATACAACGCCATGTCAGCTTTAACTTCGCGTGAACCCGGTGTAGTAGGGGCTGCCCTTGCTGATCCACACAGCTGGTGTGGTGTCATTTTAGATGGTTTGCACGTACATCCATTGGCTGTGAAAGTCGCCTTAGCGGCTAAGCCGAAAGGCAAACTATTGATTGTCACAGACGCTATGTCGCCAGTAGGTACCACTCAAACCGAATTTGATTTTTTTGATGGCAAAGTGATTCGGGACGGCAACAAGTTAACCAATTTAAACGGCAACCTGGCGGGTTCTGTGCTTGATATGGCTAGCGCAGTGTCCTATGCGGTGAAAGAGCTTGGCCTTGAGTTGTCAGAAGCTGTGCGTATGGCTTCTTTGTATCCGGCTGAATTTTTAGGTATCAGTGCACAGCGTGGACAAATCCTGGTGGGAGCCAAAGCCGATCTGGTGTTACTGAATGGTGAAGCAGTGGTGCAGCAGTGCTGGCTCGAAGGCCGTGCTTTTATCGAGCCCTAATAATATCCAATAAATTCAACATAATAACTATTAAAGCAACAGGAAGGAATTATGGAAATGACAGTCGATACCCCCAAGGCACGTAGCAGTGTAGTGCCTATGGCCATAGTCGCTATGCTGTTTTTTGTGTTAGGTTTTGCCACCTGGCTCAACGGCTCTTTAATGCCGTACTTAAAACAAATGCTGCAACTTAGCCCGCTGCAAGCGTCGCTGGTGCTATTTTCTTTTTATATAGCTGTAACTTTTACTGCTTTGCCTTCAGCCTGGCTGATCCGCCGTGTTGGCTATAAAAATGGCATGGCGCTGGGTATGGCGGTGATGATGCTGGCTGGGCTTTTGTATATTCCGGCGGCTCAAACTCAGACTTTTGGCTTATTCCTGTTGGCTCAGCTAGTGATTGGTGCAGGTCAAACCTTATTACAAACCGCTGTGAATCCTTACGTGGTGAAGATAGGCCCTGAAGAAACAGCTGCAGTTCGCATCAGTATTATGGGCATACTGAACAAAACCGCAGGTGTTGTGGCGCCTATGGTCTTTACCGCTTTGATTGTCAGCGGTTTTACCGCTCCGGCTGATGCTGTTCTGACAACTGAGCAAATAGATGCAATGGCTGCCAGTCTGGTCTGGCCTTATTTGGGGCTGGCTGTGTTTTTAGCTTTGTTGGCTTTGGCTGTTAAATTTTCACCTTTGCCTGAACTGGAAAAAGAATCAGACAAAGGAACAGGCCGTGCACAGTTAAAAGCCGTGTTGGCCAAACCTGCGCTGGTATTAGGCGTGTTGTCGTTATTTGTCTATGTCGCTGTGGAAGTGATAGCGGGTGACACTATAGGTTTGTTTGCATTGTCGCTGGGTGTTGAGCGTTATACCGTGATGACCTCTTACACCATGGCCTGTATGGTGTTGGGCTATGTGCTTGGTATTGTCTTGATCCCTCGGGTGTTATCTCAGCAAAAGGCTTTGTCCCTTTCCGCCGTATTAGGTTTAGTCCTGACATTGGCGATAGTGTTAGGTGACAGCAGTTCTTATCTGATTGCCAATACCCTGTTGCTGCCTTTTGGCGGTACAGCTTTGCCTGACACCTTATTGTTTATCGCCGTGCTGGGGTTAGCCAATGCCATTGTTTGGCCAGCGGTTTGGCCTCTGGCTTTATCTGGTTTAGGTGCTTTAACCAGCATAGGTTCAGCTTTATTAATTATGGGCATAGCAGGTGGTGCTTTTGGTCCATTGTTCTGGGGCCTTGCCAGCAGCACAGGCCTGGGACAGCAGGGCGCTTATCTGGTGATGTTACCTTGTTACGCTTTTATCCTGTTTTATGCATTAAAAGGCCACAAGTTAACCAGCTGGAGTAAGTCCTGATGTCTGCGCCACGTTTTTATGCGCTGGACGCACTACGCGGCCTGGCCATAGCCCTGATGATATTGGTGAATACGCCAGGTTCCTGGCAGCATGTGTATAGTCCACTACTGCATGCTGCGTGGGATGGTTTTACTTTTGCTGATATCGTTTTTCCTACCTTTTTGTTTGTGGTGGGCGCAGCAATGTTTTATTCGCTGAAAACAGCAGAACTTTCTGGCGCGAGTGTCTGGCGGGTCAGTAGCCGTGCGTTAAAGCTGATAGGTATAGGCGTGTTGCTGAACTATATACCTTTTACTGTTGAATTGTCTGAGCTGCGACTACCCGGTGTATTGCAGCGTATTGGTCTGGCCTATTGGTTTGCTGCATTATTGGTTTTGGCTGTCAAACGCAGTTATTTGCCGGTTTTGTCTATTGCTTTGGTGATGTTGTATTGGCTCGCTTTAGCGCTAGGCGGTGGAGAGCAGCCTTATAGCCTGGAACATAATCTGGTCCGGCAATGGGACCTGGCTATCTTTGGTGCTGCGCATCTGTATCAGGGCTTTGGTGTAGCTTTTGATCCTGAAGGTCTGTTAAGTACCTTGCCTTGTATAGTAGCTGTATTAATTGGCTTTGGCACAGCCTCAACCTTGCAGGGAAAAACACATCAAGATGCACTTCGGCTGCTGTTTTTAGCAGGTGTGGCGCTCATAGTGCTGGCAGCGCTGTGGCATATGGTCTGGCCCGTGAATAAAGCCTTGTGGTCTGGTAGTTATCTGGCGTTAAGCAGTGGTTTGATTCTGGTGTTGCTAGCCATTCTGGTCTGGGGTATTGATATCAAAGGCTGGACAAGAGTGGCAGAACCTTTAAAGGTCTATGGTACAAATCCGTTGTTTATTTATGTACTGGCCTGGTTATGGTCAGTGTTCATAGGCCAACTGATCCTTATTCCAACAGAGGCAGGCCCAGTGTCGCTGTATCAGTGGGGCTTTGAGCTGCTGGCGCTGGTATTTCCTACCAAACTAGCTTCTTTTGTATTTGCGCTGTTGCACGTGATTGGCTTTTGGTACCTGTCATTGCTGCTGTATAAACGCAATATAGTGATTAAACTGTAAAAAAGGGCGGGGGCAAATAATGTCATCTGCCCCCCTTTTTTAGTTAGAACCTGTATTCCCAGGTGGTGGCAGCTGCCACTTCGTCAGAGCCCTCAGGCAGTAATGGTGATTGATCCAGATAACGTAGCTGTAGGCTCAGTAAGCCATTAAAGAAGGGGCGTCTGTGTTCCGCTTTCGCCTGCCAGCTTTGTTCGCTATTACCTGCGGTATCATAATAATTGGCCAGATACAGATGGCCTGACCAACTAATACCATCATAGGTCTGGTAATGATAACCAGCGCTCAATACCCGCGCATCTTTGCCATAACCGCTGCCAATCACCCGGCCGTATCTGCTATACCCTTGAGGATATAACTCGCCCTGATAAGCGCAATCGCCTTTCACTACTGAATCCGGACAATCGATATACGTATCTGAGTACTCCATATTGACCGTATGAATGCCGGAGCTATTGCCCCAATAACTACGTACGCCAGCTAATATCAACGGATTATCCGGCAAGTCTTCGGCATTATCATCATCGGCCAGTTCCACATAGGCGGTCAGAGGCTGATTGAACAGAGTAAAATGATAACTTGCATCTATAGCTGCTCTTTGGTCTGAGTTGGCGCTGGCTTCATCTTTATTGGCAAGCATATCCCACCAATCGCCAAAACCATTATTTTTTCCCTGGCCGCCCCACTGGCTGACACGGGACAGACCCAGCTCCAAACTGGCAGTTGGCCTGAAGTTAAAGCGTCCACCCCAGTAGCGGGTTTGGCTGACTGGACTTTGATGTTCACCTAAGCCAATAAAGGTGGTGAAACTCCATGGTCCTAACCAGTTCAGCACAGGCAAATCTATCGCATCCCAGCCATGACGACTTAAACGTACAGAAGGCAAAGGCCTGGCATTATTGCTTTGTAATAACGCACTTTGTTGCCCAGGACCCCACCAGGTGCTGACCTGATCAACTGACAGCACCCAGTTCCCCAGCAAAGCTGCCAAGTAGCTGTTGTCGTAGGTTAATTCCTGTTCAGTGCTGCCGTCGTGTAATTTGCGATAATGCACTTCTGAGCGACCAGCAAAGATATCATTCTGAAATTCGCTGAACACTGTGATGCTGGCTTTTTCGCTATAGCTTTCACCAAAACTCTGAATGCCCATGACCTCAGAGTTGGCTTTGAGTTTAATACCCGCAGTTTTGTCACTTTCATTGACATTTAATGCTTTACGCACATGAGCCAGCGCGAAAGTTACTTCCTCGTTGTAGCGACGATTGGGTACTTTGGCCAAATCTTTGGCGATATTTTTCCACATCAATGGATAGGTGTTCACAGGGCCACTGATCAAACCTGCATGAGACAAAGTTTGCAGTGACTGGCGCAGGTAATTATCCTGGGTATCCATCCAAGGTGTTGCGTGAGCTGACAAAGTGAATAAAGCGAGGCTAAGAGCACTGAACTGAAGTTTTTTCATTACGACCAAAATCCGTGTTTTCAACTAAACAGCAGTAAATTTCTGTTTTAACGCCTGCTCAACATGAGAGGCAACAAAACGGCTGACATCGCCACCATGGCGGGCTACTTCTTTCACTAAGGTGGAAGAGATAAAGGTGTTTTTCTCTGAAGGCGTCATAAATAAACTGTCTAAATCCGGGTTCAACTGACGGTTCATACTGGCAAGCTGAAACTCGTATTCAAAATCGGCTACAGCACGCACGCCACGTAACAATACCTGGGCTTGATTCTGTTTAGCAAAATCAGCCAGTAAGCCAGAAAAACCTACCACTGTCACGTTAGGAATATCAGCAAAACACTGTTCTGCCAGTTGCACACGTTCTGCCAGCGTAAACAGAGGTTGCTTGCTGGGATTAGAAGCAACAGCCACTATCACTTGATCAAATAAAAGTGCAGCCCTTTGTACTAAATCGCTGTGGCCATTAGTTAAAGGGTCAAAAGTACCGGGATAAATTGCTTTAGTTTTCATTGTTTGTGGCTGATCCCTGTGCTGTAGAACTCGAGACTAGAGTTTTTAATCGAATTGGCGTTACTATAGCAAATTAATAAAAAATAAATAAAAAAGAAATACGCGGATGGACAAGAAGCTACGAACCAAAGACAAGATACTGCAAGCCAGTATTGAGTTGTTTAATCAGCAAGGTGAGCGCTCTATCACCACCAATCATATAGCAGCGCACTTGGGCATCAGCCCGGGTAATCTGTATTACCATTTTCGCAATAAAGAAGACATAGTGCGGAACATTTTCCGTGAATACGCCAAGTTGTTGGAAAACAGATTACAACCGCCCAGCCAACCTTCAGAAGCCTTGGACTCTTTAGCCCAGTACTTGGATGTTGTTTTTGAATTGATGTGGCGTTTTCATTTTTTTTACGCCAATTTGCCAGATATTCTGTCGCGTGATCCTGCCTTACAGCAGGACTATTTAACTGTGCAAAAAGTGGTACTGACAAAAGTTATTTCAGTATTAACCGCATTAAAAAAGGCAGACGTTATAGCGATAGATGATGCGGACATCTCCACTTTTGCTCACACCATAAAACTGGTGGTGACTTTCTGGATCAGTTATTTAAAAACTCAAAAGCCACAAAACATCATGAACAAAGAGCAGGCCTACCTTGGGGTGCTGAAAGTCTTGTTGCTGTTTAAACCTTATGCCACAGCTCAGGCTATGCCACGCATAGAAAAACTGCAGCAGCATTATCAGTCCTTGTCAGGTGAACAAACACTTGAATCGGCATAGTGGCAACAATTTGCTACGCAACTAATCCGATCTGCAGCCTTTTCTGACAGAAAAGCGCTGCATCCCTCCCACTTAGTGATTACAATACGGCGGTTTTTACCAAGCCCTCAGCCTTTCTGGAGAAAGTTATGCGAACGACTCCTTTCCTTGCACACTTACAACAACAAATAGAAGACGTAAAAGTGCAGGGCCTGTACAAAGCTGAACGAGTGATAAGCTCTCAGCAACAAGCAGCCGTGACTGTAGGTCATGAGCAAGTATTAAATTTCTGTGCTAACAACTACTTAGGTTTAGCCAATAACCCGGAACTGATTAAAGCCGCCCAGCAAGGCCTGGATTCCCACGGTTTTGGTGTGGCTTCTGTGCGTTTTATCTGTGGTACTCAGGATATTCACAAAGAGCTGGAACAAAAAATCAGCGGCTTTTTAGGCACTGAAGACACCATTTTGTACTCCTCTTGTTTTGATGCCAACGGTGGTTTATTCGAAACCATTTTAGGGGCGGAAGACGCGGTAATTTCTGATGCGTTAAACCATGCTTCTATTATTGATGGTGTGCGTTTATGTAAAGCAAAGCGCTATCGTTATGCCAATAACGATATGGCCGAATTAGAAGCTCAGTTAAAACAAGCAGATGCAGATGGTGCCCGCTTCAAACTGATAGCCACAGACGGTGTGTTTTCAATGGATGGCGTGATTGCCGACTTAAAATCCATCTGTGATTTAGCCGACAAATACAATGCGCTGGTGATGGTGGATGACAGCCATGCCGTAGGTTTTGTCGGTAAAAATGGCCGCGGCACCCACGAATACTGCGACGTGCTGGACCGAGTGGATATTATTACCGGCACTTTAGGCAAAGCTTTAGGTGGCGCTTCAGGCGGTTATACCTCAGGCAAAAAAGAAGTGATCGAATGGTTACGCCAGCGTTCACGCCCTTATTTATTCTCTAACTCTTTAGCACCTTCTATTGTCACAGCCTCTATCAAAGTGCTGGACTTACTGGCCAACGGTGATGCGCTGCGCGCTAAGTTATGGGACAACGTTAGTTATTTCCGTGAAAAAATGTCTGCCGCTGGTTTTACCCTGGCCGGCAAAGATCACGCTATTATTCCTGTGATGTTAGGGGACGCCAAAGTCGCAGCTGAAATGGCGCGCCGTATGCTCGCTGAAGGCATTTATGTAGTGGGTTTCTCTTTCCCTGTAGTGCCAAAAGATCAGGCGCGTATTCGCACTCAAATCTCGGCCGCTCACGACAAAGAACACCTGGATAAAGCCATCAGCGCCTTTATCCGTATTGGTAAAGAAATGGGCGTAATTGCCTGAGGACGCCATGATGAAAGCATTAGCAAAATTAAAAGCAGAACCAGGCATTTGGCAAACCGAAGTAGAAATGCCAAAAGTAGGCCCGAATGATGTTCTGATCAAAATCAAAAAAACCGCTATTTGTGGCACAGACGTGCATATCTACAAATGGGATGAATGGGCGCAAAACACTATTCCTCATGGCATGGTAGTTGGGCACGAATATGTCGGCGAAGTAGTCGACATGGGCTCTGAAGTCCGTGGTTTTGCCAAAGGCGATCGCGTCTCGGGTGAAGGCCATTTAGTCTGTGGTTTCTGCCGTAACTGCCGCGCTGGCCGTGTGCATTTATGCCGCAACACCATAGGCGTAGGCGTCAACCGTGAAGGTTCTTTTGCTGAATACCTGTCTATCCCTGCTTTTAACGTCTTTAAAATTCCGGACAATATTCCGGATAATATCGCTGCTATCTTCGACCCCTTCGGTAACGCAGTGCACACTGCGTTGTCGTTTGACTTAGTAGGCGAAGACGTATTGATCACAGGCGCTGGCCCTATCGGCATTATGGCTGTAGCTGTTGCCCGCCATGTTGGCGCCCGTCATATTGTCATTACAGATGTAAACCCATACCGCTTAGAGCTGGCGCGTAAAATGGGCGCGACCCGAGCTGTAGACGTCAGCAAAGAAGATTTAAAAGACGTGATGAAAGAGCTGGGCATGACCGAAGGTTTTGACGTAGGCCTGGAAATGTCCGGTGTGCCTTCGGCTTTCCGTGGCATGTTAGACACCATCAACCACGGCGGCAAAATTGCCATGCTGGGCATTCCACCTTCAGATATGGCGGTGGACTGGAACAAGGTTATTTTTAAAGGCCTGGTGATCAAAGGCATTTATGGCCGTGAAATGTTTGAAACCTGGTACAAAATGGCTAGCTTAATTCAGTCCGGTCTGGATTTAAGTCCTATTGTTACCCACGAAATGCCAATGGAAAACTACAAGGAAGGTTTTGAGATTATGTGCTCAGGCCAGTCCGGTAAAGTCATTCTGAACTGGTAATTTTATAAGGGCAGAGCTTTGGCTCTGCCCCTCTTTTTATCCTCTATCTCTCCTCTGTTTCCCACTTGGCAGTCTAAATGCGATCTGTTATCATTTGATAATCATTCCTATCTGAACTCACTACAGCTCCAATGATTACCCTGACTGTTGCTCTGCTGTTTTTGACATGCTTCTTATTTGGCCGTGGTTATTGGCAGCATATTGCGTTGCCAAAATTACAGAACCAGCGTTTGGCGCTGCAATTGGTAAGGGTAAAACGTCAGGGCCAGTATCTGAAGTTATGGCTGCAGCATCCGGATGGCTTGTTATTACCCAAAGCCAAAGCGGGTCAGCATATTCTGCTGTACGGTAAGGATTTACAGGGTAAACCTGTCAGTCGGGCTTATTCATTGGCACAGGATTGCAGCCAGCAGCGTTATTACCAACTGGTGATTAAAGCGGAGACCGAGGGCCGTTTAAGCCAGGCGTTATTCCAGCAGTTAAAAGTGGGGGACTTGGTCGAAAGCTCTTATCCACGTGGCCATTTTTTACTAATCGTTCCGCGCCAGCCTTTGGTGCTAGTGGCCGGTGGTGTTGGTATTACGCCTATGTTGGCGATGGCCTATGCCGCTATCCGGCAAAAACGTCAGGTGTTTTTGGTGTATCAGGCGCGCCATCTGGAAGATATCGTGTTTTATCCGTTACTGCGGCGTTTGCCCCGTTTACAACTTCGTATTGCTTTGACTCAACCACCAGCAGATTGGCAAGGCTTTAAAGGCCGCATTGATGCCGGATATTTATATAAGCTGGCAGGCCCGCAGGCTCAGTATTACTTCTGTGCTTCGGCAAAAATGACAGAACAACTGATTTATGATTTGGGCATTTTAGGTGCGCAGTATTGTTATGCCGAGCTTTTTAGCGCTTCGGCCAGCGAGCAAAGTTTCCCTATTGAAATCAATGGTGTATTTGCCGACAGTCAGGGCCATAAATCAGTGCTGGACGCTATTCTGGCTGCGAGAGTGCCGCTGAATTACGACTGCAAAGGCGGCTCTTGTGGCCTGTGTAAAGTTCGGGTTGTTAAAGGTGAATACCAGCAAGTGCTGGAACCCAGCATGAGTTGCTGTGCGGATGAAGTATTGGCTTGTTGTATTCAGCCGACTTCGGCTTTGGTGTTGAGGGCGGAGATTCAGTCAGAAGAGTTATCTCCAGAGCCGCCGGCTGGTCTGGAACCTGCTGCAAGTAGCCATTGATGTATATCGCAGAATCTTTCGCCTTTGGCGAGATACTTTGCTTTTGCTTCGCCAAAAGAAAGTATCCAAAGCAAGGAAGTGCAGGAAGCACTTTCTAACAGCCGAAAGCTGGCCCGCAGGGTGAATTACATGGATGTAATTCATAAAAGGCGACCCCAGGTCGCAGCGACAACGCTTGCGTTGAACAGCTTTAGCTGGCCCCGAAGGGGTACGAACGAAGTGAGTATAAAGCCCGGCCCAAAATCGTGCG
>Ga0181595_10005282_pt1 | contig 11518 bp, 7 predicted proteins | sample 041ome_7_FD_145604 | JGI IMG/M metagenome (GOLD analysis project Ga0181595, IMG submission 145604) | Coastal salt marsh microbial communities from the Groves Creek Marsh, Skidaway Island, Georgia - 041401AS metaG (spades assembly) | ecosystem: Environmental > Aquatic > Marine > Intertidal zone >...
AAGTTGTTGTTATTGTAACCATTGTAGCCGTTGTTGTTCCAAGGTGCAGCAGTAGCAGCTGTAGCAGCAACAACAGTAGCGATAGCGATAATTTTTTTCATAATATTCTCCAAAATTCTATTTTTTTAAGTTTAGTTAAAACACCCGAAAGTGTTTATTTATCAGACTTTTTGTCTTGATAGGTGAGCATTATACAGGTATTTATATTAGAAGTCAATAATATTCTAATGTTTTTTTATAAAAAGATTAAAAAACCAGCCCTGAGGCTGGTTATTAATGTATTTGACGGTGTTTTAGTTCTTAATGGTGCCCTCTTTGAAATATCGCCCAGAGCTCATTATCCTGTTAAAACCGGATCTTTTATCCTTAGCATTGAATACTTTATCTTCAGTGTTGGTTCTATCTAGTGTCGAAGTAAAGTCTGTATAGGTCAACCAATTCTTTGGCTTTGGCTCGCTATATGTTGGATAGCCATAAGGACTTGTTGAATAATTATTTAACGGAACAGATATAGGTGGTGCGTATCTCATCATATTAATCTGGTCATACCTTGGATGCCATCTTGAGTTAGAAGAGCCAAAAGGTGAGAATCCAGACCCTAGGCCCCAGGGAGCAGTGTTGTTAAAACCAGTTCCTGAACCAAAGGGTGAAAAGTTATTGCTAGAGCCAAATGGAGAAAAACTATTTCCAGAGCCAAAAAAAGCGAAGGTTGTACTGCTAATCATTAATAAGGCGGTAAATAAAGTTTTCATCTTTTTGTCATTGCATTAAATTGTTTTCTATTTTAACCTCAAAACTACAATTTGGTGCCGAAGGTCGGAGTCGAACCGACACGGCCATAAGGCCACAGCCCCCTCAAGGCTGCGTGTCTACCAATTCCACCACTCCGGCTTGTTAGTTTGAGGGTATGTCTGTTTTTGCTGCAGGCGCTAGATTAATCTGTTCTGTTGGAATGTCTCCAGCCCCTTGAGTCATAATACTATCTGCCTGTGTAGTAGAAATAACATCGGAATTTGCCAAATAAGCCAATGTAAGACTTGTAACAAAAAAACCAGTTGCTATTCCAGCAGTAAGTTTATATATAAAAGAGTTTCCACCCCTAGCACCAAATACAGATCCTGACGCACCAGCACCAAACGCAGCTCCTGCCTGAGCCCCTTTGCCATGTTGCATTAAAATAAGGGTAATTAACCCTAACGCTAGAAGCACATGAATAATTAATATGATTTGAAATGTCATTTTACGCCTTACATATTTGAATAAAATCTTCTGCTTTCAATGAGGCCCCACCAATTAAGCCGCCATCAATATCGTCGCAGGCCATTAATTCTGCAGCATTGCCTGGGTTCATACTTCCACCATAAAGGATAGATACAGAATTGGCAATATTCTCACTCTGTTTTGATAACAAATCTCTAATAAATGCATGAACATTCTGGGCTTGTTCTGGAGTAGCTGTTACTCCTGTTCCAATTGCCCAGACAGGCTCATATGCAATTACAATATTCGTGAACGCATCAATGCCCACCTTGTTTAAGACTGCATCGATCTGTCTCTTAACAACGTTTTCGGTTTCTCCAGACTCTCTTTCTTCAAGCAATTCCCCAATACAAAAGATTGGTATAAGATCGTTATCAAGGGCTGATTTAACTTTATCTGCAACAATTTCATCAGTCTCGCCATATAAAGCTCTTCTCTCAGAGTGACCAACAATAACATATTCAGCACCAAAATCTTTGATCATTGAGGGCGACACTTCACCAGTGAAAGCCCCAGCTTCATTGATGTTTAGATTTTGTGCCCCGTAATGAAGTTGAGAGTGTGTAGCGAGAGCCTCAACCTGAGAGAGATAAGGAAACGGAGGGCATACGATAACTCTAATATCAACATCATTAAGTTGAGCAAGCACCCCCATTATTAGGTTGTTGTTTGACTCTTTTGAGCCATTCATTTTCCAGTTGCCTGCTACTATTGTTTGACGCATAATATTTAAATGTTTAAAAAGGATTAAATGATACTTTATTAACTTTAAAAAATCAATTCAAATCGTTGTTACAAAGCGGTTTAAGGTGAATTAATTTTTCTTTAAAATTGAAAATATATAAAAAGTTATCCACATAGTAATAAAATACTGTTTACTTATCTATTTCGTTCGAATTTATGTCTGCTGTTTGGGAAAAATGTCTAGAGAATTTAAAATCAAGTCTTCCATTGCAAGATTTCTCTTTGTGGATAAAACCCCTTAAAGTTAAAGAAACCAGCACAACCATATCAATTTTTGCTCCAAACAAGTCTGTTAAGGATCACATACAGAGCAAACTTAGAGATGCTATTCTTAACTCCATCTCTCAAATTAACCCTAAATTAGAGGTATTAATTTCTACAGAGAAAACCAGGGGAAGACCCCCAACTCAATCGGACCTCTATCCTGACTACACCTTTGATAATTTGGTTTTAGGTGATGCTAATCAAATGGCTTACAGTGCAACAATGCAAATAGCAAAAAGTTTATCTGAATCCCCATATAACCCTTTCATAATCTATGGGGGTTCGGGCCTTGGGAAAACTCATTTAATGCAAGCAGCTGGTCACTTAGTGCGGTCAAAAAATCCAGAGAAAAAAGTGATTTATCTTCCGTTGATGGATTTTGTAAGAAACATAACAAACAGTATTAGACATAACAAGATTGAAGAAATTAAAGAATATTACCAGTCGGCCGATCTTTTATTAGTGGACGATATTCACCTTATTGGTGGAAAAGAAAAATCCCAAGAAGAGTTCTTTCATATATTCAACTTTTTGTTCAACACAAAAAAGCAGATTATCTTTACGTGTGACCAAGAACCTAATCGAATAACCACTATAGAGGGTAGACTTAGAACTAGATTCTCCCAGGGTTTAAATTTAAAACTCTCACCCCCAGAACTTGAAATGCGAGCGGCAATATTGTTGAAAAAAAGTCAGTCCAAAAAAATAAATCTACCCATTTCAAATGATATTGCCTTACATATCGCTGGCCATATTAGTTCTAATGTCAGAGATCTAGAAGGCGCTCTTCTAAAACTGAAGGCATACTGTGACTTTACTGGGATAGCGGGCAACCTTGTTACAAAAGATATTGTTGAGAAAGCCCTAGGTGATATCATTAAACCTCAAATATTTAAAATAGACATAAACGACATACAACGACAAACAGCGAAACATTACGCGGTAACCGTTTCAGATTTGTCTTCTAAAAGCAGAAAACAACATAATGTTTTAGCCAGACAAATGGCTATTTACATAACTCATGAATTAACAGGTTTATCCACTGTAAAAATTGGCAATAATTTTGGAAACAGGGACCACACAACTGTTCTCCATGCAATTAAAAAAATCAATACTGACATGGCTTCCAGCGAAGATTTACGAAATGATTATGAGGTTATAAAATTAAAATTAGCCAACTTATAACTATTTTTACACAGGGTGTTAATAATTAAATTGTTAATAGGTCTAATAACTATTAAAATCGATAGAGAGTTATCAACAATTCACAATTAATTCACATGGTTAGTAACAAAAATTTAATCAATGTAACATAATGATTAATAAAAACTTTTTAAACTTATCCTCAGAAAAAATAAACACTAATAATAATAATAATTTTTAATTAAATGGAAATAGAGTTAAAGGTCAAAGATATATACCAACCACTACAAGGAGTTATTGGGGTTGTTGAAAAAAGACAGACACTTCCAATCTTATCTCATGTATTAATTAGTTTAAAAGATAAAAAAATAACACTAACAACCACAGATATGGAAATTGAAATTAGTGTTACAAACCAAACAATTTGCGATGCAGATACATCCTTTACTGTTTATGCAAAAGATTTAATTGATATTTTAAGAAACTTAAAAGAAGATTTAAAAATACAAATAATTATTGAAACCTATAAGTTATACATTAAAGCCAACAAAAACTCATTTGAATTAAATACATTTAACAGTGAAGATTTTCCTTCACTACCATCAGTTCAAGATTATGAAAATATTCAAATTAACAAAGAAGATCTTAAAAACCTTATAGAGAAAACTAGCTTCTCAATGGGTAATCAAGATATCAGAGCATATTTAAATGGTTTATACCTTGAAACAGATAATCAGAAAATAACCGTTGTAGCTTCTGATGGTCACAGACTATCTATTGGTGAAATTAAACAAGCAAATAATCTTTCCAATACGAGATCTGTAATCATTCCAAGAAAAGCTGTAACAGAATTAACAAAAATCTTAAATAGGGATATTAACGAATTAGTCACAATTCACCTTGCTGAAAACTACTTCTTTTTAAAAAGTGATACTGTAAAACTTGTTAGTAGACTAATAGATGGTAATTTTCCAAACTACTCCCAAGTTATCCCTACAAACTTTGACAACACTGTTCTTATCAATAGAGAAGATTTTTTAGATAGTCTTCATCAGTCTGCAATATTTGTCGATGAAAGAAACAAAGGTGTAAGACTCAAATATAAAAATAGCGATTTATTTATCTTTTCTCAGTCAGAAAGAGGGCAAGCAAAAACTCAAATCACTACTGAGAATTTTGAGAAAGAGATTGAAATTGCTTTTAATATTCAATATTTAATTTCAATTCTTGAAAAAATATCTAGCAATCAAATTGAGATGGTTATTCCAAGTAATGAAAACAACTCTTGTTTAATATCTGGAAGAGATGACGATAAATTTCAATATGTAGTTATGCCAATGCGCATTTAACATGTCCTCATTAGAAGTTTTATACATAAACAACTTTAGAAATTTTTCAAATCAAAGCCTCCATCCTTCACACAAGATAAATTTCCTTTTTGGAGATAATGCTGAAGGGAAATCTAACTTTATTGAATCTTTGTATTACTTAGGTCATAACAAATCATTTCGTACATCAAGAACTTCAGATGTTATTCAATTTAACAAAAAAGAATTTCAAATAGCTGCAAAGACGAAAAACAACACAATCAAAATAAACAAATCAAACACAAACTTTAAAATTTTAATTGACGACCAAAAAATAAAAAATTCTTCTGAACTTAGTCAAATAGTCCCAATACAACTTATCACTCCAGACAAAGGTTTTATAGTTAATGGACAACCGAAACAAAAAAGATACTATGTAGATTGGGGTGTGTTTCACGTGAAACGCGAATTTTCAAAAACCATTATTGACTACAAAAAATGCTTAAGTAATATTTATTTACTAGCAAAAAAAAACCAAAAAGATCAAATTCAATACTGGATTGAAGCTTTATCTGGCTACGCCTATGAAGTTAACAAAAATAGAGTCAAATACTTAGAAGAAATAAGAAAAGAGAAGGATATTATTGTTCGATTTTTTCAAGAAAATCTTAATAATATAAGTTTAGATTTGGATTTCAAATATCGAAACGGCTGGTCTTCCAATCAAAATATATCTTCTAGAGAAGAAATTAGAGACTCTTATTTGTCAAATATAGATTATCTATTAAAGAATAAACAATTTCAGTATGGTCCAAGCAAAGCTACGTTAGATTTTAATTTAGGAGAAAAAAAGGAAAGTTTTCTATCTCGAGGTGAGCAAAAAACACTTTCTATTATTTTTTGGCTAACCCAAATTATTCACTTAATGAAATACAACAAAAAACCAGTTTTACTTATCGACGATTTAGTGTCTGAGTTAGATGATAAAAAGATAGAAATATTGCTAAATTTTTTACAAAAATTAGACATACAAGTTTTTATAACAAACATTAAAGAATCTGAGCAGTTTCAAGAGTTTGAGAACTCAAAGTTATTCATAATACAAAAAGGTGAAATTACTGAAAAATAATCAAAAAAACACCTCTTAAAACCTTAAAAATAAAGTAAAAATGTTATAATTGAAATAAATAGTTTTGCTTATGTCACAAGAGTACCAAGCCTCCAATATTAAAGTTCTCAAAGGTCTAGATGCAGTAAGGAAAAGACCTGGAATGTACATTGGGGACACGGATGATGGAACGGGTCTTCATCACATGGTTTTTGAGGTTGTTGATAATGCAATCGATGAAGCCTTGGCTGGTCATTGTTCTAAGATCAAAGTAACTGTTCATGAAGACAATTCGGTTTCTGTATCCGATGATGGTCGTGGTATCCCGGTAGATATTCACCCAGAAGAAGGGGTTAGTGCTGCAGAAGTAATTATGACAGTTCTTCATGCTGGTGGTAAATTTGACGACAATTCATACAAGGTATCAGGCGGCCTTCATGGTGTAGGTGTTTCTGTGGTCAATGCCCTCTCAGAAAAACTTGAATTAGAGATTTATAGAAATGGCGGTATTCATAGACAATCCTATAGCCTAGGAGTTCCAGACGCACCTCTTAAAGAAGATGGTAAATCTGATTCAACAGGAACCACAATCAGATTTAAGCCTAGTTCAGATATTTTCACAATTACTGAGTTTAAATATGAAACGCTTGCTCACAGATTAAGGGAGCTCTCATTCCTAAATTCAGGTGTTCATATAGAAATCGAGGATTTAAGCACAAAAAAATCCGATGTATTTAGTTACGAGGGTGGAATTGTTGCTTTTGTTGAACACCTAAATAAGAGCAAGAACCCGATTCATGAAGATATTATCAAAATCGAAGTTATTAAAGATGACATCACGGTTGATGTTGCTCTTCAGTGGTCCGATACTTATCAAGAAGGTATTTACTGTTTTACGAATAACATCCCTCAACGTGATGGTGGTTCGCATTTGGCTGGGTTTAGGGGAGCACTCACTAGGACACTTAATAATTATATTGATTCATCAGGTCTTGCAAAAAAAGAGAAATCAAATATTACCGGTGAAGACACCAGAGAAGGTTTAACAGCAATTGTGTCGGTTAAGGTACCAGACCCTAAATTTTCATCGCAAACAAAAGACAAACTTGTTTCATCAGAGGTTAGAGCGCCAGTTGAGTCTGCAGTGGGGGAAAAATTAAATGATTATCTTCTAGAAAACCCTAACCAAGCAAAAATAATTGTTGGTAAAATTATTGAGGCATCAAGAGCTAGGGATGCCGCCAGAAAAGCTAGAGAAATGACCCGTAGAAAAGGGGTTCTAGATATTGCTGGCCTTCCGGGCAAGTTAAGCGATTGCCAAACTAAAGATCCAGCTGAAAGCGAAATTTTCTTGGTTGAGGGTGATTCCGCAGGTGGTTCGGCTAAACAAGGACGAGATAGAAGAACCCAAGCCATTCTTCCACTAAAAGGAAAAATTCTAAATGTGGAGAAAGCTAGATTTGAAAAAATGCTCACCTCTCAAGAAGTTGGAACCCTTATTACTGCTCTTGGTTGTGGAATTGGCAAAGAGGAATATGATATCGAAAAGCTAAGATATCACAAAATTGTTATCATGACTGATGCAGACGTTGATGGTGCGCATATACGAACCCTTTTGCTTACCTTTTTCTACAGGCACCTTCCTGAAATAATAGAAAGGGGGCACCTATACATTGCACAGCCACCGCTATACAAGATCAAAAAAGGTAAACAAGAAAGATATTTGAAGGATGATAGCGAGTTACAGGATTATTTGTATCAAGAATCTATTGCGAGCACTGAGTTTTATCCAACCACCGACTCCCCTGCTATTACAGGAATGGCTCTAGAATCAATGGTGAATCAATATAAAAAAATATCTAAAGTTATACAAAAACTCAAAAGCAAATACACCTCAGAATTGCTTGAAGCACTTCTAAGCTGTAAACCAGTTGAAAAAGCAAATGATAAAACAGGCTTGGAAAGATTGGTTAAAGACATAACAACATTTTTAAACCGTGACGCTATCCCCTCAGAGGAGCATGAAATACTACTTGATGGAGATAATAATATTACACACAATGTTAAAATATATGGCGTAATTACCTCATCAACTGGGTTAGAAAAATCATTCTTTGATTCTGGTGATTACGAACAAATTAAAAATTATTTCAAGGAAGTACAATCACACTTCTCTTCAGAAAGCAGAGTAGAGAAAAACGGTAAAATAGAAAAAGTTTCAACTTTTTCAGAGACGATTGAATTCCTAATGGATGAAGCTAGAAAAGGGCAAGGATTTCAAAGGTATAAGGGTTTGGGCGAGATGAACCCAGAGCAACTTTGGGAAACCACAATGGATCCTGAAAATCGAAACCTGCTTAAGGTTAAGGTTGAAGACACCATTGCAGCCGATGAAGTTTTTTCTACCCTCATGGGAGATGAGGTAGAACCGAGAAGAAACTTTATTGAAGATAATGCTTTGTCTGTTGAAAATCTAGATTACTAGGAGAAAACATGTCAAAGAAACACCCTGTAGTTGCAGTGACCGGTTCTTCGGGTGCGGGAACCACTTTCGTTAAAAGAGCTTTTGAAAAAATCTTTCAAAATAAAAGTCTTAATGTTGCTGTAATCGAAGGTGACAGTTTTCATAAGTATGAGCGTGCAGAAATGCGTGTCCAAGTTGAAAAAACTCGAGAAGAGGGTCAAGTGCTTACTCACTTTGCAGAGGATGCGAACCACTTTGACAAACTAGAAGCATTATTTAAAGAATATGGCGAAAGTGGAAAGGGTCAAAAAAGATATTATATTCACTCTGATGAAGAGGCTGTTGAGCATAATGCTAGACTAGGAACAGATCTAGAGCCAGGACAATTTACTCCGTGGGAGGGTATTGAAGCAGGAACAGATCTTATGTTCTATGAAGGTCTTCATGGTGGTGTTAGAACCAAAAATGCTGATGTTGCATCACAAGTTGATTTATTGGTGGGCGTTGTTCCTTCAGTTAACATCGAGTGGATTCAAAAAATTTATCGAGATACTTCGGAGAGACCTTACACACCTGAACAGGTAGCTGAGATAATTGTCGATAGAATGCCAGATTATGTTGAATTTATTACACCACAGTTTGAGAACACACACATCAATTTTCATCGTATTCCTTTAATTGATACTTCAAATCCTTTTAGTGGGCAAGCTGTTCCTCCACCAGAGGATTCTATGGTGGTTACCACAGTTCGTGTAGATTGTGACTTATCTCAGATAGTTGAAAAGTTACCAACTGAAGCAATGGCTTTTTTACAAAATGAACAAACTATTGTTTACAAGGGCGATTTTATGGTCGAGGTCATGGACTTGTTGCTAACACCAATGATTGACAGATTAGTGAGCTCAAGTTAGTTGATAACAAAATAGTTCTAGACTAGGAAGAAGCTAAAACCTCTATATTTTGATTTTAAGACTTCATTTAGTCTTTTTTACCTAATAAGTAATTTAAGGTATATAAAGTTGTTGTATGGCGAAAATTTGAACCCGTTTTTAAGTCTACTTATTTAACAACAATATTAACAAGCTTGTTGGGAACGATAATGAATTTAACAATTTCATTATCAGAAATAAATCTTGAAACATTGTCATCTTGCATCGCTAGTTTTTCTAATTCAGAATTTTCGAGATTGACACCACAACTAATTTTTGCCCTTAACTTGCCGTTAACTTGAACAACCACTTCAACCTCATCTTTCACAAGAGCCTTTTTGTCTACTTTTGGCCATACTGAATCGACAATTGCTTCTGTATTTCCAAGTTCTTTAAATAGGTGATGACAAATGTGGGGTGTAATCGGGCTTAGCATTTTTAGAAGAATGTTTATAGCCTCATACTTTATGGACAAGGAGTTTGCATCAGTTTTATCAAATCTCACAAGGGAATTAGTTAATTCCATCAGTGCAGCGATAGCTGTATTGAATGAGTGCCTTCTATCCAAATCATCCGAGACCTTTTCAAGAGTGGTATAAACTTTATTTCTAATTTCTTTTTGTACAGCATTTAACCCGGTCAGATCGATATGGGAAAATTCGGCACCATTAGTATCAGAAATAAAAGAATTAACCAGCCTGAATATTTTCTGCACAAAACGATGTGAACCCTCCAGTCCCTGGTCACTCCATTCAAGATCTTGAGTTGGGGGGGCAGCAAAAAGAATGAAGAGTCTTACAGTATCAGCACCATATTTGGAGATCATCTCCTGGGGGTCAACAGTATTGCCCTTAGATTTACTCATTTTTGACCCATCTTTAAGAACCATACCTTGAGTCAAAAGTTTTTTAAATGGCTCGTCATTCTCTAACAAACCCTCATCACGCATTAGTTTATTGAAAAATCGAGCATAAAGAAGATGAAGAATCGCATGCTCAACTCCACCCACATATTGATCAACCCCATTTTTTAGCCAATATTTTGCTCTATCATCAAGCATTCCAGATGTGTTGTCTTTACAAGCATAACGTGCGAAATACCAAGACGACTCAAAGAAGGTATCAAATGTATCAGTTTCTCTTTTTGCAGGCTTTCCACATGAAGGGCAGTCGCAATTATAAAATTCAGGCATTTGTTTTATTGGAGAGCCAACCCCATCAAAAGAAACATCTTCAGGCAATTTAACCGGTAAATCTTTTTCCGGCACAGGCAAAGACCCACAAAACTCACAGTTAATTACAGGAATTGGACAACCCCAGTAACGTTGACGAGAAACCCCCCAGTCTCTCAAACGAAAGTTTGTTTTAATCTTTCCTAGTTTTTTAGCAAGTAAAGATTCAGAGATTTTGGAGAAAGCCTCTTTAAAATTAAGCCCATCGAACTCACCAGAATCAAACAAAACCCCTTTTTCTGTAAAAGCCTCTTTGGAAATGTCTACATCAGAATCCTTAGGCTTAATGACGGGTTTAATATCAATGTTGTACTTCTTGGCAAATTCAAAATCACGCTGATCATGTGCAGGAACACTCATCACCGCACCTGTTCCGTAACCCATTAAGACAAAGTTTGCAATCCAAACCTCAATTGGTTTTCCAGTAATAGGATGATCACAGTAAACACCAGTTGCGACACCCTTTTTCTCCATGGTTTCCATAGCGGCTTCACTGGTTTCCATGGTTTTACATGATTCAATAAAAGCCGATATAGTATCATTATTTTGGGCGATTTCTATAGCCAAAGGGTGTTCGGATGCAATGGCAAGATAGGTGACACCCATCAAGGTGTCGGGTCTTGTCGTAAAAACGGTGATTGGATTCTTTCCTTCAATTGTGAAATCAACCTCTAATCCTTTGGACTTGCCTATCCAGTTTGTTTGCATTAATTTAACCGCTTCAGGCCAACCCTTTAATTTATTAATGTCTTGTAATAGCTCATCCGCATAATCCGTAATTCTCATAAAATACTGAGAGATTTTTTTCTTTTCAACTAAAGCTCCAGATCGCCAACCCCTTCCGTCAATAACTTGTTCATTGGCTAGAACAGTTTGATCTACTGGATCCCAGTTAACCTCGGCATCTTTTTTATAAACAAGACCTTTCTCAAACAATTTTGTAAACAGCCACTGTTCCCAGCGGTAGTATTCTGGATGACAAGTTGCCAGTTCACGCTCCCAGTCATATCCAAAACCAAGTTCGACAAGCTGACCTTTCATATACTTTATATTTTCATAGGTCCATTT
>Ga0181595_10005289_pt1 | contig 11510 bp, 12 predicted proteins | sample 041ome_7_FD_145604 | JGI IMG/M metagenome (GOLD analysis project Ga0181595, IMG submission 145604) | Coastal salt marsh microbial communities from the Groves Creek Marsh, Skidaway Island, Georgia - 041401AS metaG (spades assembly) | ecosystem: Environmental > Aquatic > Marine > Intertidal zone...
TGTTGAAAAAAAATTGTATCCTAATATTGATTTTTATTCAGGCATCACTCTTAACGCAATGGGATTTCCTTCTACTATGTTTACCGCCCTTTTTGCTGTTGCAAGAACTGCGGGTTGGATTGCTCATTGGAAAGAAATGTATTTAGATACCAAAAATAGAATTGGAAGACCCAGACAATTATACATGGGAGAAAAACCAAGACCTTTTACTGAATTAAAAGATAGAAGCTAGCAATAACCTTTAATTGTATTTGCAATAATTTTATTTGTATTACTTTTCTTAAAAGTATTTAAAATTTTAGAATAATTTTGCACATTTTCTATACGTATATTTTTATTTGTTAAAAACTTAGAGGCCATAAAAAAAATTTTTTCTACTGTGCAGTTGCTTTGTATTAACTCAGGAATTATCTCTTTATTAGCAGCAATATTAATAATATTACCAAATTTAACCTTCACTAAAGGTTTAATAAAAAAATAATTAAAATTAGAAGTTTTATAGATAGTTATTAAAGGACTTTTGTTTTTACATATATCCAAAGAAATAGTGCCTGATTTTGCAATAGATAATATTGAATTTTTTATATAAAAATTTTTCTGGTCTTCATCTACTGAAAAAATATTTTTAAATCTATTAGGAATATATTCCTTAATTACTGACAATCTATTTCGTGGGACTGGAAAATGAAAAATATATTGATCTTTAAAATTATTATTAATTTTATTAATTAAATTAATAAAAATAGGCATAAAAATTTTAATTTCAGCAATCCTACTGCCAGGACAAAGTGTGATGATATTTTTGTTTTTTGGTAAAAAAAATTTTTTATATTTAATCGCATTTTGTAAAAATGGATGACCTACAAACGTACTTTTAATTTTCCATCTATTAAATATAGAAGACTCAAAGGGAAAAAGTAGCAACAAATGATCAATAAAGTTCTTAAAAAATTTAGCTCTATTTTCTCTCCATGCCCAAATAGTTGGGGCAACTAAATGTACGACCTTAATTTCTGGAAATTTTTTTTTTACTTCATTTTCAACGCGAAAAGCAAAATCAGGTGCATCAATAGAAAAAATAACATGCGGTTTAAAATCTATAATAGATTTGATTGTGAAATTTATTTTTTTTTTTAAATAGAAAATATTAAGAATAACATCTTTAATGCCCATAAAGGCAATTGTAGAAGAATCGAAAAGTAGTTTAATTTTTTTATTTTTAAGTTTTTCTGAACCTATTGCTAAAATATTATATTCTGACTTACTAAAATATGGAACTATATCAGATGCAAGCTTATCACCTGATGACTCTCCAGTAATGACAAAAATTTTTTTTTTCAATTTATAACTTTTATAAAAAAATTATTTTTTGTAATTAAATTTTTTGATTTTTTTTGATCTAAAAAAATATGTGCATTTTTTTTTAAAACAATTCCATTCAAACCAAGATTAATACATTTTCGAACAGTCCTAAAACCAATTGTTGGTAAATCAACACGCAAATCCTGAATTTTTTTTGGAAATTTTAATAAAATTCCAGATTGCTTAACTCTGTTAATTTTTTTTAAAATTTTACTTGATTTTGACAACATTTCATCTGTTCCCTCGGCCGCCTCTATTGCAACCACATATCCATTACTAATTATGGCAGATTGGCCAACATCAAATTTTTGATTAAGAACATTCAATAATTTTTTTCCTTTTTCAATATCTTTTAAATCTTGAATAGTAATTTTCTTATCACTTAAATGATGATTTACTAATAACTCCGGTAAATACTTAGTACAAGAAACAACTTTCATTTTTTCTTTTTTTAAAATGTTTATTACTAAATCTAATAAAGACGAATCTCCTTTTTTTAAACTATCTAAAATTCTTGGAATAAGGGTGATTACTTTTTTATCAATTCTAAAATCAGAAAAATTCGGTCGAATAACTTTTCCAGCAAGAATAACTTCATTGCAACAATTTTTTTTTAAAATATTTATAATTGAGGATATTTGCGTTATTGTAAAATTATAATAATTTTTTCTAATTATTTTTTTTTTAGATAAATTAATTAGAATATAATTAATTTTTTTTTCTTTAAATTTTTTTGCAATTAATTTTGGCAACATTCCTTCGCCAGCAATAACTCCGATCATTGAAATTTAGGAAAACAAATTGTTTTGTTATAATTTTTGTTTAAAAAATTTACTGCTTCATTAATTAGAACATTTTGATTATTGTTATTTATTTTCCCACTTCTTATATCGTTGCTTTCAATAAATTTTTTATATTCTGTTATTATTTTGTTATCAAAACCTTTTCTTTTTAATCCGATTAGATTTAAATTTTCATATTCACATCTGTTACCAGTAACTAATGTATAGGGTAAAATATTTTTATTTACGCCTGTCATACCTCCAATCATTGCACCTTTACCGATATTACAAAATTGCTGAACAGCAGAGTTTCCTCCAATAATAACATCATTTTCAATGATGCAGTGACCTGCAATAGGAACATTATTAGCAATAATTACATTGTCACCAATTTGACAATCGTGTGCAATATGTGAGGAAATCATCAATAAGCAATTGTTTCCAATTTTAGTAATGCCTCCGCCGTGTTCTGTTCCTGGATTGATTGTTACATATTCTCTAATTTTATTATTATTTCCAATCTCTAATTTATTTTTTTCTCCTTTAAACTTTAAATCTTGAGGATCTGTTCCGATGCTTGCAAAAGGGTAGATTGTGTTTCCTGAACCAATATTTGTGTCTCCTGAAATATGTACATGAGACATAATTTTGCAATTTTCATTAATAGATACATTTGGACCAATGTAACAAAAGTCACCGATAGTAACATTTTTAGATATTTTAGCGTGATTAGAAATAACTGAGCTTTTACTTATTCGCATTTTCCCTATCAGCTATTGTGGCCATCCACTCAGCATCGGCCATTTTTTTATCATTGACAAAGGCCACACCTGAATACCTCCAAATTTTGCCTTTAATTTTTAAAACTTTTACATTTAAAAAGAGTTCGCAAATAGGGATAACTGGATTTCGAAATCTAGCTTTATCAATTGTCATTAAAAAAACCAACTTATTCTCAACTTCTTTTGCATTTAGGCTGTAAGCAGCCAAGGCCGCTGCAGCCTGTCCAAATGCTTCAACGATTAAAACCCCGGGAAAAACTGGTGCGCCAGGAAAGTGGCCTTTAAAAAAAAATTTATCATTTGTTACATTTATGTGACCAGTAGCTGAAACCATTGGAACTATATTGGTAAGCTTATCAATTAACAACATTGGCTCTCTATGAGGAAGTAAATTTTGAATTTCCTCTTTATTTAATTCATTCTTCATTGTTTAAATTTTTTTTTATAAATTTTCTAAATTCTACAGCAGGATATCCCATTACATTCTTATTTTCTTCAATATTTTTGATTACTCCACTTTTTCCACCAATTTTTACATTATTGCCGATTTTAATATGACCACTTATTCCAGATTGTCCACCAATCATGACATTATTACCTATATTAGAACTACCAGAAATGCCTACTTGAGCAGCTAGTATGCAATATTCACCAATTACAACATTATGCGCAACATGAACTTGATTGTCTAAAAAAGTATTTTTACCAATTATTGTATCAGATATTGACCCTCTATCAATATTACAATTAGATCCAATTTCAGCGTTTTCATTAATAATTACTTTTCCCATATGAGGAACTCTAAAAATTTTTTTATCTATAAATTTAAAACCAAATCCCTTTTTTCCAATAATTGATCCATCACATATATTAACATTATTTTTTATAATAGCATGTGATATTACAACATTAGAACCAATGTTCACATTATCGCCGATTATTGAATTTTCTTTAATAATAACATTATGACCTATTTTAACATTCCTGCCTATTTTCACACCTTTCTCACATATAAAATTTTTTCCAAAATTTAAATTTTTAAATTTTTTTAAGAGATACTTTTTTGTAAAAATTTTATTTGAAACTTTATCTAAAATATAATTATTATAAAAAAAATTACTTATTTTTAAAAAATCTAATTGAGGATTTTTAGAAATAATTGGAAAACAAGTTTTTGGTATATATTTTAAATATTTTTCATAGATAACGCATGCTGATGCGCTAGTGCTTTCTAAGTAAGCCAGATAATTGGAATTGTGACAAATAGTAATATCGCCAGTTTTAGCAGTGTGAATATTTGTAATATTTTTTATAACAAAATTATTTTTTATATTTTTTTTAAAATTCAAAATTCTTAATAAGTCTTTTAGTTTAATTTTTTTTTTCATTATTTGTAAATAAACTAATTAAAATGCAGACCCGATTTTAAAGTTAAATTCCTCAATGTCATCAGTTGATACCTTAGAAATAGGCTTTGCATATGTAAAGCTTATTGGACCGATTGGAGATATCCAAGAAAGTCCCACTCCAGCTGAAGTTCTAATTTTATTAGATCCATTTGTACTTCCATCATCTACACCCCAGACATTAGCAGCATCAAAAAAAATATTTGAAGTTGCATTCCATTTCTCTGGCAAACCATTAGGTAATGTAGTTGACAAAGTAGTATAAAAAGAATAGTTGCCGCCAATATAATCATTATTTAGTTTTGGTCCAATTCCTCTATTTGAAAATCCCCTTAAATTTGAGGAACTCACAGTAAGCCTGTCGCTAAATTTTATGTTTTTGTTTTGAAAGGCATTAATAGTTTCAATTTTATATTTAATTGAGCCAATATATTTATCTATAAATTCATCATAATAAGAGCCATAAATACGATTATTTATATAAGGAATATCTGATAATACTGATAGAGTTTGACCAACACCAAAGACATAACCATCAGTAGTCTGAAATTCTTTATTTTTTGTGTTTTTACTTAAATTATAAAATAACTTTGATGTAAAAAAATCTCCTTCTCTTTTTTTAACTAATGAAGAAGCGTCAAGATTTGCTTTTAAACTATCATAATCAATAGAAATTCCTGGATTAAGATAAAGCTTATCATACAATTCATAATTTAATGAAGTAGAAGTTCCCATAATTTTGTTTTCATAACTTGCATTATCGTAATCGTTGTTTTCTACAAAAACATTTAAATTAAATGAATTATTTGTATTTCTAAAGTCTGGATTTGTGTAAGAAACTTTACCAAATATTTTTTGAGTACCGATATTAATATTTGAATTTACAAACAATCCTTTTCCAAGAAAATTTTTTTCATTAATGCCACCTGAAATTGTGGCACCATCAGTCCCTGCGCCAGCACCCGCTGAAATCTCACCTGTAGGTTGCTCTTCTACTTTGACTAACAAATCTACAAAATCAAAATCTTTGTTAACTACTTCAGACTCTACTTTTTTAAAGATTCCTTTTCCTTCAAGAGAGGTAACAGATTTTGAAAGTTTAGTTATATTTAAGTAATCACCCTCAGAAAAAGAAAGTCCATTTCTAATAACAAAATCATCAGTAATATTGTTGCCTTTTATAATAATTTTATCGATAATTTTTTTATTTACATTTTCAGTAATAACAAAAGAGACACTTAATTTATTAGATAAATTTTTAGATATGCTTGTGTTTATATTCAGATCAAAATTTGAGTTTACTAGATACGTATTAATAAAATTATTTATTTCTTGCAAGGAGGATAAACTATAATCAGTATCAATTAATTTTATACATTTTTCTTTTAAAAAAATTAAATTTTTTTCTGTTAAAGACTTTGACTGATCGATTAAGGATACATTATTTATTTTATATTTTTCACCTGCGTTTATAGAATAAACAATATTTGCTTTACTATTGTTAATAATTTTAACTGATTGGGAAGTAATTTGAACATCGTAAAAACCTTTATTCAAATAAAATTTTTTTAATCTTGAAATATCATAATTTATAGAATTTTCAGATGGTGTAGTTGAAGTAGATAAAAACTTCCACCAACCATGCTCGGAAGAATAAACGACATCTTTTAGTGTTGATGAATCAAAATATTTATTACCAACAAAAAAAATTCTATTTATTTTAAATTTATTATTTATGTTTATTTTATAAAATATGTTAACTTTATTATTTTCGATTTGAATAATTTGAAAATCTATATTGCTATTCAAGTATCCTAAGCTACTTAAATAATTTATTATATTTTTTTTATCTTCATTTATCAAATATGGTTGAAAAACAAAATTTTCTTTGATTTTTACTAAATCTAATAAGTTATCTTTCATTGAGTTTTTTTTTATTCCCTCAATATAAAAAAAATTAACCAATGGATTTTCAACAATTTCTACTAAAATTTTTCTATCCACAACTTTAATCAAAACATTTTTAAAAAAACCTGTTTCAAATAATTTTTTTTGAAAATCGTTTATTAAAATTGGACTTAAATTATTTATATTTTTTGGAGCAAGTGAAATAATTGTATCGGTTGCTATATTTTTATTACCTTTGATTATGATATTTTCAGCCGCATTAATTGGGGATGAAAAAAAAAATATAAAATGAATTACTAAAATAAATTTTTTAATTATTTTTAACATAACTCTTCGCTTCAGATATAGTTTCATAAATATCATTTACTGAATTTATCTTTTTTTTTAAATTTTTTATTACTTTTTTATTAGATATAAGTTTATTTAATTTATGGCTTATTTCATAGAAAAAAATTTTTTTGTTTAAATATAAATTTACTAGATAATCATTTATCACATTGAAATATATGCAACCTCGTGGACCAAACTTTAAAGCGGCATACCCAGAATTTATATTTTTAAATTTTTTAAGATTAATTTCATCAAAAGAAAAATGAAATCTCTTTTTATTAAAAAAAAAATTATCTACTATATTTAAATTATAATTGTTATCTAATAGTGTATTTCTTATTGGAATTTCCATGCTAGTATTATGAGCAACCAAATGCACTAAGCCATTTTTCAAAACAATAGCAGCATGAACTTTGGATTCTGGGTGTATTTTAATTTTTATTTTATCAGGAATAATATCAAAAAGTATAGAAGCTTCCATTACTTCAAGTGCTTTGTTCGCCATTGTAGCTGAGTCTATAGAAATTTTTTTACCCATTTTCCATTTTGGATGTTTTAAGGCTTCTGATACTGATACTTTAGAAATTTTTTTTAAATTTGAATTAATAAAAGGACCCCCAGATGCAGTCAAATAAATTTTATCTAATTCATTTAATTTTATATTTCTTAATATTGTTGAAATACTATAATGTTCGGAATCAATTGGGATGATGTTGCACTTGAATTTTTTTGCTTTTTGTAAAAAAAATTTACCTCCACAAACTATTGTTTCTTTGTTTGCGATTAACATTTCATGTGAATATTTTATAAAATGAAAACCGTAATCTATTCCATGTATACTTGAAATTGCTAGAATAGTTTTGTCATATTTTGTTTTTAGATTATTAAAATTATTTAGAAATTTTATTTTTTTTTTAAATTTAATAGATTTTATAATATTAAAAGTTTTAATATTATTAATTATTACAATTTTTGGTAAGAATTTATTAATTTGTTTTTTTATTAATTTGGTGTTTTTATTACAACACAATAAATCAACGCTAAATAAATGAGAATACTGATCTATAATTTTTAAAGCTGTTCTACCTATGCTGCCCGTGGATCCCAAAACTGCAATTGATAACTTTTTAGATGACATAATAAAATCCAATTAAGTAATAAAAAATAAAAGCGAATATCAAACCATCAATTCTATCAAGCATGCCTCCGTGGCCTGGAATAAAACCAGAATAATCTTTAATACCGTTAATTCTTTTAAAGAAAGAAAAAAAAATATCACCAGCCACAGATACAAGTGATAAAATAAGTTGAAAAATAATTATTGAGTATTTAAAATTAAAGTTATTCACAAAATAAATTGGTATTAACAAGGCAAATTGGGAAAAAATAATAGAACCAATTAAGCCAGAAATTGTTTTATTAGGGCTAAATGATGATAATTTTGGTCCCTTAAATAATTTTCCAAAAACATAACCACCTATATCTGAAAGCCAAACAATAAAAACAACCCAAACACTCATAATATAATTAATATAATTTGAGCCTCTTGTTTCCATTAATGCGAAAATAAATAAAAAAACTAATAAATATAAAAAAAAACTTAAATATAATTGTTTAATATTTTTGAAAATTTCATAACAACAAATAAAAGTAATTATTAGAGATAATAAATACAAAATTTGTATATTAAATAAGGCAAATAAAAAAATTGGGGCCAAAATACATGAGCTAAAAAATCTAATATAAAAATTTTTCATACTTTGCCAAAATTTCTTTTAATCATTTTGTATTTTTTTATAATTAAATTTAGATCTTTGAAATTAAAATCAGGCCAAAACTTTTTTACAAAAAAAAGCTCAGTATATGAAATTTGCCATAATAGAAAATTACTTAATCTTGAATATCCTCCAGTTCTTATTAACAAATCTGGATTAGGAATATTTGAAGTATAAAGATTTTTTTCAATGTCTAATATTGAAACTTTTTTGTTTTTTTTTTTTAAAAATAACTTGTTTACAGAATTGGTAATTTCATGTTTGGAACTATAATTTAATGCAATAGTTAAAAATAATCCATTATTATCTTTAGATAACATTTCAACTTTATTAATTAATTTTTTTATTTTAGAAGGAATCTTTATTTTCTCACCAATAAAATTTATTTTAATATTTTTTTTTAACAAAATATCTAAATTTTGTTTGATAAAATTTTCAAATAAATAAAATAAATAATCTGTTTCTGAAGTTGGTCTTTTCCAATTGTCAAAGCTGAAGGCAAATAAAGTTAAATATAAAATTTTTTTTTTTATACAAAATTCAGCTATATTTTTAATATTTTTAGAACCTTGTAAATGACCATTTTTTCTTGGACTGTTATTTTTTTTTGCCCATCTACCATTGCCATCCATAATGATAGCAACATGTGATAAAGAGTTCATACTTTTAATATTTCTTTTTCTTTATCTAAAATTTTACTGTCGACTTCCGCTATAAATTTATCTGTTATTTTTTGTAATTGTTCTGAAAGTTTCTTGTTATCATCTTCACTGATAGATTTTTCTTTTAATAATTTTTTTAAAAAATCCATGCCTTCTCTTCTTATATTTCTTATTGATATTTTTATTTTTTCAGATTGAGCTTTTACAATTTTTATTAATTCTTTTCTTCTCTCCTCTGACAGTTTTGGAACTGGCACTCTGATTAATTGTCCATCTACAGTTGGATTAATATTAAGCTCCGATTCTCTTATGGCCTTTTCTACAAATTTTGTATTGTTAGAATCCCAAACTTGAACAGTAATCATTTGAGACTCCGGAACAGAAACTGTTCCAAGCTGATTAATGGACATTTTTTGTCCATAAACTTCAACTTTAATTAAATCTAACATTGAGATATGGGCTCTTCCAGTTCTTATAGAAGATAGATCAGAATTCAAACTTCCAATAGTCGATATCATTTTGGACTCAAACTCTTTTAATTTGATGTCTGTGATCATATAAAAACAATAATAAAACTATTTCGACAAACTAGCAACTTCGTTTGCAAAATCATCTTTTTTGACTTCTAGACCTTCGCCTACTTTAAATCTTATAAATTTTTTAATTCTAAAATTTGCACTATTATTTTTGTTAAATTCTTCTATTGTTTGTTTTACCGACAAATCTGGATTCATTACCCATTTTTGATTTAACAGTGTACTTTCCTGAATAATTTTATTTATTTTTCCAATTATAATTTTATCAATCATATCAATTTTCTTTCCTTCATTGACTAATTGATCTTTAATAATAGCTTTTTCCTTTTTAATAAAATCATTATCGATTCCGTCTTGATCAAGTGCCATTGGAGAACTTGCAGCTATGTGCATACAAATTTGATTTGCAAAATTTCTAGATTTTTCGCTTTCATCTGATTTGTAATTAATCAAAACCCCTAAATTTCCAGATTTTTCAGTTTGTTTATTGTGCAGATAAAATGCAAACTGATCATTGTCAGTGATTGTTTCAAATCTTCTAATTTTTAAATTTTCTCCAATCTTGGCAATTAAGCTTGTTAAAAATTCTGAAACATTTCCTTGTTCATTATATTTTTTACTCAAAAGTTCATCTATGCCTGAAACTTCTGTGGCTAAATTTGAAACTTTTTCACAAAATTGAATAAACTCATTATTTTTTGATACAAAATCAGTTTCTGAATTAATTTCAATAATTGATGACTTATTATTAACAATAGCTATTGAAATTAAGCCTTCCGTTGCTCCTCTGGATGATTTTTTTGCAGCTTTGGCGATTCCTTTTTTTCTTAAAAACTCTATAGCTAAATCAATATCTTCGTTATTTTCTGATAGAGCAGTTTTGCAATCTTGAATACCAGCACCTGTTAAATCTCTTAACTCCTTAACTTTTTCTAGAATACTCATTTTGAAATAATTTAATTTATTGTAGACTTAACTTCCTCATTAACCTCAGTAGAAGATAGATTTTTTTCTTTATCATCTTCTATCTCTGTTTTAGCTTCTGCTTTTTGATCCTTATCTGGTGCTATATTAGATTGTGCATCTAAAATTGTTTTTTTAGCAAGTTCACAATATAAGTTAATTGATCTTCTTGCGTCATCATTGCCTGGAATTGGATAGTCAATAAATTCAGGATTTGAATTGCTATCTACAACGGCCACTATCGGAATCCCCAATTTTCTAGCTTCCAATACTGCTAGAGACTCAATGTTCGTATCAATAATAAAAATCATATCAGGAATTTTTTTCATGTTACTTATTCCACCTAAAGATCTTTCTAATTTATTCTTTTCCATGCTCATTTTAATAAGTTCTTTTTTTGTAAAACCAGTATCTTCTTTTTGCAAATCTTCACTTAATTTCTTTAATCTTTTAATAGAATTATTAATGGTGTTCCAATTAGTTAACATCCCACCAAGCCATCTATGATTAACAAAATAATTGTTAGTTTCTTTTGCAACGTCCGCAATTAATTCTGATGCTTGTTTTTTTGTAGAAACAAATAAAATCTTTCCTCTGCTAGAGGTGCATTTATGCATTTCTAGCAATGCTTTGTTCAGCAATTCTAACGTTTGAGACAAATCAATTATATGTACTGAATTTTTTTCACCAAAAATAAATGGTTTCATTTTTGGATTCCATCTAAATGTTTTGTGGCCTAAATGAACGCCAGCCTCTAATAGGTCTTTTATTGTAACACTTGGTATATTCATAATTTTTTCCGGTTAATCCACCGAAGAAACTACCTTTACAGGACCGGGGGCTTGCGCCATTTTCTTCGTGCGAAATTTACGCTCTTATAAAAGAATGAGAAATTAAATCAAGACTATTAATTAATTATTTTTGCTAAAAACTCATATTTTTCAAGGTTTTTTAGCGATTCATTATCAATTTTTCTCTTATTCTTTAGTTTAAAAATATATTTA
>Ga0181595_10005300_pt1 | contig 11491 bp, 11 predicted proteins | sample 041ome_7_FD_145604 | JGI IMG/M metagenome (GOLD analysis project Ga0181595, IMG submission 145604) | Coastal salt marsh microbial communities from the Groves Creek Marsh, Skidaway Island, Georgia - 041401AS metaG (spades assembly) | ecosystem: Environmental > Aquatic > Marine > Intertidal zone...
TTAAAAGCCACGGCAGCACCGACGCCGCCGCCTTTGCTTATGCCTTGGCTCGCGCCCACGACGCCGTGCAACACCAGTTGCTCAGTGGGGTGCAGCAGCGCCTTGCGCATGCCGCCAGCGTGTTGCAAGCCGCCGCCGAGCCGCTGGACGCCGCCGCATGAACGGCGCCACCACCTACGCCCAGCTTATTGGCACCGGCAGTGCCCTGCCCGAGCGGCGTGTAAGCAACGCCGACTTGGTGGCCGAACTGGCGGCCAAAGGCATTGAAAGCAGCGACAGCTGGATCACCGAGCGCACCGGCATTGCCGCACGCCATTTTGCCGATGCCAATACCCACGCCAGCACCTTGGCCATACAAGCCGCGCAGCGCGCCTTGCAAAGTGCCGGTGTGGCGGCGGCCGATGTTGATTTGATTGTGGTGGCCACCTCCACGCCCGACATGGTGTTTCCTTCTACCGCGTGCATCGTGCAGCACGCACTGGGCGCCAACGGCGGCGCGGCGTTTGACGTGCAGGCGGTGTGTTCGGGGTTTGTGTACGCGGTGTCGATTGCGCAAGCCATGTTGAGCGCCGGTTCAGCGCGGCGCGCGTTGGTGATTGGTGCCGAGGTGTTTTCGCGCATTCTTGATTTTTCCGATCGCACCACCTGTGTGCTGTTTGGCGACGGCGCCGGCGCGGTGCTGCTTGAGGCTGGCCCCAAGCCCGGCATTTTGGCCACCGATTTGCATGCCGATGGCCGCCACGTGGATATTTTGTGCACCCCCGGCACGGTGGCGGGTGGGCAGGTTGTGGGCAGCCCCTTGCTGCGCATGGACGGGCAGGCGGTGTTTAAGTTGGCCGTGGGTGTGCTTGAGCAATCGGCGCGCGCGGTGTTGCAGCAAGCGGGCTTGGGTACCCAAGACGTGGATTGGTTTATTCCGCATCAGGCCAACATCCGCATCATGCAAAGCACGGCGCGCAAGCTGCAGCTGCCGCTTGACAAAGTGGTGGTCACGGTTGATCAACACGGCAACACCTCGGCGGCCTCGATTCCGTTGGCACTCGATACCGCCATGCGCGACGGCCGCATTCAACCCGGGCAGCACGTGTTGCTCGAAGGCGTGGGCGGCGGCTTTACCTGGGGCTCGGTGCTGCTGCGCACCACCTAACGCGCGCCCCGTCACACCTAAGGACACACCAATGAAGCCTTTTGCCATGGTTTTTCCGGGTCAAGGATCGCAGTCGGTTGGCATGCTTGGCGCTTGGGCCGAACACCCCGAGGTGCAGCGCACGCTGCAGCAAGCCAACGACGCCCTTGGCGAAGACTTGGCCGCGCTCATTGCCAACGGCCCGGCCGAGGCCTTGGCCCTTACCACCAACACCCAGCCCGTGATGCTGGCGGCCAACGTGGCCATTTACCGCGCGTGGCGCGCCGCTGGGGGTGCCGAGCCGGCGCTGTTGGCCGGCCATTCGCTGGGCGAATACGCCGCGTGGGTGGTGGCGCAAAGCCTGGACTTGGGCGACGCCCTGCGTTTGGTGCGCCTGCGCGCCCAAGCCATGCAGCAAGCTGTGCCGGTGGGGCAAGGCGCCATGGCCGCGGTGCTTGGTTTAGAGGCCGCGCGCGTTACCGAGGTGTGCCAGTCGGTGCAGGCCAGCGTGGGCGCCGGGCAGGTGGTGCAAGCGGTGAACTTTAACGATCCCAGCCAAACCGTGATCGCCGGCAGCGCAGACGCTGTGGCGCAGGCGATTGAGGCCTTAAAGGCCGCTGGCGCGAAACGGGCGTTGCCGTTGCCAGTGTCGGCGCCGTTTCATTCAAGCCTTATGCAGCCAGCGGCCGAGCAGCTGGCCAAGGCCCTTGAGCAGGTGGCGGTTGCGCCGCCGCGCATACCCGTGATCAACAACGTAGACGTGGCCCAGGTGACCGAGCCGGCGGCCATTCGCCAGGCCCTGGTGCGCCAAGCGGCGCAGCCGGTGCGTTGGGTGGAGTGCGTGCAAGCCATGGCGGCGCAGGGCGTCAGCCTTATGGCCGAATGCGGCCCGGGCAAGGTACTGACCGGTTTTGGTAAGCGGATTGCGCCGCAAGCGGTGTCGGTGTCGCTGGCGCAGCCCGCTGGTTTCGATGAGCTAAGGGAGAGCCTGCAATGACAGCATCGATACAAGATTTTTCTAACCGCGTGGTGGTGGTAACCGGTGCCTCACGCGGCATTGGCGCGGCCATCGCGCCGGCGTTTGCCGCGCGGGGCGCCAAGGTGGTGGGTACCGCCACCTCACCCGGTGGTGCCGAAGGTATTAGTCAAGCACTGGCCGCACACGCGGGCGTGGGCGTCATGTTCGACGCGGCGCAGCCCGGCGCCGCTGACGCGCTGATCGACGAGGTGTTAACCCGCCATGGCCGTATCGACGTATTGGTCAACAATGCCGGCATCACCCGCGACACCTTGGCCATGCGCATGAAAGACGACGACTGGGGGGCGGTGCTCGAAACCAACCTAAGCGGCGTGTTTCGCACCTGCCGCGCCGCGCTCAAGCCCATGATGAAGCAACGCGCGGGCCGCATGGTCAACGTCACCTCGGTGGTGGGCGCCAGTGGCAACCCGGGCCAAGCCAATTACGCAGCAGCCAAAGCCGGTGTGGCCGGCATGACGCGGGCGCTGGCGCGCGAAATTGCCAGCCGCGGCATCACGGTGAATTGCGTGGCGCCTGGCTTTATTGAAACCGACATGACGGCCAAGCTGCCACAAGCCCAGCAAGAGGCCTTGCTAACCCAAATCCCCATGGGACGATTGGGCCACGGCAGCGACGTGGCCAACGCCGTGATATTTTTGGCCAGCGATCAAGCGGGTTACATCACAGGACAAGAATTGCATGTCAATGGCGGCATGTTCATGGCATAAGTCAGCTTTTAGTAACAAAAAGAGCCATATTAGGGGTCATCCCGAGTGGGCGCGAAAGCGCCCCGGGGGTCGCTAGAATGGCAATCCGTTTTCCAACCACCCGCAGAGGGCATCATGAGTGACATTGAGGCACGCGTTAAAAAGATCATCGCCGAGCAACTCGGCGTCGAAGAGGGTCAAGTAACCAACGACAAGGCGTTTGTCGCCGATTTGGGTGCCGACTCGCTGGACACCGTGGAATTGGTGATGGCACTCGAGGACGAGTTTGGGATTGAAATCCCCGACGAAGACGCCGAAAAAATCACCACTGTGCAGCAGGCGATCGACTACGCCACCACGCACCAAAAGGCCTAATTACGCATGTCGCGACGCCGTGTGGTGGTGACCGGACTGGGGTGCATAAGTCCGGTGGGCAACACCGTGGCCCAGGCGTGGCGCGCGTTGTGCGCCGGCCAAAGCGGCATTGGCCCCATCACCCAGTTTGACGCCTCGGCCTTTGCCTGCCAAATCGCAGGCGAGGTTAAAGGCTTCGACGTCGAGTCTGTGATGCCCGCCAAAGAGGCGCGCACCATGGACCGCTTTATTCATTTCGGTGTAGCCGCGGCGCAACAAGCCATTGAAGACGCCGCTTTGCCGCACGGCGAAGCCCTAGACGACGACAGCGCCGCCCGCATTGGCTGCTTGATCGGTTCGGGCATTGGTGGCTTGCCCATGATTGAAGCCACCCACACCGAATACACCAATCGCGGCCCACGCCGCATTTCGCCCTTTTTTGTGCCGGCATCCATTACCAACATGGTGGCGGGGCATGTCTCCATGCGCCATGGCTTTAAGGGCCCCAACCTGGCGGTGGTTACCGCCTGCACCACCGGCTTGCACAGCATTGGCGTGGCCGCGCGCATGATTGAATACGGCGACGCCGACGTCATGATTGCCGGGGGCACCGAGTCCACGGTGTCGCCTCTTGGCATTGGGGGCTTTGCCGCCATGCGGGCGCTGTCCACACGCAACAACGACCCGCAGGCGGCTTCGCGTCCTTGGGACAAAGACCGCGACGGCTTTGTGCTGGGCGAAGGTGCCGGTGTGGTGGTGCTGGAGCGGCTGGAGCACGCGCAGGCGCGCGGGGCGCGCATATACGCCGAGGTGGTGGGCTATGGCATGAGTGCTGACGCCGGCCACATGACCGCGCCCAACATGGACGGCCCGCGCCGTGCCATGCTCAATGCGCTAAATAACGGCGATGTCTCCCCCAACGAGGTTGATTACGTCAACGCCCACGGCACCTCAACGCCGCTTGGCGACATCAATGAAACCCTGGCCATTAAAGCCGCGCTCGGGGTTCAGGCCACGCGCACGGTGGTGAGTTCCACCAAATCCATGACCGGACACCTGCTCGGCGGCGCCGGTGGCTTGGAGTCGGTTTTTACGGTGCTGGCCTTGCACCACGGGCGGGTTCCGCCCACCATCAACCTCGACCAGCCCGACCCTGAATGCGACCTTGATTACTGCGCCAACGAAGCGCGCGATGTGTCCATTCAAGTGGCGTTAAAAAACAATTTCGGCTTTGGCGGCACCAACGGCAGTTTGGTGTTGCGTCGGGTCTAACGTCACCATCGGCCACACCCGCGGCCTGTCGCCTTTGGTCTACCCGGTGGACCAAACGGCGCCCTTGCGCGCGCTGGGTGTGGGTGTGTGGTTGGCCACGGCACTGGCTTGGGCCTGGGCCTTGGGGCTAAGCTGGTCTGCCGTGGCGGTGCAAGCGTGTTGGGCCGCTGCTGGTGCGGCTTGGCTTAGGTACGGCACCCAGCCGTTTGTGGGTTTGGTGCGTTGGCATCCGGCTTTGGGTTGGCAAAGCGTGCAGGCCGCGCAGCGGCAAAACCTGAGCGACGTGCGCCTGTTGTGGGACGGGCAACGCGTGCTGCTGCTGACGTGGTGCGACGCGCGCGGTGCTGTGCAGTTGGCGTGGCTAAGCCAAGCGCGTTGCCCCAAGCGCTGGTTAAGATTGCGGCAACGCATTCAGTGGTGGCTACGCCATGCTTGAACCCGACGTCGACCACGCCTTGGTTAAACGCGCCCAAGCCGGTGATTCGCTGGCCTTTGATATGTTGGTGGTGAAATACCAAGACCGGGTGTGTCGGCTGATTCAGCGCTGGGTGCGCCAACCCGAAACGGCGCAAGACCTGACCCAAGAAACCTTTATTAACGTGTATCGGGGTTTGGGGTCGTTTCGCGGCGATTCCAAGTTTTACACCTGGGTTTACCGAATCGCCATCAACACGGCCAAGCGTGCGCTTAAGCGTCCGGCGCAGGGGGCGGAACAATCGTTGGATGACGTTGAAACTTTTCAACTCGAGGCAGACTCAAACCCCTTGTTCGAGGTTGACAACGCCAACCCCGAAACCGAGTTGGCCAGCAAACAGTTGGCTGAGGCGGTGGCCCGTGCCATGGCCGAGCTCCCCGACGACATGCGCCAGGCGCTGGAGCTCAGAGAGCTTGAGGGCATGAGCTATCAGGCGATTGCCGAGGTTATGGGCAGCCCGCTGGGCACGGTGCGGTCACGTATTTTTCGGGCCCGAGAATGGGTAGCCGAGCGGGTTCAGCCCATGCTTGAGCATCGGTCTGGAAAAAGATGGTAAGTCCTTACTTTCTAGGAGAGACATTGAAAGAAGAGACACAACAAACCATGGCGTCACAGAGCGAGGCCATGGCATGGTCGGCCGCCTGGGACGACGAGTGTGCACCCGAGGCCTTGCCGCCAGTCAGTGCGCAAGCCTTGCAGCGCTGGCATGACTACGCCCAAATTGGACACGCCATGCGCCGCAACCAGGCGCAGCCTGCTGCCCAGCCCCCTGCCCGGCGCGCGGCCAACAGCCCGCGTTGGTGGGTGGCGGCCGCCGCCAGCGGCGTGGCCATGGTGTGGGGGGTGTGGCTGGTGTCGGCCCCGGTGCAGCCGGGTGGCATGGTGGCCACGCAAGCACCGGCGCCCGCCACCACCTGGGTGGCACTTGAGCAAGCGCATCCGCAGCACGCCGAGGTTTTGGCCGAGCACCGCGCGGTGAGCCCATCGGCGCTGCGCATGCCGGTGGGTTTTGCGCGCAACGTGGCGTGGAGCGGGCAGTGAGGTTGGTGTTGGCGGGTTGGGTTTGGCTGCTGGCCATGGCGCCCGCCGCTTGGGCGCAAAGCAGCCCGGCGCCAACGCTGCGTGAACTGTTGGTGCAGCTCAACCAAGCCTCGGTCGGGCAAAGTTATCGCGGCACCATGGTGGTCAGCGCTGGCGAACACATGATGACCGCCAAGATATGGCACGCCTGTTCCGGCGAGCAGCAACGCGAGCGGGTAGAAAACCTTAATGGGCTCAAGCGCATCACATGGCGCCACAACGACACCGTCACCACGGTGTGGCCCAATCAAGCGCGCGCGGTGACGCGACGTTTTGACGACTTGGGCATTTTCCCGGCGGCGTTGCAGGTGCCGTGGCACAGTGTGGCGCAGCACTACACGGTGCAGCCGCAGCCCATACGGCGCGTGGCCGGGCGCCAAGCGCAAGGGGTGCGGCTGCAGGCCACCGACGCCATGCGCTTCAGTTACAACTTGTTGATTGACGAGCAAACCGGGGTGGTGCTTAAGCTGCAAACCGTGGCCCCAGACGGAGCGGTGCTTGAGCAAACCGCGTATTCCGATATTGCGTTTGACAACGTTGCCGCCATTACCCAACACGCGCGCTTGCCGGCGCTGGCCAACGGCACCCGTTTAACCGTAGAGCGCAGCGACCCGGTTGACCCGTCCGCCATGGGTTGGCGTATGGGGCAGCCGGTGGCGGGGTTTCACCCGTTGCGTGCCTACCGCTTGGCGCGTGGCCAAGACGGTGACGCGCCCTGGGCCTTGGCGCCGGATTGGCAATGGTTGTTTTCTGACGGGTTGGCCTCCATATCCCTGGTGATTGGCCAAGACGCCAACGCCGCCCTAAGTGGCAACGATTTGGCCGAGCCGGTGGCGGTGCGGCAAGGGGCCACGCTCAGTTACGCGCGCATGGTTGAAGGGGTGCGCGTAACCGCTGTGGGCGAGGCGCCGTTGCCAACGCTACAAGCCATGGTGGCGGCGCTGCAGCGCATGGCGCCCAACACCACGGCTGAACAACCATTGAAATAGGAGCAAGAGCATGACAATTCAAACGCTTGGTCGCCGGCGCGCACGGTGGGTGGTGCTGTCCGCCGCTGCGTTGGCTTTGAGCTACGGTGCATGGCGTGCCAGCAGCGGCACGCCCGCGGGCTTGCCTGTGCCAGCCGCGCAAGCCCAAATGGTGCAGGGGCTGCCCGACTTCACCCGCTTGGTTGACGCGGTGGGGCCGTCGGTGGTGAACATTCGCGTGCTGCAAAAAGTTGATGCCAACGACAACAGCGGTGTCGACCCCGACATGCTGGAGTTCTTCCGCCGTTTTGGTATTCCGGTGCCGCCGGGTTTTCAAGGTAACCCGCGTGGCGGCGGAGGCCAGCCGCGTGAGTTACCGCGCGGTGTGGGTTCGGGCTTTATTGTTTCCAGCGATGGTTACATCATGACCAACGCGCACGTGGTGGAAGGCGCCGACGACTTGGTGGTTACCCTGCCCGACAAACGCGAATTCAAAGGCCGCATTGTGGGTTCGGACAAACGCACCGACGTGGCCGTGGTCAAGATTGATGCACAAGACCTACCCGCCGTTCGTATGGGTGACGCCACCCGGTTACGCGTGGGCGAATGGGTGGTTGCGATTGGCTCGCCTTACGGTTTAAGCAACACCGTAACCGCCGGCATTGTGAGCGCCAAACAGCGTGACACCGGTGACTACCTGCCCTTCATACAAACCGACGTGGCCATTAACCCGGGCAACTCGGGTGGCCCGCTCATCAACATGAGCGGCGAGGTGGTGGGCATCAACAGCCAAATCTATTCGCGCTCGGGTGGTTTTCAGGGGATTTCGTTTGCCATTCCCATCGACGAGGCGCAAAGCGTGGCCGATCAACTGCGCGCCAAAGGCTTTGTCACGCGCGGTCGCATTGGCGTGAGCATCTCGGGCCTGGACCAAACCACGGCCGAGGCATTGGGACTGGACAAGTCTACGGGCGCGTTGGTGCGCGGTGTCGAGGCCAAGTCGCCAGCCAGCAAGGCCGGTATACGGCCCGGCGACGTGATCACCCGCTTTGCGGGCAAGGCCATCGAGTCGCCCAGCGACTTGCCGCGCGCGGTGGGCCGCACCAAGCCTGGCGAACAGGCCGAGGTGCAGGTGTGGCGTGAGGGCAAAACCCGCACGCTGCGCATTGTGGTGGGTACCTACGACAGCGACACCCAAGCCGCCACCAACGCCCAGCCCAGCAACCAGCCCAAGCCAGTTGAATTGGCCGAATGGGGTTTGCGTGTGCGCGCGCTAACCAATGAAGAAAAAGCGCAAGCGGGTGGTCGCGGCGGTGTGATGGTGCTGCGCGCCACCGCAGCCGCCCAAGCGGCGGGTCTGCGCGAGGACGACGTCATCATGATGGTGGCCAACCAAGCCGTGGACTCACCGCAAGCACTTGAGCAGGCGCTGACTCGAGCGGCCAAAACCAAGCCCTTTAGTTTGTTGTACCGTCGTGGGGAATGGTTGCAGTACACCCTGGTACGCTGAAGCCCGTCCTTTGCACCAATACGGTGCAAAGGACCTCAGACGGTGGTTGGCATGAGCTTATCCCCATTTAAATGGGGATAAGTTATGCAAATTGGGGATATAAAGTTTTATAAGCTGTGTATAACAATAAAAAAATCCCTCCAAACGGTGTCTCATCCCAGTCAATTCTTGCTCCAGGGCTGTCCTTTTTGCCTAGAATAGGTCTCCAACTTATCGCAGTTGCTATGGATTGGTTGGTTCAGGGCGCGCTGTTCGGCGCGCCCTTTTTTTGTCCGGTTACCGATGCAACACATACGTAATTTTTCCATCATCGCGCACATCGATCACGGCAAATCCACGCTCGCCGATCGTCTGATTCAACGTTGCGGTGGTTTATCTGATCGCGAGATGAGCGCGCAGGTGCTCGATTCAATGTCGCTTGAGCGCGAACGCGGCATCACCATCAAAGCACAAACCGCGGCGTTGCAATACGTGGCCCGTGATGGGCAAACGTACCAGCTCAACTTAATCGACACCCCTGGGCACGTTGACTTTTCCTACGAGGTCAGTCGCTCACTCTCGGCCTGTGAGGGATCGTTGCTGGTGGTGGACGCCAGCCAAGGGGTGGAGGCACAAACCGTGGCCAACTGTTACACCGCGCTTGAACTGGGTGTAGAGGTGCTGCCGGTGCTGAACAAAATGGACTTGCCCCAGGCCGACCCCGAGGCCGCACGCGCCGAAATCGAAGACGTGATTGGCATCGACGCCAGCGCGGCCATTCCGTGTTCGGCCAAAACCGGCATGGGCATCGACGATATTTTGGAGCTGGTGGTGAGTCACGTGCCGGCACCGCGCGGTGACCCGCAGGGCCCTTTGCGCGCCATGATCATCGACAGCTGGTACGACGCCTATGTGGGCGTGGTCATGTTGGTGCGGGTGGTGGATGGCGAGCTGCAACGCGGCGACCGCATCAAGCTGATGGCCACCGACAGCCACCACGAAGCCAACTCAATTGGCGTGTTCACGCCAGCCAACCAACCGCGCGAAGCACTCAAGGCCGGCGAGGTGGGCTACATCATTGCCGGCATCAAAGAGCTCAGTGCCGCGCGTGTGGGTGACACCGTGACCCGCGTTAAAGCTGGCACGGGCGGCGCGGCTTACACCGCCACGCAAGCGTTGCCCGGCTTTAAAGAAATTCAGCCGCAGGTGTTTGCTGGGCTTTACCCCACCGAATCCAGCGAGTACGACGCCTTGCGCGACGCACTAGAAAAACTACGCCTCAACGACGCGGCGTTGCGCTTTGAGCCCGAGGTGTCGCAGGCCTTGGGCTTTGGTTTTCGCTGCGGTTTTTTGGGTCTGCTGCACATGGAAATTGTGCAAGAGCGGCTTGAGCGTGAGTTTGGTCAAGAGCTCATCAACACCGCCCCCAGTGTGGTGTACCAAGTTGAGCTTGGTGACGGCACCGAGTTGATGGTGGAAAACCCATCCAAAATGCCCGAGCAAGGCAAGATTCGCGAAATTCGCGAGCCCGTGGTTAAGCTAAACCTGTACATGCCGCAAGCCTACGTCGGTTCGGTTATGACGCTGTGTGTGGGCAAACGCGGCGTGCAAACCAATATGCAGTACCACGGCCGGCAAGTCATGCTGAGCTACGACATGCCGCTGGGCGAAATCGTGCTCGACTTTTTTGACAAGCTCAAGTCGGTGAGTCGTGGCTACGCCTCCATGGATTACGAATTCAAAGAGTACCAAGCCGCCGACGTGGTCAAGGTAGACATTTTGCTCAACGGCGAGCGGGTCGATGCCTTGTCGGTGATCGTGCACCGCTCGCAAAGCGCCTACCGTGGGCGCGCGGTGGTGGCCAAAATGCGAGAGGTGATTGACCGGCAAATGTTTGACGTGGCCATTCAAGCGGCCATTGGCGGCAACATCATTGCCCGTGAAACGGTGAAGGCACTGCGCAAAAACGTGCTGGCCAAGTGCTACGGCGGCGATATTACGCGTAAGCGTAAACTGCTTGAAAAACAAAAAGCCGGCAAGAAACGCATGAAACAAATTGGCACCGTAGAGGTGCCGCAAGAGGCGTTTTTGGCCATCTTGCAAGTGGAGGACTGATGCAACAAGCCATGGCCGCGATCACCGCGGTGTTGTTAGCGGCGTTGGTGGGCTATCTGGCGGCGTGGTACGCCGGTTGGCTGGTGGGTAATTTTGCGGCGGTGCTGATGCTGGCGGTTGCGGTGTGCGGCGTGTACTGGTTGGCCGAAAAATGGGTGTTTTTGCCGCAACGGCGTCGCGCCTTGGCTGCAGCGGTGGCGCAGTGGCAGGCCCGACAAGACAGCGCGGCGCGTGCTGGCGTGGCGCCCGACCCGCAGCCCGCACCAGCCGCGCAGCAGTGGCTGCGACAGCCGTGGTGGCTGGATTGGACCGCCGGTTTGTTTCCCGTGCTGCTGGTGGTGTTTGTGTTGCGTTCGTTTGTGGTGGAGCCGTTTCGTATTCCCTCGGGCTCCATGGTTCCCACGTTGCATGTGGGCGATTTGATTTTGGTGAACAAATTCACCTACGGCTTACGACTACCGGTGTGGAACCTTGAGCTCGTGCCCAATCAGCAGCCTGAGCGCGGTGACGTGGTGGTGTTTCGCTATCCACCGCAGCCCGAGTTGGATTACATCAAGCGCGTGGTGGGGCTGCCGGGTGACACCGTGACCTACCGCAACAAATCGCTCACCATCAATGGTCAAGCCGTGGGCAAGACGGCGCAGGGGCAGTACCTGGACAAAAACAGCATGCGCTACAGCAATTTGTTTGTTGAGCAACTGGGCACGCGGCAACACCAGGTGCTCAACGACGCCGACCGCCCCGCATTTTTGGCCGGTGTTGATCGATTTGCACAACGCGATCAGTGCCAGTATTTTGCCGACGGGGTGAGCTGCAAAGTGCCCGCCAACCATTACTTCGTCATGGGTGACAACCGCGACAACTCCCTGGATTCACGCTATTGGGGC
>Ga0181595_10005319_pt1 | contig 11465 bp, 12 predicted proteins | sample 041ome_7_FD_145604 | JGI IMG/M metagenome (GOLD analysis project Ga0181595, IMG submission 145604) | Coastal salt marsh microbial communities from the Groves Creek Marsh, Skidaway Island, Georgia - 041401AS metaG (spades assembly) | ecosystem: Environmental > Aquatic > Marine > Intertidal zone...
TTGCGGTAGGGTTATAAATCCAATGTTGGTTGATGAACAAATTAGAGGAGGAGTTGTGCAAGGTATAGGTCACGCGTTATATGAAGAATGTTTGTATTCTGATGACGGTCAGCTTTTAAACACGACCCTGGCAGATTATCTTGTTCCTATGGCAACTGAAATGCCTGAAATTCATGTTGGTCACATCGAAACTCCAACCAAAACTTCTGTTTTAGGTGCAAAAGGTGCTGGTGAAGCGGGAACTGGAGGTGCCCCAGCTTGTATTATTAATGCAGTTAATGATATTCTACGTCCACTGGGTGTTACTAATTACCAAATACCCATGACACCAAATAGATTATTAGATACTCTAAGATCTGCTAAAATTTAAATTAAATTTAAGGATATGATTATGTCAAAAAATATACCACTCTTAACTCGTAATGGTGCAAGTCTTCCATGCGTTGGTTTGGGCACGATGGTTTTTCCGGAACCTGAAAAAGCACCCGGTCTCATTTCTCACGCAATAAATATTGGATATACTCATATAGATACAGCTAGAAAATATGGTTCAGAAGAATGGGTAGGTGAAGGTCTTAGGGCATCTAACGCATCACGAGATGATATATGGATTACAACAAAAGTTACTGAAGATGACGCAAAGGCTGATGATTTTGCGAGATCAGTTGACGATAGTCTAAACGCTATGCAATTAGATTATATAGATCTGTTGTTAATACATTGGCCATCAAGAACTGTACCATTAAAAGAAACTATTGGTGCACTAAATAAAGCTAAAAAAGATGGCTTAGCTAAGAATATTGGCGTATCAAACTTTACCGTATCATTAATTGAAGAGGCAGTTCAATTATCAGATGAACCGTTATTTTGCAATCAAATAGAGTATCATGCATATATCAATCAAGATAAAGTTTTGAATGCGTGTAGAAAACATGGACTTTTAGTTGAGTGCCATGTGCCACTCGGAAGAGGTAGAACTTATAAAGACCCTGTTGTAATCAGTATAGCTGAAAAACATGGTAAAACAGGGGCTCAAGTGGCTTTAAAATGGCTTATACAACAAGAAGGTGTTGCTGTTCTTCCAGGGTCAACAAATCCAGGAAGGATTGAAGAAAATATTGATTTATTTGACTTTGAGTTGTCAGAGGATGAGATGAGTCAAATTTCTGAGCTAAGATCAAATAACATCAGGGCTGTAAATCCAGAAGTTAGAAGACCTGTTTGGGACACAGTTTAAGATATATTCCTCTTCCAAAACTTCCCAAACCACTCTAAGTATTTTCCGTAAGCATCTGATTTTAAATGTAAAGATTTCTTTATAAGATTTACTTCACCTTGTTCCTCCAAATCTACATCAAGTGAATCGTTAATGCGGTTAATCATATTAAACATTGCGCACAAGATCGTCATTTCAACTATCTGTTTTTCAGTAAATTTTTCTTTTAATTGATTAAAAAGATCATCATTACTAGCAGCTGTATTATTTGTTACTGCCTCTGCCCATTTGATTGCTAATACTTCCTCTTCTGAAAATAAATTGCTATCACTAAAATCATTTAATGATAACGCTTTAATGTGGGCTTCACCAATTCCTGCAGCGGCACCAAGTGCAGTATTATGCGCGTAACAGTATTTGCACCCATTTGTATGACTTGTTTTGATTACAATTAATTCTTTTAATTTGCCTGACAAATCCGTACCATCCCATTCTCTTTGAGCAGCAGAATTTATTGGTAGGAAAGCCATTGCCAAATATGGGGAATTGCTTAAGGTTTTATAAAAATTTGGAACCCTTCCTAATAGTGTTGGAACCATATCGTAGAATTCTCTATTTTCTTCACTTAGATCTGATTGTTGAACTAATTTTACGCGTGACATTTTATACCTATTTTCTAGTTTTAAAAATATGCTTGATTAGGACCCACAGTTGGATCCCATTCGCAATCACCATATGGACCATCACCTTTGTTTGCTACATATGCGATTCTTCCATCGGATATACCATCTTCAACTTTTTTAGAGAATAAAACTCTTTGTAGCCAATCCATAATATAGTGATGGCAGTCTAATTTACCTAAATTTGGTATTCCCCATAAAGGATGGAATTGATCTTCAATAACCCACATTTCTTTTTTGCATTTCAAATCTTCGAATACTTCGACTGCATCCTCTAGAGGACAAAGCGGGTCAAACTCACCTGTAACGAGCAGGGTAGGGCATTTGATTTTGTCTGCATAACCTTTAACTGTCATTTTTGCAGCCATTTTATCAAATTCAGCCTCATCATCCATGCCAGCCATATACATAAACATTTGCTTAAATCTTGGTGATGACTCCGAGAAAATTGTATTGTTTGGATTAAAACATGCAACACCACTCGCTATAGCAGCGGCTCTATGATCATAACTCGCTAGTCTCAAAGACCAATAACTTCCCATACTAACTCCATAAATGCCAACTCGATCACTATCTACTTCTTCTCTTGTCTGTAAATATGACATAACAGCAGCTCCAGCTCTCTCATAATTATCACCAACTGCGCGAATTTTTTGCATGTTTGAATTACCTTGACCAGGTCCATCCATTGATATGACATGCATACCTCTATTTATAGCAAGGTTATTCATTACTTTTGGAAAATATTCTTTAGTTTGGTCCATACCTGGAACATAAATAACACATGGTGCTTTACGACGGTCTGGTAGGAGATGTAATAAACATGAAATTGTCTTTCCGTCATCAAATGGTACCTCAACGCGCTCTATTGGGTATGGTGCGAGCTCACTTCGTTTATCAACCATTTCTTTCAATTTATTTGTAAGTTTGATTTTAACAGGGTTATCATCATAGTAAATCGGATGTTGTGCCATACGATAAGACTCAACTGCATGCTCATAATGTTCTAGGGCAGTCATAGTAAAACCTTGTTTTTCAGCTTGCTTTGCCAGTGCTTCATCGTGTTCAGCTTTTTGTCTCCACATCTTTGGTAACATTCTGTAATTATGAGCTCTTTTTGGCGTTTCCCAATCATCCCTCTCAAAATTTTGAACTCGACCACGCATATTTAATGCAAGATCTAGCATCCATTGTTGATTATCTCTTTTTGTTCTTGTGTCTTTCATCCCTATCTCCTTTTCAGCAAATGAACCGCTATATTACAATTAATAATATTAATTTATTGATTTGATCTTGCAACGAATAAATGTTCTTATTTTATTGGGAATTTTTTATTATGTATAAGTTAACTGACAAACCAATAAATGGATCGGGATTACTAGCTATATTTTGTAATCTAAATGAAGAAGACCAGAAAGAATTTCATCCTTGGCTTTTGAATGAGATGTTCCCTGCTAGATTGAAAATTGGTTTCAATAGTTGTGCCAGCTTTGAAAAAATAAATGGAGATGGACAAAAATTTCTGACACTATATGAAGTAGACAATATTGTTTACTTATATGACGAACCTTATCAAAAGTTACGTGAGAATAGGTCACCATTAGACGCGAGATTTCATAAGAATTTTCTAAATCCTTCTAGGTATACTCTTCAACTTATTCCGCCCTCTATTGAAAAAAATCAAAATGGTTTTTTAAACTATATTAAGATCTTAAGACAGAATATAAACAGTGTTGATATGCAAAAGTATCATTCCAATTTTATTAGTAACATTCGTTATTACAATAAATTACCTTTAAGAAGATATGCTAATGTCGAAGGTGAACATAATAATTTTACAATAATTGAATCTGACGATATGGATAAACTGAAAGAACATCAAATTGACAATTATCCCTTATCCTATGATAATAAGATTGATGCATTATATGAATGCAAGATTCAATTAATATGAAAGCTTAATTATGTCTATTAACTATGAATTCTTAAGAGACTTATATACAGAACCGAGACCAACGTCGCTAGCTAAAGTTCAGTATAAAATAGATCACCATTGCCGAGAATTTATCAGCAAATCACCATTTATCATATTAGGTACAGACGGTGATGTATCTCCAAAAGGAGATTTTCCAGGTTTTGTAGAAGTACTTGATGATAACACAGTAGCTATACCCGATAGATCAGGAAATAATCGTTTAGATTCTTACATAAATATTCTCACTAATCCTAAAGTTGCTATCATGTTTTTAATACCTGGAATAAGTGAAGTACTCCGAATAAGAGGGACTGCCAAAATCTCAAGAGATGAAAAGTTGCTAACAAAAATGACTGTGAATGGTCAAGAACCAAAGACAGCTCTAATTATTAATGTAAATGAAATATATCTCCATTGCGCAAAAGCTATAGCTCGTTCGGATATTTGGAATCCAGACAAGTTAGAAAAAAAATATTCCACAAGAGAAATGTTTGCTGAACATGTTGGGAAATCCAAAAAAGAATTTAGTGATTACTATGATAATGCAACCCAAGAAATTTTAACTAATGAAGGAAGAAAATAATTACTTTGTTGCATTTCAGAAATTTCTACTTATCGCTATAGTCACAACACCAATTATCATTGAGGCAAAAATATTCTTTGTTTTATACATGCATAGTGCAATCAAAAACATTGCAATAATACCGGATATACCTTCTTTCAATATTGCTGGAGTCACAAAAGATAGTAGTAATGTCGGTGGTAAATAGTCTAAGAATATACGTATTTTTCCTTCATTAGCTATTTTACTTGATAATAATAAGCCAGAAAGCCTTAATCCATAGGTACCAAGTGCCACAAGAAAAATAATTATCAAGGCATTTATTTCATTGTTGTACATATTTTTTTTTCTCTAAAAGTACACCGACCAGAGAACCAGAAATTGCGCCAAGCACAATGTATAAGTTGCCACCAAACAAATATTCACAAATATATGCAACAACAGCAGCAAATGTCCATGGGATTAGATTTGTTTTATTTTGATATAGATTAAAACATAAAGCGGTGAATATTGCGATGAATGCAAAGTCAAGAGCATATAAAGATGGATCACTTATGAAACCTGTAAATAAGTACCCAGTATATGTACCAAAGGACCAAATAGAAAACAGACATACTCCACCACCAAATAAGAAAAGAGGTGTTATTATTTCATGTTTGTTTCTTTCAATTGTCACTGCCCAGTTTTCATCTGCCACAAGATGCATATAAATAATTTTTTCTTTAATTGTACTATTTTTAAAGAGTGAATTAAGAGAGGCACCAATTAAAAAATACCTAAGATTTATGAGTAATGCAGCTAGTACGATCGGAAATATCTGTGATAAATCCTCCCACATATCTACTATAATGAATTGTGATGTACCCGCAAATATGAACACGTTCATTAATGTAAGTTGATAGATTTCAACGCCTTTTTGTGAACAAATCATGCCTAATACTGCACCATACGCAAAGACGCTAAGTCCAATTGGAATATTTGCTTTAATACCTCTAATAAAATTATTTAAAGCTGTGTTATCAATTGTCATTTTTTTGTTCACTCAAAAAGATATTTATATTGTTTAGTATTTTAGCCTTGCTATTAAGAAAATATTAATTTATTTTTTTTTACTAGGGGATTATTTAGGGATATGTATTTTTATTACATTTTTATTCAATTTTACATACCGTAAATTTTTTTATTTATTATAAACTTTAATAACAAAGGGAGGTTATTATGAAAATATCTCATCTTATGAAAGGTATAACTGCGTCTGTTTTTGGTGCAGCAATGCTACTTACAGGAACAACTGCAAATGCTGCTTGGGACTGTAAAGAGGTAACATTTATTGTTCCTTATTCACCAGGTGGTGGTTCTGACCAAATGGCTAGAAGATTACAACCAGGTCTAGAAGAAGCTTTGGGTGTGAGTGTAAATATAGTTTACAAAACAGGTGGTGGTGGAGCTGTTGGTTTCAGTGAATTACACCGTTCAAAACCTGATGGTTGTACAATATCAAACGTGGTTGTACCTAACGTGATCATTTCATCAAAAGGTGAAGGCGTTGGATATAAACCAGATGATTTTGCATACATTGGTATGACAGAATCATCTGCTGGTACCTTAATGGTTCCAAAAGATAGTCCTTACAAAACAATTGAAGCATTTATTGCTGGCGCAAAAGAAAAACCAGGTATGCTAACAGTTGCGGGTACTGGCGGTAGTGGTGCTGACAGATGGGCACAATTAGCAGAAGTACTTGGTATTGAGGCAACTTATGTTCCAGTTTCAGGTGGTGTTGGTAAAATGATGCCTATGCTTGCAGGTTCACACGTTGATGCAGCTGCAACAGGTGCAAACCATGCAACAAAACATAGCGGAATTGTTGACTCTATACTAATTGCAGGGAGTAATGAAGTATCAACATTACCAGGCGTACCTACAGAGCCAGATTGGAATTATGTGGTTACATGGGGTATAATGGCACCTCCAGGAACTCCTGCAGACTACGTTGAAGCATTAAACGTAGCTCTAAATAGTGCTGCATCTAAACCAGAAGTTAGAGAAGCATTATTAAAAGGTGGTTATGTTCCACACATTCAAACTGTAGCTGAAGTTAACGCTTTCATGGCTGATGAAATTGCTAAGTTAGCAGACTAATCTACAATTCATATTATCTTGGTGGGTTTTACAACTCACCAAGATATTACAAACAAAATTTAATAAATATTTCTATTTTGGGGTGACGAAATGATTGAAGCATTCTTTATGGCAATTAGTCCATCGTATTTGTTCTACATGACAATTGGAGTGCTATTAGGTCTTGTTGTTGGAACTTTACCAGGTCTTACAGCAACAATGGGTACAGCTTTACTAGTACCATTTACTTTTGGGTTACCGACTGGTGAGGGCATCGCCATGTTAGGTGGTTTATACGTTTGCGCTATGTTTTCGGACGCTATACCAGCTTGTCTAGTCAACACCCCAGGAACGCCCGCGGCCATGGCCACAGGTTTTGATGGACACCCCATGGTCAAACAGGGAAGAGGTCAAGAAGCCATAGTTGCAGCATGTTTTGGGTCGGCTATTGGAACTGTATTCGGAGCTATTTGTTATTTATTACTCGCGTGGCCGATGATTGCCATCGCACTTAAATTTGGTCCACCACAATTTTTTTGGTTAGGAATATTTGCTTTAACAATTATTGGTAGCTTAGCGGGGGACTCGATTTTAAAGGGGCTAGCTGGTGCTGCTATTGGTATTATGATCAGTTGCATTGGTATCAGTCACGCAGCTGAAGTAAATAGATACACGCTAAATATTCCTGAGTTAAGAGGTGGTGTGTCTTTGGTTGCTGCATTAATTGGAGTGTTTGCAGTTCCACAGGTATTAAATATGATATTAAACCTCAAAAAAGAAGAATTCGTAGCAGAATATAAATCTGAGCCCGGTGTTATCTTAAGTACAATCAAAAAAGTAATTTTAACTCCAATTCATAATTTAAGATCGGCAGTTATTGGAGCATTTATCGGAATACTTCCGGGTGCTGGAAGCCCAATTGCTGCAATTGTTTCTTACAATGAAGCCTTAAGATGGAGCAAGGACAAGAGTCAATACGGTAAAGGTGATATTCGAGGTGTAACAGCATCTGAAATTGCTAATAATGCAGCTGCACCTGCAGCCATGATTCCACTTGTTACACTTGGTGTGCCTGGATCTGCTCCAGCTGCTGTTATTGCTGGTGCATTAATGTTGAGAGGGTTAAATCCAGGACCTGAGCTTTTTGCCACTGATGGATCTTTGGTTTATTCATTTGGATGGTCGTTATTAATTGCAGGCATTGTTGTTTTCTTTGTAGGTATGTTTGCTACACCACTTTTAACTAGAATTATCAAGATTCCGTTAAGAGTATTGGCTCCTATGATAATGTTTTTAGCGATTATAGGTGCTTATGCAATTAGAAATAATATTTTTGATGTGTATCTGATGTTATTGATTGGTGTATTTGTTTTCTTAGTGAGACGTATCGGATTCCACCCTGGTCCTATTGGATTAGGTTTTATATTAGGACCAATAATTGAACCAAACCTAGTTCAAGCTCTCTATATTTCTCATGCAGTAGGGGTTCAAAAGGTTTTCTTCAGCGGATCTGTTAATTTAATATTGATCTCTCTATCAATTTTATCAGTAAGCGCGGTTGCTATTTCTAAATTCAAATCACGAAACAAAACTAATTAGTGGTGACAGTAAAATGAAATTAATTTTAAAATACATACAAGATAGTGATATTGTAACAGCAATTTTATCTATTACCTTTGCAATATTATTTTACAATGGCACACCGCATGATATTTGGGATGGGTATACATATATTGACTGGGTATTTCCATTGTTATCAACTTTTACACTAGCAGTTGTTGGAGTGGCATTTACAGTAATTTCCATTTACAAAATATACAATCAAAATATTATTGATGATCTTAAAGTTGAAAAGTCACAATTTGAATCGATAAAAGATGTATTAGTATACTTAGGAATTATCTTTTTATTCTTAGTGTTGCTTTTTGTTCTTGGTTTTTGGCCTGCGGCAGTCTTCTTCCTGTGGACAGGTATCTTCTACTTTAGTGCAGAGAAAAATCTAAAATCTGCGAGGGTTGCACTTACTTTTGCTATAATTGTTTGTGCTGTTGCATGGGTAGTGTTTTCTTCTGGCTACGCTTTTTATGTCCCATTCCCATCATCAAGAGTATTTATATAAGGAATTAAATATGACTAGACCTTTTTACAAAACAGATGCTATTACAGGTGGTGGACCTGCTCAATATATAAGCGCAGAACATAAGCTTAATGAGCCATGGGAGGAGCAGGCTAATAATGTTAGGCTTGTTGGTCATTCAGATCTCAATGGTTGGGGTGATGCTTTTCAAATACAAGTATCAAAGGGGATATGTTATGTTGCTGCTTCTGGCGTCAACGGTCATGATGGTATGACAATACTCGATGTAAAGGATCCATCGAAACCTACAATTTTAAATCAAATATCAGACTCACCAGGTGCTCGTACACATAAGGTTCTTAAAATTAATGATGATATTATGATTACAAATTCTGAGTTAAGACCAAATCTTAGAGATCAATATCCCGAATTAAAGGGTGGAATGAAGATATTTGATATATCAGATCCAATTAATCCTAAATTCTTAAGATATGTTGAAACAGATGGAATGGGCATTCATCGTCCTATATATGACAGAGATAGGAAATTAATGTACAGTTCAGGTTATAGAGATGGTTTTGATAAAAAAATCCTTCTCATTCATGATATGAAAGATCCATCTAACCCGGAATTTATTGGACAAGGTTGGGTTGAAGGCCAAAAAGAGGGTGAACAGTACTCATGGGATAATTCCATCGTCCAAAACGAAGCTTGGTGCCACGAAGGAAATCCATGGGGAAATTATGTTACTGCTGGATGGTGGGATGGTGGTATTGTACTATTTGATTGCACAGACCCATCAAAACCAGAATTTAAATGGCGACATAACCCACATGAGACCCATGGATGGGCTGGTTGTTACCACAGTTTCCTGGTTCCTAAAGGTTCAGATTTTGGTATTGTAACTCAGGAGACTGTAACAGTTAACTGTGAACATCCACCGGCATTTGTTACCTTCTACGATCTTAGAAATAAAGATGTCCCACTTCCAGTTAGTACATATATGCCATTTGATACAGATCCGCTTCAAATGAGACCAACTGATACAAAATGGAGTCGAACTGGTGCAAGGCATGGAGCACATAATATTTGGCTGGATATGGAAAAAAATGATCTGATTTACATAGCCTGGTTTAATGCTGGATTAAGGATCATTGATTGGAGTAACCCATTTAGCCCCAAAGAAGTCGGATCTTATATCCCAGCTGGTAACAAGGAACGTTGTTGTCCGCAAAGTAATGATGTGTATGTCGATCGTGAAACTGGTCTTATATATATGTCAGATAGGTGGGGATTAGGTTTGCATATACTTGAATATACAGGTAGTTAATAAATTTTATTAACATCAATGATTAACAAAAAAGTATTCTTTATAATTTTAATAAATTGTTAACTATTGCATTTGTTTTTTAAAAAAAAGCATATATAGTTAAATTTATTGTCTTTTAGTTTATTAATTAGGGAGGTAAACATGACAAAGAAATTTTTTGGTTTAAACCTATTTGGTTTAACAGCTTTTCTTGCTTTAAGTTTCCTACCAGTCCAAGATGTAAACGCAACAATTAAAATTGGTGCTTCTATGCCATTAACAGGTAACTTCGCTGTACCTGGTTCTAAGCATTTAGAAGGTTATCAAATGTGCGTTGATATTATCAACAGACATGGTGGATGGTTAGATCAAGAAGTTGAATTAGTCGTAAGTGATAATAGATCAGATACTGAAACAGCAATTGCGCAGTATGAACGATTTATAAACGTTGATAAAGTTGATTTAACTTTTGGAACATTCTCAAGTAAATTAACTTTCCCAATTTCACCTATATTAGCAAAATACAATGCAATCCATCCAATACCATCTGGTGGTGCTCTGAGAATTTTCTCACAAGGACATAAAAACTTATTTTATTTCCAAGCAAGCGCTGCTGAATATGTTGGACAAAACATGACAGGTCTTATTAATGATCTAGTTGGAGACAAACCATCAAAGGCAGCTGTTGTACATGCTGATGACTTCTTCGCAAACTCAATTGCAACCGGTCTTCTTGGTGAAAAAGTTGTTATGCCTGGTAGCGGTGAACTTGTAGAAGATATGGCTCCTGGTTATATTGCAGCAGCTGGTATTGAAGTTGTTTATCATGAACAATGGCCTGAAGAAGGCTTCTCAGATTGGCTTGTTCTTGCTAACTCAGTTAAAAACTCTGGTGCTGATCTTGTGATAGCTCTTATGGCATCACCTGAAGAAGCAACACAGTTCACTAGAGCATTAAAAACAGTTAGACATAATCCTAAACATATTCTTCTTTCACAAGGTACTCAGAAAGAGTTTTACGAAGGTCTAGGAGATGATGCAAACGGTGTTATCATTATGTCTGCTTACCATCCAAAAGCACCTTTCAAAGGTCAATTAGCCGGTTTACAAATGAACAATCTTGATTTTGCTGCCGAATACAGCGTAACAACTGGCAACAAACCTGATGAAGACGTTGCAATTACTTTTGCTCTTTGTCAAGGAATAGACCAAGCGGTTAGAGCAACAGGCTCAGTTGACGATCAAACTATTATGGATTGGTTACATGCAAGAACACCAGAAGATCCAGTGAAAACAGTTCTGGGTAACTTCGCATGGGATGATAGAGGATTACCACTTGGTAAATCATTCCTTATGGTTCAATGGCAAGATGGTGGTAATTTAGAATTCGTTTATCCTACAAATGAATTTGATACTGCAGACCTTGTTGATCCAAAACCACAATGGTAAAATTATAAATTATATGCGGTCAATTTATTGACCGCATATTTTTATGGAAAATTAATAATGATAACAATTAAAAATG
>Ga0181595_10005321_pt1 | contig 11461 bp, 7 predicted proteins | sample 041ome_7_FD_145604 | JGI IMG/M metagenome (GOLD analysis project Ga0181595, IMG submission 145604) | Coastal salt marsh microbial communities from the Groves Creek Marsh, Skidaway Island, Georgia - 041401AS metaG (spades assembly) | ecosystem: Environmental > Aquatic > Marine > Intertidal zone >...
ACTCCAGTCTCGTTGGTTGATCCGCCGTCGCAGCGTCGAGGTCTGCAGCCGCCCCGCCCCGAGGTTGAACGTGAAGTCCACGATGGTCGCGATCCGGCTCTCGGGCTCGGTGGCCAGCACAGGGCAGTAGCGCAGCGTCGCCGCCAGAGCCGTCTGCAGATCTCGCGCCAGATAGGCCTCGGCTTCTGCCTCCGTGATCGGCGGATGCTTCGGATCGCAGAAGTGGCCGTAACCAATCGTCCAGAAGCCTGCGGGGCAGATGTAAGGAATGGCAGTGATCTCGATTCCACGCTTCACCTTACGACAAGCGAAATCCTGGACGGCGAGGAGCGCAAACCGATCAACTTCACACTACCCCGGCATTCACTCGCCATACCTCATTGCCCCAGCTTCCGTCGCAGAGTATTATGTCATCAATTTGATGATGTAAACTGCCTAGAAATGAGCAATCGAACAACCAATTTCGGTCTAACCGTCATCTTCCGTGGGTGAGGATCACCTGACCATGCATCCCCAGCGCGTTGAGAGCTTGAGCCACGCCCAGCGCGAGCGGCTGGCCTACATCGACTTCCGGCTCTACTTCTTCGGTGAGATTGGCCGCCCCGACCTGATCGACCGTTTTGGCGTTGCTCCGGCAGGGGCGACACGCGATTTGGCGCTGTACCGGGAAATCGCGCCGCAGAACATCACCTTCGACGGCAGCAACAAGATCTACCGCATCGGGCAGGCGTTCTCCCCGCTGTTCGACCACGCATCGCAGCGCGTGCTGTCGGCGCTGGCTCTGGGCTTCGGCGATGGCGTGACCGGCGCAACGCAGCCGCTGCTGCCGTGCGAGTCGCCTACCGCTCTGAGCAACCCCAGGATGGATGTGTTGGCCCCGGTCTGCCGGGCGATCCACGCCAAGCGACCCGTCGCCATCCGCTACCACTCGATGAGCAGCGGTGACTCCGAGCGCGTCATCGTTCCGTTCGCACTGGTTGATACCGGCCTGCGCTGGCACGTCCGGGCCTTTGATCGCAAGAGCGGGGAGTTTCGGGACTTTGTCGTCACGCGCATCGAAGCGCCAACGCTGCTCGACGAGGAGCCACAGGCCAACGAACGGCCGGACAACGACATCCAGTGGACGCGCATCGTCGAGCTGGACTTCGTGCCGCACCCGCGCCTTGAGCGCCCCGAGATCATCAAGATGGACTACGGGATGACCGACGGCTCGATCCGGATGCGTGTTCGCGCCGCCGTCGCGGGCTACATGCTGCTGCGCTGGAGCGTGGACTGCTCGCCCGACCATCGGCTCAAGGAAGAACAGTACCGCCTATGGCTCAGCGATCCGCTGGCGCTGTACGGCGTCGAGAACGCCAAGCTGGCTCCGGGCTACCAAGCCCCAAGCAGCCCAAAGAAACGATAGGAAAGAAGAAAACCAATGGCCAAGACGCTTGAAGCCCACGACAAACTGATCCGGGAGATCTTCGAAGGCAGCTACCAGTTCGAGATTCCGGACTACCAGCGCCCCTACGCCTGGACAACCGAGCAGGCCACAGAGCTGTTCGATGATCTGTACTCGGCGATGCAGGACGCGCGTGTCTCGGGGGCCAGCAGCCAATACTTCCTCGGCAGCATTGTTCTGATCAAGAACGACCGGGACCCGAAGTCATCGGTGGTCGACGGCCAGCAACGCCTGTCTACGCTCACAATGCTGTTCGCCGTGTTGCGCACCGTGATGCCGGACGCGGCAGACGACATCACTGATTTCCTCTACAAAAAGGGCAAGGTCAGTCTTGGCGAGAAAAACGAGTACCGCCTGACTGCCCGCGAGGAAGATGCCGACTTCTTCCGCTCCAATATTCAGGAGCCGGGTGGCATCGCACAGTTGGTCGCCAGTACGGACAAGCTGAAAGACAGCCGTCTGCGTTACCGTGAAAACGCCACGCTGCTGCTCGAAAAGGCCAAGGCGCTTCCGCCTGCCGACCTCATTGCGCTGTGGCAGTTCCTCGCCAACGACTGCTCGCTGGTTGTCATCTCCACGCCCGACCTCGAAGCCGCATACCGCATCTTCTCCGTACTCAACAACCGGGGACTCGACCTCGCGCCTATCGACATCATCAAGGCGCAGGTCCTTGGCCTGATCCGCACCACGGCAGGCGACGTCAAGAGCCGCGCCTACGCCAAAGAGTGGAGCCGGATCGAAAGTTCGCTGGGCCGCGACGCCTTCGGTGACCTGTTTGGCCACATCCGCAGCATCTACGCCAAGAAGAAGCAGAAGTACATCCTGGTCAAGGAGTTCCAGGAGCACGTCACCGAGTACAAGACCCCCATCGACCTCGTCGACAAGGTCATCAAACCCTATGCCGAAGTGTGGGACTTCGTGCGCGATGCAGACTTCGAGGCCACCGAACACGCCGAGACGATCAACGAACACCTGTCTTGGCTCAACCGCGTGGACTTCAAGGACTGGGTGCCCCCGGCACTGGTCTACTTCAAGCGCTTCCGGCAGCAACCCAAACTGCTCGCAGAGTTCTTCCAGTCACTGGAACGCCTGACCTATTTCCTGTTGGTCACAAAGGTGGGCATCAATGAGCGCATAGAAACCTACGCCGCGCTCACCAAGGAAATTGAACCGGAGGCCTTCAAGGGGGATCTGGCTGCGCTCACCACGCTGACACTGACAGACGCGCAAAAGCGCAAGTTCGTCGCGGCACTCGATGGAGACGTTTACGACGATCTGCCCAAGGCACGGATGGCGCTGGTCTTGCGCCTTGAGTCCTTGGTGCGCGCCCCCGGCGTGCAGCTTCAAGATGCCGTGTCTCTGGAGCACGTTCTGCCGCAAACCCCGCCAGACGGTTCGGACTGGATCAAGTGGTTCCCGGATGAAGACGAGCGCGACGGCTGGACGCACCGTCTGGCCAATCTGGTTCCGCTGGATAGGAACAAGAACTCGTCTGCCAGCAACTATGACTTTGCCAAGAAGAAGGACGCCTACTTCAAGGGCAAAGGCAAGGCGTCGCCCTTCGTGTTGACGCAGGAAGTCAGAGCAGAAAACGAGTGGACGCCCACGCTTCTGGCCGAACGCCAGAAACGCCTTGTGGGCGTCCTCAAAGACCATTGGAATCTCGCCGTCGACACAGGCACAGCGGCGAGCTGAGGAACGTATCGATGCAGAAGAAGCAACAACAAGACCAAAGCCAGATCAAGTGGATTTCCGACTTCATCTGGAACATCGCTGACGACCGCCTGCGCGACGTTTACGTGCGCGGCAAATACCGTGACGTCATCCTGCCCTTCACCGTGCTGCGACGGCTCGATGCCGTGCTCGAAGCGACGAAAGACGCGGTGCTCGAGCGCAAGAAGTTCCTCGACACCCACAAGGTGGCCGAGCAGGACGGCGCGCTGCGCATGGCGGCAGGCCAGGCGTTCTACAACGTCTCGGAATTCACGCTGGCCAAGCTCAAGGCCAGCGCAGCAGGCCAGCGCTTGCGCGATGACTTCATTGCATATCTGGACGGCTTCTCGCCCAACGTGCAGGAGATCCTCACCAAGTTCAACTTCCGCAACCAGATCCAGAAGCTGGTGGATTCCCACGTCCTTGGTTACTTGATCGACGACTTCCTCGACCCCGAGGTCAATCTCGCGCCGCTGCCGGTGAAGGATGCCGACGGCCGCATCAAGCTGCCCGCCCTGGACAACCACGGCATGGGCACGGTGTTTGAGGAGCTGATCCGCCGCTTCAACGAAGACAACAACGAAGAGGCAGGCGAGCACTTCACCCCGCGCGACGTGGTGCAGCTCATGGCCAAGCTGCTGTTTCTGCCAGTGGCCGACCGGATCGAATCCAGCACCTATTCGCTCTACGACGGCTCCTGCGGCACCGGCGGCATGCTCACCGTGGCAGAGGAGGCACTGCACGAACTGGCCGAGCAGCACGGCAAGGAAGTGTCGATTCACCTGTTCGGGCAGGAGATCAGCGACGAAACCTACGCCATCTGCAAGGCCGACCTGCTCTTGAAGGGCGAAGGCGCAGAGGCCGAGAACATCGTCGGCGGCGCAGACAAATCCACCCTGTCAGCCGACCAGTTCCGCAGCCGCGAATTCGACTTCATGATCTCCAACCCGCCCTACGGCAAGAGTTGGAAGACCGATCTGGATCGCATGGGCGGCAAGAAGGAATTCAACGATTCGCGCTTCATCGTCAGCCACGCGGGCAATGCCGAGTTCAAGCTGATCACCCGCTCCAGCGACGGGCAGCTTTTGTTCCAGGTGAACAAGCTGCAAAAGATGAAGCACAACACGCCGCTGGGCAGCCGCATCGCGCTGGTGCATAACGGCTCGGCGCTGTTCACCGGCGACGCAGGCCAGGGCGAGAGCAACATCCGCCGCTGGGTGCTGGAGAACGACTGGCTCGAAGCCATCATCGCCCTGCCGCTCAACATCTTCTACAACACCGGCATCGCCACCTACATCTGGGTACTGGCCAACAAGAAGGCCGAAGCGCGGCGTGGCAAAGTGCAGTTGATCGACGCATCTCAGTGGTTCCAGCCCCTGCGCCGCAACCTCGGCAAGAAGAACTGCGAACTCTCGGACGGGGACATCCAGCGAATCCTCGACCTCTACCTCGGCGAGGCGCAGGAAACCGCCGAGTCGAAATGGTTCGACACCCAGGACTTCGGCTACTGGAAGATCACCGTCGAGCGCCCGCTGCGCCTGAAAAGCCAGCTCTCTGACGAGCGCATTGAGCCCCTGCGTTTTGCCTCCGGCGATGAGGCACTACGCGCCGAAATCTATGCCACCCACGGCGAGGCGCTCTACAGCGAGTTCGCCAAGCGCAAACCGGCCATCGAGGCATGGCTGAAGGGTGAGGACGAGAACGAAGACGACGACAGCGAAGACAGCGACAGCGGCGATGACAGTGAGGCTCCCGTCGCCCGCAAAGCCGTGCCCGCTAAGCGCCGCAAGAAGCTGCTCGACGCATCGACGTGGCAGCGCGACAAGGGGTTGATGGATGTGGCGCGACGGGCGCAGCAGGCATTGGGCAGCGCCGTGTTCGACGACCACAACGAGTTTCGATCCCGCTTCGATGCTGCGCTGAAGGCGCAGGGTGACAAGCTCGGCGCGCCGGAAAAGAAGGCTATCTACAAGGCGGTGAGCTGGCGCGACGAAACCGCGCCGCCGGTCGTCGCCAAGCGCAGCAAGCTCAAGGCAGGGGAACACTTCGAGCCCGGCTTCGACGGCGCATACCTGGAGACCGTGGGCAAGGATCGCTTCATGGTCGAGTACGAGGCCGACAGCGAGCTGCGCGACATCGAGCAGGTGCCGTTGAAGGAGCCGGGCGGCATCGACGCCTTCTTCGCCCGCGAGGTACTGCCACACGCACCGGATGCCTGGATCGCTTCCGACAAGACCCAGATCGGCTACGAGATTTCGTTTGCCCGCTATTTCTACAAGCCCGCGCCGCTGCGCACACTGGCCGAAATCCGCGCCGACATCCTTGCGCTGGAGCAGCAGAGCGAAGGCTTGCTGCACAAGATCGTGGGGGACGCGTGATGCAGCAACTTCCTCGGCACGCGCAGTACAAAGAATCCGGTTTGCCGTGGGTTGGCGAGATTCCAGCGCATTGGCAGACTCGCCGTAATCGTTTCCTATTCAGGGAAGTAGATCGTCGTTCGAAGCATGGTGAGGAAACTCACCTCTCAATGAGTCAAGTTCACGGCCTTGTACCGAGTAAGGACCTCGGCCGTAAGAGCCTCCAGTCGGAGAATTACGCGGGCGGGAAGCTCGTGGCAGAACACGACTTGGTGCTCAATCGCCTGAAGGCGCATCTCGGTGTTTTCGCGCGAGCGAAGCAAGCGGGTGTCGTCAGCCCGGACTACACCGTGTTTAGGCCAAAAGGCGATGCATCTGTCCGATACTGCGAATCCCTTTTCAAGACGCCGATGTACGTTGGAGAGTTTCGGCGGCGAACAAAAGGCATCGTCGAGGGGTTCTGGCGGCTCTACACAGACGATTTCTACAACGTGACGGCACTATTGCCGCCACCGGAGGAGCAAGTCCAGATCGTCGCCTACCTGCGCGCGCAGGACGCGCACATCGCCCGCTTCATCAAGACCAAGCGTGATCTGATCAAGCTGCTCACCGAACAGAAGCTGCGAATCATCGACCACGCCGTCACGCGTGGCCTTGATTCATCTGTGGCGCTTAAGGCATCCGGTATCGAATGGCTGGGAGAGGTACCGGAGCACTGGGAGGTAAAGCCGCTGAAACGTTGGGTGCGGCTCAATGCCCGCACGCTGGGCCAAAAGACCAGTCCAGATTTTGAGTTTCGCTACGTGGACATCGGCTCGGTGCAAACCGGGCGCTTGGTGAAGGAACCGGAGCGCATCCGCTTCGAGGCCGCACCATCGCGTGCGCGCCGCGTTTTGCGCCGTGGCGACACCATCATCTCGACCGTACGAACGTATCTCAAGGCTATCTGGTACGTCAGCGAGGATGCAGACGACCTGATTGCCTCCACGGGCTTCGCGGTGCTCACACCGGGAAGCGGCGTTGAACCGGAATACCTCGGTTATGTCATCCAGAGCAGCCCATTTGTGAACCGCGTGACGGCGAACTCCATCGGCATCGCGTATCCCGCCATCGCAGAAACTGTGCTGGGGCGCTTCCCTGTGGCATTGCCACCGACCGTGGATGAGCAGCAGGCCATCGTCGCGCGCATCAAGACGGAGAGCGCACCGCTGGACGACGCCATCACCCGCACGGAAGACGAAATCAAGCTGATCCGGGAATACCGCGACCGCCTGATTGCCGATGTGGTCACGGGCCAAGTGGATGTGCGTAGCTGGCAACCCGGCCCGGACGACGTGGTGGACGACGCGGCGCTGGCCGCGCTGGGCGATGAACACGAAGATGTGACCGAGGAGGAGGATGGCGATGGCGAAGACTGACACCAGCGAGCGCTGGTTCGAGGCGCGCGTGGTACGCGGCTTGACCGGTGTGCCGCAGCCCGAGTACAGCCATGCGCTGGCTCCCACCGACTTCGCCGCCACCCACAACGGCTACGTGCAGGGCAAGCCCACCGACTACAACCGCGATGTCGCGCTGGATGTGGCGCAGCTGCTCGCCTTCCTGCAGGCCACCCAGCCCAAGGCGGTGGACACGCTGGAACTGGCGGCGGACGGCATCAAGCGCACCCAGTTCCTGCACCGGCTGCAGGGCGAGATCACCAAGCGCGGCGTGGTGGACGTGCTGCGCAAGGGCGTGAGCCACGGGCCGGTACACGTCGATCTCTACAAGCTGCTGCCCACGCCGGGCAATGCCGCCGCAGCGGATGCCTTCGGCAAGAACATCTTCAGCGTCACCCGGCAGGTGCGCTACAGCAACGATTCCGGCAATGAGCTGGACTTGGCTATCTTCATCAACGGTCTGCCGGTACTGACGTTCGAGTTGAAGAATTCGCTGACCAAGCAGACCCTGGCCGACGCCATCGTCCAGTACCAAACCACGCGCAGCCCACAGGAGCTGCTGTTCCAGTTGGGGCGTTGCGTGGCGCACATCGCAGTCGATGACGCGGAGGCCGCGTTCTGCACTGAGCTGAAGGGTAAGACCTCTTGGTTCCTGCCGTTCAACCAGGGCTGGAACAGCGGCGCAGGCAACCCGCCCAACCCGGACGGTCTGAAGACCGATTACCTGTGGAAGCAGGTGCTGACCCGCGAGTCGCTGGCCAACATCATCGAGAGTTACGCGCAGGTGGTGGAGGAGGAAGAAGCGGATGCCAGCGGCAAGAAACGCAAGAAGCGCAAGCAGATCTTCCCGCGCTTCCATCAGTTGCGTACGGTGCGTGCCCTGCTGCGCCGGGCCCACGCCGATGGGGTGGGCAAGCGTTACCTGATTCAGCATTCGGCAGGCAGCGGCAAGAGCAACACGATTGCCTGGTTGGCGCACCAGTTGGTGGAGTTGCGCCGCAAGGACGACCCGATGACGGCACAGTTCGACTCCGTCATCGTCATCACCGACCGGCGCGCGCTGGACACACAGATTGCCCGCACCATCAAGGGGTACGACCACGTGGCGGCGATCTTCGGCCACTCCGACAACGCGCAGGAGCTGCGTGAGTACCTACGCCGGGGCAAGAAGATCATCGTCACCACGGTGCAGAAGTTCCCGTTCATCCTCGATGAACTGGGTGACCTCAGCGACAGGAAGTTTGCGCTGTTGATCGACGAGGCGCATTCCAGCCAAGGCGGCAAGACCACGGCGCGGATGCACGAAGCCCTCGGCGGCAAGGTGGCCGAGGAGGAGTTCGAGGAGGACAGCACGCAGGATGCGGTCAATGCCGAAATCGAGAAGCGCATCGCCTCGCGCAAGCTGCTGGTCAACGCCAGCTACTTTGCATTCACTGCCACACCCAAGAACAAGACGCTGGAGTTGTTCGGCGAGAAGACCCTGGTCGGCGACAAGGTGCAGTTCCGCTCGCCCGAAGAACTGACCTACACCACCAAGCAGGCCATCCAGGAGAAGTTCATCCTCGACGTAGTGGAGAACTACACCACCTACGACAGCTTCTACCAAGTGGCCAAAACGGTGGCGGACGACCCGGAATTCGACAAGGTGAAGGCGCTGAAGAAGATCCGTCACTACGTCGAATCGCACGACAAGGCCATCCGCCGCAAGGCCGAGATCATGGTCGATCACTTCATCGCGCAGGTTGCGGGCAAGCAAAAGATCGGTGGCAAGGCGCGGGCGATGATCGTGTGCAACGGCATCGCGCGGGCCATCGACTACTGGCGCGAGGTGTCGGACTACCTCATGCAGATCAAGAGCCCGTACAAGGCCATCGTGGCGTACTCGGGCGACTTCGAGATTGGCGGGCAGAAGAAGACCGAGGCCGATCTCAACGGGTTTCCGAGCAAGGACATTCCGGCCAATCTCAAGCAAGACCCGTATCGCTTCCTGATCGTCGCCAACAAGTTCGTCACCGGCTTCGATGAGCCCTTGCTGCACACGATGTACGTGGACAAGCCGCTGGCGGGCGTGTTGGCGGTGCAGACACTGTCACGCCTGAATCGCGCGCACCCGCAAAAGCACGACACTTTCGTGCTCGACTTCGCCGACAACTCCGAGGCGGTGAAGGCGGCGTTCCAGGATTACTACCGCGCGACCATCCAGACCGGCGAAACCGACGCCAACAAACTGCACGACCTGAAGGCCGAACTCGATGGGCAGCAGGTGTACAGCTGGCAGCAGGTGGAAGACTTGGTGGCGCTGTACGTGAGCGGCGCAGACCGGGACAAGCTCGACCCCATCCTCGATGCGTGCGTGGCCGAATACACCGACAAGCTCGGCGAGGACGATCAGGTCAAGTTCAAGGGCAAAGCCAAGGCCTTCGTGCGCAGCTACGGCTTTCTTGCCGCGATCCTGAGCTATGGCCATCCGACGTGGGAGAAGCTGTCGATCTTCCTGAACTTCCTCATCCCCAAGCTGCCCGCTCCCAAGGAGGAAGACCTCTCCAAGGGTGTGCTGGAGACCATCGACATGGACAGCTACCGGGTGGAGGCCAAAGCAGCGCTGAAGATGGCGATGGACGATGCTGACGCTACCGTTGAGCCGGTGCCGCCTGGTGGTGGCGGCGGCAAAGGCGAAGCCGACATCGACAGGCTCTCCGCGATCATCAAGACCTTCAATGACCTCTTCGGCAACATCGAGTGGAAGGACGAAGACAAGATCCGCAAGGTCATCGCCGAGGAAATCCCAGCGCGGGTGGCGCAGGACAAGGCGTACCAGAACGCGCAGGCGAACTCCGACAAGCAAAACGCCAAGCTGGAGCACGACAAGGCGCTCAACCGCGTGGTTCTGGAGCTGCTGTCCGACCACACCGAACTGTTCAAGCAGTTCAGCGACAACCCCAACTTCAAGCGCTGGCTGACGGACACCGTTTTCGATGCGACCTATCAGCAGGGGACGGTTCCGCCGAAGGCTCCGCCACAGGCTGGAGCGTCAGCATGAGAACGAATTGGTGCGGGAGGACGTGATGACCGGGACATCGCAAGAGGATCAAGCCAAGATCTCTGCGCTTTGCAGAGAGGCTGAGCGACTGGAAGAAGATGCCCTGTATTCCAGCAAGGGGCATTTCAACGCCGAAGACACATGGGTTCGCCGCAACTACTGGCTGGGTGTGCCTGCAACCGCTCTTGGTGCGATTGCAGGTGCCGCGTTGGTCAAAAGCCAACCTGAGTGGGCCAGTGCCTTCACCTTGTTGGCGTCGCTGCTGACCGGTTTGATGACCTTTCTCAAGCCCAACGAGCGCGCTGCAATGCACCGGGCCGCTGCCGGACAGTTTTTGGCTCTTCGGAATGAAGCCCGCTTTTTCCGCGAGATCGAATTGCTTGATACGAGTCGGCTGGGCGAGCTTCCTGAGAGATTGAAGGTCCTTTCCTCTGCACGCAATGAGCTGAACCAGAAGAGCCCAAGTATTCCAAGGCGCGCATTTGTCGCTGCACGCAAAGGCATCGAAGAAGGCGAAGCCACCCACAAAGTGGACAAGGATAAATGACAAGATGTCGGTATTGAGTTTTCTGACGGACACGGCCAGCAGTGCCGTGCTCTCCACAACTGAGCAGTCGTCGATCACGACTTCGATCACAACACTTCAATCGCGGATGGCGCTGCACTTTGACAGCGGCGTAATTGCGCAGCATTTCCGATTCGGCTCTTCAACGCGAGGCACGATCCTGCCTCGCTCAATGGACGAACAGTCCGATATTGATTACATGGTGGTCTTCAGCGATGGCAGCGCCACGCCGCAGACTTACCTGAATAGGTTGAAGACATTTGTCGAAAAACGGTACGGCTCATCGGAAATCTATCAGTCCAGCCCGACCATTGTTCTCGAGTTGAACCACATCAAGTTCGATCTGGTGCCCGCGACAAAAACGTGGCTCGGCGAGCTCCAGATTCCCAACGGGTCAGGTGGTTGGATGACCACGAATCCGAACGACTTCAACGCCACGCTTGAAGCAAAGAACAAGGACAACAACTCTTTGATCAAGCCAACTATTCGTCTGATGAAATATTGGAATGCGGCCAGCGGATTTCCATTCGATTCATTTGCGATGGAGAAGTGGATTTGTGGTCAGGGCTTCTGGTTCCAGTCGAATCAAAAGGACTACCTGTTTTCGGTAATCGACAATCTCAGCACCGACTCGTCTTACTCGCAACGAGTCAATAATGAAATCACGCGTGCAAAAACTATTGTGGCCAAGGTCAGGCAATGCGAGAAAGACCAGATGCCGGTAACGGCTGAGAATGAGGTCAAGAAGTTGTTCAGGCTCTGAGGGGGTATTGAAATGGCATTATTGAAAAGAAACCAAACAACTTGACAAAACAAATCAAGCCGCATATTTGACACTGTTCTTCTGGAAGAACTGTTTGACCTTGGCAGGTGTTTTTTGCAGGTGGCGCAGGTGCCCGATCGCCG
>Ga0181595_10005322_pt1 | contig 11460 bp, 11 predicted proteins | sample 041ome_7_FD_145604 | JGI IMG/M metagenome (GOLD analysis project Ga0181595, IMG submission 145604) | Coastal salt marsh microbial communities from the Groves Creek Marsh, Skidaway Island, Georgia - 041401AS metaG (spades assembly) | ecosystem: Environmental > Aquatic > Marine > Intertidal zone...
ATGCCTTCTGCCACTAAATCTATACCCAGCTTGTTGCACATTGATAAGGTACTTTCAAAAATCACCTGCAGATGAGATTTAGAGGCTATACCTTCAATCAGACTACGATCCATTTTCAGTTCGGTAAAAGGAATTTGTGACAGCTGCTTTACCGATGAATAGCCCGTGCCATAGTCATCAATAGACAAACCAAAACCATGCAGCCTTAATCTGCTCAAAAAGGCTAAGGCTTCACCGATATTGCCTATCACCTGAGTTTCTGTCACTTCAAAAATTAAATCTGAAGGAGCAATTGCGGCCTGAGTAAGCAGCGTCATCACATCCTGAGTAAAAGCACTGTTGCCAAAAGAACGGCCTGATAAGTTAACCGAAACCCGCGGCGCAAAGCCGTGCTGATTCCAGGCCAGCATTTGTTGTATTGCCATAGTGATTACTTCAAAGCTCAGCGCGTCAATCAGGCCTTTGTGTTCGCACAATTCAATAAAGTCGCCTGGATAAAGCAACCCCCGCTCCGGGTGACGAAATCGCACCAAAGCTTCCAGCCCATGTAACATGCCATTGTCCATAAAAAGTTTGGGCTGGTAATGTAATTCAAACTGGTGCAGAGCCAGACCTTGCTCCAGTTCCTGTACTGATAAAACAGCGTTTAATGGAGCATGCCCTTTCGTTCTGGCAATGGCTTTGCCTCTATAATTTTTGATCAGGGTTTCTAAAGTGCCCTGAGGCACAGGTTTGCGAATACTGCCCAGCACATAAATGCCTTCAGTGACGGCCATCAATTCCACTGCGGAAATTAAACTTTGCTCACGGCTGCTGACAATAATCAAAGCGCTGCTGGTAGTGCGGTTTGCTAACAGATGTATAAGTTCGATACCATCCAAATCCGGCATTTCCAAATCGCAGATCAGAATATCAAAACCTGTTTCCGCTTTGTCGATCAGTTCCAGCGCAACACGACCGTTTTCTGCCGTTGCCAGTTGACTGATACCACAATCCCGGCATAAAGCAGCAAGGTATTCAGCCTGACATGCGCTGTCTTCAACAATTAAAACCCTGAGGGATGCCATAAAGTATTTCCTTAGCGACTGTAAGCCATAATGACAGCAGGAATTTTCCCCAAACTCACCAGCTGATCCACAGCACCACGTTTAACAGCTTCTTTTGGCATGCCATAAACCACACAACTTTCTTCATCCTGAGCATAAGTGCGGGCACCGTTTTCTTTCATCTCCAGCAAGCCACGGGCGCCGTCATCTCCCATGCCTGTCATAATGATGCCTATTGCATTGGTACCGGCAATTTTGGCGACGGAACGGAACAACACGTCCACAGAAGGGCAATGCCGGTTGACTGCAGGACCAGCTTTGACTGAAACGTGATAATAAGCACCATTACGCATCAGGCTCATATGCTGGCCTCCCGGTGCTATTAATGCCAATCCCGGCCTGACTCTGTCACCATGTTTGGCTTCGCGCACTTCAATAGCACAGAGCGTATTTAAGCGCTCAGCGAAGGCTGCCGTAAATTTTTCCGGCATATGCTGCACTATCACTATGCCTTCGCAGTCGGTATCCAACTGACTTAATACATGCTCAAGCGCAATAGTGCCTCCGGTTGAAGTGCCTATAGCCACCACTTTTTCAGTGGTTTTAGCCATCGCAATAGCCGCAGGCTCAGGGATGTCCAGTGCTGCTGTTTTAGCAACTGGTTTAGCTATGTACTTCAGATTTTTAGTATTAATTTTTGCCACTTCCCGTATGGCTTCGGCAAAGCTGGCTTTACTGTTGATCAGAAAATCTTTGACACCCAATGCAGGCTTGGTAAAAATTCCGGCGGCTCCGGCTTCCAGCGCCTGGACAGTGGTTGCAGCACCTTTTTCAGTCAGTGAGCTGCAAATTAAAACCGGAGTGGGTCGGGTAGACATAATTTGTTTTAAAAAAGTGATACCGTCCATCCGCGGCATTTCCACATCCAGCGTAATCACATCAGGCCATTCTTTGTTCATTTTGCTCATCGCAAAAATAGGATCAGGCGCGGTGGCCATCACCTCAATATCAGGTTCTTTTTCCAGCAAACCACTCAGTACCTGCCGGACTAAAGCTGAATCATCCACTATCAGTACTTTTATCTTTGCCACTGGACAACCTTTTTCGTTAGGACCTGCTGACAGGCAAATATTGATAACAACTGGGCCTGTGTTGCTTTAGGTCATTGTGATAGCCATGAATGCTCTCCGAATGGCCAACCAGCAACCAGCCTCCAGGCTTGAGCTGACGCACCACATTACGGATAATTTTTTTCTTGTCTTCCAATTCGAAATAAATCAGTACGTTACGTAAAAAAATCACGTCAAACAGCGGCAGTTTGACCTGTAAAGTGAATAGATTGGCCTGAACAAAACTGACATGTGAACTGATTTCTTTGCTGATTTTCAGCCAGCCAGTCTCCTGGCCCACGCCCCTTAAACAAAAGGCTTTCAGCAAATGCAGCGGGATCCTGTCTTTGGCATCCAGTGGATACAAAGCTTTTTGCGCCCTTTGCAGCACAGAGGTATTGATATCCGTGCCCATCACTTGCCACCCACCTTGCTCCCCCCACAGATGCCCCAGAGTCAGGGCTATTGAATAGGCTTCTTCCCCTGTTGAAGCGGCAGCACTCCAGACCTTAAAGCTGTCCCGGTATTGCACCTGCGGTAACACTTGCTGTTCAAGAAACTGGAAATGTTTTTCTTCACGGAAAAAGTAAGTTTCATTGGTGGTTAATAAATTCACCGCGGTTTGCCGCTCCGCATTTTGGTCGACCTGATGCAACAATTTAAGATAAGCGGCAAAACTTGGGATCTGCAGAGCTTTCAGGCGTTTTTGCAAACGTCCTACCACCATACTTTTTTTAATATCGGCCAAATGAATACCGGACTGACCTTTCAGCCAATCCCGTATTTGATAAAACTCCTGGTCCGACAGAGGCATAGCCCGGTTAAACTCAGCAGGATCAATAAATGCTTTGGGTTGAGTGTTGATCACCACCTTGTCTCCAACAGCCCGGCGTTGCTACTCAAGTACCTTATCAATAATGGACGCCATCTCATCAATTGAAAGCACTCTGTCCCCTCTTAATAAAATGACAAAATGCTCCTCGATATGCGCCACTCCTAAAATAAACTGAGCACGGATCCTGGCACCGAAAGTGGGTGCTGCTTCAATGCTTTTCTCCGGGATTTCCATGACTTCGCAGACGCTGTCAACCACAGCACCTAAGGTTACAATTTGATCCTCGTAAGGAATTTCCATAATGATGATGCAGGTCCTTTTTTGCACTTCGGTTGCCGGCTTGTTAAAGCGAATGGACAAGTCAATCACAGGCACGACTTCGCCCCGCAGATTTAACACCCCTTTGACAAAATCCGGCATCAGCGGAATAGAAGTAACATTGTCGTATTCAATAATCTCTTTCACCGAACTGATGCTGATACCAAAGTATTCATCCCTTAACAAGAAGGTCAGATAATGCTCCGGGTGCAGCTCCTCATGTTTTAATGAATCGTTGATCTGACTGTTGCTTTGCGACCTGTTTGTTACTGTTGACATGTTTGCATCTCCAGATTGGTGGCAAACTGAACTAATTGAGGAATATCGAGGATCAGGCCTATGTCACCAGACCCCAAAATGGTAGAGCCCCCAATACCCCGTAACGATTTAAACATTGAATTCAGCGGCTTAATTACGGCTTGTAATTCACCGTGCAGACTGTCCACCACTAAACCTGCTCTGTCTGAGCCATATTGCACCACCACTATGTTTTCACGGCCACAAGGCACTGCAGAGAGCTTAAACAAATCCCTTAAACGGATAAAAGGCAGCACTTCACCACGCAGGTCGAGATAATTGCGGCCATGGGTCTGCAACGAAGGGTGATATTCGATACATTCCTGCACCATATTCAGGGGCAACACCATTTTGGAATTCGCTACACTAACCAGAAAGCCATCAATAATGGCCAAAGTCAGAGGCAAACGAATACTAAAGGTTGTACCTTGATCCAAAGTGGAGAAAATCTGGATTTGACCACGCAGCTCCTCGATATTACGCCGCACTACATCCATACCCACACCACGACCAGACAAGTTAGTGACAGCTGCCGCAGTAGAAAAGCCGGGTTCAAAAATCAGCTTAAAGATGTCCTGCTCAGACAAGTCCCGATCGGCGCTGATGATGCCTTTTTCTATGGCTTTTTGCCGGATTTTTTGCTGATTTAAACCTGCACCATCGTCAGAAATTTCAATCACTACTGAGCCTGCTTCATGCCGGGCGCTCAATTTTAGTTGGCCCTGGGCTGGCTTGCCTTTGTATAACCTTAACTCTTTTGGTTCTATACCGTGGTCCAGCGCATTGCGCACTATATGCATCAGAGGGTCGGATAATTTCTCGACCATGGTTTTATCCAGTTCAGTTTCTGCACCATCAATCACCAGATTAATGTCTTTATCCAGCTCTTTACTGACATCACGTACTATCCGGCGCAAACGGCTGAACGACTCGCCTATCTGCACCATACGAAGGCCCAAAGCCCCATCGCGGATCTGTTCCAGCAAGGAAGTTAAAATGGAAAAGGATTCGGATATTTTGTCATCTTCCAGTTGAGATAACAGGCTGTCCATCTCAGCACCTGAAGTGACCAGTTCTCCAATCAGATTGATTAGTAAATCCAGTTTTTTTGCTTCCACTTTTAAAAACTGAAAATCCGCCGGCCTTTTGTGCTCTGTGGCTTTTTGTTTGTCTAAAGCTGTGCTGACCAAATCTTTAGATACAACACCTTGTTGCACCAGCGCTTCCCCCAGGGCAATTTCCTGTGTTTTATGCAGATGCAACGCCTGAGCCAGCTCCCGCTCAGTCACAGCACCAGCCTGCACCAGTAAAGTGCCGAGCTTTTCATCCACCACGTCTTGCTGTTCAAGCTGTTGACTGATTTTGACAGGCACAGTGATCTGAATTTTGCTGCTGTCCTGAATAAACTCAAACACATCCTCCAGCTCTTTTTTGCTGACCGCTGAGTTGAGTTCGATAAAAAGCTGCAAGTAGCAGGTTTCAGGGTCAAAGTCGTCTTTAAAATGTGGTACCACCCTGACTTGCTGTAACTCGCCGAGGGTGGAGAGGAAACCTAACTGGGACAAGGGATCCATACCATCACGAAACACATCAGGACCATACTGGATATCAATTTGCCAGTTCTCAGAACTCTGCACAGGTGCAGACGCCACTTCGGTTACCTCAGGAGCAGGATCCAGATAACGGTTTAACTCCTCCAACAACACTTCGCCGGCATGAAAATCCAGTTCAATGGATGAGTCCTGTAACTGCCGGACCATAGTAGTTAAGTGGTCCTGACTGGCAAAACACAGATTAATCAGCGCTTCATCCATGGCCAGTTCGCGGGAGCGGACTTTATCCAGCACGCTCTCCACACTATGAGTAAAAGCCACTATATGGTCATAACCAAACAAACCCGCCGAGCCTTTGATGGTATGAGCTGCACGGAAAATTGCATCAATATGTGACTCAACTGAGGCTTCACCGGATTCAATTTCCAATAAGCAGGATTCCATGGTTTCCAGTAACCCCATGGACTCTTCAAAAAACAGTGATTTTGCTTCTGACATATCCATTCGGTGTTCCCTCTAAGTTGCTGCCGCGTCAGAACCAAATTCCAGTGAATACAACTGAAGCACCCTGCTCACTGCCGGATTTTCACTGTGAGTCAGAGTAAAGGTTTTGTCTGTATGCTGCTGCATTACCCAAAGCACCAGTTGCACGCCTGAGGAGTCAAAGTCGTTGACTGCGGATAAATCCAGAATCACTTTCTCCATCCTCATTCCTGTCAGCTTTTTTAAGGCTTCATAACAGTCCCGCACGGTAAAAATGGTCAGGTCATGACCAAACTCCACCACCAGAAAATCCGCTTTTGGAGTAATTTGTACAGACATGCCAAACTCCTAAGGAAGAATAAGTTTATTCACTGCGACCAACATCTGTTCTGGGCGAAAGGGTTTGATAATCCAGGCTTTTGCGCCAGCAGCCCGCCCCTGTTCTTTTTTCTCATCTGCACCTTCAGTGGTTAACATCACCACAGGCGTAAAACGATAGGCGGGTAACTGCTTGATTTCCTTTAACAAGGTAATGCCATCCATGTTCGGCATATTCACGTCAGAAATAATCAAATGGACTTTCTGCCCTGTCAGTTTTTTCAGCGCATCCACGCCATCTACAGCTTCAATCACATCAAAGCCATTGGCTTTGAGGGTCATCCCGACCACCTGACGTATACTGATTGAGTCGTCAACAATAAGTATGGTTTTCATCACTGCATATCCCTAAAAAAACGTAATATCATCATCTGGCGTGGTATTTTTTGGCTTACCCCCCGTATGCACAGACACTTGCTCTAGTGTGGTATAGGTTTTTCTCAGCCCTTCCAGCCATTGTTGTACTGAAATCGTTTCGGGTAGTTGCCCTGCATCCAACTGAGCTGCAAACAGAGCCGCGTTATCGCCCAACTTATTCATATCATCCATCACATGACTGAGAATTTGACTAACCCTGTCCTGAAACTGCAAATGCATCACCACATCGGACAGCTGCTGCTGCACATGCTCCGCCTGTAGCTGCATTTGATGGTTGGTTTCGCTGATGCTTTGTACAGCGCCTTCGTAATCACTCAGTACACTGCTGATGGTTTGTTCGGTTTGCTGAATCAGTTGTTGCTCGTGATCCACTTGCTGTTCGGAATCGGCCACGGTTTTGGTCAATGCCTGAGTGACCTCGGCCACACGCTGACGAATTTTTTGGCCCGCTTCACTGGATCTGTTGGATAAAGCCCGTACTTCAGTGGCAACCACAGCAAAACCACGACCACTTTCACCTGCTCTGGCCGCTTCGATGGCAGCATTTAAGGCCAGCAAGTTGGTTTGGGCTGCAATATCTCCCACTTCACTGGTCATCGCCTGTAAATGATCGGTCACTTTGGCCAGTTCCTGAATTTCCGTCAGCATTTTGTGACGATTCTGCTGCGCCTGATTCAGTTGCTGTGTCATCGCCAGTAATTTACGTTCTGACTCTTTGATCATCTCAACCAGTTTCTGCTCATTCTGCACCGAACCTTTGCCTGGCCCTGAACCTAATAAACTGAGTAAGTCGGCAAATTTATGATTCAGATGCACCACACCAGCTTCAGTTTGTTCTTTAACTAAAGCGGATTGTTTCACCCACATCGGCAACACTTGGCTAAGCAACTGCAGCAGGTTTTTACTAAAAGGTCGCAGTTCCGGCACTTGTTCCTGCCGGACCTGTTCCGTTTTAGGTTCTGCAGCAGAAAAAGATAACCACAATAACGCAGCGCCAATCAGGCATAACAGAGTGCTGAACACAGCCCCGCCCACAGACGCATAATTCAGCCACTGGCTGATCAGCAACAACATAAACAAAATGATGCACAACGGCTGAATTAACCTTTTGTCCATTAGCCAGTTCCATAGTTGTCAAAAGACGCCTGAGAAGTATGGTTCTTGCCAGCTTTTTTTCCATTAAATTGCGGAGAAATATGTTGATTTTCTTTACGTTACGGCAGGAGGTGGCTCTGATATGGTCGCAGGTCAATACATTAAGTCCTGACCGGCAATGGCGGAACTCTGGCTGTCATTCATGGATTACGGCAGGGTGAAGTTCGTCGTAATCCCGGGCGTTTGCATGCACGAATGATGAGCCGGTACAGTTCTCATCATTCATGCAGTTAGTGAGCACATAAAGGTCTTATTTTTTTAACTGTATTGCCACTTCCCTACTAAGCAAGGAAGCTGCAATCACCTTGTAGTTCCAACCCGACTCCAGCACAAACTCTTCAAAGGCTTTCAGCTCGTGGTTTTCGAAACCAGGAAATCCAAGAAAATCATCAAAAATAAGTACAGTACCTTCCACAAACCTGTCTGCAAGCTGCTCTAACACAGTGCGGGTGGAACTGTATAAGTCACAGTCAACATGCAGCAAACTAACGGGACCCGTATGTTGCTGCAAGAACACCGGCAAGCTGTGTTCAAACCATCCCTTGTGCAGTCGCACGTTGTCTGGCACTGAGGGCACTCGCCCACCTGTAGAGTAACTGCCTTTTTGTTCACCAGCTTTCCAGTCTTCAGGTAAACCTTCAAAGCTATCAAAACCGTGCACCACTCGTTCTGTAGCTTTGGCAAGTAACTGGATGGAACGACCATAAAAAACTCCGGCCTCCAGCCACAAACCTTCCGAGGGTGCTGCAAGAGTTGCTGCATGCAGTACCTGGGTTGGGGTGCCAACCCAATGCTGCACCTGATCCTGTTGCAGCAACCAGTTCAAACTTTGTTTTTGTACAGCAGGTAATGTGCCCGTTTTATCCAACTGCTGGTGTTCAATACAATGCAGAGCTTCTGCTAGATGCGCCAATCCCTGATGCTGTGGATAAAGCTTTCGCCAGCTTTCAGTGGCCGTTAAAGTTGCCGGCACACCTTTTTGGTGTAACTGCAGATGTAGTTGCAATAAAGCCGTTTCACCAGAATGTTTTGTACTTTTAATTAATAGATCAAGATGGCTTTGTGCCTGCGGCAGCAGGTCCAAACTCATTAAGGCCCGCACTAAAGGCAATACATAATGTTCGTTAGTGCTTTGTTGCTCCGCTGAGCGTTGAAAAGCCTTTAGACTATCCGGATAAAATCCAAGACGCCAACACACTCTGGCATAACTTTGCTGAATTTCAGGTTCATGGGAATTCTGAGCCAGACGCTGTAGTTCAGGGTAAGCCAGCTGATCTTGTCCTGTTAACTGGTAAAAGTTTGCTAATGCAAACTGGTAATAAGTATGAGCGGGGTTCAGACTTAGCGCATTTTTCAGGCAGCCTTCGGCATCACTCCAGCGCTGAACTAAAAAAGCTATATCAGATAACAGCACCCAGGCATCTGCCAATTGACTATTTTCTTTAAGTAATGCTCGACACAACTGCTCAGCTTCCGTCAGTTGCTGCCGACGTATCAGTTGAGCTATATGCTGCAATTGCAGCGAAATCGATTCAGACACTGCTTGGTCTACTCCCTCTGAACATTTACGTGTTGTACTTAGGCAAAGTTATGGGCCACCTACTCATATCTATGCCATCAATAATTAGGGCTACCCTGTGAATACTAGTGATAGCTCAAGCTGCTGCTAAAAATGACACTGCATTGCTGCGGGAGAGCGATGCGATATCCATGGAGAAACTCTCCATACGCCTTAAACATACCAAGATCGCTATGCTTAAAGCAGCAACATATCGACTAAAGGTACTGCAATAGCGATTTGTACTGTTCATCAAATAACCGACAGTTCCTGTAGCAGAGTTCCGAAAAATCCCGCGAATCCATCTTGTATATTTCTACAGTTGGAGCTGTATAGGCTTTTGTTTTAGCGCAAGAAGCTTTTTGCTATTGCCTTGCAACCCGTTGATCCCCTTATTTTGCCCGAGACTACAGAGCAGCCAAAAGCAGTGCAACAAAATATCTTGTACAGGCCGGTAAACACATGATTACAAGAACATTTTATTTACTCAGATACCACCAGATAAACAGCAGCGCAAAACCAAATAAGTAGATCAAACCCAACCAGGACAATAAGCGGATCCAAGGCTGCATCAAGTGCTTTTGCTGGTCTCGCATCAGACGGTAATTCAACCAGGCAAACACAGGAGTCGTGACAAAAGCCAGGCTCATGGCAAAGGTCAGCATAGGGCCAAGCGCAGATTTAAAAAATAAAATCACTGCCATACCAGTAGCGGCTTGCGCCAGCAGCCAGAGGTTGTAGCTATTTTTTCGTTCAGTTTTTTGCCAGCCCAAGAGTTGAAAAGATTCATTGATAGTGCGGGCATAGCCATCCAATACCGTCAGGGTTGTGCCAAACATGCAAAGAAAGGCGACTAAGGCCACCAACAGTTTTGACCAGTCGCCTATGGTACTGGCGTACATAGCGACGAACTGGCTGGTATAAGCCGCGCCAGCGAATTCTACCTTCTGATCTGAACCATATTGCACCAAGGCGCCTAATGCCAGAAACACCAAAGCCAGTGCAGTAGTGCTCCAGTAGCCCAGGTTAAAATCGAACAAACCATCCTTTTTATTCACTGGTGCATGCTGTTGTTTGGCTTTCAGCCACAAAGAATTAATGGCTGATATTTCGATAGGAGCAGGCATCCAGCCCATCAGCGCTACCAAAAAGCCTAAATACATCAATTGCCATGGCGAAGGACCAACAAAATCCGCTGCAGCAGTTGGCCCTTTGTTAAAAGCAATGATGGCCGCAGCTACAGTGGTGATGGTCAACAACACCATCACCCATTTCGAGACACTGTCGAGTAACTTGTATTGGCCTGCCAATAAAATCAGTAAACACACCGCCAGCACGATCAGGCAAAGCACGGTCAAGGACAACTGCAGCGGCATAAAAAACTGCAGCAAACTGGCGGTCAGTAGCAACACGCCAGCCGTATTGACCACAGCAGCTATTAAGTTCAGCCAGACAAAACTTAACAGATAAACCCGGCCTTGTTTTTGATAACCTTCAAGTAAGGTTTCACCACTTTGCAGGCTGTATTCCACACCAAAGCGGAAAAAAGGGTACTTCAGCACGTTCACCAGCAAAATCAGTACGGCCAGTTGCCAACCAAACAAAGCACCGGCCTGAGTCGAAGCCACTAGATGTGAACCCCCAATAGCAGCCGTAGCCAATAAAATTCCTGGCCCTAAAGCTTTTAGTCTGCTCTGCCAGCCTGAAGAATATCCCTGTTGCATAAGTTTTTGTTTTTATGTTTAAAAAGTTGTGTCCCAGCTTAGCCAAAGCCGCAGCGGAACACCATCAGGCCTGAGCAAAAACTTCTGAGGTCAGTCCTTCGGCTTGCCGCTTTGTAACCACTCTGGCATGCTGCGCGCATAAATACATCTGTCTGGAAAAACCAAATGAGCCAGGAACCTTTAGTCGATCAGGAAATTATTTTTGAAGTGCTGGAAAACCAGCTGGCCGACAACAATCCAAAACAAGTAAAAGAAACCCTGATGCGATTATGCATGACAGGCCATAGCAGAGAAGATGCGCTGGAACTGATGGCCTGCGCTTTAGCGCCTGAAATGGAAGCTGTGATTGAACGCAACGAAGCCTTTAATTTACAGCGTTACATCGAACATCTGGCCTTATTGCCGGAAATGCCATGGGTGACAGAATAAAACGTACGGCTACAGAATTGAGCCCAATACAGGCGGGGGATAAACCCGCCTATGCGATTGGGGTGAATAACTGCAGCCAACGCCGCTGCAGCGCCAAGGACGACGGCATAAAATCCAAAGGCATTGGTGGTGCAGCAAGGCGACAAAGGAATGAATCCCCATGAGCATAGTAAACCTATGCGATTGGGGTGAATAAC
>Ga0181595_10005330_pt1 | contig 11449 bp, 9 predicted proteins | sample 041ome_7_FD_145604 | JGI IMG/M metagenome (GOLD analysis project Ga0181595, IMG submission 145604) | Coastal salt marsh microbial communities from the Groves Creek Marsh, Skidaway Island, Georgia - 041401AS metaG (spades assembly) | ecosystem: Environmental > Aquatic > Marine > Intertidal zone >...
TTCTTCTTCTCCTCAAAAGCGTTATCGTTCAAAACTTTTTTACGACGAAGACGAAGACGCGTTAACGATGGTATTACGAAGAACAACAACAACGCGTTCCTCCCTCCCTCATGTGTTGCGCGCGCGTTTTGTGTTCTTCGTTCTTTTTGCGTCTTCTCGTGTTGTTGTAAAAGTGAATCAAAATCGTGATTTGAGGAAAAGAAAAAAAGTAAAAAAAAATTCCGGATTTTTCTTCAAAAAAAAAAGAAGAAAGCACGCAACGAGCACACGAATAATAATAATAATATATTTTAATAAGTAGCTCTCTCTCTCTCTCTCTCTTTATTCGTCTTCTGCCCGTTCGTTCGAAGAGAGAGAGAGAGAGAGGATGGGCGCTGCCACCGCTACCCGGAAGAGTCTCGTTCGGGCTCTGATGAAAACGACGACGTCTTCTTCTGTTTCTTCTTCTTCTTCTTCTTCTCGATTGATGATGATGATGGTTTGGGTTTCGTCGTCGTCGTCGTCTCGTTCTTCCGCTTCTTCTGCTTGCGCTTCTTTGGCGAGAAGAAGATTGGTGACGACGACGCTCGCGAGATCGTCGTCGTCTTTGTTTTCTCCTCCTTCTTCTTCTTCTTCGGGCAGCAGCGGCAGCGGCGGCGGCATCATCACTCGCGCGTACGCGAAAGCGGCGAAGAAAGCGAGCAAAGCGGGAGGGGTGGCGAAGAAGAAGACGACGAAGAAAACGACGACGGGAGGAGGAGCGGGGAAAAAGAAAGGAGTCGACGATGCGAACGCTTCATCAGCGACGATGACACCGACGAGAACGAAACGCGCGAGTGGAGTGCGAACAGACGCGCCGCCGAAAGTAGAGAAGGTGCACGTTTTGCCGCATTTACCGGTAGTAGGTGGTAGGAACGTTGCGTCCAACGTTTCGTCGTCGGGAACCGGTCGCGCCGCGACAACCGCGGGCGCGCATCGAACAGACGCGCCGCCGAAGTTGGACAAAGTGACGGTTTTACCGCACTTGCCGGCGAGAGCTGACGGTGGGTGGATCGCCCCGTCCTCCTCCTCCTCCTCCTCCTCCTCCTCTTCTGCGACGATGAAACCGACGACGAAAACGGTTGGAGCGGCTGGCGCGGCGAGCGGGAAGGGGGCCTCGTCGGGGGCGGCTTTCAACGAGCAAAAGCAACATCAGCAACAAAACGTAAACGCAGAAGGGTTGGATTTTAGTACCGTAGCGAGCGCTTTAGCTGGAATGGCGATCGTTGTCGGTGGAATATACTCGGTAGTCAATTCATCTTCGTCGGGTCGCGAGAGCGCAAAGAACAAGAACAAAATGGCAAAGGACGGCTTCACCGCGAAGAAAAAGAACAAAGAAGAGCTGAATGACGTAGAAGGACACCACGAACCTTTGTTGACGGCGGAGGAGGAAAAACCGTCGGCGCAATCGACGATCGAAAATAAAGCGGACAGCGATTCTACTTCGGTTGCACGAAAGGAGAAAACGAAGAAGGAAGAAGAGGAAGAGAGATTGGCTGAGGATTTACTGATTCAAAAATTGCGCGAAGATGCGGCAAAGTTAGTCGAGGAAGAATTTACCAAAGCTTTCGTTCCTGATGTCTCGACTTCTTCCAATCCAACCACAGAAACAGGAAATACGGCGACGTCTTCTTCATCGTCGTCGTCTCGAGAGGAGGCATCGCGGCCACCACTGTATGACGAAAAGGAAGTGGCGAAAGAGCTCGCGGAGGTATTCGAAGCGGCAAACGAGTTGCTGATGAAGGTGCGCCACACGTCCTTTTGTCCTCTTTTTCTTTTCGTCTTCGTTCGTTTTCTCTTTTTTACTCTGACTTTCGTTGTTGTTCGAAAGAACAAAACAAACGCCACATACTCAGCCGGCGTGACAACTTAAACTCCAAAGATCAGTTCCGTTTATTCGGTTCCCTTTGGTTTGTGAGTCGCGAACGGTCCTTTCACACGGCAATATTAAATTCCAACGTTGACCTGGTCGATCGAGGGGCCTTTAGAATTCGTTCTACTTCTGCTTACCCTTGACCTGTCGGAAGACGTAAATTCATCGATCGTTGTCGTCTTTATCATCGTTGTTTCTGTGCTCTTCTCTTTCCCGACAGCTACTGACTTTGTGCACTTTCTCTCAAACAAAACAGAACATGGATTCCGCCGAGGCTCCTCCGTCCAATCAAGAACAAGAACAATTAAAAAACAACAACACGGAGACGTCCAAACTTGATCGCGCGCTCGATGAACTCGCACTCGCGCAGGCGAACGTGCAAGCGTTGGAAATGAAAATGCGCGAGATGGAAAGACAACACGCAGAAGATTTAGAAAAGAGCAAGCGAGAGCACGCCTTGAGAGCCGAGGAAACGGTACTCTCCGAACGCGCTAAACGCGTCAAACAACTCGACGAAGAGCGCGTTAAATTTGGAGCGTTGAAAACTGTTCTCTCCGAACGCAGGAAGACGCTCGAAGACGCTAAGACTGCGCACGAAATCGTCGCAGCCGTTTCAAAACTTTCCGAGAAAATTGAAAAAGGAGAATCGTTTGCGCGCGAGATGCAAGTGTTGAAGAAAGTTGCCGAAAATGACGACGTGTTGCGAGCACTTTTGTCTGGAACGGAGAAAACTTTGGAGAAATTAGCGTCAAAAGACGTCCCTACGCTCGTACAACTCCGAGACTCTTTTGAGAAACAAGTTAAAAAAGACGCCCGGCGCGTGTACTTGATTCCTAAAGAAGGCGGAGGTATGCTGGCGTACGCGGTAGCCTCTCTCGCTTCGCTCATCAAAGTTGAAGAAGCCGGAGGAAAAGAAAATAGCATCTCTCTCGAGGCTGCCATAGCGCAAGTAGAAACGTTATTGCGAGACGATTGCGACTCTGTCGGGAATGCCGCTCGAATTCTTCTCGAAGCGAGCGAACATTCGAAGGCGAAAGATGTCGTCCAATCTTGGGCGACGAGCGCCATGGAACGAGAGGAGATTGATTTTATTCTTAGATCTTTAGTAGCGCACGCGAACGCAAAATCGAGTGGTGTTTAAATATAATGATATGAATAGTATATACACCGGTATTAGGAGCAGAATCGTCGGTCGTAAGGTATTTCCGTTAATCTTACTAAAAAGAAAAGGAAGCGCACACGTACGCTCCGTCTCCTTCGCGTTCACTTTCGACCAATGCCTGACTGTAATAATTCATTGGATTGTATTTCCCCTTGCCCCAATTGCTGAGACATTTCCAAGCCCGCACCTTCTCCGCTAATATTCGTTTCGTCGGTAGCTTGCTCCGCCTCTCCATCGCTTCCTTCGCTGCACCACGCGGGATGAACTTCAACGTTTGCTTGTCTGAGAAAAGGCAAAGCGAACTCGCAGAAAAAATTGAAAACGACTACGTTTTCAACTCCGCGAGTACGAATAGTACCGATAGGATCGCGAGTCACGGTCGATGATATCTCCAGCGCATTCGCGAACGAAAATGTCGAGAATACAAAGAGGAAGAGGATGAATGGTGTGGCCCGCATGATGGTTGGTAAAAGCGCAAATGAGTGATATTTTTAATGTGTGATTTTTAATTAAAAACACATTAAAAAAAACAATACCCTTGGAATCACGAACCCGCGCGTTTAAAGTTCTACCACTTGCTCTTTTTCGAACATGTCGTGCGAGTGATCCGTTTTAACTCGATGCACCCCATTTGGCAACACGGTAGAGTCCACTTTTTTATCCTCCATAATCTCTCGGAGCGCGCGCTGCACTCTTTTATTCTGGGACATGTGGGCAATGTTTCGTAAAATCTCTTCGTACGTCACGGCGGAATCCGGGGTGACGGTTTCTCCCGGGTCGGAATTCAACGGTATCGGTCTCGCTAGTCTTCTCTTCTTCCCCGGTTTTTGTGGGCTTTCTGCTTTTGAAACCTCCTCTCTGCACTCGCCTTTGTTCACACCCGGCAAGTAAATCAACATCGGTCCTTCATACCCACCAGTCGCACGCGTTAAAGTCGTCGAATTCTTAATCCCACCTTCCGCTCCGAATCGATCAACGTCAAAGACAACTACTCTCAGCAACTTCTCGTTCAAATCTTGATCTTCTTCGTACGCTCGGATTGCATCGCTCACTTGTCGCAGTATTTTCATCTGCGCAAACTGAAAGTCACCCATCGTGTTCGGTCTCGAGATCAACAGCAACAAATCGATCGGGCTGGTGTTAAAAATGCTCTCTTTCTTCTCGAAATCTTTCGGAACGAGTTCAAAAAAGCCGTGCCTCTCTTCCACTTCCTTAGCGTCTTCGTATGACAACGGTTCCGTCATCAACGCGTTCTCTAACTCGACTAATTTTGCATCGCTGATATCTAAATGATTTAACGCGTTCGCGTCGATTTTCTTTCGCTCATCTTCATCTTCTTTCCCATGACTCGTCTGTGGATCGCCGCACGTCTTCTCGCACGTGTGTTTTCGCATGTTGTGAAATAACTCCGTTCGCTCAAATTTCTCCTTCGCTAATTCCGCTTCCGAGACGTATCCACTCTCCAGTTCCTCGTCCCCACCTTCCATTTCCACAATATTTTCAAACCCGCCGATAAACTTCTTCGCGTCCATCGTTTTCTGCAAATACTTCTCGACGATGTCATCCGTGTGCTCCTGCACGAATTTATCGCACGCTTTCCGCGTCTGCTTTTGCGTGTCCGATAAAGACGTCAGTTTACACGCGTGCTCGACTTCATCTTCGACGAGAATCTCGTACGTGCCGTACGTGGACGCTTTCGTCGCGAAATCTGACAGCAACCTTTTTTGTTTGTTTTGTGTGCGTTCGTAACGCGGAAATAAATAAAGGTCAGCGTCTTCGTCTAAAAGAAAGAGAGAGGCGCGTATCTTCTTCTTCCTCTCGAAGAAAGAAAGAAGTGCGTCAACACGCGCCGCGCGCTCGCGCATAAAGAGAGAGAGAGAGAGAGATTTAAAAGCAAAAAGAAAACGGAACTTTTCTTCTCTCACCTGTCTTGCTCCAGCTTCATCTGACTTTTAACCTTCGGGAGCAATCGCTCGTGCAGTTGCGCGACGACGCGATGACACGCCGCGCATTCCGCCGATCGAAGGCGCAGGAAATCCAGATTTTCTTCCAACGACGAATCCGAAGAATGTCTTTCTCTTCGCAACGCGCGAACAACGCCGCCGGGGGTCGTAAATAACGTCGTCGTTATGGCGAGTACGGCGAAGAGGAAGGACGGGAAGGAGGAGGAGAGAAGAGAGCGGTGGCGCGTCGTCGTCGTCATCGTCGCGCGTGTGTTTGATGAATTCTAACGAGAAAAAGTGGAGATTTCCAAATTCGATTTCTGAGTTTTCGAGAGGAAAGAAAAATGAGGAAAACAATGAAGAAAAGGCGAAAAGCGCGCGCGCGCGCGAAAGTTAACGGCGGTATATGATGTCGTAATTTTTTTCACGTTTGAACATATAACAACGAACGAAAGCGAAATAAAAGAAGAGGAAGAAGAAGAACAAGAAGAGCATATCTTTCTCTTTATCGCAGCTCGCCGAGCGCGCCTGGTTTTTTCTTGTTATTCTCGTCCACCAAACACGCGGCGAAACCAATCGCTAACTCTTTTTCGACTAAATCTTTGCCGATGAACACGAGTTTTGAGCGCCTTATTTCGCCTTCCGCCCACGGTCTGTCAGGCATGCCTTCGAATAAGGCGTGGACGCCTTGGAAGACGTAGCGTTCGTCGCATCCTTCGATGCTTAAGACGCCTTTCATGCGAAAGAGCGTTTCCCATCGATCGTTTAGTAAAACGCCGAGCCAGTCGTTGATTTTGTCCAAATCGACGTCACCGTCCAAGACGAGAGAGACGGAACCGACGGCATCGTCGTGGTGCGTGTGGGAGTGACCGTGGGAGTGCGAGTGCGAGGGGTCGTTGCAAATGACTTCGCCCGATTCGACGAGCGCGTCGTGCGAGTGACCGTGCGAGTGCGAGTGCGAAGGATCGTTGCACTCAATCTCGCCAGATTCCACCATGGCGTCGTGGGAGTGACCGTGCTCGTGCTCGTGCTCGTGTTCGTCGTGCGAATGGCCGTGACTGTGTTGATGCTTTTCTTCTTTGCCCATGACTGCTTCTTGCACTTTTTCTAAATCAAATCCACCGATGCCGAGAGTAAAATCCAGCGGCACTTTCGCTTTCGTCGCCCTTTGAATCTCCGCCAAAGCGTTGATTTCCCTTATGCGTCTGTGTAACCCGTTCAACTCTGCATCATCCGTCACCAAATCCGTTTTATTTAACACGATTCGATCCGCAAACGCGATTTGCTCCAACGCTTCGTTGACCACTCCGTCCGGCTTCACCTCGTCCAAGTGCAAGTGCGCGTGTTTCGCATCCACCAACGTCACCACTCCGTCCACGCGAAAGTTATCCAAAAGCGCGGGCTCTAAATAAAACGTCTGTATAATCGGCGCCGGGTTCGCTAACCCGGTCGTTTCAATCACCACGTGATCAAACTCTCCTTTCCTCGTGTCGTACAACTTTGTCAGCATTTCCACCAAGTCGCCTCTGACCGAGCAGCACAAGCACCCGTTATTGAGCAACAAAATGTCCTCGCTTTCGTTCTTCTCCCGGTGAACGACCAACTCGCCGTCGATGTCGATCTCTCCGAACTCGTTTTCAATGACGACGATTTTTTTACCGTGGTTTTGCGTCAATATGTGGTTCAACAGAGTGGTTTTCCCAGACCCGAGAAAGCCAGTCAACACGGTGATGGGAATGCGCTCGTCGTCTTGCTTTCCTTGCTCCTGCTGCTGCTGCTGCTGCTGCTGCTGCTCGGACGACGACGAAGACAAAACGAGCGTCTCTCTGCCGCGTCCTTTTCCTCGTCGTCTTCTCGACAAAAGAGAAGAGGAAGAAGAACACGAAGAGGAAGCGTTGATTCCTCGCTTTTGTCGTTGTCGTTGTTGCTGATGATGATGACAAAGACGAAGCGGGGCGCAGAAACTCATCGTACTTTTTTAATCAAAAATGCTCTCTCTCTCTCTCTCTCTGAACTCGCGCGTGCGCGCGTTATATAATTATCGCAAAGCGTTGTACGTCTGTGCTCTCTTTACGCGTAAAGAGCACAGCGGAAGTAAAAAAGTGACGACGACGACGAATTCGCGCGAAAAAAAAGTCGACATTTTCCGGCGGCGGCTTTTCGTATCGCGTCGTTGTCGTCACAACAACAACAACAACGCGCGGAAGAGCGGTTCGTAAAAAGAAATAACGCGAGAGCGATGACGACGATAACAACATCGGGAGGAATAACGAACAACGCGAGTGCTGCTGCGAGCATTCGGCAGCGGCAGCGGAGTTCCCTCTTCTCCTCGAGGCGAAGCATCGCGAAGAGCGACGACGCGTTCGTTTTCCCGAACGACGCCGCGAGAAGAAGAAGAAGCGCTTCTTCTTCTTCTTCCTCTTCTTCTTCTTCTTCGGGTGGTGGTGGTGGTGCTTTTATGCTCACGGTGACGTGCGCGGACCCGAGAAGAGTCGCGCGAGTGCAACAGCAAATGCGACGGGAGATTGGAAACATGTTCCAAAACGATGCGAAAATCAAAGGGATGTTGAACCCGGACGTGAAGTTCGGGGTGGACGTGAACAACACGACGCTCGCGACGGTGGCGGATTGCGAGGTATATTTAAAAATAAACTTGTTTTTGTTTCTTCTTCTTCTTCTTCTCTCTGCTTCGTTGTTGTTCGTTGTTGTCTTGTTTCTCTCTCTCTCGTTTACGACGTAGTAAAAGCTAGGACTGACCGACGCGGCGCGCGCGCGTATATTTAATATTAGGTATCGAACGATTTGCAAGTGGTGAAAGTCTACGTGTCGGTGCTCGGCGACGAGCGAGGGAAGAAAAACGCCATGAAAGGCTTGAAGAAGCTCGAAGGGTACGTGAGAGGCAAAATAGGCTCGAAAATCTCCCTGAGATTAACGCCGGAAGTTCGATTCGTCTTGGACGAAAGCTTCGAGCGAGGGCAAAAAGTAAACTCGATTTTAGACATTTTGAGAGAGGAACGCGAGAGAGGAGCTTCCGCGTCGTCGAACGCCACGAAAGAAGAGATGATGGCGATCGAGGATACCATCGCGGAGAGAGGAGACGACGAAGACGAGTGGTTAGAGGACGACGACGACGACGTCTTCGAGGAAGAAGAGCAAGAGGTGGTGATTAAACCTTTGAGGAGGAAGAAAAATTAAGAGAGAAGGGAAGAGAGAGCGAGAGAGGACGACGAAGACGCAAAGACGACGACGACGACGACGACGACGACGGGAGTTTAAAAACGAATCAGAGAATGAAGAGACTACTACTTCCACCACGCGCGCGTTTGATGTCCTCCACACGCTTTGATAAAAGTTGAACGTTGTAATTCTTAAAAAAATTCAGTTTATTATATTCGCGTTGTCCGTTTGTACGCGTACGACGTAATCCGTAAATCTCAAATAGTCCTCCGCAGGAAACAACACAAATTTCTCGCGCAACTCTTCAAAGCGAGACAGTCATCGACGATGCCTCCACCACCACCACCACCACCTCGCTCGAAGAAGAAGAGGAAGCACGAGCGACCGAAATCGTCGTACTTCTTCTGGCTCGGCGTCTTGTCCATTTTTTTCTTCGTCGAGGCGATGCAAAAGTTGGCGCGTTTTTTCATCGCGAAAAATTCAAACGCAGATGCGACGATGAGGATGATGATGATGGGAGGAGGAGCGATGGAGGAGCATCATCGCGGCGAGACGACGAGCCGCGCGAGGACGAGTGGTATCGATGGTGACGATGAGGGAAGGGATATTAGGATGAAGAAGAATATTTTTGTATCTTCCGATGAACTTAACGACGACGATGATTACTCGACGACAACAATTCGACAAAAGAACAACAACAGGAACAACAACAGAGTGGGAGGCGCCGCGATGGGGAAGAACAACAACGCGTGTCGATGCGTAGAAGACGACATTAAATCCATTCATTGCAACGTGAACTATCCCGAGGAAGCCGCGATAGACGCATCGTGTCTGTATAGAAATCAGACGCGATTGGTCGTGTACGAGTACGTGAAGAACTCGCTCGACAAGTTTACGTCGAGAGAGGAAGATTTTAGAGGCGTGACGAGGCGGCAAAGAGAAGCACGAATTCTTCGACGATTAAACAACGCCATAGATTTTATCAGAGGGAATCACGAGAGCGAACAACGAGTGAGAAGGAAGTTAGGTTTGACCGAAGAAGAGATGCAAGCGGCGAAGGATGTCGTTCGGATCGAATTGGAAGGGGCGAAGGCTATTTTAGGGAGAATCCCTCAGCTCATCGTGCCGAGCAGGTTTGGATTGGCGGATTTAAGCAGGGATATGTTTTATACGAAAATGAATTGGTCTAGAATTCGGGATAAATACGATGGTTTTTTCGACGAGGAGAGTTCGGGTATGTTGCCTTTCAACGAGGAGGATTTTGCAAAGGGATTCGGGCGAGAGCTTGAGACGTGCGCGGTGGTTGGGAATTCGGGATCGCTTTTGAAATCAAATTTAGGGGTGGATATTGATTCGCACGATGCGGTATTTCGTTTGAACAACGCTCCAGCAGGAAATGGCGTGTTGTTGAATGGAGCGGAGAATTTTGATAATAGTAACGGCAGATTGATGCGAGACGTGGGCGGAAAAACGACGGTGCGCGTGTTGAATAAAAAATGGACCGAAAAGTGGAGTTTAGAAAGTGAGAGCAAAATTATTGGACGCTTAGAAGCCGATTTGGAAACGAACGAGAAAGTTCTATACATCGCTTCGCGGTGTAACGTGAAAGAGTTCACGAACTTTTGCAAAAACACCGTCAAGAGGAGACCAAATTTCGTGAAGGTGTTGTTTTTGACTTCTCGAGCGAATTCGCACGCGGCAAAACTTTTGTCAATTTTTCGTCGAGCCATCTCCGAGATTCTTTCGCCAGTCGTGAATTACAAACCCAACGACGCGTTCAAGTCGATGAACGGTGACTCAAAGAATAGTTTTAGTGGTGGTTTTGATGCCACCGTGGATATTTTCAAAGGTGGCAACGCGCCTTCGACTGGATTTTTGACTGCGTACATGGCGCTCCAACTCTGCGGTAACGGAAAAGGAACAGGAGGAAGACAAGACGCGGCGGTTTCTATTTTTGGTTTCAGCGCGGACGAGTGTAAAGTGCACGGATGCAAAACGAGCGGGGCGTACCACTACTTCCCTAAAGAACGCGGCGAAGCGAACTACGAACCTCGAGCACACGCGTCTCACGCGTTCGATTTAGAGGCGATGGTCCTAAAAGGCATGAAAGAGTCGGGCTATTTATTAGCGTATCGTTAAAAATCAAAGCACCCGCGCGCGTATAGTTAGTTGTTAGCATATTAGTATAGAGTATAAATGTAATAGTAAACCTTTAGAACAACTTAATAGTAAAACATAAAAATGACTTTGATAGTATGTACAACAACAATAACAACAAAAAATGAGCCCAGCGAGCTACGCGCGCGAACAAGAAAAAGACGACTCCGTATCCAACGCCGAAGAAGAATCCGAAAGACTCGAAAACGCTCTCTTTCGCTTCCTACGAGCAGCGTCCTTCTCCTCTTCGTCTTCTTTTCCTGCCGCTAATGCTCTTCGCGCTTCGACGATCCGCAGTATCTGCCGGATCTCTTCTCGCATCTCTTCTTCTTCTTCTTCTTCTTCTTCTTCTTCGTCTTCGTCCTCCTCGAATATTTTTAGAGAAGTCAAACGCAGGAGAGATTTTCTCCTTTTCCTCGTCTTTTCCTCTCGCGAGACTTTTTCGACCGTCGCGTCGAAGCGACGAGAGTGACTGATGAGATTTCTTTGCAACTCGTTGTGATGACATCTTCTTTCGACCGAAGACGACGACATGGACGACGAAGAAGAAGAAGGCGACAACGATGATGCGTTCGCGAAAAGCGTCTTCAATCGTTTTCGTTCCACCTCGTTCGCGACCGACGCGACGCCAAAACGCTGTCGCGCGTCGTCTGAAATGGGTAAATGCGCACATGTCGACATTTGTGTATCTAAAAAAATCGCACGCAAATTTTAGATGCGCGTCGCTTTGCGAGAGATCCCACGGGGAAGAAGAAAAAGATGAAAGTTCCGCCGCGCGCTGTTTCAGGCCCAGAGAGTTTCCAAAGTATTTTGCCGTGATTCGGGCCTCAAAGCTTTTTCGGTCGGGTGGTGTGAGCGTCTTCTCTCCAAAGCGCGCGCGCTTTAATTTATATTTTTGTTTTTTTTATGCGTGCAGATGTGTATTTTTGTTTTGACGTGTGCACGTTTAAGTGCGAGAAACGACGACGCTTCGATGCATAAAAAGAGAGAAACGGATCGACGGCGAAAAAAGTGTCGAAAATGTGGAAAACGAATGGTCGCTCGCGGTTGAGATGTTTGTTTTTTTCTTTTTCGCCAGAGTCAGTCCAAACAGTCGCGCGAAGACAGATAATATAGTAT